>Ga0307488_10005589_pt1 | contig 10389 bp, 9 predicted proteins | sample SB02metaG_FD_202248 | JGI IMG/M metagenome (GOLD analysis project Ga0307488, IMG submission 202248) | Sea-ice brine microbial communities from Beaufort Sea near Barrow, Alaska, United States - SB 0.2 | ecosystem: Environmental > Aquatic > Marine > Coastal | place: USA: Alaska | collected 2017-05-06
ATTTGATGCCTCTAAACTTGAGTGGAATTCGGTCTTGGTCGCGCTTGGCCATGCCTTCTTTACGCTGAGTTTAGGTATGGGTGCAATCATGGCGTATGGCTCGTATATGCCAGAAGAAAAAGTGTCTATCGGTAACACGGTTATTATTATTGCAGTGTTAGATACATTGATAGCGCTAATTGCAGGCTTAGTTATCTTCCCTATCGTCTTTGCCAATCCTTCTATCGAGCCAGGCGCCGGCCCGGGTTTACTATTCGTCAGTTTGCCGGTTGCCTTTGGTAATATGGCAGGTGGTCAGCTATTTGGCTTTATGTTTTTTGCATTAGTGGCATTGGCAGCATTAAGTTCAGCCATCTCGATTATCGAGCCAACCGTTGCTTGGCTAGTGGAAGGTCGTATAGCTTCGCGTATTAAAGCAACGTTGGGCTTAGGCTTCACCATATGGTTTGTGGGTTTAGGTACGGTTCTATCGTTTAATCATTGGGCAGACTACACTCTGTTTGGTAAGACTTTCTTTGATAGTTTAGATTACTTAACGGCCAATATAATGTTGCCGTTAGGCGGCTTTTTGATGGCGCTCTTTGTAGGTTGGTTTATGAATACCAAGGCCATTGTTGAAGAGCTTGGGCCTATCGACCAAGGGGGTTATAAATACTGGTTACGCATCTTGCGATACGTGTCCCCAGTATTGCTGGCCATAGTCTTTGTGATGTCTTTAATCGGTTAGACAAATAGGAAGTAATTATGGTGACCATTACGCGTTCTGCGCTAGTTGAGTACTCCGCTAGGCAGATGTATGATTTGATCAACGATATTGAGGCTTATCCTCTGTTTATGTCAGGTTGCGTGGCAGCAGAGATGATTCATCATACAGATGATACGGTTGAAGCTCGATTAACCTTAGGGAAGTCGGGTTTTCAGCAGAGTTTTATCACGCGTAATACCTTGATCCCACCAGAAGCCATGGTGATGCACTTGGTCGAAGGCCCATTTAAAAAATTTGACGGGCGGTGGCAGTTCGATACTTTATCTGACACTGCTTGTAAGGTTAGTTTATACTTAGAATTCGAGTTTGCGAACCCTATCTTGGCCATAACGCTAGGTTCGTGGTTTGAGAGAAAAACCAATCAGCAAGTCGATGCTTTGTGCCAGCGTGCAGATGATGTTTACGGGGCGAAGTGCTGATCTTTAGGTTACCGATACCAGAAGTGTAAGGAGTTGCGGTGTGTCAGAAAGCGAAATGATCGAGGTCGAGGTGGCTTATGCGCTTCCCGATAAGCAAAAAATTTACGGCTTATTAGTCGAAAAGGGCACCACCGCATTAGCTGCAGCGAAACAATCGGCAGTGATTAAGGATTTTGGCGACATCGACTTAGATAGTGCTAAAATGGGTGTGTTCGGCCAAACAATAAAAGTGCCTGCACAACATGTTTTACAGGCAGGAGAGCGAATTGAAATTTATCGTCCCCTGATAGCTGACCCTAAGGCTGCACGTCGGCAACGCGCGGAAAAAGCGGCACTTAGAAAAGCGTAAAAATTATTAGTCGTTCTTTATGATTTTTGTGACGACTTCGTCTTCGAAGGCGATAGTGATATGGTGTTCAATAGTAGTGCCTTGTTTGGTATCGACACTATAAAAATAATCCCAGCGGTTCTGGTTAAAGGTGTCGACCAAAAGTGGCGAGCCTAGCGTGCGCTGTACTTGCCGTCGATTCATCCCGACAGTGACTGATTCGACTTTTTCTTGGGTGATTAAATTGCCCTGTGGAATATCGATTCGGTAAGAGCCAGGTAATAAGCCTGAGCATGCAGACAGTAAAACAACAACAGAGATAACTAGTACAATCGACGACATTTTCATTACAAAGGTTCCACCTAGTGATACGGTCGGGGATGATACCCGAATTACATGACTAATTTGACGTAAGCTGAAAAAAAACGCAAGGATTAATGGCATGTCTACAGAAAATAATGAGTTACGCAAGGCAGGACTTAAGGTCACTCTTCCACGAGTGAAAATTTTACAGATACTGGAAACATCATGTCGGCGGCACTTAAGTGCCGAAGATGTATATAAGGAACTGTTAAATTCGAATGAAGATGTTGGCTTAGCGACAGTTTATCGTGTGCTAACCCAGTTTGAGTCGGCAGGTTTGGTTGAACGCCACAACTTTGATGGTGGTCACTCGGTGTTCGAACTAGACCGCGGTGAGCATCACGACCACATGGTGTGTGTGGAAACTGGCAAAGTCATCGAGTTTCACAATGAGCAGATCGAAAGTTTGCAGAAAAAAATTGCAGCAGAGAATGGCTACGAGTTGGTGGAACATAATCTTGTGTTGTACGTTAAGCCGCTAACCTGCTAACGTCGATAGTGCATGCTTACCTAAAAAAATTGCCGTTACTGCATTGCAGTAAAGCCATAACGGCAATCTTTTGTTTATTATTTTATTTTGGATAATATCTTACGTCTTATTTTCGTCCATGAGCTATCGCGGCCTAGTTCGTCTCTCCTGCCCTTTTCGTCAATAAATACTGTGCCATGACTACCTTTAGATTGCAGGCAATCCTTGTCTACAGTGTAGTAATAAAGTGCTAGCGACTTTCGTGATCTTTCTGGCGGGCAGGTCAGCGGCTCTGGATGGCCATGAAAACTGGAGCCAGTCGTGTTAAAAATCGTCATTCTATTGAATAGAGGTAAAATTTTTGCCTTTTGTGCGCCCTTAGGGTCACTCCACAGTTCAAAGTGGCCGCCAAATGACTCTTTCCAGTCTTCGTTGAGATAAACTAATACATTGATTCTTCGGTGAAGTTTTAGGTGATCATTGCGATTGAAATCGGTATGAATGCCGAGCTTTCCGCCAGGCTTAATTTTATGCAAGCCACCTCCCGCTAAATAAGGGTCCGCAATTAATCTGTTTATACCCGTTAGTTTCTCTAAAAAAGTCAAAAAAGTACCCGAATTTAGGCTGTGAATAAATGCACGGGTGTTCGGTCCTAAACTATCATCTTTGCTCAGCTGTAATTTTTTTTCATACTTGGTGTCGTACTCTTTCCACTCTTGCGTTAAGTCAAATTCACTAATAATGTGATGTAAAATAGACGGGTCAAATACGTTGTCAAACACACTGTGCGCATGGGGCACAGCATCACGATAAGCGTTATGCTGCTCTTCGGCAAGGCGGTACAATTTTTCTACGGGTAGAATGTCATTGTAAGAAGACATGTCTAAGGTGTTCATAACGTGGCCTTTTATAATTGATTAAATCAAACAGTGATATGCGCGTAGCAGTGCAGGGGCAGAATATTGCAGACCCGCTCCGTGTTCTGAACCGACATCAGGTTTTTGCACTAGAGTTGCCTCATCATCGTGTCACTATCTAGAATCATGACGCCATCTACAGTCAAGCCCTAAAATCTGTGACTACTTAATGATTGAGTATAGCGCAACTCAATACGCGTCAATGTCGATTGAATCAAATAATGTACCTGAACAAGGTCAAGTTTGCATAAATTAGGCGACGTTGCTGGTGTCTTCTATCATTTCTTTAGCGTGAGCGAGCGATTGTTTGGATACATTGCTGCCGCTAATCATGCGGGCTATTTCTTCTATTTTTTCTTGTGTTTGTAAATTAACAATCGTGCTCTCGGTACTCGCCGTTATCTTGTCGTCTTTGTCGTTGCGAGTACTGGATGATTTGCTGACCCGCCAATGTTGGTGAGCCTTGCTTGCCACTTGTGCAAGGTGAGTGACACACAATACTTGGCTACGGTTGCCTAATTGTGCCAGTAAGCGTCCCACCACATCGGCGGTTGCGCCACCTATACCGACATCGACTTCATCAAACACCAGTGTTGATACGTGGGAGGTTTGTGCGGTGGCTACCTGAATCGCTAAGCTAACCCTCGAGAGCTCGCCGCCAGAGGCGACTTTGGCCAAAGGTTTGTGAGGGCTACCAGGGTTGGTGCTGATTAAAAATTCTATTTGGTCTATACCGTGCGGATTCTTATTGGCGTCATCGCTTGATATGCTGACGGAAAAATCAGCATTAGCCATAGAGAGCGTGGCGAGCTGTTCGTTCACTTGCAGGGTAAGTTGCTCAGAAGCCTGATGGCGTCGTTTAGACAGCTTTCTAGCATGCGTTAACAGCGTTTTCTCTGCTTCAGCAACAGTCTTTTCAAGTGCCTCAAGTTGTTCGCCTCCACCGGATAAAGATGCCAGTTCTTGTGCTAACAAGTGATGTTTTTCCGGTAACTTCTCAGGCGTAATGTGGTGCTTGCGGGCGATATCGTAACTCGCAGATAAACGGTCGTTAATATCGCTCAGCCGTTCAGGGTTCAATTCGGTATTGTCAACTTGGTGGCGAATTTCTGCGTAGGCTTCTTCAACATGAATCATCGCATTGTTGAGTAATTGTTCTGCATTAACCAGTGAAGCACTTTTAGGTTTGATGTCTTGTATTAATCGTAATGCTTTTGATAAGCCGGGTTGTAAGCCGTGTTCTTCGTCAACACAGCACTCAGCAAGTTGTTGGCTTTTGTGAATAATAGTCTCAGCGCCATCGAGCATTTTTTGCTCGGCTTCTAGTTTGACCAGCTCGCCATCAACTAAATTAAGCTGATCTAGCTCTTCTACTTGGTAGCGTAATAATTGGTAGCGTGCTTTGGTCTCATCTGCGTTGTCTCTTAGGGACATCCATTGGGCATGTAGTGAGAGCCACTTTTGATGCGCTTGTTTAACCGTGCTGACAAGGGGCTGATGTTGGGCAAACTCATCGAGTAAGCGTTGGTGCGTTTGTTTTGACAGCAGCGATTGGTGGGCATGCTGGCTATGTATGTCAATCAGGTGTTCACCTAGTGCTCGTACTTGTTGCAATGTGGCGGGCTGGGCGTTAATAAAGCATCGAGAACGTCCTTCGGCAGTGACGACTCTCCTTAACAGGCATACGTCATCATGATTAAGATCATTATTAATTAACCACAACTGAGCTTCAGGTAAGTCATCTAGCGAGAATGTTGCGGTAATGTCAGCACGTGGGCTGCCATAGCGGACACGATCCGCATCTGCTTTTTCGCCTAATGTCATCGCCAATGCATCGAGTAAAATAGACTTTCCGGTACCGGTTTCACCGGTAATAGCGGTCATGCCAGTCTGTAAATCTAAATCAAGATGTTTGACTAGGGTGAAATTGTTGATCGTGATATGCGTCAACATGGGTAATTCTCTCAGGGTTAGTAATATTATTAGAGGTTGGGTTAGTGGTAATGCCATGTTTATTTATACAGTATTCGGTGGTAACTGCCAGCTATTTCGTAAAAGGGCAATAAATGATCAAAAAAACCATCGCTGTGCTTGAATACTCCTGAATCGTCCCTATATATGGCGCAGTGAAATAAGAAGTAGCATATGGGCCAATACGGCTTATCCTCCTGGCAATATAACTAACTTATTGTTGTTGCCGAAATAGCAGTTAAGGGCCATAAGCAGTAGACAAAAGCCCAGTAGATAAAAATAGTGGAGAAGCGCGTGACAAATAAACCAGAAGACAATATAGATGAGTCTGTTATTGAGAATGAATCAACGACCGATGGGCTCGACAACCATGATGCAGAAAATCAGGATCAATCAGAGGATAATGCTGAAGCAGTGTCTACCGATGATTCAATAGGAGATGTATTGAACGAAGAAATTATATCGTTAAAAGAGCAGGTGTTACGAGCGCATGCAGACGCGCAGAACGCCCGCCGTCGAGCAGAGCAAGATGTTGAAAAAGCGCGTAAATTTGCCTTGGAAAAATTTGTATCTGACTTGTTACCCGTTGCAGATAACTTAGAGCGTGCAATTACTGCAGGCGATGCAGAGAATGAAACTCAAAAAGCAGTGCTTGATGGCGTCGCGCTAACACTAAAGTCATTACAAGACGCATTGACAAAATACAAAGTCGAAGTGGTTGATCCCGCAGGTGAACCGTTCGATCCGCAGCTACACCAAGCAATGACAATGGTGCCTAACCCCGATATGGAGCCGAATACCGTCATGGATGTATTTCAGAAAGGCTACACTTTGAATGGTCGTTTGGTGCGTCCCGCAATGGTAGTAGTGTCTAGCGCCCCTTAAAAGAAGTGGCAGTATATTATTAATTATCATTATTTATTATAAGAAAAAACACTATCGGCCTTGAAAATAGTTATCTCAGGCCAATATTAGAGATAATGAAAAAAACCTTGCAAAAAAAATGGTTTTTCAATCGTTTTAAAGCATATATTAACAAATAAACATAGTGGAGACCCCTGATGGGTAAGATTATTGGTATAGATTTAGGTACAACCAATTCGTGTGTGGCGGTATTGGTCGATGGGAAAGCAAAGGTCATCGAGAATTCTGAAGGCGATCGTACAACACCTTCTATTGTTGCATTTACTGAAGACGGCGAGATTCTAGTAGGGCAAAGCGCTAAACGTCAGTCAGTAACTAATCCGACCAACACATTAAATGCAGTAAAGCGTCTCATTGGTCGTAAATTCAAAGATGATGTTGTACAAAAAGATATCTCCATGGTGCCTTATAAAATTGTCGCTGCAGACAATGGCGACGCGTGGGTAGAAATCAAAGGCGAGAAAAAAGCGCCGCCACAAATTTCTGCTGAAGTGTTAAAGAAAATGAAAAAAACCGCTGAAGATTATCTTGGTGAGGCTGTCACCGAGGCGGTGATTACGGTTCCAGCGTATTTTAACGATTCTCAGCGCCAAGCAACTAAAGACGCAGGTAAAATTGCCGGTCTAGAAGTGAAGCGTATTATTAACGAGCCAACCGCAGCTGCATTAGCTTATGGTATGGATAAAGAGAAAGGTGATAAAACAATCGCTGTTTATGACCTAGGTGGCGGTACATTTGATATCTCAATTATCGAAATTGCCGATGTCGATGGTGAACATCAATTCGAAGTGCTAGCAACCAATGGCGATACATTCTTAGGCGGTGAAGATTTCGATATGCGCTTAATAGAATATCTAGCGGCCCAATTTAAAAAAGATAGCGGTATCGATTTACATAACGATCCACTGGCATTGCAGCGTCTAAAAGAAGCTGGCGAAAAAGCAAAAATCGAGCTGTCTTCAAGCCAGCAGACAGAAGTAAACCTTCCGTACATTACTGCAGATGCGTCCGGTCCAAAGCATTTGGTCGTGAAGCTAACACGTTCAAAATTAGAGTCGTTAGTCGAAGAATTGGTTGCCCGTACTTTAGCACCTTTAAAAGTGGCGTTAGCAGATGCTGATTTATCGGTAGGTGAGATTGATGAGGTTATTTTAGTCGGTGGTCAAACACGTATGCCACTAGTGCAGGCAAAAGTGGCTAAATTCTTTGGTAAAGAGCCGCGTAAAGATGTTAACGCTGATGAAGCAGTCGCCATGGGCGCCGCTATTCAGGGGGCGGTGCTATCAGGTGACGTGAAAGATGTATTGTTGTTAGATGTATCGCCGTTAACGCTAGGTATCGAAACTATGGGTGGTGTTGCGACGCCATTGATAGAGAAGAACACTACGGTTCCTACTAAGAAATCACAAGTGTTTTCGACCGCCGATGACAACCAGTCAGCAGTGACGATTCATGTCGTGCAGGGTGAGCGTAAGCAAGCATCACAAAATAAATCATTAGGTCGTTTTGATCTAGCCGATATTCCGCCCGCTCAACGGGGTATACCACAAATCGAAGTGACTTTTGATATCGATGCTAACGGCATCTTAAACGTTAGTGCGAAAGATAAAGGTACGGGGAAAGAGCAGTCTATTGTGATTAAAGCGTCATCAGGTTTAAGTGATGACGAAATCGAAGCAATGGTGGCTGATGCAGAAGCGAATGCTGAAGCGGATCGTGAGTTCGAAGACTTAGTTACTGCGCGTAATGCCCTAGACGGTTTAATTAGCGCGACTAGAAAAACCCTAGAGGAAGCCGGCGATAAAGCGACTGACGAAGAAAAGGCGGCTATTGAAGCGGCGCTAACGGAAGCAGAAGAAGCGGTTAAAGGTAATGATAAGGCAGCAATGGACGCGGCAACCGCTAAACTTAGCGAAGCCAGTAGCTCGCTAGCACAAAAAATGTATGCCGAGCAGGCAGGCGAAGCGGGTTCGGGCGAAGGCGCTCAGCAGGCCGAGTCAGCAGATGATGATGGTGCTGTTGAAGCTGAATTTGAAGAAGTAAAAGACGATAATAAATAGCTAACAGCAAAAATAGGGTGCAGAGTAAAGTGAGCATGAGGGTAGAGTAAGATTTATTATGACCAGGTTGATAACGTCGTTAACCTGTAATGAATGTTGCTCCGCCCCACGTTTACTGCCCTTATTTAGAATGCTCGTTATTTTTCTATTCACGCGGACTCTTTAGTCCGCGTTTCTTGTATCTACAATACGATTATTTTTTACGGTAAATAGCAGTTATGTCTAAACGCGATTATTACGAAATCCTGGGTGTGGAAAAAAATATTTCAGAGAAAGATCTGAAAAAAGCTTATCGTCGTGAGGCGATGAAATTTCACCCCGACCGTAACCCTGACGACAAAGACGCAGAAGAAAAGTTTAAAGATGCAAATGAAGCCTACGAAATATTGTCTGATTCGCAAAAGCGATCTGCTTATGATCAGCATGGACACGATGGTGTCAATCCACAAATGGGCGGAGGCGGAGCGGGTTTCAATAACTTTAGTGACGTGTTTGGCGACGTATTCGGCGATATTTTTGGCGGGGCTGGTGGTGGTCGTGGTCGCGGCGGTCCTCAACGTGGATCTGATCTACAGTACACTCTACAGGTTGATCTAGAGCAAGCCGTTAAAGGCACCACTGCAAAAATCCGGTTACCTACATTGGTTGGCTGCAAGCCCTGTGGTGGATCTGGGGCAAAATCAGGATCAAAGCCGGTGCAGTGTTCTACTTGTGGTGGTGTCGGGCAAGTAAGGATGCAGCAAGGTTTTTTCTCCGTTCAACAGGCATGCCCAAATTGCCGTGGGCAAGGGACTATTATTAGCGATCCTTGTAATAGTTGTAACGGGCAAGGCCGCGTGGAAGAATCAAAAACATTGTCAGTTAAAGTGCCTGAGGGCGTTGATACAGGCGATCGCATCCGTTTGTCAGGTGAAGGCGAAGCTGGGCCATCAGGTGGCCAGGCTGGTGATCTGTATGTGCAAATATCGGTTAAGGCCCATGATATTTTTGAACGTGATGGCGCTAATCTATATTGTGAAGTGCCGGTTAATTTTGTTGATGCGGTATTAGGTGGAGAATTAGAAGTGCCCACTTTAGATGGTCGCGTTAAACTAAAAGTGCCAGCAGAAACGCAAACAGGTAAGTTATTCCGCTTGCGCGGTAAAGGGGTCACGCCAGTTCGAGGCGGCGCTAAAGGCGATCTTATGTGTCGTGTGGTTATTGAAACACCGGTTAATCTAAGCAATAAACAAAAAGAAATACTGAAAGAGTTTCGAGCGGCTACCACAGCCGAGAAGCATTCACCTCGTCAAAGCAGTTGGTTTGCGGGAATGAAAGAGTTTTTTAGTTGATCGGGTCATAAAGGGCTTAGAATGAGTAATAGATTCTCTCTGACGCTAGTGGGCTAGAGAGTTAAAATGATACATATCAAAGGATGCTCAGTATGTCTACGCGGATAGCAGTGACCGGTGCGGCTGGTCGAATGGGTAAAATGTTAATAGAAGCCATAGCGGCTTCTTCTGATTCGGTACTAACGGCGGCAATAGAGCAGCCTCATTCGTCACTAATTGGTGCGGATGCAGGCGAGCTGGCGGGCATAGGTAAAAATAACGTGGCTGTAGTGGGTAATATCGCCGATGTGGTTGACGAGTTTGATGTGCTGGTCGATTTTACAGTGCCTGCAGCGACACTATTCAATACTAAATTTTGTGCGGCTCGCGGTAAAAGCATCGTGATTGGCACTACGGGGTTCTCGCCAGAGGAATTGGCTAACCTTGAAGCGCTGTATTCACAATTGCCAATTATCAAAGCAGCCAATTACAGCACGGGTGTTAATCTTTCTTTAAAACTACTGGAAATGACCGCGAGTGTTATGGGAGATGATTGCGACATTGAAATTGTTGAAGCGCACCATCGACATAAAGTGGATGCTCCTTCAGGTACTGCTTTGGTCATGGGGGAAGTAATTGCAAATACTCTGCAGCGTGACTTGTCTAAAGTGGCGATTTATGGCCGGGAAGGCCAAACAGGCTCTCGTGATCGAGAGACTATCGGCTTTGCAACGTTAAGAGGTGGCGATGTAGTCGGCGACCATACGGTGATGTTTATGGCAGAAGGTGAGCGTTTAGAAATCACTCACAAAGCGTCTAGTCGTATGTCATTTGCAAGAGGTGCGCTACGGGCTGCTGCATG
>Ga0307488_10005590_pt1 | contig 10388 bp, 2 predicted proteins | sample SB02metaG_FD_202248 | JGI IMG/M metagenome (GOLD analysis project Ga0307488, IMG submission 202248) | Sea-ice brine microbial communities from Beaufort Sea near Barrow, Alaska, United States - SB 0.2 | ecosystem: Environmental > Aquatic > Marine > Coastal | place: USA: Alaska | collected 2017-05-06
ATAGAAAATGCAAGAGAAGTGCTTTTTTATCTTCAAAAAGTATTTGCAGAAGATTTTATGAAAATAATTTAACATCATACGAAAACGTAGCTTTTGCTACTTACAAATAAGAACGGTTGGTTTCGTTATTGCGAGGAGGTACGACGTGGCAATCTGTTTGTTTTTAGTTTCCATTATGAGATTACTTCGGTCATGTTTCCCTCGTAATGACGGTGGGATGCATCATTGCGAGGAGGAACGACGTGGCGATCTATTTGTTATTATCGTCATTGCGAGGCGTTTTTACGACGTGGCAATTTTTTTAATACCACAAACTTCCAATAAGTAAATTACTTATTTTGAATGATAACCTTTCCTAAAAACTAGACTCATTTTGTATAATGTTGTTTTCCTTCTTCAATTTAATTATTAATTAGGCACGTTTATTTTTAATGGTTGAGATTTCTCTATCACAACACTACCATCTGAACCCATGCAAGGTATTTGAGGGCCACCAGTAATAGTATATACCTTTACATCTCCTGACCAACCAGCATAACATCCCGCTTCTGAAGTGTATGTATATTGTTCTGCAAATTCTGTAGTAACTAAAGTTGCTACTTCAACTACGGTGTTTATTTTATTTCTGTAACCATTATATTTATTGAAAGTTTCAACGGCTACCCAAACCTTTTCAGCTCCTGTTGCAACTTGACTTAAACGACTAGCACTAGCATAAGCCGCAGCAACACCTCCTCTTGCAGCTAAAGCGGCACCTCCTGCAAATACAGCCGATAACACATCAGCCGTAAACTTCACAGCTGGTGCAACACAATCCCAATCATCATACTTTGGTACGCCATCTATATTAACACTTGCCTCAATTGTAAACCATACGGCACCGGTGTCTCTAATGAAAGTTTCGCCAGGTTTAACAACTCCGTAGTATAATGGCCCAACTTGATTTAAAGAAATATCAAGATCAAAATCAGTTTCATTTCTGATTAAAAACCCAGGTTTTCTTAGTGTTGGAGAGGTGTAGGTTTTAGCTACTTTTTCCTCACATTTTTCTATACTAACCCTTATGTGTTCTGCCCAGGCTTCTTTAGTCATTTTTGTAACTTCGAATGTTACATAGACTTCATTATCATCACTTGCCATTTTAAGGGGGAATTCTTTAGGGTGATTAGTAGGTAATTCATCAATGTTTATGCGCTTTTTTACATTCTCTATATCGTCAGTATGCAGGTTACCTGTTACTTCCCTACCATTTTCCTCATATAAATCAAAATATATCTGAAAAAAGTCATTATTTGTAATTTCAAAAACATCCCATATGGTTCCCTTGTAAATATCAGTTTTTTCAGGATCTCCTTCTTCTATTTGAAAAGACGGGGGAGCAACATAATTATTTGAACTGATCCTCTCTACATCATACGTGTTGTGAATTACTTTCACTTCTTTATCAACCAATGAAAATTTCCAAACAAGGTCTATTACATCAGAAGTTATGTTATCGTAACTTTTTGTACACTTAATTTTAAGCATTTTTACAACAACTATATATTCATAATCTTTCAAGAAAGTTTCGGCATCCTGTTCATGAAGAGGATACTGAATTGGATTTTTTGTTTTATCTAAGTCTAAATACTCTTGGTAAGATTGAGGTGTATTCTTCATTACGGCTATATCCCAATGTAAATCGTCTATTGTCCTGTCAACACTTTTATTACATTTACATCCTTCTTGTGACCAGAATCCTTTAGGGAACCTTGATAAATATGCTAAATAATTTTTTATTTTGGGCTCAACGACATATATACTTCTTTGAGCGTACTCCTTCAGTACAACATCATTAGATTGTGATATAAATCTCTCAAAAGTTCCAGGCGTAGAAAATTCTATTGCTTCTTCTAACAATTTATCTGGTACACTTTTTTCTACAGAAGTTATAGTATAAATTGTTTCAGAAGTAGCCATTTGAGTCGTAGTGGCATTTTGACCGTAATTCTTTACAATCATATTTACTAAATCAAAATCAAGCCTACTACCAATATTGACAGTTGAGGGAATTATTGGAGCTAGTATAAGATTTGTTGTACTTAGAGATATTTCTTTAAATACGTTTGTCCTACCCGAAAAAGTCCGCACCCACTCACTGTTACTTATTTTCTGAAATATCCCCCCCTGATATATATTTAATTTGAAAATAGATTTTTTTGCTGCAGTTGTATTCTCATTAAGTGTTCTAATTGGAAGCACAAAGGCATCCTGACTCTTTGATAAGTTTGAGGCTGTACCTTGCAGTATATTATAAGTAATTGCATTATTTTCGGTATTCGAAGATGATGTCCAATAAGTACGATTATAATTATTTAATTTATTAGGGTCGTTATTTCGCAGGTTTTTATAAATTAATTGTATTTCTTTAGAAGATGGTAAATAATATGCCTTACCGGTTATAGAGTGCTTATAAGCCTTATATGCTGCTTGACTTGCATAAGATGAGGAGGTAGTTGAATTAGATCCAATTTTAATTATACTTTTAGTATTAGAATACCCTTTACCAATACTAACTGATGTAGCCATTGCATTATGAACATCTGTATTTATATTTGGATTGTTAGGATCTGTAACTAGAGTTCCCCAATGAAAATTTCCAATATCATTTTTTGACGCTAATAAAATACTATGATCATTTATATCATAATGAAAAATTAATTCACCCTCATATTCTTTACCATATAAATAATTAATATTTACTAACATTTGCGCTACTTGGTTTGGAGTTTTTCCATCAATTATTCTTTGTTGGATAAAATCATAATCTGTGATACTAGTAGCATGGTTGTGGCCTATTACAAAATTAGAAGTACTACCATATCTATTAAAATTATACATAGCATAATTATGCCCACCTTCAGAACGAAATGAGGATATAATGTCCGTAACATTGCTTTCACCAATATTAAACGTCCAAGTATTAGAAGGTCTAAAAGACATTTTGGTTTCAAAATTAGAATTCTTTGAAATGTCAATTTCTTCTTTTGTCAAATATTCTGGCCATAATCTTATATCATCAATAGTTCCATGAAAACTATTTACTTCGTTGTTTTCATAATCACCTCCAATTAATAATTTTTTATTAGATAGTATATTATTTCCAGCAGAATTATAACTGGCATCCTCAGACCCGTCAATATAAATAATAAACTTATTATCCGGTATATTTCTAACAAAAGCTAAATGATGCCATTGATTATCTCTTAAATCTTTATTACCTGCAAAATTTATTTCGCCATGGTTCCAGTATATTTTAGGTTGTCCAAGTTCATTAATACTATAAGAAACATAAGGGTAATTGCCTAAAATAGCCCCTACAATTTCGCCACTTTTTAATCCACTTGTATCAGGCTTTGGTATTTTTACCCACACATCAACTGTACTAGCAGTTCCTAATAACTGTTCTGAGCTAGAGTATAATTCTACATAATCATCGTTTCCATCAAAATTAATAGCTCCGTAATCAATTACCTGAGTATTTTCTGATATAACACAGGTGATATCAGATGTTACAAAGTTTGATGTATTTCCTTGTAAATTGAAATTTTTAAGAGGAGCGGTATTTTCAGCATTTCCGTATGCAGAAGTAAAAGCAGTATTGTCTCCAGAAGCTATTCCTTGATTAAAATGAAACTCATCTAAACGTTCCATTTGCAAAATAGAAATGCAAGAGCCTCTATTGGTAATTTCTTCTTCAGAAAGAGGTCTTTTCCAAAAAAACAATTCATCTATTGATCCTAAAAAAGAACGGCCAAAAGAAGAGTTTTCTAGTTCTTCTCCAAAAATTAACTTTACATCTTTTAATGAAATATCATATCCAGCAGATTTTGAAGGGATTGTTCCTTTTTGTGATCCATCAATTGAAATTAATAATTTATTTAAATCTTTGTTTCTAATAAAAGCTAAATGATGCCACTTATTATCTTTTATATTTACAAAAGAACTGGCAATAATATCATTAGACCCTCTAGAATTATTAGGGCCTGCAGACCATTGAAACTCTGGAAAACCATATTCATTTAGATATATATTAAATCCATTTGCACAATTATAGAGACTAAATAGATTCATTTTTTCAATATTAGAATCGTCAGGAATTTTTACCCACATTTCAAAAGTGAAGCTAGATTTGGAAATTGAGTTCATAAAATTAAACTCCATATAGTCATCAACTCCATCAAAATTTAAAGCAAGTCCTTTTCCACCAGGAATGTTATCAATTTGTGAATAACAAAAAAATGATTGTAACATTATAATTGTACCTAATATAATTTTTTTCATACGTTTACTTTTTAATTTTTAATTTTTTAGGTTCTTAACTGAATAAGCCAAACAAACATCTAGAACTTACTTTAATTAAATATGATTTTTTATTAATTTGCAACCGTGTCATCACAATCGGTATTATTTTTTACGTAACCATCTGGTTTAATTTGATTTATAATAGCAAGTGTAATATCTGGATTACCAAATCCATCTAAATCTAAATCTTGGTACCATAGTAACAAATCTTTGTTGTCACAGTCTTGATCTATACCATCATTTGCTATTTCTGGTGCGCCAGGATAAATAGAAGCTCCTATTTCTAGTGTATCATTGCAGTCTGTGTTATTTTCTGAATACCCAAGAGGCTGTTCATTTGCACTAGCATTAACTATTCTATTTTCAGTACCAAATCCATCTCTATCCAAATCTTCAAACCAAGTTATTAAATCGAACCCATCGCAATCTTGGTCAATACCATCTTCTAAAATTTCTGCAGCACCAGGATAAATGGTAGCGCCTATTTCTAAAGTATCATTACAGTCGTCACTATTACTTACATATCCATCAGGTCTTGTCTCAGCAGTAGTTGCTGCATCTAGATTACCATAGCTATCTTCATCTAAATCTTGATACCAGGTTAAAATAGGCCCTATTCCATCACAATCTTGGTCGATGCCATCATCGGGTATTTCGTCAGCTCCTGGATACACATTAACTCCTGTTATGAGATCATCATCGCAATCTCCATTCTTTTTTATATATCCTTCAGGTTGTGTGTTACTAATAATAGAAACCGACGAGTTACCATAACCATCATTATCTAGATCTTGATACCAAGTTTTAAGATCAAATCCATCACAATCTTGATCTATTCCGTCATCCAAAACTTCTTTAGCATGAGGGTAAATGGAAGATCCTCCAGAGAAATACAAATCGTTACAGTCTAACTTGTTGTTTACATAAATTAAAGGTACTCCACCGAGAGTGCCCGTTGGCTGTGTATTAGAAAAAATTTCTCCGTCATTATTATTTCCAGTATCAACATTATCATCTAAAATAAACCGACTTATTCTTCCAAAGCTATCTCCATCACTATCATTATACCAAGCTTTTAGATCATACTCGTCACAATTTTGATCGATACCATCGTCTAGAATTTCTTTAGCTCCTGGATAAATAGTTGCTCCAGTTATTGGGGTGTCATCACAATCGAAGTTATTTGCTGAATACCCTGACGAATTATAAGACTGAAAACTAGCTAAAATAGCAGTACTATTCGGATCACCGTAACCGTCTCCATCCGCATCTATATACCAATCCATTAAATCAACATTATCACAATTTTGATCTATCCCATCATTTGGTATTTCCAGAATGTTTGGATTAAATGATGCCCCATTTAAAGGCGTATCATTACAGTCTAATGAATTATCTACATAACCTTCTGGTTTTTCATTAGAATATATAATTATATCATAACCTTCTCCAAAATAACCATAACCATCTTCATCTCTGTCTATGTACCATCTTTTTACATCATACCCATCACAATTTTGATCTATGCCATCGTTGGGTTGTTCCAATGCACCGGGATTAATATTTTTATTATCATCTTTACAATCTGTATGATTTAATTCATAACCTTCTGGCTTTAAATTAGCATACAAAAGAACATCTATATTACCATATTCGTCTCCGTCAGCATCAAAATACCAGGTTTGTAAATCAAAACCGTCACAATTTTGATCTATGCCGTCATCTGCAATATCTAACATATCTGGATTAAAAGACGCACCTGTTTCTAATGTGTCATCACAGTCTCTAGAATTATTCACATAACCCGCTGGCTTTGTATTCAAATAAATAGTAGTAACTTTTGAATTACCATAATTATCTCCGTCAAGATCCTTATACCAAGTTTTTAGGTCGTAATTGTCACAATCTTGATCTATACCATCATCTGGAACTTCAGTAGCTCCTGGATAAATAGTAGCACCCGTTATTGGGTTATCATCGCAGTCATTATTATTAGCTACATAATTTTTTTTGTAATTTGCAATAAAAATTGTGCCGTTTGGATTACCAAAACCATCCATATCTGCGTCTTCATACCAAGTTTTTAGGTCATGACCGTCACAATTTTGATCAATACCATCATCTGCAATGTCTACAATGTCTGGATTAAAAGATCTCCCTGTTAATAACGCGTCATTGCAATCTACATTATTGCTTACATATCCTAATGGTTGTGTATTGGCCAATAGTTGAAAATGATAATCACCATAATTATCACCATCGACATCGACATACCAAGATCTTAAATCAAATCCATCACAATCTTGATCTGTACCATCATCTGGAATCTCTGTAGCTCCAGGATATATAGATGCTCCAGTTATCGGATTGTCATCACAGTCACTGCTATTCAAAACATAGTTTGCATTTTGCCTGTTGTGTAAAAATTTCAAATCTGGATTACCATACCCATCCCCGTCTCCATCTTCATACCAAGTTCTTAAATCATATCCATCACAATCTTGATCTATACCATCATCTGGAATATCATTTCCAGAGAAAAAATAAACGGTTGCATCATTATCATTACAATCTCCAAAACCGACGCCATCACCTCTAACGTAACCTTCTGGTTGAACATCAGAAACGATCGGTAGGATTGATTCATTTCCATATCCATCTCCATCCTGATCTGGGTACCAATTAATAGCGTCTAATCCATTACAATCTTGATCAATCCCATCGCTTCCTATTTCAACTGCACCTGGATAAATACCCGCACCAAATTTATATGCCCAAGGACTTACTCCTCCTCCTAAAGGTGGATAAGGATCGTAAATCTCGTCACTATCATTGCAGTCTAAATTATTATCTACATAGCCATTGGGTTTAGCACTAGCAGCAAGAGTACTATTACTATCTCCATAGCCGTCATTATCTGTATCTTCATAAAACACTTGTAATTTGACTACTATTATATTTCCATTTTTATCAACCCCAAAAGTTCCTCCTATTTTTCCGTTTCTATCAACATAACTAGGATTAGTAGCAGAAATTCCCCCATTTTTTGTTAAAACAGAAACACTAAGCACTGTTAATACATACGAAATACTCCCACTATTGTAATTTGTATCTGCTGTCTGCGTTGCGGTAATTGTGGAGCTACCTGCACCTACAATAGTAACCGTTGTTCCATTAATAGTAGCAACACCCAAATTACTACTCGTATAAACGAGTGCAACCGGACTGTCACTGTTTGGTGCTAATATTGTATAAGAAGCATCAAAATATCTTTTTGTTATGTCATTAAAATTAGTGAAGATTGGATTTGCTTTTTCTCTGTTTACGACGATACTATACTGCTTAGTAGAGATACCATCTGCTGCGGTTACTTTTACATCTACCGTATTTGCACCAACAGATAACGCCAAAGCACTTGATGCTGTTGCAGTAGTTACTGTTGCATAACCACTACTATTTACTTGCACTTCTATTGTTGCATTTGCATCAGACTGGGTTGGAGTAACTGTAATGCTTGTTATTGAACTATTCACATTAGCTGTATAGGCAATTGTACCTTTGACAAATATTGGACTTAAAGCTCCAGATGAAATACTTAAGGCACTTAAATCTGCATTTGAAGAAGTAATTGTTGCCAAAGTATAGTAACCATCTGCTAATAATGAAGCATTAACTGTAAATGAAACTTGATCTCCAGAGATAGAAGGCGACCCTCCTACTGTAGCAAAATTTCCTGTTGTAGTTGAACGGTATATTAATGCATAATCACCAGAAGGAGTTCCACCAATGCCCATATCGCTATAATCAAAGGTAATTATTACATCTCCATTAGCTGTTCCTGTATCTGTTTTGTCAAAGAACCAATCCCTGGTCCATCTGTTAGTAAAACCTGCAGCTAAATCTGCTGTTGTAGTATTTGTTGCTGTATTATCGTATCCGAACATAAAGTAATCACCATTATCATCCAAATACGAACTATTGGTCATTGAAAGACCTTTACTACTAGCCGAAGTGTGATTCCCATCACTTTCTTTACCTATCCCAGAAACCTCTTTATTGTAGGTTGTAGAAGTAGATTGTGCATATTTATCATTGCTGATTGATATGTTATATTTAGCATTTAGGTAATTCTCTACTAAAGTAGTTTGAGCAGTGTTCAACGTCATGTTATATGAAATTACCTCTGCAATTGTTCCAAAATGTTGTCCATCACCAACACCTCTTGTACCAATAACTAAATTCACCGCTGACGTCCCGTAACTACCAGCACTCGCCCATCCACCTGCATTAGTAACCATAGAAAGAGCTGTACCATTCTTATTCATGATAATATTAGTAGGGGCTGTGCCTGAACTAAGTACTTTAGTTGTTAAAATAGTATATGTATTAGCTTCTGCAGCATTTTCAGAAACTGTAGCATTACCGCAACCATTATGTAAGCCCAAGTTTGAAGAGAAACTAGAACCGGTATGATAACCCAATTCAAAACTATTACTACAATTAGTTTGGGGTTGCGTTATCAGAAAACGTTGGGAACTCACATTGGTAGCTTTGAAAACTACAAACATTGAAACTGGAGAACTAGAAGTTGTAAACAAAGGAAAAGAAGGTACCTCCATACGATCATTCGATCCGTCAAAGTTTAATGCAGGTTGCCCATTTACCGAATTAGAAACATACGTTGGTTGGTTAGTACTATTAATTTGTGCCGCATTGTACCCAGATCCAGATTGATCGGCCCAGGAAGAAATGGCAGCTCCATTAGTAAAACTGTTTGTACCAGAAGCAGAATTAAGCCATAGTTTTAAATTAGACGTTCCATCAGTTTTCCCTATTCCACCAGGACCCGTTTGCGCTTGTGCAGAAACAACAAATAAAAAGAAAATAATACTTACACAAATAAACCTTTTAAAGGACGTTGTTAATGAAATAAACCTCATATTTTTTGTTTTTAGAAACAGTTAGTTTTTTAATAAAAATAATCAAACTGTATGCGGTCACCCACAGTTAACGAATACCCCCCATTATTTGATGGATCATAGGTTAAAGAGGTTCCACTCGAGCTGTAAGTATAAGCCGTTTTGCTAATTCTAATTCCATTTACATACATTTTTACTTTACTATAAGCAGATGGAGCATATGATAAAGTGAAAGCTGTTTTGGATGTCGTAAGAGTAAACTCATCATCTACTTCTGTTACAGAAACAGCTGCTGCTGCCCAGCTTGCCATACCAGCTGCATCAGATGTTAATACTTTACCTAAACCCGGAGTACCACCTGTAATTTTTACGAAGCCTGTTTGTAAAGTTACATTTGTTCCAATTCCTAAATGAACTGCTGTAACTTCTGTGTTACCCAATTGAATCGTATTATCATTATCAATTCTAGCTTGAAAACCAATTGCTGTAGCATTGATAGCGAAAGCCTCTGCACTAGCACCAATTACTGTAGAATTGTTTTTAGAAACTTGTGCGTTAGCTCCAATTGCTGAGGCATAAATTAAATCAGGAGCTTGTGCTCTAGAGTTATAGCCAATAAAAGTGTTATCGCCTCCTGTCGTATTATTACTTCCTGCCCATAAACCAACAGCTGTATTTCTATATCCGCTCTCATCGTTAAATAGCGCTTTATATCCAACAGCCGTATTGCCACCAAATGAATTATGATTGTACAAAGACTGATAACCTACTGCTGTGTTTTCCGTACCACTTATATTAAGTATAAGTGCTTCAAAAACAATACCTAATGAACTTACTGACGTGTTTACATTTCCTGCTTTGTAGCCTAAAAAAGTTTCTCCAGCTGCTGTTATTCTTCCTGATTTTTCAGTATTGACTCTTATATTAAAAGGTTTGTCATCTGTTGTTCCTATAAAATTACTTCCGTCAGTACCACTATTACCCGTTAAACCCCAGCCCATAAAAGCTGTTAAATCGATACTGCCACCACTATCAGACAGCTCAAGATTAGGTGAGCTAAAACTTAATGTTTGTGCAATGCCAACTCCTGATTTACCTGTTAATCCTGTGCTACCTGTTGCTCCA
>Ga0307488_10005592_pt1 | contig 10384 bp, 10 predicted proteins | sample SB02metaG_FD_202248 | JGI IMG/M metagenome (GOLD analysis project Ga0307488, IMG submission 202248) | Sea-ice brine microbial communities from Beaufort Sea near Barrow, Alaska, United States - SB 0.2 | ecosystem: Environmental > Aquatic > Marine > Coastal | place: USA: Alaska | collected...
CCGCCTTCAATTGCTTGTTATACATACTATTGCTCAGTATGCTTCTTTATTGGTCTATTAATAGCATCAACCTAGGCTTGCTTTATTTTACGGCAATTCTGCCGATCTTGAACATGCCCTTGTTCACACTTCGATGCTGTATCATTACTTTTTAATACACCAATAATAAGATCGCCTATATTCCCTGGACGATTATGAGTACTAATATTATTTGAATTAGTCTCAGCGCAAGAATATAAAAAGAAAACCAGAATAAATATTAAGTATTTAATAAATTAATTTAACCTCAAAATACGTATAACGGGCAATAAAATAGTTGATTATAATAGCGACGAAGGAGCAAAAGCCATCAAGGCCAAATTCGACCTGAATTTACCCTTAGTTAAACAACTAACAGTAACACCTTAACCACTATTTATTGAACACAGAGCTTGTTCAACAATAGGATTAAGTCGCGAAAAAAGCTAGTGACCTATCCTTATTTATTATGTGACGCTTACGCTTCAGCTATTATTTGAATAAATTTTCTAGCTAACTCTGACAATGTATCTTCAGTGATAATCTCAACGTTATTTTGATCAGCGACATTTCCATGGTTAATTAACACAGTTCTTGGGTAACCGTGTCCACCAAATTGAGTGGTAATTTGTTCATGTTCAGCATCAATAAAATATCCTCTTAGCAATTGGACATTAACTTGAAGTACATCTATTCCATGAGATTTCATTTTCTGTGCAAAGCTACCTATATGTAGCTTTTGCCTTTCTGTGCAATCCTGGCACCATGCTGTTACTACATTCACAACAAAAGTGTCACCCGTAGCCATGCGACGATTAACTTCAACTGGCTCTACGATTTGAAGAAGGCTAGCTGAGTGAGTGTTGTCATTAGGGCTAGGTTTTATTCCCATATTTATTTCGTCCTCTCAATTTTTCAGGCACTATCGTGGTAGAGCGATCTGTTGCCAGACCGACCCCACACAGATCCGGACGTGCAGAACTACCACATCCGGCTCCTCAGTTATATATTTACTCGTGTAGACTTTGCCTTCACGTGTCCGATAATTAAACACCTTACTTTCGTTCCTCTATCCAGCGACATTTAATTACAGACACAGCTTCACCCGAATGTAATGAATTGCAATTCAGCTTTCATGCATTATCCAGCCCTGCATGTCCGGTACATGTATCTATTACAGTTTAGATATAACTGTCAGCTCCTTCGCCATGTACAAGGCTTTCCCCTGCTCAGAATATTAAGGCTGATCTGACTTCCAAAGGGTCATCGCTGGCCTTACTTTTGGCTGGGCTTTCCTACCACTTTCCTTGTGGAACACTTTTGGATCTCTCAAGTTCTTAGATACATCTTTTTATACATGCCACCGCTTAATAACTCTGCTGACTCGCCACAACCTTGCCGTTCCAAACTCGTTGAATGGGGGTTGGCTAAACCTTACCTGACAGGGACTTACACCCTGCAAGATGCATCAAGCTTCGCTTGACGCACTAACGCCTTGCTAAGAGGCGAGTAATAGTTGGCTATGTAATAGTTGGCTATAATGTGCAGCGAAGCGAAACCGAGCCAACTGTTATGAGTCCTACTTTAGCAACTTGTTAGCCTGTTTCTCAAAATACTTTTTAAAAGATAGTATTTCTTCATCACAATATTTCATAGTGAGTGCAAATAGTTTTTTTGATGCATTACTTGAATCATTTCCCATTGTATTTTCGATAACACTAGGAAGTAGAACCAATGACTTTGCATCCCAATCTTCTGGATCTTCGATACTGCTATTTGGAATTTTGTCATCAAGACAATTTAATAAATTAAGGTTTACGTCGATCCCTTCTTTCATTTCATCACATACACCAGAGAATGAAATCAAAGTAATAAGCAAAAAGGTAAATAATTTCATAGAATCCTCAATTCAGGCTAACGCCCCAAGCAGGGGATTTAAAGAGTGTTTTCCAGCGAGTAAAATTCCCGCTAACTTGGCTTGTTATGTTTCACTTGTTACACTTTCTTCTGAAAATTTACCAGATATTTTCTGCCCACTGACTCTATTTGCATACCAATAATAGAAAGGAAAACCGATTATCGCGGAAAACACACTACCTAAAGCTGAAAAAATCGGGGCAATAAATAAGCCTAATATTCCCTGCATAATTTGACCAGATTGAATTGCACTAACCAAAACGATGAAAGCGATGAAAATACCACCTCCAAAACCAATGGTGGCTGATAGTTTTACTATTGAAATAAAATCGAGTTGGCTTCTAAATGTCCTTATCACTACTTATCTCCAGAAACATAACAGTTTAATCTGTGGAAAAATGCCGTGTTTAAACGCGGTATCTTTCCATATTTTTGCAATAGTCTATTCCCAACATGTAACTAAGTGACTGTATAGAATATAATTTTTCTTACCTTAATATTTCCTGGTGTGGAAAAACGGCGTAGCACTTTGATCTTGCGAATAGGCGGAATCACGATAGAGCGCTGTTCATTCACGCAGTACTTTTAGAAGATAATGTGCCTAAGTCTCTTTTTTACGGCTTGTCGCTAAAACAATGTTTACTCGCTACTATGCAAAACGCACGATTAAAATCCGTTAGCGGGGCACCCATAATAACGAAACGAAAAAAATACGTTGATTTTTATGCTGTTATTATGGATGTCTCATTAAATTAGTTATACTAATTGCTACATGTACCTTTTTTAGCTAACCCTAATTTAGACACAGCCTTCTTACCTTCTTCGTCGCTTACTAATTCAACTCCCGCTCCTCCAACAAAAACACCTAATTTTATATATTGCTCTATAAAATAATTTTTTCCTGTTTCTGCTTTTATAATTAAATCATTTGGTGAAAATTCTGACTCTGTAGATATTTTATGTTCTTTATCACCAGTTACCTCTTCATAGAAAAACATATCAGGTGATGTTTCACCAATACATTTTTCATCAACCCAAATATCTTTCTTTAAAGCTTGGCCCACAAAAGAGTCTCTATAAATATACAACCCTGAATTACCATTTGAAGGCGGATTAAACTGCTTGGCTTTATTGGATTCCTCTATACTCTCCATAGGAACTGAGGCACAACCTCCTAAAACGAAGGTGACTACTAGAACTAGTGATATCATTTTTAACATTTTAATTCCTTTTTAGTTTTGATTGAATATGTACAACGCTTTGCCAAGGGGCAAATGCGAACGTTGTTGGGCGAAGCCCAGTGAGTATTTGTCCCAGCCGCGCTTTTTGCGGCGAACTTAGGCAACTTGTTATGTTGCATGATTCAAGATGTCTCATCTTTATAAGCAATAGACAGTCCTGCAATAAAACCACACACAAAGCTAATTAGTACTGCTTTTATGAACCCCATCATTGTCAAACCATCGATTCCACCATTTAAAAAGGATTTGAGTAAAGCGAGCAATAAAATCAAAATTTGAAAATAGACAGTTAATTTAAATACTTTATCCCAAAATGATTTACTTTTTAGATAGCTAGGTTTCATTTTTCAGTACAGTTTGTAAGGCAACATAACAGTGTATTAGTCCAAATTCGTGTTAAGTCCGGATAGGATCCAACTTAATCGTTCCGCACAAAATTAAATATATTTTACTAATGGTTAGCAGGTCACCCATAATAATGAAACGAAAAATTATTTTTTTTCACACTGCTATCATAGATTTTTTGTTAAATTTTTAGAAGGAGAAAAATCCATTTTTTACAGTATTTAAGCCTTTTCATGATTAAAATTGATAACCAAGCTGCAGCACACTCCCCATACCTACACCATCATTTTCGTTGCCAACAACAATTGTAAAACCTAAGTTGACACCTGAATTATTTATGCCATTGAAAAAGTAAAGATAACCTAGACCTATGCCATAAATTGGATCTCTATCAAAGCGTTTTGTTCAGTGCCAACAATTCCAATATACATACTTGTACCATGTTTAGAATTAGTGGCATTAAATAGATCGGTTTTTATCCAGCCAAGACCTGCACCACAAGTCTCACCGTATAAAGATAAATAACTAACACACCCTACGTAAATATATTTTAAATCAGTTTTAGATTGAATTCCTGCATTCACACCAATACCGCTATATAGCGTTCCGGTACCTATACCGAATGTAAAAATCATCGTTGGCTAATGTCTGGGATGATATCGTTAGAGCATAGGATAAAAGACATTATTTTGTAATTTTCTTCAAAAGTTATCCCTACTAGATTTGAGTCATTAAAAAGAAGAATCTATTGCCCAAAATTTTTGATCAATCCTGAGTTTAGAACTCATCACCATCCATGGGAAATTTTCAAATATGTCAGTAACTTAGCACCACTTACGAGCAATATCAACCGGGTAACCCCTGCATAAAACGAGCATTTTACCTACCGGGATCTGAAATACACCGCGGGTACATGATCACCCTGAAGTCACTGATGTATTTCACGTACTTTGCGGGTTAAAAAAGCAAAGCGCGACAGGCTACAAAAATAGAGTGCCAATGATATATATTGCAGGTTTTACCCATGATGAGGGCGGGTTTACTCATGTTTATTAAGGTGTGGCTTGAAGTTTGTGTTGAGGTGTATAAGGAGCACTTTAGGGTATGAACCAATAGCCGGTGGCGGTGCACACTTGTCATTGAGGGAAGTGGTAAAGGGCGGCTCCACCGAGCAATAACATCATATTATTGCTCGGTGGGGCTGCTTATCTAAGGTTTTTAGTCCGGGAACTGGCGGATGATGGTGTTCAGGGAGTCTTTGGCATCACCAAATACCATGCGGCAATTGGGTTTGAAAAACAACGGATTGTCGATGCCGGCAAAACCCGATGCCATACCGCGCTTAAATACAAACACGTTTTTGGCCAGATCCGCATTGATAACCGGCATACCGTAAATTGGGCTGCCTTTCATTTCACGGGCTGCGGGGTTAACCACATCATTGGCACCAATAACCAAAGCCACATCGAAATTCTCGATGCGTTTATTGATGTCATCCATCTCAAACAAGTGCTCGTAAGAGACATCCGCTTCAGCGAGCAATACATTCATATGCCCGGGCATGCGCCCCGCTACCGGGTGAATGGCGTAGGCCACTTCTGCACCATTTTCTTCGAGCAGCGTTTGCAACTCTTTCATGGCATGTTGCGCCTGGGCCACCGCCATACCGTAACCGGGGATAACAACCACAGATTGGGCGGCCTCTAAAACGTAATAGGCATCATCGGCGCTCAGGGCTTTCACTTCCCCTTCAATCACCATCTCTGAGTGAGTGACCGGCATAAAACCGGAAAACAGTACATTGCTTAACGAGCGGTTCATGGCTTTACACATGATTTTGGTCAGTATGATGCCACTGGCACCCACCAGTGAGCCGGCGACGATAAGCAAATTGTTTTGCAGGGCAAAACCGGCCGCACAAGCCGCCAGGCCCGAGTAACTGTTAAGCAAAGAAATCACCACTGGCATGTCGGCGCCGCCTATGGGCAACACCAGCATTACCCCAAACAGCAAGGCTAAACCCAGGGCGATATACAGCACCATGCTCACATCAAGGGTGTTTTGTGGCTGGGCGACAAAGAGGTAACCTATGCCAACAATCGCCAATACAAGCAAAACATTAGCAACAGCCTGGCCGCTAAAAGTGATCCCCCGGCCGGGAATACGTTCACTGAGTTTGGCCCAGGCGATTAAACTACCGGAAAAGGTTACGCAACCAATGAGCAGGGCTAAAAAGGTGACCAGTAATACAAAGGTAGATAACGCTACGCCGCTTTGTACCGTAGCCCAGGCAACAAACACGCTGCCTAAGCCCCCCACACCATTTAGTAAAGACACCATCTCCGGCATGTCGGTCATGGCGACCAGGCGCGCAGCAAAAAAGCCAACAACGGCGCCTGCTAACATGGCAATAGCAATCCATTGATAGGTCACTATGGAGTTATCCGCCAGTGTGACCACTATGGCCAGCAACATGCCCACCGACGACAGTAAATTTCCTTTGCGAGCTGTACCCGGATGACCGAGCAATTTCAAACCAAAAATAAACATGGCTGCGCACAGCACATAGGTAAAGTTGATCAGTAAATCTGTATTTGTGCTTACATCTAGCATCATATTCACCTATTTTTTCTTTTTGAACATGGCAAGCATGCGATCCGTGACCATATAGCCACCTACTACATTGATGGTTGCCAAAAAAACTGCAAACGCTCCCAGATACATAGCATATTCGCCCAGTGACTCATCGCCGGCCAGAGCCAAAGCCCCCACCACAGTGATCCCGGAAATCGCATTGGCCGCAGACATCAGCGGTGTATGCAAGGTGGCTGGCACTTTATGGATCAGCTCAAAGCCGACAAAAATTGACAGTAATAAAATAAATAACAGATATACCCCGTCCATTAGGCCACCCCATTTGTGTTTGATTGTTGTTTTTGCGAGGCATAAAAATCACTGATCATGGTGTTCACCACTTTGCCTTGATAGGTAATAATACAACCTGACTGCACTTCATCTTCGATGTCCAGGGCAAAACGGTTGTCTTCTTTTGCCCAAAACTCACTGATCAGGTTATATAAATTGCTGGCGTACATCTGGGTGGCATGTTTGGCCACACCATTAGCCCAGGCACCTGTGCCAATGACATTCACACCGTGAATGGTGACTGTTTCCCCTGATACGCTGCCTTGTACATTACCGCCGCTTTCAGCGGCCATATCCACAATCACGCTACCCGGGCGCATTAAGGCAATCGTTTGGCTATCAATGAGCACCGGGGGTTTGCGGCCAAATAACTGGGCGGTAGTGATCACAATATCTGAATCGGCGATGCATTTGGCTTGCTCTTTTTGCTGAATGGCCATCTGCTGGGGCGTGAGCGCCTGGGCATAACCCTGGCCGGTTTCACTAGTTTCACCCAAATCTATGTCGAGAAACTTTGCCCCTAAGGAACGTACTTGCTCAGCCACTACCGCACGGGTATCAAATGCCGTCACGCTGGCACCCAGGCGTTTAGCGGTAGCGATCGCTTGCAAACCTGCCACACCCGCACCAATAATAAATACTTTAGCGGGTTTTAATGTGCCCGCAGGCGTCATCATCATCGGCAGTACACTGGGCAGAGTATTGACAGCTTGCATCACCATCACATAACCGGCCAGGCTGGCTTGTGAGCTTAAGGCATCCATTTTTTGACAGCGACTGATACGGGGGATCATTTCCATACTGATACTGGTCACCCCTTTGCTGCACAGGGTGTCTACAAAACCAGGTTCATTAAAGGGATCAAGGTAACTGACAATCAAAGCGTCTTGTTTGAGTTCAGTCACTTCCTCACCACCAAGCTTGTGCAAGCTCAATATAATGTCACCCTGTTGCAAAAGCTCACTGCGGTTAGCCGCAATCGTGGCGCCTGCTGCTACGTACTCGTCGTCATATACGTCAATGTGCTGGCCTAAGCCAGCTTCAATAAGCACCTTTGCGCCTAATAATTTGTAAGCCTTTACGTTAACGGGCAACAGCGAACAACGCTTTTCGCCCGCTTTCATTTCAGCTGGAAATGCAATAGTAGGCATAAACCCTCCAAGTTTTGTTATTATTTGACTTACCATAGTGCTCAAACTATGCACTGCTTGAGTGTAAGTTAATAATTCAAATTAGTTATATATAATATACAAAAAACGTTATAAAGAGGTTATCTTTCATTAATTACAGTGATAGATGTCATATTCTATTGGGTGAGGCGGCTAAAGGCGCTCTTGGGGGCGATAGCACCGGGGTACTGAATAACAATGCCAGCCGCCTTGGCGAGAGGTTTATTTATACGTTGCATTTAGCCTACAACCCAGGTCAAAAGGGCGGCTACAGTTAATATAATCCTATAATATGGGGCAAATATTAAAATTTGAGTATTTATAGCCCAACAAGGGGTATTGCCGGTGCGCTATGGCTTTCTTACTCTTGGGTATTGTTGTACTGATAAATAAATTTTATCGGCTGCATGACCAATTGAGGAAAAACTGAATTGATACCTTTTAGGGCCAAAAGTTTTGCTTTAGCGGTAAGACCTTTCATATGGTACAAATCCGCATTATTTGCGGCCAATTTTTGCACCTTGGTAACTCGCTGCAAACGCGCTGATTGATAACAATGTAATGCCTGCTCAATGTTCACTGCTTGCCAGACTGGCGTCTTTGCCAGCTCACTGGCTAAACTATAGCCATCTTCAATGGCCATAGCCGCGCCTTGGGCCACAAAGGGCAGCATGGGGTGACAGGCGTCGCCCAGCAAGGTCACTTGTCCATCTACCCAGGTAAAAAGGGGTTTACTGGTAAACAGCCCCCATAAAAAACAGCTTGGCACGGCATTGACCAGTTCAACCACTTCGGGATGCCAGCCACTAAATGCATGGCGTAATTGCTCCACATCCCCAGGTACATTCCAGCTTTCATCTGACCAATCCTGACGTTCTTGCACCGCCACCAGATTGATTTGCGCGCCGCCGCGCACATAATAACTGACGATATGCCCACCCGGCCCAACCCACAAATTGGCATCGGGTTTAACCAGTCCAGGGGGTAATTTGCTGGTCTCTACAGTCGCGCGCCAGGCCACATGGCCACTAAATTCCAGTTTGCTGTCACTGTGCATACAGGCTTTTATTTTTGAGCGAACGCCATCAGCGCCAATAAGCACATCGCCATTAATGTGACGTCCATCCTGTAACATTAATTGCACTTGCTGCTGTTGATGGTGGCGATAACCGGCCACCTGGGTATCCAGGTGTAGCTCAACGCCGCGCTCAAGGGCTGCTTGATATAACACCTGATGCAGATCCGCCCGGTGAATATGCAGGTATGGCGCACCGTACTTGTTCTCGGCCGTTTCACCTAAAGGCATCCGCAGATATTCGGCGCCTGTTTGATAATGGCGCATGGTGGCCTGCAAAGGGCGAAAAGCCAGGAGTGCCAGCTGTTGGCCTAAACCTAATTTGTGTAGCACATGCATGGCATTAGGGCTGAGCTGAATACCCGCCCCCACTTCTTTTAGGGCACGGCTTTGTTCAAAAATTTGTACCGAAAAACCTTTTTGCTGCAATGCCAGGGCCGCACATAAGCCTCCTATTCCCCCACCAGCAATTAATATTCGCTTTGTCATGACTGTTCTTTTTAGGTTACGGACTCATTTCAGTTGCTACGCAGGATACGTTATAGGCTGTTGATTGTATCGTGAGTTATTAATTTGCCAAAAAAAACGCCGCCAATTGGCAGCGTTTTATGGGTTTGAGGCAACACAGCGCTTAAGCTGTCTTACGCCATACCGTCACATGATTGCAGGCTCTGTGACTGTTTCTGCCATCCAGCTGATATTCACTGTTGATCTGTGTTTCGCTGAGCAAATCACATGACTGGGCTAACACACTTTTAAGATGATCAGCACTGATCTGGTTCTCACCATTAAGTTTAAAGCCTCCCAACCACTTTTGTTGTGGCGTAATGGCTTCATCCCAGGCGTAGGCACAGGTTAAAATCAACTGGCCATTGACCATCAAACGAGACAGTAAGGCATCGATAAACACCCTCGGATCATAAAGCTGATCCAGTACCCTGTGGCAGACGATAAGATCATAATCACTAAACTGGGTTTTAAGATTGTGCCCGTCGCCCTGCGCGAAGTTAAGGTTAGCCGGGGCGTGCTGAAAACCTAATTGCTCAAGGTTAACTTCATAAAATTGCTGCAGCTCGCCTTCGCTCGGTAAGGCATAGCGAATTTGCCCCTGCTCTTTTAACCCCAGGCAATGTTGAATGTGACGGGCGGTAAAATCAATGCCATCAACCTGAGCAAAGTAACGGCTCAGTTCAAAGGCCAGACGGCCAGCGCCACACCCCATATCCAGGGCTTTGGCGTTAGGGGGTAGTGCCCTTGCGGCCTCTTTACACAGCGCCAGTACTTGTTGCAAATCGTGCTGTGGCTCATTAGCTTGGGCGCTATAGTGATGATGCAGTATACGGCTGATCTCCACCTGGTTTTCGTAGGCATTAACCGGCTTTATAGGCACCTCTTCAGTGGGAGATAACACATAACGAAAGCCTGCATGCTGGTAGAAATGCCGTCTAAAGGCATAACGCGAATCTCGGCAGGCTTCATTACCGGTAGATATCCAGCTGCCGCCTTTTATCAGGTTGTGCCGTCCGTCAAAAGTCGGAGTAGAAAAATCATCATATAAGGGGTGAACCGCAAAACCGTCATAGCCATCTATGGGGCTCTCACTCCACTGCCATACATTGCCAATCACATCATAAAAATCACCCTGGGGGTATAAATCCACCGGGCAAGGGGAGGCATAATGTTCCAGATTGATA
>Ga0307488_10005595_pt1 | contig 10382 bp, 14 predicted proteins | sample SB02metaG_FD_202248 | JGI IMG/M metagenome (GOLD analysis project Ga0307488, IMG submission 202248) | Sea-ice brine microbial communities from Beaufort Sea near Barrow, Alaska, United States - SB 0.2 | ecosystem: Environmental > Aquatic > Marine > Coastal | place: USA: Alaska | collected...
GGTTCAACAGGCGGCGTACTAGAACGTTACGGACGTGAGTACACAGAAGATAACAAAATGGATCGTGTACACGAAATGCGTATGCGTATGGTTAACTCACCTGACTTCAACGACAAAAACATCTGGGGAGCAATCCTCTACCAAGACACAGTTACACGTGGAATGGTTAACATCTTGGATGACATGGGTATTGAGTCGTTTCTAAAGATTGACAGTGGCTGTGAAGAAAACGGTATGCTTAAACAGTTTCCAGTAAAACAAATGCTAGAGTGGGCAACTAAACGCACACCAGAAAACGGATCTATTGGAGCGCAAATCTATGGCACAAAGATGCGTAGTATTGTTAAGAGTGTAGACATGGTTAGGCCAATTCTTACACAACAGTTTCAACTAGCAGAAACTATTTGTAGTTACGGACTTGTACCTATCATCGAACCTGAAGTTCCTATTGATCACCCTGAGAAGGCTCTGGTCGAACAACAGCTATACGAACTATTAGAGAAGTTCTTAAATGAGAAAAAATTTAAAGTTATTCTTAAACTAACGCCGCCTGAAGTTCCTAACTTGTATCATAACCTAACAGTCAAGCACAATGTAGAAAAGGTTGTGTTCCTAAGTGGCGGATACAGCACAAACGAAGCGTGTAACAGACTTGGACTTAACGAAAATGTAAGTGCTAGTTTTAGTAGAGCGTTATCCCAAGACCTATATTATAACTTGACAGATGAAGAGTTTAATGCTATAATTAGTAGTAACATTAAACAAATAACAGAGGCAAGTTGATGGCGAATTATATTCTAGTAGATACAGCTAACACATTTTTTCGTGCAAGGCATGTAGTACGTGGTGATATTGACACTAAAGTTGGCATGGCATTACATATTACTCTTAACAGCATTAAGAAGGCTTGGCAAGACTTTGATGGCACTCACGTCGTGATCTGCTTAGAAGGTCGTAGCTGGCGCAAAGACTATTACGAGCCTTACAAGCGTAATAGACAAGTTGCTCGCGACAAGTTAACTGTACAAGAGAGTGAAGAAGACACAGCGTTTTGGGAGATCTTTGACGAGTTTAAGAACTTTATGACAGAGAAGACTAACTGCACTGTTATTCAGCATAAACAACTCGAAGCTGATGATCTTATTGCAGGTTGGGTACAATCACATCCTAATGATACACATGTTATTATTAGTACAGACGGTGACTTTGCACAACTAATTGCTCCGAATGTAACACAGTACAACGGTGTAAGTAATACTATTATTGCACACGACGGCTACTTTGATGATAAGAAGCGTGAGCCTATTATTGATAAGAAGACTAAAGAGCGCAAGCTTGCACCCGAGCCTGACTTTATGTTGTTTGAAAAGTGCATGCGAGGCGACACAAGTGATAACGTGTTTAGTGCTTATCCTGGTGTGCGTAAGAAAGGCACTAAGAATAAAGTTGGTCTTATTGAAGCATATGCTGATAAGACTACAAAAGGCTTTAACTGGAATAACATGATGCTACAACGTTGGACTGATCATAATGGCACAGAGCATCGTGTGCTAGATGATTACAATCGCAATGTTGTACTATGTGACTTGACTGCACAACCTGCAGACATTAGAGAGATTATTGACACAACTATTGCAAACGTAGAACCTAAAGACATTAGTCAAGTCGGTATGCGTCTTATGAAGTTTTGTGCTAAGTGGGATATGCAGCGAGTTGCTGACCAGGCACAATATTATGCACCATCATTACAAGCGAGGTACCCTAAATGAATGCAAAGGAAATTATTAAGAACAAGTTTTGGATTGTCGAAGACCATGGCGAACGTGTAGGCACATTATCGTTGCGAGACGATCAATACATGTTAAGTAACAGTAACGGAACACGCTTTTTTGCTGACGAGAAGCAACTCGAGCGGTCTTTTAAAGCTAACATCAATTGGACCGACCTTGAAATTACTGAAACTATATCTAACGAAGTAAACAATTATCCTACAAGTTGTACACCGTATAATAGTATGTTTGATATTAAACGTAAGTTGCCACTGTTTACAAAAAGTGCAAAATCTAAAAGTTTGTATTGTGCTGGATATTATATTATTAAGTTTGATAAAGGATGGGTTAAAAGTTTTTGTCCTAAACAAATAACTGTAGAACGTTACGAAACTAAGGGTCCTTTTAAGTCTGAAATTGAAATGAGAACGGAGTTAAGCCGTGTCAACAAATGAGCCATTAAACACTGCTCCTATACAGCAGTTTATACAACAAACTAAAAGTGCTGACCTAAGTAATGCTAGAGAAATAAAATTAGACATTGCAAATGCAAAACGTCTAGCATTTACACTAGGTGAAGTAATGGCACGACTAAACGGTGATCTCGAAAAGATACTTGTTACTAAAGGAAGTGGGGCAGACGATATTATTCAAATTAATATGGATGCAGGTTCTAATTGGAAATAATGTACGTAGATAATACTTAAAAAAGATAAATATATGCGTAGTTAATTAAAAGGAACCACGCATATGAGCAGACCAAAGCCAGTTGTACTAATCGAATACATCGATAAAAAGACTTATAAATCAGAGCAGGTGCTCCGAGCTGAAGCAATTTGGGCAGTTTTCTATCAAGGAGCACCGTTTAACTTAAAGAGTGCAAACATGTTAACTAACTACCCAGGGCCTAAATATAAAAAAGTATCTTTTTCTAATCCTGGGCATGCCCATAATCTTGCTAAAAAACTAAACGATATGTTTAACAGTAACGAGTTTACCGTTATTAAACTTACTTCAGGCGAAATAGAAGAAGAATGAACTGGAAAGAAACATACACTCGTATCTTTTTAAAACAATCTAACATAGCTGTTACCGAAGCTACATTAAAAGAGCATATGCCAGTTTGGTGGCAAAACACTCGAGCAAAGGATGTAGGTGGACTTAGGTTAACCGACGAAGGTCTAAGATTCATAATGGAAGATTTGCAATTAACAATGTACGATGTACCGTATCCGGTCGCCTTTGAAATTACTACGCAAGTTATATTGTTTTTAGATCAATTTATTGATTGTCCCTACTACATGGGCAGGCGTGGGATATCAGTAACAAACGAAAAGAAAGCTATGGAATTGCATCTCTTTAGTGGCGATATCCGTAAGTATGGATTAACAAAGGCAATGAAAAGATCAAAAGATGATTGAATATATTGATACATGTAAGTCTCTTGTTTCAGAACTTGATCCGTTTACATTTCAACTAATTAAAAAAGACATATCTAATATCCGTAAAGAGATAAATTCAGATGAACTAGTCGGCGATGTTCTTGTGAATTTTCATCGCAGTGTTAATGAACAAATTAAGTTTCATACATTGCCAAATAGTAGAAGTGCAATAGAACGTGCAGTGTTGCAACTTATAGAATTACACGAACAACGATACAACTATCTTTCACGTATGTATAACTTTACTACTACTATCCCTGCTAATATCCCTGCTTACGAGTTTGAACGTGTATGGGTAAATTTTCAGAGACCAGGTGGATTTGTCCCATTACATCAACATAGTGGGCTGTATAGTTTTGTAATCTGGTGCGATATTCCTTATACTTTATCTAACCAAAGTAATGAATTTTCAGATGATCATAGAGTTGGAACATTTGAATTTGTTTATACAGATTGTCTTGGCAAATTATCATCACATGTATTGCCTGCGGACAAGACCTGGGAAGGACGCATTGCTGTCTTTCCTGCAGAATTGCACCATCAAGTTTATCCCTTCTATGATAGCAACGATTTTCGTGTAACAATCTCAGGAAATTTAAAATTAAACGCCAAAAGTACTTGACATTTGCTGTAATGGTGCTATAATATATGTATAGTTTAAATAAAGCAACGCAATAAGAGGGTACTACAATATGGAACATGCAACTCGCACAGTTACACCAAATGGCGCAAAAGCAAGCATTAAACATGCTCTTAAGAAGAAGCGTCCTATTTTCCTTTGGGGAGCTCCGGGCATTGGTAAATCAGACATTATTCGTCAAATTACTAATACATTTTCAAATTCACATTTAATTGACATTCGTTTGTCTCTTTGGGAACCTACAGATATTAAAGGTATTCCATACTTTGACAGCAATTCAGGTACAATGGTTTGGGGTGCACCTGAAGAACTTCCAAGCGAAGAGTTTGCTGCTCAGTTTGATCATATTGTTCTTTTCTTAGACGAAATGAACTCAGCAGCACCTAGTGTGCAAGCGGCAGCATACCAGCTGATTCTTAACCGTCGTGTTGGTACTTACAAGCTGCCAGACAACGTAATGATTGTTGCTGCTGGCAACCGCGAAGCTGACAAAGGTGTTACTTATAGAATGCCTGCTCCGTTAGCTAACCGCTTTATCCACTTAGAACTTGCTGTTAACTTTGATGACTGGTTCCAGTGGGCTGTGGATAACAAAGAGCACAGAGACGTAGTAGGATTTTTGCAATTTAGCAAAAAAGATCTTTATGACTTTGATCCTAGAGCGTCTAGTCGTGCATTTGCAACACCTCGTTCATGGTCGTTTGTTAGCGAGTTGTTAGAAGACGACTTAGACGAAAGCACTACAACTGACTTAGTAGCAGGTGCAGTCGGTGAAGGTCTTGCTGTAAAGTTTATGGCACACCGCAGAGTTGCTTCAAGCATGCCTAATCCAACTGACATTCTTAAAGGTACTGTTAAGGAGTTAAAGACTAAAGAAATTAGTGCTATGTACTCACTAACTGTGTCATTATGTTACGAACTAAAAGAAGCATGTGACGCAAACGATAAGAAGTTTGACGACAAGGTTAATAACTTCCTGCGCTTTTCAATGGATAACTTTGACACTGAATTAGTTGTAATGGGCATCAAACTTGCTCTTACACAGTACTCACTACCAATCGATCCTGACGAAGTAGAATGCTTTGATGAATTCCACGAACGCTATGGCAAGTATATTACTGCCGCGCAACAGGCATAATCAATACTAGAACGAGCTCAATGAGCTCGTTCTTTCTGGTTGACATATCTGTAAATTAATGTTATAATGTATATATAAGTTAACAAAGGGGCAATACAATGGCTACTAAAGATACTGCAAGTAAACTAAAAAACTTTACACCAAATCCGGATATTACCGAAGACGAACTAGCTGTAATGCGTGTAGAAGTACTTGACCGTATTATTGTAGCTCGTGTAGGATTGCTACTACGTCATCCGTTTTTTGGTAACATGGCAACACGGTTGCGCATCCTAGCAGCAGATGATTGGCTTGGTACTGCTGCTGTTGATGGTCGTAACTTATACTACAACACACAATTCTTTAATGCAATGAATAACAAAGAAATTGAATTTGTTGTTGCACACGAAATTTTGCATATGGTATTTGATCACATGGGGCGTAGAGAAGACCGCGATCCTATGATCTATAATATTAGTGCAGACTATATTGTAAACAATACCTTAGTACGTGATCGTATTGGAACTATTCCAAGTATTGTACAATGTTATCAAGACTTCAAATACGAAGGTTGGACAAGCGAAGAAGTATACGATGATGTATACGAGCAAGCAAAACAAAATGGCGAAGAGTTCCTAAAGCAATTAGGTGAAATGCTAGATGAACACCTTGATATGGACGGTGAAGACGAAGGTAGTTCAGACGGTGAAGACGAAGGTGAAGACGTTAACGGCAACGCTACAAGTAAAAAACAGCCCAAATACACTGAAAGTGAAATGAAGCAGATTAAAGATGAGATCAAAGAAAATATGATCTCAGCGGCACAGAGTGCAGGAGCAGGTAATGTTCCAGGTGAAGTTGCACGTATAATTAAAGAGCTTACAGAACCTAAAATGAACTGGCGTCAACTTATTCGTCAACAGATTCAAAGTACTATTAAAAGCGACTTTACCTTTAGTCGTCCTAGTCGTAAGGGACAAATGAGCGGTGCTATCTTACCCGGTATGAACTTTGCTGAAACTATTGATATTTGCGTAAGCATTGATATGTCAGGTTCAATTGGCAATAAACAAGGTGCAGACTTTTTAGGCGAAATCCAAGGTATTATGGAAGAGTTTCCAGACTATAACATTAAAGTGTGGTGCTTTGATACTAGAGTATATAACGAGCAAGAGTTCACAGCAGATGGCGGTGAGGACTTACTTGACTACGAACTAATGGGAGGCGGTGGTACAGACTTTATGTGCAACTGGACTTACATGAAAGAACACGATATCCAGCCTAAGAAGTTCATTATGTTCACAGATGGATATGCTTGGGATAGCTGGGGTGATCCAGATTACTGCGAAACAGTGTTTGTTATACACTCACACCGTGATAAGAACTTAGAAGGACCATTTGGAGTAACTGCGCACTACGAGGACGCAGCTTAGTGCAAAAGAAACAAGATCCTAACCCTTTAAACTTTTTTGATATACGTATTCAAAGTAAGCCGTGTGTTCACTTTGAATACGTAAATATTCCTGTAAGATATAACTTACAACAATCAATTATTAAATGGATTACTGAAAATCTAAAAGGTAGGTTTTACGTTGGTACAACTATTGCGTTAACTAATACAGACGATTTAGAAAGAGTCATTAGAATAGGATTTGAAGATGCTAAAGAGTGTTCCTATTTCACTTTGGCATGCCCACATTTAAAATATAATTAAATACAATAACACTTATAAAGGAGAACTACAATGAGTGAAGATAAAGCAGTCGAAGCTGAAGTGGTCGACAATACTGCACAAGAAGCAGCAGCAGAATTAACCGTAACTGATTTAACTGCTCTAAAGCAAATTATTGATGTTGCAAGTAGTAGGGGTGCATTTAAGCCCAATGAGATGATGACTGTAGGTCAGACTTATAGTAAACTAGAGTCATTTCTTAGTGCGGTGTCAGCACAGCAACCCCCAGCACAAGGAGAAAAATAATGGCGTTAAAACATATAGGTCGCGTTAAAGCGAATCAAAGAAAAGTAGTAGTAGCATACAGAGTAGTTCCGGGAGAACCTGAACAATGTCTTATTGTACAGACTGAAAACTTATCAGCAGACGATCACGATTCATTAATGAAAGCAGTTGAATCATCATCTGGCCAAGAAGCATATGAGTTTGGTGAAGCTATGGCTAGAACTACATTACCAGACGGTAGAAACATGTTAACTGGTTTTCATACAACTGGAAAAATGCGTAAGTTTCCTACAAACTTAATTGAGATGCAGCCTGATAGGCAAACTAAGATCATGTTAGATGAACTTAATAGAATTATTGCTGAACAAAAAGGTGTTACTATTAACGATCTTGCGCTTAAAGGTCCTGATGGCGAAACTACAGCTTCTGAAACACCATCATCAGATCCAGTAGCAGCATATACAACTGATCCAGTAGTAGAAGCTTCTCCAGAAGTTACTCCTGATATACTGACTGATGATTTACTTGCTAAACAATATCGTTCGCAAGCAGATCGTCTAAGCAAAGAAGCAGCAGAGTTACGCAGACAAGCTGAAGATCTTGTGCCAACTAAAAAGAAAGCAGCGCCTAAGAAGACTGCTGCAAGTGCCTAAAAAGAAAAGTCTCCCGCAAGAAGTAGTAGATTTTTGGCCAGAAGTATTTAAAGACATTAGTATCGATGTAGTGCCTATTGAATATTTAGATAGTGTTCTTGTACATTTTGAAGACGGAAAGGTATGGGAAATTGATGTTAAAAGTTCTCTCAAGAAGCCGCATCTCGATATAGAAACTGCTATGGCAGACTTATTCGACGAGTACGAAGAAGTTATAACTAACATTGACTTTAGAATGGATACTGAAAAAGTCAAACGAGATGTTCAACGCCGTGTTGGTGTGTTTATGAAGAAACGAAAGTAGTCTTTCTTATCAAAAGCATAAATACATGTAACAACGGATTCAGGAGTTTATAGATGGCTTTACAAGTTAGACGCGGCACAAATGCAGAACGATTGGGAATAACCCCAGCACTAGGGGAATTAATATTTACCACCGATTCGAAAAGACTGTACGTAGGTGACGGTTCGACCGCTGGCGGACTTGCATCTGCAGGTTTAGAATCATTAATAGCAGATACAACACCTCAGCTAGGTGGCAACTTAGATTTAAATGGTCAAAGCATTACTGGTACTGGAAGCATTAATATAACAGGCACAATTAGTGCTAGTGGCAATATTAACTTAGGTGACGGTGTCGCCGGTGATGTACTTGTTATAGGCGGATCAATACAAGGACATTTAGTTCCGGATACAGACATTACTTGGAACTTAGGTTCAGGATCAAAGCAGTTTAACGAAGCATGGATTAGTCAGCTTAATGTAGAAAACCAACTTACTGTTGGAAGAATCATGGGCTCCTTAATTGCAGACGATAGTACTGTAGTATTTGACTCAGAAACTGGCTTAGTTACTGCAGACCAACTTACTGGCACATTACCGGCAGGGGTTATTCCTGCTGCAATGACATCTAACATAACTGGTAACTTAACTGGTAACGCTGACGGTGCGCACACAGGTACATTTGATGGTGACATGACAGGCTCACTATTTACTGACGATAGTACGTTAGTAGTAGACGGAGTTAATGGATCCATGCATGCTTCATCATTTATACCAAATGGTGATCAAATTAAAGTAAGTTCACTATCAGCAGCTACTAGTGTAAAACAACAAATTATATCATTAGACTTAGACAGTGAACTTATTCTTACTAGAAAATCTGCATCAGATTTAAGTGCAAGTTCGGCAACGTTAGGCACAATATCATTCGGAGTAGAAGATTCGAACGGTGCAAAATCAGGTGCAATTATACTTGGTAACAGAAATTCACTATATCTAATGGCAGATAGTACTGGAGTATTTACAGATGCGACACTAGCAGTAACACTAACTGACGGTAAACTAGCAGTAGGTAGCTTTGGTCCTGCAACAGAAAAACTTGATGTAGTAGGAAATATTAAAGCAAGCGGGTCAATTCAGCCAGGTGTGTATGCTGATAATACTGCACGTGACGCGGCAATTACAAGTCCAGTAGCAGGTATGATAGTGTTTAACACAACAGGTACTAAATTCCAAGGGTACACTGGTAGTGCTTGGGCAGACTTAAACTAAAAACTAGTCTAACATAAATTAACAAAAGGCACGCTATGTGCCTTTTTCTACCTTAGAAGCATTAAAATACGTTAAATACTATATAAAAGTAAGAGGTGTATATGGAAATATTAATTGCAATAATTATAGGTATCTTATGGAGTCAAGTGATCAGTCACTGGGGCGCAAGTATATTGCTTCATAGATACTACTGTCATAAACAATTTAAAGTACCAGTATGGTTTGAAACTATCGGATTGGCAATGCTAATGGTAGCGTGTATTCGTACACCAATTGGGTGGATTGCTAGCCATAGAATGCACCATGCACACAGTGATAGTAAAAATGATCCGCACTCAGCTAAACATGTTGGGTATTGGAGAGTATTATTCACTACATGGAATATACCTAAAATTCCTATGAAGTATGCACGTGACCTATATGCTAATAAACAATTAGTCTTTTGCCACAAGCACTGGCTTAAAATATTAATTGTTGTAAATATTGTTAGCTTTCTTATTAGTCCGTACTTTTGGATTGCATTTTGTGCGACACCGTTTATATTTGCTAAAATAGGATTCGGCCTACTTAATACAGTAGGACACAAAGTCGATGGCGGTGCCGACGTTCCATGGTTAAATTTGTTTATTGCCGGTGAAGGTTATCACAGACAGCATCACAATAACTTCCGTAGAGTAAGATTGCACAAATGGGACACTGCTGGATGGATTGCTGAAAAACTTTTTGTTATAGAAAGATAATTATGAATAAAAAAAACTTACCAACTATAGCTGATCTAGGATTAAACATTGATCTAGAAAAATTAAGGCATGCAACAGATACTCTTGCTGAGAAGTTTGTTGATGTGCGTACAGCTAATCCAGGCCTTTGTATGAACCACGAAGACCTAGTTAAGGATGTATACGACAACTTTGAACAGATAAACCTAACTACGCCCAGTGAAGTATTACCGCACACAGCCAGCATTAAAGAGCGTCTAAGACGCCGCGAGGAGCACTTGTATAGTGTACCTACTGAAGAATATTTAGGTAGCATATTTGAAGCAATAGTAACACAATGTAAAGCGCCAGCAAGCCGTATACGCATTACTAAACTTGCGCCTGGCAAAACTATACCTTTCCATGTAGACTACGATGTAAGCTACGCTGTGCGCTGTATAGTACCCATATACGGCGGAAGTAATGTTGTAAACTTATTTAAACGTGATGGAAAACTTGAAGCGTACAATCTAGAAGATGGTACTGCAAACT
>Ga0307488_10005596_pt1 | contig 10382 bp, 9 predicted proteins | sample SB02metaG_FD_202248 | JGI IMG/M metagenome (GOLD analysis project Ga0307488, IMG submission 202248) | Sea-ice brine microbial communities from Beaufort Sea near Barrow, Alaska, United States - SB 0.2 | ecosystem: Environmental > Aquatic > Marine > Coastal | place: USA: Alaska | collected 2017-05-06
GGGCGGTATTGGTGTTTTGCGTCCAGCACAGTACCATTGCGAGTGTAGGACCTGCTGATGCCATTGACCCTGAATATGGTAGATTGTTAAGGCAAGCTAAGGCAAGTGGGGTGGAACTGATCGCTTATCAAACGTCATTCGATATTGGCAATGCCAGCATACGGCTGTGCAAACGTTTGCCGGTCTTGCTGTAAAGTCCTGAACTCAAACCCTAATGCGGGTTTGCACCCTGCATCAGGCTTGCTATTACAGAGGTGCCTGTCGTTTTAGATGTTTTTCCTCTACCATCATGGCGCTGTTTTCTAGAGTAAACGGAACGGCTTGCAAGTATTTTCCTTTGCAAGGACCCATGAGGCAGTGACCATCTTCTATTTGGAAAAGCGCGCCATGGGTGGAACATTGAATTAGCGCAGCATCCGAGTCTAAAAATCGGTTTTCCTCCCACTCAAGTGGGGTCCCAAGATGCGGGCAGCGATTCCAGTATAAGAAAAGCTGATCATCTTTTCTCACCGCAAAAAGATGCTGATTATCAACTTCAATACCTATGGATTTGCCTTCTTCGAGTTCGCTGCTGTCTAAAATATTTATCATTCGCTAAATGCTCGCTTTAAATCATTAATCAAATCATCAATCTCTTCAATGCCCACTGAAAAACGAATCATCGAATCAGCTATCCCCATTGACGCTCTGCGCTGCGCTCCCATTTCGAAATAAATAGTGTGAGCAACCGGAATAGCTAAGGTGCGATTGTCCCCTAGATTGCTCGATGAAACTATATCATCCATTTTATTGAGGCAATCAAAACAGTCAACACCTTCGGCCAAATCAATGCTAAAGATGGCGCCGTAGCCTTTAAAAAGGCTGCCAGCTCGGTCGTGTTGAGGGTGGCTAGATAGGCCCGGGTAATAGACTTTATTCACCTTAGCTTGAGTTTCGCAAAACTCCGCCAAAGCTTGTGCGTTTTTACAAGCACGATCCATTCGCATTGGCAGGGTTTCTGAACCGACGGCTAGGTGATGCGCAGCCTCTGGGCCTAAGGAAGCGCCTATATCGCGCAAGCCTTTTTTCTTGATTTGGGTTATACCCCATAAACTAGGGTCGCCTGTACGATAGGTGTCATAGATATTGTCGAACACGGTCCAATCATAGTTGCCAGTTTCGGTAACGACGCCGCCTAAAGCGTTGCCGTGGCCCCCTATATATTTGGTCAATGAGTTTACGACCAAGCTTGCACCTATTGACTTAGGATTAAACAGATGTGGCGAGGTCATTGTGTTGTCGACACAAAAAATTAAGCCTTTGGATTCGCATATTTTGCCTATTCCTTGCAGATCAGCAATTTGGGTGGCGGGGTTAGCAATCGTCTCGCTGAATACTAGCTTGGTATTGGGTCTTATGGCGGCTTCAACCGAGCTTGCGTCTGTGGCATCTACAAAGCTCACCTCAATGCCTAGGCGCTGTAGGGTTGCAAATAAGCTATTAGTATTGCCGAACAGAAAGGCGCTAGAAATTATGTGATCACCGCTTCTGAGCAAGGCAAACATAGTTGATGATATTGCTGCCATTCCTGTCGCAAATGCGACGCTGGCAAGGCCGCCTTCCATCAGTGATATACGTTTCTGAAGTGCAGTGACAGTCGGGTTTAGCTGGCGGCCATAGTTATAACCTTCGCGCTTTCCCTGAAACACTTCCGCCAAATGGCGAGCGTCTTCATACCCATAGGCCACTGATGGGTGAATAGCCTTGTGCAATACGCCATGCTCAGGTCCATCCTTTCGGTCGCTATGTAAGTTGGTTGTGATAAAGCCTTTCTTAGTCATATTCTTCTTCAAGTCTTTGAATTTGTAGGTAAATGTGCGCGCTTTTATACACCAGTCAGAATCCGATTGAAAGGTCTGCTAAATTACGCCAATTGTTTTAAACATAGGTTCAGTTGTCAGCGTTGATCAGTTTTACTTTGGCAGCTTAAACAGTGCGCAGCTTCAGGCTGGATCTCCAGACGCCTGAATGGGATGGGCTCATCACATTGTCTGCAGTACCCATAGTCTTCTTTGGACATTGCTTTCAGAGCAATAGCAATTTTTTGTAATTTTAGTTTGGCCGTCCCGCGAGTTGATATTGCCATACTTTGTTGCTGCAACGCGTCTATTCGCGAAACGCGGCCAACGGCAGTTTGATCAAGTTCCACTATTTCAGCCGCTTGCTGACTTATCTCAAGCTGTTCAGTCAGTTCAAGCTGGTGCAGAAGTAACGTATTTGTAAGTGTAGTTTTTTGCTCGTGACTTAAATTTCTCACAGTATTTTCTCGCGGGTTACTTTGCTGTTTAGAATCCCTAGCTAGGGTTTTAACAAATCAGCGAACAGTGGGCTGTTAAAAACAAGTTCGTTAATTTGGTTCATCCTCTCCAAGTACTGCTCACTTGTTCTGTCTTGGTAAAGCTCGGCAAAATCTGACTCTGAAATTCCGTCTCTGTTGTTGCCGACAGTTGGCATATATTCACTTTCAGCTTTGACCTTAATAATCCGCGTCTGAAGACGCTTAGCTGTCTCTGAGTTTTTGGTTCCGAAGGAGGCTAAATTAACCCCGACGGTATTAGCCGTAAGGTCAGAAAAGGAGAATCCACTGCGATAGCGTGCGTCGTATGCCTCTTTAGTCGTCGATAGCATGGCAGCCACGTCGGCACCTGCAGACGCTGTAATCGAAGCTATGGAAGCAAGATGTTTAGCCAGGTCCTGCCTTCTGAGGAGTCGCACTTCGATGGCTTCGGCGTCGGTTACTGAGCGGGATATGCTGTTGCCAACAAAGCGCTCTATTTCTTCTCCGTTAACGTAAATGGCAAGGGCTTGAAATGCCGCTCGGTTTTCAGCCACCGCATTTGAGCCCGAGTTTGTCCGCGAGCGCGCTTCGGTAAACAGGGGAACTAGGAGGCTATTTAGCGAAATGGCACGAATATCCAGTGGTGTGGTAGTGATGATTTCTGAAATCAGCTGATAGTAGTGAGCTACCCTCATGCGATCTTCATCGCTAACAAACAATTGTTGGGTCTGGTCGGCGAGCTTACTCATCAGCACCGGGTCCCACTGCAATGTGACTTGCATCCGCTGTGGATTGACAACAAGAGACTCAACATTGCCTATCAGCGAGTTGATATCAGTAAGGGCCAGACTGGACGAATTTATGTTTGATTCGACCCTACTGATTAGAAAGTCGATGAGCATGTTAGGCATGGACAATCCTCCCAAGCTCAATTTGCTTAGTTGCAGCGTATTGCCATTGCTGGAGAATTGACCTTCGATATTTAAAAATACGGGGACACCTGCAAGGTCAAGCCCTATCGATGCATGCGTATTGACTGTGTCATTGGCAAGGGTCAACTGGGCCGCCCAATGGCCCTTTAGGTTAGCGGTGGAAATAGCGTAGCGAAGCAGAAGATTCATTTGGTCTGCATTCACAGAGATGCTTTGCTGGGATACTGAGTAAGTTGAGCGGGGTGCATTTTCCAATAACAGGGATTCTATTTCAGAAAGTTCGGCGGCAGAGAGTGGGCCTCCCACAGGCACTCTAGCTTCTAATTGCAATGCAATAACCAGCATTATTACCGGGACACTGAACAACATCGCGACAAGCGCGCTGATTAGGAGTCGCAGTAATGTGGATCGTGACTTCGCCATAGAGTGTTCATTCAAACGTGCTAAAAGGACCAAAATCAGTTGGATGATGCCGATATTAAGCAAAAAATGCTAACTGACATTGATTTTACTGGCAAGATGCCAGTTTATAGCTATAAAGTATGACTAAAGGCGTAGTTTATACGATATAGAGCTTAGAAAACTTGTAGTTCAAAAGCTTGGCGGTACTATAAGACCGAGTCGTAAGAATTTTAAAGCATCATTTGAGTTAGGAGAAGGTCATGACCGCAGTGGTATCTGCATTTAGCTTAGTTAGTCTCGCAAAAATTAGAGCAATCATAGGCATGTCTATGATGCTCGTTATTGCTTCTTGCGCATCTAGTGATTCGAGAGAGGCGGAAATCGCAGTTCGAGAAGCAGAGGTGATGACGGCTGAGGCAGAAACTGCTCGACTGGCTGAAGAGGCAACGAGGGAGCAGGCTGCTCGGATCAGCAGGGAGTCAGATGAACAAGAAGCTGAGGAAGCAATGCTCCAGGTGAGGCGAGATAGAGTGGAAGTCCGTCGCGCAGAGAGGGAGCGAATTAAAATGCAAGAGGCTGAATTGCGAACGGAACAAGCGACGAAAGAGCGGCAGGTCCGACAAGCGCGTCAGCAAGAAATAGCAGCTTTAGCGGCTCGCAGGCAGGCTAAAATGGATAGGATTGCAGAGTTGGAATTATTGATCTTGCAAACAGGGAATGAGTCAGTGGCTGATGAGGTCTCTATTATGGCTCTCAACGAAGCTGTTAATGTGGCTGAGGATTTGCTGAATGCGCTGGCCATGGAGCAAACCAAATATGAGGATACTGATTCCTTTGGCAATACAGTAGAGCCGCTGGCAAAGAGTTTAATAGCCGAATTAGAGTCTCTAAAAAATGAATTAGTTAGGCGGTCGCGCTCTCAATAAGGCGTAACGATGAAAAGCAGGGGTTAAAATAGTGATGAGCGGTAATGATAATGTTGTTGATTTTGAATCCGGCAAGCTCATTCACATCGATAAGCGCAAGGTTATTCGGGTCGAAAAAATGCGCAAAGCATTTAGCGAAGCCCGCGGAGAGCTTAACCTCAATCCTAAAACTAAGAGTCAAAAACGAAGACCTAAGACAGCTAAGAAATAGCTACTACCTCTATATATCCAGTTCCAAAAACCAATTTTCCCCCTGTCTTTATTTTAGCGGCTAAAATCTGAAAATTTAGACGCCAAGGGCGGCTTTTTTTGTTTCGCGCATTATGGTAAAGTGCGCGCCTTTATTTTTAACTAACCACTTAGGGGTCACACTTAGAATGGGGATTACACTCACGGTTTCTACCATTTTGGCGCTGTTGGGCTTGGCCATCGCTTTCTTTTATATGAAGAAAGTAACAAGCATTCCGGTTGATTTGGGCTTGAATCCAGAAGAAAGCAAAAAACTCAAATTTATTCACGGAGCTATTGCCGAAGGCGCGATGGCTTTTCTTAAGCAGGAATATAAGTTCCTAGCCATCTTTATGGTGGTGTTTGCTGCTGTCATCGCTGTATTGATCGACGATAGCCATACCCCGGACATAAGGGAAGGCGTTTATACCGCCATCGCTTTTTTGTTTGGCGGTGTTATCTCTATCGCCTCCGGCTACATCGGAATGATAGTAGCCACACAAGGCAATGCTCGAACTACTGTCTCAGCTCGAAATAGCATATCTAGTGCATTCGAAGTGGCTATAAATTCTGGCGCAGTCATGGGCTTTGCTTTGGTTGGTCTTGCTGTTTTGGGTCTGGTAATTGTCTATGTAGTAATGGCCTATTTATTGTCGGACTTGGGTCCTGAGAACAATCATATCCTAATGGAAGTGATTGCAGGCTTTGGTCTAGGCGGATCGACTATCGCTCTATTTGCGCGTGTTGGCGGCGGTATCTTTACTAAAGCCGCGGACGTCGGTGCTGACCTAGTTGGTAAAGTGGAGAAGGGCATTCCCGAAGATGACCCACGTAACCCTGCGGTAATCGCCGATAACGTTGGTGACAACGTGGGAGATGTTGCGGGTATGGGTGCAGACTTATTTGGCTCATGTGCGGAAAGCACGTGCGCGGCAATGGTTATTAGTGCTGCGGTTTTTGCCTATGACCCTAACGCGTTGCTTTTCCCTATCTTAATTAGTGCTGTTGGTATTCCAATCAGCCTTATTACCAAGCTTTTGGTTGGTGTTAAAACTGAGGAAGATGTGGCTCCTGCCTTGATGAAGCTGCTAATCATCTCTAGCGCACTTATGGCGTTCGTTATGTATTTCTTCACCATGGCGCTTATTCCAGAGACATTTGAACTTGCCCCTGGCGGTGAGACTTATACCAATATGGGTGTCTATCTTTGCTTCTTAGCGGGACTTGTATCGGGACTTGCGGTTGGCTTGTTGACTGGCTACTACACATCTGACAAGTATGGTCCGGTTCAAGAAGTAGCTAAGTCATGTGAGACTGGTGTAGCAACAAATATCATTTACGGTTTGGCTTTAGGGTATAAGAGTACTGTTCTGCCTTACCTATGTATTGCGATTTCCATCTTTATATCTTGGGAACTGGCCGGCATGTACGGTGTTGCTATCGCTGCTCTTGGAATGCTGGGCACATTGGTAATAGCTTTGACAATCGACGCCTACGGCCCGGTTGCTGATAATGCTGGTGGCATTGCGGAGATGGTAGGTTTGGATAAAGAAGTGCGTCGTCGCACAGACATATTAGATTCCGCGGGTAATACCACTGCTGCTATTGGTAAAGGTTTTGCTATCGGTGCGGCGATTCTGACATCGTTGGCACTGTTTGCTGCATTCATTACTACGGCTTCTAAGCTGAGCGGCGCACCTATTACTATGAGCTTGCTTGAGCCAATGGTATTCACAAGTGTGTTTGTAGGCGCAGTTATGCCTTTCCTATTCTCAGCAATGACGATGAAGTCTGTTGGCAAGGCTGCCTTTGATATGATCGAAGAAGTGCGTCGTCAATTCAAAACAATTCCTGGCATCATGGAAGGCACTGGAACGCCTGACTACGCAGAATGCGTGGCTATTTCTACCCGTGCAGCCCTGCGTGAAATGATAGCTCCGGGTATATTGATTATGGGTGCCCCGTTGTTAACTGGTTTCTTGTTCGGAGTTGAAGCGGTTGCAGGCTTGCTTGCAGGATCTTTAATCACGGGTGGAGTACTTGCGATTGCTTCATCAAATAGTGGTGGCGCTTGGGATAATGCTAAGAAATATATCGAAGCTGGCAACCTAGGAGGCAAAGGCTCCGAGGTGCACATGGCAGCGGTTGTTGGCGATACGGTTGGCGACCCATTGAAAGATACTTCTGGTCCTTCATTGAATATCTTGATTAAGCTTTCAGCGATATTGAGTCTTGTATTTGCGCCATTCTTTGTTCAATACGGTGGCATATTGCTATAGCAATAAGTTAGAACCAAAAAAGGGGCCTATTGGCCCCTTTTTTATTGTTTGGAATTTGTTCTAAAGGTCTATCCTGCTCTCAAAATGAAACAATACCCATTCTTTTGTATCCGTGGATACATTCAAATTTAAATCCGTCCAGCTTGTCGTGACACTCTCAACGCACTGATAGATTCGAAAGGAGTTTGTGTTCTCTATGATCAAATTTCTAACAGAAGGGTTTAACGTGTAGTTTGAGACTTCAACCAATCTCCAGTCCCCATCCATCGTGCGCTCAATACATTCATCGCCCGCTAGTAAGTCTATATATTCAAACTCTGCGTCAGCATAGCCCGCAGCAGGCACTTCTAAAGCCATTGGTAAGACTATTGGCACAATATCGTCAGAGGCCTTACTAAATGTAATAGTATCAATTCTAATAGGGCCCTCAGTTTGGTTGTGGGCTACGAGCCTCAAGCCATCGTCTGTATTTTCTCCCCAAGCGGAAGAGTAGAAGGCAAACTTGATCTCTGATTCGTCTTGAAGTTCAGCCGCGGCAGTAATGCTAGCGAGGCTAAAAGCTATCAAGGTGGTTCCAAGACTTCTTAGCATGGAGTTTTGTCTCTCTTTCTGTCGGTTAATGCGCTACATTATTTCACTTTGGGTTGGATTCTAGCGGTCAAGCTGGTGAATTGTCATGCCTATTTTCTTTTGAGTGGGGATAAATCATAATCCTGTGTGCTTTCAAGGGGCCAGTTTTGCCCTTCCAATTTCATGTTAACTAAAAATAGGCCTTAAGTTTGAGTAATTTGGACAATGTTAAGCACGTAATTTGTGTTGCTTCTGGAAAAGGGGGTGTGGGTAAATCAACCACGGCCGCAAATTTGGCAATAGCCCTTTCTCAGATGAATTTAAAAGTAGGGCTTTTGGATGCGGATATTTATGGCCCCAGCGTACCAATTTTGATGGGTGTCGCTGTCGGAACTCGGCCGGAGATTAAAAACAAGAAAATCATGGTGCCAATCAAAGCCCATGGCATCGAGTGCAATTCGATGGGTTTTCTTGTCGACGCTCAAACTGCTATGGTTTGGCGAGCTCCAATGATTCTATCGGCATTTAATCAGATTATGAATGATACTGAATGGTCTGCATTGGACTTTCTTATTATCGATATGCCTCCAGGAACCGGCGATATACAGTTAAGTTTGGCTCAATCGACCCGCCTTAGTGGAGCAGTCATTGTGACAACTCCTCAAGATATCGCTTTGGCAGATGCTGTTAAAGGCATTGAAATGTTTAAAAAGGTGGGCGTGCCTTTATTGGGCGTAGTTGAGAATATGAGCGTGCATGTTTGCACCAATTGCGGTCATGAAGAGGCGATATTCGGCGAGGGGGGTGGCCTCAAACTTGCCAGAGATTATGAGGTTGAAGTGATCGGTAGACTCCCGCTGGATTTGACTATACGAGAACAGACAGACAGTGGGTTTCCTGTGGTAGCATCGAATCCTGAGAGTGCAGTGGCAACAGCATATTTAAGCCTAGCCGGGCGCGTCATAGAGCAGGTGGGGGCAGTGGCAAAGTCGGCTGCTGCGGCGCCAACACTAACGATGACAGACGACTAATAAGTCGTGCGACTAATCTATTTTACTGGGGTATGACTTTTGGATGCTGTAAATGATTTTCTGATTTTTATTGATGGTTATTTGGGAAGTGCGGTTTGGTTTCCTGCTTTATTGCTTTCTGTTGGTATATTTTTCACCTTGTATCTGGGCTTTCCACAGATTCGGTATTTTAAGCACGCGATTGCCGTTACTACTGGCAAATTCGACAAGGCAGGGGCAAGAGGTGACACAACTCACTTTCAAGCGCTAGCAACAGCTCTTTCGGGAACGGTGGGAACCGGGAACATTGGGGGTGTCGCTCTGGCTCTTCACTTAGGTGGGCCCGCTGCTCTTTTTTGGATGTGGATGACAGCCTTTTTTGGCATGACCAGTAAATTTGTAGAAGTGACTCTTTCGCATAAATACCGTGAACAGACAGCAGATGGAACAATGGCTGGTGGCCCCATGTACTACATGGAAAAAGGTCTTAATGCAAAATGGCTAGCCGTCATCTTCGCTATGGCGACAGTGCTAAGCTCATTCGGTACCGGCAACTTACCTCAAATTAACAGTATCGCAGCGGGTCTAGAAAGTACTTTTTCCATAGAGCCGATCGTTACCGGTGCAGTGTTATCTGTTCTTCTTGCATTGGTCATAATTGGCGGTATCTCTAGAATCGCAAAAGTTGCGGCAGCGATTGTCCCCACCATGGCGATAATCTATATGATCGGTGCTTTTGCCGTAATCATTCCCAATATAGGTAACATTCTGCCTTCTTTCGCAGCAATATTTAGCGATGCGTTTACCGGTTCGGCCGCCACAGGTGGGTTCTTGGGTGCAACATTCGCTTATGCATTTGACCGTGGCGTGAACCGTGGACTCTATTCAAATGAGGCCGGTCAAGGTTCAGCGCCAATTGCTCACGCCGCTGCAAGAACTGAAGAGTCAGCAGATGAAGGCATGGTATCAATTCTAGAGCCTTTCATCGACACCATAGTGATTTGCACGATCACCGGTTTAGTGATTCTGTCATCGGGTGTATGGATGGAAAAATTCGACAATGAATTTCAGCGGGCGGATATGCGCTTTCTATCGGGCACCTATACAGAGTCAAGTGAGGCCGATGTCGGTGAGCTTTTTTCCTTCCTCAATGGCGATGATTCAAACGCGCAGGACTATAGTGGAGCCATCACTCTTGTTAATGGAGTTGCCACTAACAACAGTGATTTTACGCTTATCAGCGCAAGATCTTTTGCCGAGGAAGTTCGTTACCTTAAGGAAGATGAACCGATAACTGGACAGATTTCTGTCTCCGAAGGCAAACTGGAGGATACCTCAATAGCGGTTTCTGGCCTGTCTTTACTTCACTCTGTTCCCTTAACCACTATGGCTTTTACCAAAGGGCTATTTGGAGATTTTGGTAAATACATTGTATCGATAGGGTTGATGCTGTTTGCGTTTTCGACTGCGATAGCCTGGTCGTACTACGGGGACAGGGCCATGACGTATCTTTTAGGCCCTAAATCTGTGTTGCCTTATCGAGTGGTATACGTGGTTGGCTTTTTCTATGCCGCTTTTGCTGATACGACTGTAGTTTGGAACATTTCCCTGATCACCATTGTCCTCATGACAGCGCCGAATTTATTCGGCATCTTGTTCATGCACAAGGAAATGAAGCAGACCGTGAAGGAGTATTGGGAAAAGACCGATCATGGTAA
>Ga0307488_10005597_pt1 | contig 10382 bp, 8 predicted proteins | sample SB02metaG_FD_202248 | JGI IMG/M metagenome (GOLD analysis project Ga0307488, IMG submission 202248) | Sea-ice brine microbial communities from Beaufort Sea near Barrow, Alaska, United States - SB 0.2 | ecosystem: Environmental > Aquatic > Marine > Coastal | place: USA: Alaska | collected 2017-05-06
TGTGGGAGTAAGACGCGGGGGTAGTGTGGTAATGGTAAGAGTTGTTGCACGTAACACGTGGTATCAGTAAAGATGTGGTATTAGTAAGAGACGTGGTATCCTTGTAAAGCCACGTACTGTATCATCCGTTTAGAAAGAGACACGTTTAACGTAGACACAAACATTAAAGCACAGACATTAAAGACACGTTTAACACATTAAAACCCATACCTACACCTCCACCTCTCGTTTCGCTTTCTTGTCCGCCATTCGCTTACTCGCGGCGCCCCGCGACCGGTCCCGTCCTCCCACGTCCTTTTTCGGCATAAACGAAACCGTCCCTCGCGGGTTTTTGTTCCCACCCGGGCCTTTGCTCTTCGCCCGCGCCGCGTCGTGTCGAAACGCGCTCTTGCCGATTTCCCCTTTTTTAAGACTCCGCTTGCCTCCTTCCTTGGACGGCGCCGCGACGGAAGCTTCGCCTCGTACGTCCGCCAGCACCGCGTCCCACTGTAACCCCCCGTCGCCGTACCCGTCGCTCTCGTCGCCGCTGCTCTCTTCGGTTTGTTTTTTATCGAACTCTTCGTCTTCGTCGTCGTCGAACTTGTCAAGCGCGGCGTCGTCCAAACCGCCGTTTTCGTCATCCGAAGCGGGCACGTCCTCGCTGCCGCTTTCGTGGCCGTCGTCCGAGTTGTCGCTTTCGTCTTGCACCGCGTCGTCGTCCGTGTCGTCGGCGTCGTCGTCCACTTCCGAGTCGACTTCGTCGTCCGAGCCGTGTTCGTCGTCGTCGTCGTCGTCGTCACCTTGCTCGTCACCTTGCTCGTCGCCACCCTCCATCTGTTCGTCCTCGTCCCCCCGCTGGTCCTCAAGGTCGAACATCCCGTGCGCCGCGGGCATGCGCCGGCCGACTTGTCTCGTAACCGCTTCGTTCGCCTTCTCCACGAACGCGTTCGCGGCGCTCAGCTCGGCGTCCGCGGCGTCTTCGGGCAGGTTGTGTTTCACCGCAGCCGGGCCGCGCATGTGCTCCGGGAGCTGCGGGGGAGGGGCGAAGAACGGAATGCGCCCGCGCTGCCAGTCGTACAAAATCATCTTCGCCGCGGTGTTCAGGTCTGGTTCGCCTCCTTTCAGGAGCCGCCCGGTGAGCCGGGCGACTTGTTGCAGGAAATCTTCCGGGGATTCCCAGGACTGCACTTTGTACGCTCTTCTTAAGTAATCCGGTTTCACCCTCGCGACGACATCCGGGATGTGCTCCCACGCGTCTTCCAGCAGCGACACCCTCACCACGCCTTTCAAAACCGCGTCTGTGTCTGTATCCGCGGTGTCGTGGTACACCACCCCAGGGCAGTCGATCAGGAAAATCCGTTTCGTCAGGTTGACGTACTGCCACACCTTGGTTTCGCCCGGAATGGGCGCGGTGACGCACACTTTCTTGGTGCGCAGGGCGTTGATCACGGACGATTTGCCCACGTTCGGGTACCCGATGAACCCGACGGAGACGTTCTGCTTGTCCATTCGTAACCTGGAGAACTGCCTTAACAGGGAAAGCAGCGCTCCTTTTCCGAAGGGGTTCGTCACGGAGGCGTGGAAGGCCAACGTGGGGTACTCCCTGGAAAGCGTGTGCAGCCACCGCTTCGTGACCCAGGCGGGCACGAGGTCCACCTTGTTCAGTAACAAGATGACGTGCTTGTGTCGCTTCATCGCGTCTTTCTTTAAGTGGTGCTCCAGGTGGTGACACCGCGTGCCCATCGGGTCTCGGGCGTCGAGCACCATGACGATCACGTCTGACGAATCAACAACCTTGTAAAGCTCGCCCCAAATGCGCTTGCTCTGGCCTTTCTGGAAAAGGCTGTCCTTCGCCGCATTCAGGGCGCCGTCGGTGACGGTGACTAAATCGCGATCCGCGAGCACACCGGCCGCGACCCCGTCCGCGTACGCGTCGCCTGGCACGATTATCAAGTAAGTGTCAGTCTCGTATGGGCAATCAGGGAGGCGGAACGTGGTGATTGGGAAATACGTACCGCTCGCGTGCGCCCGCGCCGTGAACGCGGCCAGGTCGTCCGTCGCGAGCTTCGGTTTCTTCTGCCGGCGGTTCGCGGAGAAGGTTTCGGTGAACGGCGAGTTTCCAAGCAAGTTCACCCTGCGTACTCGGCCTTTCTCCGGGTCCTGTAACAACGAAAGCGGCAGTTTCTTTTGCTTGATAATCACGGTGTACCCGTCCTTCGCCTTCGTGGCCATGTCCTCCCTGAATTCGTCAAGCGCCTTCTGCCCGATTACCCGCGTGTTCCCGAACCACCGGCGGTCAGGGACGATCCTGGTTGAAGGTAACTCCTTGCTTTGCAGGTCTTGTTTTAAAATCTTCCCCTTCTTATCTCGGACCGGCTTCTGCTTGTACATCATCAGCCTGCGCACGGTCGCCGCCGAACGCATGGATTGCGAGCCTTTGCCTCTGCCCACGGTGCTCATGGAGTGCCCGGTGGGTTTCTTGCTCACCGTGCCGCTCGCCCCGGCGCCACCGCCAGGGGACTTCCCTCCGGTTACCTTCTTACCCATGGTGCGTCTGTGTTCAAATGGCTCACCCACGGGCGCGGTGTGGAGTGAACGAAGGGTAGAGGGAAGGGCGGCGGCAGCAGGAAAGTCGAGATTGCGTCTTGTTAGAGTTTTTCAGCGCCGCCGCTCGTTTCCGCCGCCAGGGATTTTCCCAGATTCGTTGAGACGAATCACTTCGGTGTCCTTCCCCACTGTGTCCCCACTCACGGCCACGCCGTACGCGAAATTGCACTTCGCGTTCGTCTACGTCACGAACGAGCCGTCGCGTGGCTCGTGGTACCGCGCGTCGCCCCGGTCGTTCGTTAGTAACCCCCCACCGCGCGTCCTCGCGCCTCGGTGTCTCGGAGAAAACAACACCGATTCGATTGTTTCGCCGCGTGGGCGTTCGATTCGTTTTCAAGGGCACCGCGTGAAATCTACAAGACACAGACGCGTGAACCCAGAGGCGACACACCCCAAAGCCAAAGATGGAGTACGAAGACGAGCCCTTGACTTGCCACACTGCCCCTGGCGTGAGCTTCACCACGATGGAAGAGCTGAAGGAACACTACAAAAGCGATTGGCACCGGTACAACTTGAAACGCAAGGTCGCGGGTTTGCCCGTTGTGGGTAACGATTTGTTCCAAAGAGTGATGCAGCAAGCCAACGCGGCGGCGGCGGCGACGAAAGAAACGGGCCGGTCGCACTTAAAGCGACCAAGCCTTGACCCCAAATCCGTCGCGAAAGCCAAACGAGTTGAAACCTGGATCGAACACCACAAAGACGAAATCGAATTGGCGCAGGGCGAGGCGAGGGAGCGGGAACGGCGATGGAGGGCTGGCGAGGCGATGGATGACGAGGACGAGGACGAAGACGCGGGTGACGAGGACCACGACAAGTTCGACGAGGAAGACGGTAGCGATGACGGGTGGGAATCCATGGACGGCGACGAAGCGAGGGAGGTGCTTGCGAGGATGGACAGGATGGCCATGGATGACACGCGTGATACACGTGGTGGGGACGATCAGTCGGAAGAAAGCGACGATGACGAATCAGACGGCGACGGGATGGAGCTGGATCTCACAAACGCGCCAGTGCGGCTCGCGGAGAACGGGTACGAGTTGATTATTACTCGTGACGACGGAACCCAAAAACGAGTTGGCCCGAGGGAGTTGCGACGGTACTACAAACAGCGGCACAAACCGGACGATGACCGAGCGACGTTGCTCGCGAACGCGGCGAACAACAAAGAACGCGGATTAGTGCGACTTGGGGAAACTCGGGACGGCGAGCGCGGGTTGAAGAAGTTCGACTTGCACGGCAAGTTCGTCGGGCTGAACATTTCCATAATGGTGAAACGCGCGCAAAAAGCGAGTCGGAAGTATGAACGGAACAATCTGTTCCAGGGCAACAGCTCCATTAAAAAGTTTGACCTGAACGGCCAGAACGTGAAAATCAAGCTGCCGAAAGCGTGTCCGTATTAGGAGCGGGTTGGAGGGGAATTTTGGAGCGTAACGATGGGCAGTCATTCAATTTACCGGATCGTTCCAGCGCAATCAAATTCACGCTTCCAATCTCACCCCTCCCCCCCCTTACGTTACATCAAATCCACCGCGTTTTCCTCCAAAAGCGTTTTAATCAGCCGGTACCGGATCATGATTATGTCGTTCCTCTCTAAATCCATGGTGTTCTCCGGGTCATCCGGGTCCAACATCACGTCCCCGCGGTCTTGTTTCACGAGGCAAAACACCTGTGATTGTGACACGAAAAGTGGTTAACGTCTTGTCATGGCAAACAGTGTGTGTCGGATTTGGGAAAGCCCCAACACGTACGTGCTTATCCAGGTTGGGCTCAGGCACCATGTCCCACGCCGCGTCTTGTTCTTCGATTTGCTGAAGCATGCTCCCGTACCCCTCCGGCATCTGCCCTAACACGGAACCGAAGTGCTCCTCCACCACGTTCGCGTAGTTCGTGGCGTATTCCTTTTCCAGCGTTGATAACCGCGCGAGCACGGCTGGTTCCTTCAACGTCCACACCGCGTGGTTTTCGATTTTAAACAAGCGCGTGCTGTGATTGTAAAAGGAAAAGTGTCAGTCTTGAGTCTTGAGTATGGGTGTACTGTATGGGCAAACAGTCTACGTGTTGATGTATGTAGTAATTGGATTTGGGAAACGCGCGGTACGTACCGGTAATACGCGCGCAGTAAAAACCGGACCCGGTTCAGCTCGGATTGAAACACGTGCGTCTGCAGGTCATCCGCCGCGCTTGACGGACCTGTGCTGGCGCTGGCCCGTGCGCTCGCCACAACCGACTCCCGTGAATCAACCGCAGCCACCACGCGTTGCACTAAATCAAACTCGAAGGGTAAAATCTCGGGCGCGCACTTTTCGTTCACGAACGCGCGCTTTAGCTTGGAAACGTCCGTGTCATGGACTCTGCGTTGAGAGGAAGAGAAGGTGCAGGGAGGGTGGTCAGGGTGGGGTACTGCGCGTGTGCCAAGAGACGCGCTTTCTTCGGTGGTCCCGTAGCCGTCGGGGGGGCATCGGTCAAAGAACTGTCCCCGATCGTGGTTTAATTTAATCGATCATCTGGCATCTGGGGTGCCTAACGAGAAGGCCTGCCGATGGAAAGGAAAGCGGGCGCGCGCGCGTGGCCGGCGCGAACTTGAGACGACGGAACCGGCGATGGAACACGGGAAAACGAGACGCACTGGCTCGTCCTCGGCCCGAGCTGGGACGCGAGGTCCTCCTCCTCGTCCATTTGGAACGCGCGTGTCCCGAGCACGCCCCAAGCTGTGATGAAAGGTGCGTACTCGATGTCGCGCGAGTTCAAACTCCTCCTGGAAGGCGCGCGGCGCTCGAGGTGTGTTTTCGGTTTCCAGACAGGGTTTGGCGGCGTTGGGTTGCGCCGGGCACAAAGACCGACGCGCGGTGATTGTGCGTGTGGTTCAATTGGACCGTGTTGTGTGACGGCTTGTGAACGACTTGACTCGACCCGACGGCGAAGCTTTCGTGAGCGGACGGGTTCGTAGCGGCGAGTCGGGCGAAGGGACCCAAGCCATTGATTGCGTCCGTGCGCGCGAATCTGGTGGGGACCGCGCATTGCCACCCGCGATGTCTCCTCCCGATCACAGCGCGCCATCGCGCGGCGACCTCGCGACCGGCACCACGATCCGCTCCCTCGCGGAGCGCAGCGCGAAACGAACGCACGAGATGTTCCGCACTTCGTACTTGGGGAACCCTTTGTTGCCGCCCACGCACGAGTCCTCGGTGAAGTTGAAAATGTCGGTCAAGCTGAGGGATGGGTACGAAAACGTCCGATCGTTCGGGGACGCCGTGGTCGGGGACGCGGCGGAGACAGTAGAACTGGGGACAGCAGGACCGGGGACATCGGGACCGAGGAGCAGTGTTCCGGGTGTTACGGAGGACACGACCATTCCCGGCCTCGACGCGGCCACGAACGATCCGTCGTCAATCACGGATCTGATCGACGCCATCGACGGCGACGCGGCGGCGCGGGACAGGACAAAGCCAAAGACGTCCAACGCGTTGGCGGTAGCGTTGAGTCCCGGCACCGTACCAGGCTCTAAACCACCAAACTCCGTGCTTACGCAGTTCAAAAAGCCGCACGAACAAAGCGCACAGCTCATTCCGCGGCTGGCGAGTAAATGGCCGAAGCCGAAGTGGCACCAGCCCTGGAAGCTTTACAGGGTGATCTCGGGGCACATGGGCTGGGTGCGTTCGGTTACCGTGGACCCGTCGAACGAGTGGTTCGCCACCGGTTCGGCGGACCGGACGATTAAAATCTGGGACCTCGCGAGCGGACAGCTGAAGCTTACCTTAACGGGGCACATCGAACAAGTACGTGTTGCGCGTTTCCCAAATCCCGACACTGTTTCAAGCCCCGTTCGTGACGTCCACTAGTCATTAAAGGAAGTGCACTACATACATCACAAGTGCACTGTTTTATCTCTCAGCTGGTGACTGTTTGTCCATACATCGCGATATACAGTAAGACTCAAAACTGACACTTTTCGTTACACTCGCAGGTCACCGGCATCGCGGTGAGCGACCGGCACCCGTACATGTTCTCCTGCGGGTTGGACAAACAGGTGAAGTGCTGGGACCTGGAGTACAACAAAGTCATCAGGCACTACCACGGCCATTTAAGCGGCGTGTACGCCTTGGCGCTGCACCCGGAGCTGGACGTGCTGATGACGGGCGGCAGGGACAGCGCGTGCCGGGTGTGGGACATGAGGACGAAAACGCAAGCCATGTGCCTCAGCGGCCACGACAACACCGTGGGCGCGATTGTGGCGCAGCGCGAAAACCCGCAAGTCATGACCGGGAGTTACGACAGCACGGTGAAGCTGTGGGACCTCACGGCTGGTAAGTGCGCGAACACGCTGACGCACCACAAAAAAGGCGTCCGCGCGCTGGCGCTGCACCCCACTGATTTTTCCCTACTCAGCGCGAGCGCGGATAACATCAAGAAGTTTGGCCTAACAAGCGACGCCGGCGGCAACGCGCGGTTCAAACACAACATGTTACGGAAACAGAAAACTATCGTCAACTCGTTGTCCGTCAACGAAGACGGCGTCGTGGTGTCCGGCGGGGACAACGGCAGTGTTTGGTTCTGGGACTACGAATCCGGGCACTGCTTCCAGGAACACCAATCCAAAGTGCAGCCCGGAAGCATGGAAGCGGAAGCCGGGGTCTTCGCGAGCACGTTTGACAAAACGGGCACCCGCTTGATCACCGTGGAGGCGGATAAGACGATTAAAATGTGGAAACCGGACGAGGACGCGAGCGAGGAGACGCACCCGAACATTCCCTTCGTGCCTCCGAAGGACATGAGGAGGTTCTAGGGGAGTTCTTTTGGGGGGTAGGGGGTAGACTTGTAAGACAGTGTGTCAGCTCTTTTTACCTTCTCATAATTTCGTATTTCTCGTCTTCTCCAACACGGCACCACCAGGCGCTTACGCACACCTCGGCGCGCCGTAAGGTGGTGCTCGCGGTGCCATGGGCAACGGGTCCGGCAAGCAGGCGCCGCGCGCGGGGGGGGGGTCGGTTGCTTTTGTTGGTGACTGTGAGACCAGTGCTGATGTCACCGCGATGCCACGACCGCCCGACGCGAGATCCGGCGCCGCCGCCGAGTTTGGAGCTGGCGCGTTGGAAGAATCAGAATCAGGACAACAACACTCCGGAAGCGCTTCCCCCTGTAATGCCGTTCCCGGTTTGGTGGTACACGAGAACGTGCTGACCGAGACGCAGCACGACAAGGTGTTGGCGTGGGTTCTTGAGACGCTGGAGTTGGGCCGAGACGGGAAGCTTGTTGGGAACACGTACGCCCCGGTTCCGGACAAATGGAAAGTCCGAAACCAATCCAGGGAGATGCTTCAGTTCGGCGTGTTCACGCATTCCAACCGGGTGGAGAAAAACGTGGAAGTCATGCCCATGCCTGAAGCCCTGAAAGAGGTCATCGAGTTGTTACGTGACAAAGGAGTGTATCACGGCGACGACGGAACCCCGGACAGCGTGACCGTTAACCTGTACAACCCGGGCCAGTGGATACCGCCGCACATCGACAATCCCCAATTCGAACGCCCTATCGTTACCGTATCCCTACGGTCGACGCAACCGATGACTTTAGGGCGAGGTATGCGGTGGCCGGAAGGGAAAGACCCTAGTGAAGTGTTCAAACAACGTTCGGAGGGCTCATTAAGCGCAAAATTCAACGATTCAACTCAAAAAAGAGAAGGAGAGGAAGCGATCGTGACCTTACCCAAAAACAGCGCCGTTTCCCTTCGCGGCGCCGCCGCCGATTCGTACGAACACGCGGTGCCTCCCGTTTCGAATTTTCGAGCCTCGCTGACTTTTAGGAAACTCGGTGACCTTGAGGATCCGGAAACTGTCAAGCGAATCGCGTATGCTGAACAGCGGCGCGGTGAGTACCGCGTCGCGCGCGCGGAGTTCAACAAAAATCAAGTAAAAAAAGGGTTCGGTTTCGTCGGGCCGCTCGGCGCAGTCGGCCGGTTAGGTCCGTTACCCGAGGGCGTTTCCGAACTCGAACAAAGACAAAGGGCACGAGCGCGCGCGATTGCGGAGAAAAGCGAAAAGAAATATAAAGCAAGCGCTGGTGCTACTGGTGACGGACTTCGCGACGTCCCGGAAACGTCAAAGTCGAGGCTGAAGAAGGACGCCAAGAAAGCGGCGAAGCTCGCGGCGAAGGCGCGGAAACGGGAAGAAAATCCGACGCAACGAAACGGACAGGTAAAAAAAGAAAAAGAAACCGTCCTCTCCGCGGATGGCGTCACGTCCCTGGAAAAGAGTAACCGGAAACGGACGTGTCCTGCGTGTCCGCCGGAGATGTTACCGGGTGGTAAAGGAAATATGAATGAAGACGCCGCGCCTCAGAAACCAGGAGCCATGCCTTCGGTCGAGATTGAAAACGTCCAGAAAGTATACGATGCGGTCGCGGCGCAGTGGCACGGCACGCGGTACCGCGCGTGGAGCGGGGTGGAGGATTTTGTTACCCGGTGCGTGGTGCGAGGCGCGTTGGTGGCGGATGTGGGGTGCGGTAACGGTAAAAACGCCCCGGCTGTGTTGGCGGCTGGTGCGACACGAGGTACGGCCTTGGGGCTTTCCCAAATCCGGGGACGCACTGTTTTACCTCTCAGCTGCTGACTGTTCGGCCCGATTACTCTGACTGTTTACTCACTCACATCACGAAAGACTGACACTTTGTTTTACCCATCGCAAGGAGGCGCGGAAATCGTGGGGTGTGACTTTTCAATCGGCTTGCTCGAGATTTGCGCGATCGAAAGGAACCCACCGGTGGAGGTGTTCGCGTGCGACGCGTGTACGTTGCCGTTGCGGTCGGTGTCATTCGACGCCGCTTTGTGTATCGCGGTGTTGCACCACATTAGTTCTGAACAACGACGGAAACAGTTAGCGTTTGAAACCATGCGGATCGTGAAAGTCGGCGGGTGCGCCTTGTTCTACGCCTGGGCGCTTGAACAAGAAACCGGGGGGGTCTCGGGGCACGTGTTCCAGGGACAAGACGTGCTCGTGCCGTTTCACAAGCGGGGAGGTGCGGTTGCTAAGGGGTCGACCGGGAAGGATTTGACCGGGAAGGATGCGGCTTTGAAAGGTAACGACGAAGACGAGAGTCGCGACGAGCGCAAAGTCGAGGCAGAAAAAAATAAAGACGACGACGAAACGAGCGAACGCGTGTACCAGCGGTACTGCCACGTGTACAAGGAAGGTGAGCTTCGCGGGTTGTTCGACCACATGAGCGATTGGACACGGGTGGACCGGGTTTACTACGACTGCGGGAACTGGTGCGCGGAGGTTACGAGGACGAGCTGAAATGACAATCGCAGATGTCTGTCACCTTTTTCTCGAAAACTTTTCGTCCGAAAATGTCTCCTTTAGGGTATCGCACAATCTCGGAAGCCTCGAGGCACAACAACGACGTGCGCGACGCGGACACAAAACCATCCAATCTTCCAACGCGATGGCCGGTAAGAAAGCTCGCGCGCGTGAGAAAAAGGGCGGGCGCCGCGATGCTAACGCGGCTAACGCGGGCGAAGCCTTCCCCCGCCTCCCCAACCACCTGGTCGTCACTCACATTCTGAGATCTGAGTATTTCGACGACGACGCAGATCTCGCACGGCTCCCAGCGGTGAGCCGCGCGATGCGCGACCTGGTGGCAGAAACGGGGCTGCGGTTCGAGGAGCTTGATGAAAAGCGTGCCGTGGAGCTCGGATGTGTAAGCGCGGTGCAGCGCATGCAACGGCAAGGGCGCCTGTCGCGTCAAGAACTCCTTTGCCAGGCAGCGGCGAGGAGCGGACAGCTCGCAGAGTTGAAGGTGTTGCG
>Ga0307488_10005598_pt1 | contig 10381 bp, 7 predicted proteins | sample SB02metaG_FD_202248 | JGI IMG/M metagenome (GOLD analysis project Ga0307488, IMG submission 202248) | Sea-ice brine microbial communities from Beaufort Sea near Barrow, Alaska, United States - SB 0.2 | ecosystem: Environmental > Aquatic > Marine > Coastal | place: USA: Alaska | collected 2017-05-06
CTGGTTGCTGAGAATGTTGTAATCGTCGCTGCTGGCGCCTTCGAGATCGATGGGATAGATCACCGGCTCAACACCGCCCTCGGCCACAATACTGTCGTAGACCTGCTCTAACTTAGCCACTGTGCGACCCGCCAAAATAACCGTGGCGCCGTGTTTTGCACAATGTAATGCAGCGGTTTTACCAATGCCATCGCCGGCACCTGTGACCAAAATAACGCGACCTGCGAGTAAGGTTTCAGGGGCCTGATAGGCGGCGATTTCGGCATTGGATAACATAGGGTTTTCTCTTCTCAAATCTGAGTGGTGGTGTTTTTTATCGCGGGTTTACTTGGCGAACAGCAGCGAGTGCAGTTGCTGAGACTGCTCGACAATCCAGTCCGCCTGCCAGTCAGCAATCACTTGGCCCGCTTCAATATAACCCCAGGCAGCAGCAATATTACGCGTGCCCGCAGCACGACCAGCGTCTATATCACGGACATGGTCGCCGACATAGAGGCAGTGCTCTGGTGCAATAGCAATTTCGTTACAGGCCAACAAAATAGCTTCCGGGTGAGGTTTTGGCAGAGTCACATGGTCAGGGCAGATAACGGTTGCTGCACCTTCCATCAAACCCAGCTGAACTAACGCCGCTTCGGTATAGCGCCAGGGTTTATTGGTCACAATACCCCAGGGAATACTGCGCGCATGACATTCATCGAGGACTTCTTGCAGACCTTCATAGAGCGCGGTTTTTTCCGCTAAATTGGCAAAATAGAGCTCGAGAAATTCTTCTCGCAGGGGCTCAAATTGCTCGTGGCCTGGCTCTATATTAAAGCCGCTTTGTATTAAACCCACCGAACCATTGGTGACGCTGGTACGAATTGCTGAGTCGGGTAGGGGGGCTCGGTTGTGCAGTACCAACTGCTTATTCAGTGCAGTGACAAAGTCGGGAGCTGTATCTAATAATGTGCCATCCAGATCGAATAGCAGGGCCTTAAAGTCGAGCATAGAAAATCCGTTATGCGGGCTTGCGCGCGCAGATCATGTAATTAACATCGACATCGGTTTCAGTGAGGCGATAGGTTTTTGTTATGGGGTTGTAGGTCAGCCCAGTCATCTGGTCCAGCTCTAAACCGGCTTCACGAATCCACTGGCCTAACTCCGCCGGACGAATAAACTTGCCGTACTCATGGGTGCCCTTGGGCAGCATGCGCAGAACATATTCGACGCCAATAATCGCCAGCAAGTAAGCCTTGGGGTTGCGATTAATCGTTGAGAAAAACAAGGTTCCGCCGGGCTTGGTCATGGCGGCACAGGCGCGAACGACTGAGCTGGGATCTGGTACATGTTCGAGCATTTCCAGGCATGTCACCACATCGAACTCTTCGCCATGGCTCTGAGCAAAATCTTCCGCAGTGGATTTCTGGTAGTCCACTTCGACGCCAGATTCGAGCTTGTGTAGCTCTCCCACCGCCAGTGGTGCTTCACCCATATCAATACCAGTGACATGAGCGCCGCGCTGAGCCATGGCTTCGCACAGAATGCCGCCGCCACAGCCAACGTCTAAGACCTTCTGCTCTGCAACCGGTGCCAGCTTATCAATCCAGTTGGCGCGCAGGGGGTTGATATCATGGAGTGGCTTAAACTCGCTATTGCGATCCCACCAGCGGCTCGCCAGCGCTTCAAACTTAGCCACTTCACTGGGGTCGACATTCATTGACGCACTGTTATCACTGTTATTTGTTGGCATAGGAAATTGCTACCTAGGGCTTTAAATGATTAGTTAAGCTTTTCATTAAGATTTTCGTTAAACGGGACTAATCTGGTTACGCCAGGCATCGGCGCGGCGGATCAGATTTTCTTCATCGAGAGTCACTAAACTGCGCTCTCTCAGCAGTGCCTTACCTGCGACCCAGCTATGAGTCACCTGGCTGCCGGCATTGCTATAGACCAATTGAGATGCGGGATTATACAGCGGTTTTTGACTCAGAGAGCTGATTTCCACGGCAATCATGTCGGCACTCTTGCCCGCTTCGAGGCTGCCGATTTGATCGTCCCAGCCCAGCGCCTTGGCGCCATTAATAGTCGCCATGCGCAGTGCAGCGTGCGCATCAAGTACTGAAGCATCGTCAGCTACAGCCTTGGCCAGCAGGGCCGCAGTCTTTAATTCACCGAATAAATCCAGATCATTGTTGCTCGCCGCACCGTCTGTGCCGATAGCCACATTAATGCCCGCATCGATCAATTTGCCCACTGGGCAGAAACCACTGGCGAGTTTTAAGTTAGACTCGGGGCAGTGCACTACATGACAGTTATTGTCTTGAATTAGACGAATATCTTCGTCGTCAATTTGGGTCATATGCACTAGCTGTGTTTGGGGCAGCAGTACACCCAGATCATCAAGACGCTGCAGCGGTCGGCAGCCATAGAGCTTGAGTGAATCAGCAACTTCCTGAGCGGTTTCATGGCAGTGAATATGCACAGGCATATCCAACTCATTGGCGTAGGTAGCAATACGACGCATAGTCGCATCACCCACGGTATAGGGTGCGTGGGGCGCACAGGCAATTTTAATCAGGCCATCGCCCTTATAGGTATCCCGCAGTTGCAGGCCTTTGTGGATATAGTCGTCTGGATCCTTGCCGCCAGCGGTGGGGAAATCGAACACGGTAAAACCAATCTGGCTGCGCATGCCGCTGCGCTGAACCTGTTCGGCAGCGGTGTCGGCAAAGAAGTACATATCGGCAAAGCAGGTGGTGCCGGTCTTGATCATTTCCGCCATAGCCAGGTTGGTGCCATCGGCAACAAACTCGGCGCTCAGTACTCGTGCCTCTACTGGCCAGATATGTTCTTCCAGCCAGGGCTGCAGTGGCAGGTCATCGGCGTAACCGCGGAGTAGGCTCATAGCGGCGTGGCCGTGTGCATTGACTAATCCAGGCATCAGGATATGGTCAGCCAGATCTACTACAGAGGCAGGGTCAAATTTGCTTTTGGCCTCGGCTTGGGGGTAGATACCGACGATCTTTTGCTGGTCAATGGCCAGGGCACAGTTTTCAAAAACCCGGTTCTCTGGAACCACTGGAATAATCCATCGGCTGTTGATAAGTAAATCGATTTTTATGGGCTGCATGAAGCCTCCTGAGCGAAGGTTCGGAGTATACCGACTTTTTACTGCGGGTTAAGCTTTGGCGTGAGTTTCAGATCAATAAAAGCGAGCCACTATGGGGATATGTATGGTAGAATTCAGGCCTTTAAACGGGCTGCTTTTGGGGCCTACTGGCACGCATTAACGACTGCTTTGAACGAGTTGTTAGCGGATCTAAAATAATAGCGATAAAACTTCAGGGCGCGACGGAAACTTATGGGTGATTTAGCACAAGAAATTGTTCCGGTAAATATCGAAGACGAACTCAAGCAATCCTACTTAGCCTATGCCATGAGCGTAATTGTTGGCCGGGCACTGCCAGATGTAAGAGATGGCCTCAAGCCCGTGCATCGACGCGCACTGTTCGCCATGAGCGAGCTGGGCAACGACTGGAATAAGGCCTATAAGAAGTCAGCCCGTGTTGTCGGCGATGTCATTGGTAAGTACCATCCTCACGGTGACTCTGCTGTTTACGAGACTATCGTACGTATGGCTCAGCCATTCTCACTGCGCTACATGTTGGTGGATGGTCAGGGTAACTTTGGTTCGGTTGATGGTGATTCCGCTGCTGCCATGCGTTACACCGAAATTCGTATGACCAAGATCGCCCATGCGCTGCTTGAAGATCTCGAGAAAGAGACCGTCGATTTTGTCCCGAATTATGATGAAACGGAACAAATCCCCCATGTTTTGCCAACCCGCATACCTAACCTGTTAGTTAATGGTTCCTCTGGTATTGCTGTGGGCATGGCGACCAATATTCCGCCCCATAACCTCACTGAAGTGGTCAAAGGTTGTCTGGCGATGATCGACAATCCGGAGATTACCGTCGATGAGTTGATGGAATATATTCCAGGGCCGGATTTCCCCACTGCCGGTATTATCAATGGCAGAGCGGGAATTATTCAGGCCTATCGTACTGGCCGCGGACGTATCTATGTGCGGGCAAAAGCGCGCATTGAAGTGCACGAAAAGACTCGTCGCGAGACCATTATCATTACCGAAATTCCCTACCAGCTGAACAAGGCACGCCTGATTGAGCGCATCGCCGAGCTGGTCAAAGAGAAAAAGCTTGAAGGTATCTCCGAGCTCCGTGATGAGTCGGATAAAGACGGTCTGCGCGTTGTTATCGAAATTAAGCGCACCGATGTTGGTGAAGTGGTTCTTAATAACCTCTTCTCTCAGACTCAGCTGCAGAGCGTGTTTGGTATCAACGTTGTGGCACTGGTCGACGGTCAGCCGAAGATTCTCAATCTGCAGCAGCTGATTCATCACTTCTTGCGTCATCGCCGCGAAGTGGTTACACGCCGTACTATTTATCTGTTGAAAAAGGCTCGCGAGCGCGCCCATACATTGGAAGGCTTTGCTATTGCCCTGGGCAATATCGATGAAATTATTGCACTGATCAAGCAGTCGCCCACGGCGACTGAAGCCCGTGAAGCGCTAGTCGCCCGCGGTTGGAGTCCTGGTTCAGTGGTTCAGATGCTCGAACGTGCTGGTAGTCAAGCTACACGTCCGGAGTGGCTGGAAGATCAGTACGGTCTGCGCGATGGCAAATATTACCTGTCTCCAGAGCAGGCCAAAGATATTCTTGAGTTACGTCTGCACCGTTTAACCGGTATGGAACACGACAAAATCATTGCTGAATTTGCCGTCAAGCTCGAAGAGATTACTGAATACCAAGATATTCTTGGTGACCTGACTCGCCTGATGACCGTTATTCGTGAAGAGCTCGAAGCCGTGATCGAAGAGTTTGGCGATGAGCGTCGCACAGAGATCATTGAATCGCTGCATGACCTTACTATTGAAGATCTGATTACCGAAGAAGACCGTGTTGTTACTATTTCCAACGGCGGCTATGCCAAGACTCAGCCATTGAGCGATTATCAAGCGCAGCGTCGCGGCGGTATGGGCAAGTCAGCAACAGCGGTTAAAGATGAAGATTTTGTTGAACACCTTTTGGTGGCCAGCACCCACGCAACGATTCTGTGCTTTACCAACTTGGGCAAGGTTTACTGGCTCAAGGTGTATCAGATTCCCGTTGCCGGCCGCAATTCACGCGGACGTCCAGTGGTTAACCTGTTACCTCTGGATGAAGGTGAGCGCATTAGCTCGATCCTGCCAGTTGAAGAATACAGCGCTGATAAGTTTGTGATTATGGCCACCGCCAACGGCACCGTGAAGAAGACCTCACTGGAGCAGTACTCGCGCCCACGTAGTGTTGGTTTGCGTGCAGTAGATCTGGTTGAAGGCGATCACTTGGTCGGTACCGCGATTATTGATGACGACAGCGATGTCATGTTGCTCAGTTCTGAAGGTAAGGCCGTCCGCTTTGCCAGCACCGATGCCCGCTCTATGGGTCGTGTTTCTAAAGGTGTTCGCGGTATGCGTCTACCGGAAGGCCATGAGGTTATCTCTATGGTCATACCTGAAACAGATGGCTTCCTGTTGACCGTTTGTGAAAATGGTTATGGCAAGCGCACCAAGGTTGATGAGTTCCCGACTAAGGGACGCGGCGGCAAAGGTATGATTGCGATTCAGGCGAGCGAGCGCAACGGACCATTGGTTGGCGCTACGCAGCTCTTTTCAGGCGACGAAATTATGCTGATCTCTGATCAGGGCACCATGGTCCGAACTCGCGGTGACGAGGTCTCGGTTGTGGGTCGTAACACTCAGGGCGTGCGCATTATTCGCTTGAAGGACACCGAAAATTTGGTCAGGTTGGCACGTATTGCTGAGCCGGAAGAAGAGGAATTTGTGATTGACGACGATTCCGCTGAAGCTGCTGTTGATAACAATACCGCTGAAGGCTCCTCCGATGACAATACAGTTGAAGGCTCTTCATCCGCTGAAGGCTCTTCCGACGATACTTCTGACGATACTTCTGACGATAGCTCCGCTGACGAGTAAGGCTTAAATAATGACTGAAAAGAATCCACTGCTCGACCTGCGCAACAAGATTGACGGCCTTGATCAAGAGATCATGGCCAATATCAGCGCCCGTGCACGCTGTGCCCAGGATGTTGCCAAGATCAAAAAAGAGCAGGGTGACGAGACCTACTACCGACCCGAGCGTGAAGCTCAGGTATTGCGATCGGTAATGGAAAAAAACGACGGTCCTCTGGGCGACGAAGATATGGCGCGTCTGTTTCGCCAGATCATGTCTGCCTGCCTGGCCCTTGAGCAGCCAATTAAAGTGGCCTTTCTGGGACCCGAAGGCACCTTTACTCAAGAAGCCACACTCAAGCACTTTGGCGACTCAGCAGTAACTGTCCCTAAAGCTGCGATTGATGAAGTGTTCCGCGACGTGTTGGCAGAGTCCTGCAACTATGGTGTTGTGCCGATTGAGAATTCTACCGAGGGCGTGGTCAGCCACACTCTGGATAGCTTTGTTGATTCGTCGGTAAAAATCTGTGGCGAAGTTGAGCTGCGCATTCACCAGCACTTTATGATTGGTCCCAACACCAATAAAGATACAGTGACCCGCGTTTATTCCCACGCTCAGTCACTGGCTCAGTGCCGCAAGTGGCTGGATTCCAATTATCCCAATATCGAACGTGTAGCGGTGAGCAGCAATGCTGAAGCAGCGCGACGAGTTCAGGGTGAGTGGAACTCGGCAGCCATTGCTGGTGATATGTCCTGCGAACTTTACGGTTTAGAAAAGCTCTGGGAAAAAATTGAAGATCTGCCTGATAACTCAACGCGCTTTTTGATTATTGGTCGCGAGATGGTGCCACCCAGTGGTGATGATAAAACCTCCATCGTCGTGTCAGTGCAGAACAAGCCCGGTGCCCTACACAATCTGCTCGAGCCATTCCGTCGTCACGGTGTTGATATGACTCGACTGGAATCGCGGCCCTCGCGCAACAGCAAGTGGTCTTATATCTTCTTTATTGATTTTGCGGCCCATGTTGATGACCCAGCGGCGGCAGCTGTATTGGCTGAATTAGCCGAAGATGTGGCGGAACTGAAAATACTCGGTTCCTACCCGCGAGCTGTTCTCTAAGCGTTGCTATTTGTCGATTCTAATACCGGTTCTAATATCGGCTCTAGAGTCGACTATAGTAACGATTAATCTCTTTATTTCGATGTGATCTGTCATGTTGCAAACTTCTCAAACAGCGCAGCCAGTGGTTAACCGCTTGGTTGTAATCGGACTGGGGCTAATCGGCTCCAGTCTTGCATTGGCCGCTCGTAACGCCGGTCTAGCTACTCAGGTAGTGGGTATCTCACGACGCTCCTCAACCCTCGATCTAGCGGTTGAACTGGGCGTAATCGACCGCCCAGAACAAAGTTTGGCGGCTATTGCCCCTGAACTAGGTGCTGGGGATCTTGTGGTTATCGGCGTGCCGACGCTGACCGTTCCTGCGATCCTCAAAGAATGTGCTGAACTACTTTCAGATCAGGTCACCATCACCGATGTAGCCAGTGTCAAAGGCAGTGTGATGGCCGCTGCAATGGATATTTATGGCCACCTGCCAACGCAGTTAGTGCCAGGGCATCCCATCGCTGGTTCGGAAAAAAGCGGTGTTACCGCAGCCAAAGCGGATCTGTTTAAAGATCATCGGGTAATCTTGACCCCCCATGCCGACAGTGGTGAAAGCCATGTGCGGCTTGTTGAAAATCTCTGGCAATCCGTAGGTGCTCGCGTCTCCTCCATGGACGTTCAAGAGCATGACGAAGTGCTAGCTGCCACCAGTCACCTACCGCACTTTTTAGCTTATTCATTAGTGGATACATTGGCGAGTATGCGCGACAATCGCGAGATCTTTCGCTATGCCGCCGGAGGCTTTCGCGACTTTACTCGCATTGCCGCCAGCGATCCGATCATGTGGCGAGATATTGCACTGGCCAATCGCCAGGCAATTCTCACCGTGCTCGATCAGATCATGGATAACTTTAGTGAGATGCGCAGCGCCATAGACAAAGGTGACGAAACCTATCTGATGGATGTGTTCACGCGAGCTCGCGATGCACGAAACCATTTTGGAAAATCAATCGACCCAAAGGCATTACAGCAGACCATGTCCGAAAAAATAATAAATTATAAAGTCGCACCTGGTGGCCTTGCCCGCGGTGATATTCGTGTGCCCGGTGATAAATCAATGTCTCACCGATCCATTATGCTCGGCTCCATTGCCGAGGGCATGACTGAAGTAACCGGTTTTCTAGAAGGCGAAGACAGTCTCGCAACCCTCCGCGCGTTTCGCGATATGGGCGTTATTATTGAAGGCCCAGAGCAGGGCCGCGTAGTGATTCACGGTGTTGGTCTTCACGGCTTAAAAGCACCGGCCAAGCCCCTCTATTTGGGCAACTCCGGTACCTCCATGCGTCTGCTTAGCGGACTTCTGGCGGGACAATCATTTGATGTAGAGCTCACCGGTGACGAGTCACTTACTGGTCGACCTATGGCTCGCGTAGCCGATCCTCTAGCCGAAATGGGAGCAGTGATTGAAACCGCACCAGGCGGCAGACCCCCTATGCGTATAAAAGGTGGCAACAAACTCAATGCCATAAACTACGTACTGCCTATGGCCAGCGCTCAGGTGAAATCCTGTGTTCTGTTAGCCGGACTCTACGCAGAAGGCGAGACCTCCACTATCGAACCAGCACCGACCCGCGATCACAGCGAGCGCATGTTGCGCGGCTTTGGTTACTCGGTTGTCAGTGAGGGCAGCAAGGCTTCTCTGTCTGGCGGCGGTTCACTGACTGCAACCCGTATCGATGTACCAGCCGACATTTCTTCCGCGGCCTTCTTTATGGTGGCAGCGGCGATTACCCCAGGTTCAGATATTACCCTGCGTCATGTGGGCGTTAATCCCACCCGTATCGGCGTGATCAATATTCTGCGTCAGATGGGCACCAGCATTGAACTGTCCAACGAAAAGGAAGTGGGCGGCGAGCCGGTTGCCGATATCCGAATCCGTTATGCCGAGTTAAACGGTATCGTGATTCCAGAAGATCAGGTGCCGCTGGCCATTGATGAGTTCCCAGTATTGTTTGTCGCTGCCGCCTGCGCCAAGGGCGAGACCGTTCTTACCGGTGCCGAAGAGTTGCGAGTCAAAGAGAGCGATCGTATTCAGAGCATGGCCGATGGTCTTGTGACTCTGGGTATAGATGCCCAATCCACAGACGACGGTATTCGAATTCAGGGCGGCCAGCTTGGCAGTGGCACAGTCCACAGTCACGACGATCACCGCATTGCCATGGCCTTTGCCATCGCTGGCTTGCGCTCCGCAGGCGAGATTGAAATTATTGAGTGCAACAATATTGCTACCTCTTTTCCCGGCTTTGTTGACCTAACCACAGCTATTGGTTTGACCATTAGCGTTGAGACTCAGGAGTCCTAAATGGCTGAGGAAAACAAAGTGGTGGTGATTACCATCGACGGCCCCAGTGGGGCTGGAAAAGGTACCATCAGCCGTATAGTGGCCAAGAAACTCGGCTTCCATTATCTGGATAGCGGAGCACTCTATCGCCTGTTGGGTTTATCCTCTGTTCGCCATCATGTGAGTATCGATAGCGAAAAGGGTTTAATGGCTCTGGCAGAGCACTTGGATATCCGCTTTCAGACAGAAAAAGAGGGTGATTTTAAGGTCTATCTTGAAGGTGAGGATGTCAGTCGTGAGCTGCGCACTGAAGAGACCGGACTGTTGGCCTCGAAGTTGGCTCAGTATCCGGGCGTCCGTTCAGCGCTGTTAAAGCGTCAGAGAATGTTCGCACGAACTCCTGGTTTAGTAGCAGATGGCCGCGATATGGGATCCGAGATTTTTCCCGCTGCCGAGCTCAAGATTTACCTCACCGCAAGTGTCGAAGAGCGGGCCGCCAGACGCTACAAAGAGTTGCTTGAAAAGGGCGAAGATGTTAGTCTGCCCGCCCTCGTAGAGCAGGTGCGCTCGCGGGATGAAAGAGATATGAGCAGAGACGCTTCACCGTTGCGACCAGCAGATGGAGCCATAGAGTTAGACTCCTCAGCCATGTCGATTCAAGAAGTAACAGATACAGTGCTTAATATCCTGTCTGTTAAAGGCATCAAGAAGCAGTAGTAACGCTTTTTAGTGGTGCATTTTAGTATTGCTCTTTATTAGCGCTTAGTAGTTGTAACACCAAATTTTACAGATTCAACACCAAAACGGGCAACGCAGCAATCGCCAGCTTTTATTGCTGTAGGCCTTTATTTTAACTGACCCGCGTAAACTGGCAGCGCGGAAAAAAGAGAGTGACGCTAGCACGTCTTCTGTCATATCTCTGTCAAAA
>Ga0307488_10005599_pt1 | contig 10381 bp, 7 predicted proteins | sample SB02metaG_FD_202248 | JGI IMG/M metagenome (GOLD analysis project Ga0307488, IMG submission 202248) | Sea-ice brine microbial communities from Beaufort Sea near Barrow, Alaska, United States - SB 0.2 | ecosystem: Environmental > Aquatic > Marine > Coastal | place: USA: Alaska | collected 2017-05-06
AAAAGACGTTTGCAATTTTTTATCTAAGATACAGATACGTTTATTACCAAGAGCATTGCTTTACTATTTATTTTTTGGGGTTTCTTTCCATTTTTAGGAATGGGGTCTTTGGCGAATTGACTTGGAATAGCATCAATTTTTTTTAACTAGGATTTTAAAAGTACCTTATTTTCAATATTTTTCAGTTTTTAAAGTGATTTTTGGAATGCAATTCCTTAAGAACTTGTTTCAGTTTGTTCCACGAATACATTCCAATTATTCATTTTTTTATGATGCAATGCAACACGCAAACGAGTCGTGTCTTTTTACTATTTTCTGCATTCTTTTGAACACGTACATTTTCCTTTTTTTTTATACTAAAAGCAGAAAACGCTGCGTTGTGCTGATAAAATAATAGATTTTATCAAGTAAATACATCGGTTCTTAAGGACTCTTTAAATAGTTTTTATGGAAACGAAACATACAGAAATATAGCTCCTTTTTAATTTGCGCGCGATGCGTACGGGTTGCATTTTATTATTTCAAAAGAAGCTACGCAATCGATTATCGGTTTGTCAGGTACATAAAATAATTTTTTTTGTTTCTAACAGGCCCCTTTTTTAGGGGTAGTTGAATTTTATAGAGCCATTTTATTTAATGCATAAAAATCTTGGTAACACAAGACAAACCAGCACTCTCCGCTTTTACGATAAATACCTGATTTTTAGGATGAAAAGGCACATAATGAATCGTTTTACCTCTAATTTTTTCTTCGCGTATTTTTCTTCCCAAAATATCAAATATTTCAACCACTGTTTCGTCTGGCACTAACAATGCATCCAATACCATTTCATTTCCATTGTAATACATGAGAATTGGCAGGGTATTGTTTGTAATTGGGACTGCTTCAAAATGTAATAAAAATCGATCAAATGCATCGGTTACCGAGGCCTTAAAATCATAGGTAGGATTGTCTTTTAAATCGTGTTTGATTTTCGTTTTTGTATCCTCCAACACCAAAAAATCGTAATTGGCGGCATCAAAATCAATGCGCATGGTATAATCTCCGTCACTTCCCGGTTTAAATGCCAACGGTATGATAGGATTGTTTGTTGTATTTGTCAAATAACGTACACTCAATTCCTGTTCTCCCAATGTTAAATATGCAGATGGCGCCGTTTTAATTGTACTGTATAATTTTGCAGCACCTGCTTGGTTTGAAGCGGCTCCAAATTGAAGTAAGACCTCATCAGAACCCAATGTGGATTGTGAAGCAATTTTAATTTTAATGTTTTCGGGGTTTTCGCCATTTTTATTAGCACTGGGCTTGAACCAATTACTAGCATTGGTATGCACTCTAATATCGTTTGTCATTTGAACGCTCGCATTGCTATCGGCTCTTACAAAAAAACCTTGCATGGGTGCTATGAAATTTGAAATTCCATTTGTTCCTGTTGCTGCTAATGAGTTGTAAACTCCGTAATTATTTGTTGCTGGATTCCAAATCCACATATCATAGCCACCGCCTGAATCCAGTAAGTTAGAGCGGGTCCATCCCGAGGAAGCCTTCCAGTCAATCGCAGAAGGATAGGGGTTTCCTATCAAATTAAATCCAACGAGTAGCGGGTCTTCGGTGCTGTTCTTGGTGACGGCATAACTTACAGCAGCATTGTTTAGGTTTCCTGCAAACTGATTTGTTGGGTTGGCTGCTTGAACGGAATACAAATACCCTCTACCAGATACAAAATTAGCAGTCGGATGCACGGTTGGCCAATTTGGATTTTCATCAGTACTTGTTGGAGCAGTATTTAATTGATACACCCAACAAGGTGTTGCCTCATCATAAACATACAAATCGTATCCAGTTCCATTTCCATAGGTCCCAGCTGGAACCCACGATGAACTGGCAATTACTTGGTCTGCAACAGGGGCTGCTAAAAAATGCCAATCTTCTGCATTGCCAGAAATATAGCGTTTAACAGTTGCAGGTACATTTGAAGTGCTATGAATTAGAGAAGCGGTACCAGCGATGTTCGATTCTAAAACCAAACCTGCGTTTCCTCCAGAATTTGCAATACTCCCAGTAACTGTTAAGTTTTTAGCTGCTTCAATTTTAAATATTTTCCCCGAATTAATGGTAAGATTATTTGTAATTATGGTTTCAGTGGAACTTAAAGTAACACCGATGGCGTTGTCTATAGTGAGGTCATAAAAGGAGGTAGGACCAGACATTGTCATTATTTGTGGCGCTGTGCCATTCATATGTACAGTACCGCTAGTGTTGCCAATGGCAACAGTTCCTGTATTTGTAAAATCGCCTGTAATCGTATACGTGCCATTACCTTGAAGTATCCCGGCATTACTAAGCGTATTTAAAGTAATGGTCCCAGCATTGTTTAGGGTGGTAGTATTGTCATTTGTAATGTGGTCCACGCTAATTACGGTGCCAGTATTAATAGAAATAGACACACCATTGCCCGAAATATATTGTGCCTGTATTTCTTGGAACCATAACAAAAACAGGATCCCTAGTAAAACGGGTGACTTTAGAATACTAAAAATTGTATGTCGCGCTAAATTTTTCATATGGGATGTATCGTTTCTGATGTAACTTTTTGCACAATTAAAATACGGTTACTGCGTGTTGCCTCTTTGATCTCTTTGATATCGTTAGATTCTTGTTAGTTTCCCACCTTAATTAAGGTTAATATTCTATTGATAACACGCACCTCATTATTGTCAGAATTTTGTGTGTCAATTTTCCATCTCACATCAATAACAGCTCCCGCAGTAACTGTGGCAGTGCCCTGCAACGAAATGTCTGATGGGTTCAATGCATGGGTTCTGGTTCTGCTAGAATTTGGAATTAATACGTTGTCCTTATAAAGACTAAAAGTAGCCATATGATTGATTGCTGTAACGTTAGAAGTTATTCCTGCTTGATAGATTGTTCCATTCACAGTAGCCGTTAAAAAGCCAGTGATGGCACCGGCATTGGTTGCAATATCTCCAGTATAGATGGAAGCTCCTGTATTGGCAACCGCTCCAGAACTCGTAAATATTATGAAATTGGACAAGGATCTAAAATCGATAAAAGAACCATCCATAGGCACTGAAAGGGTACCTGCACCAAAGGCAATTGCGCCAAACGTAGTAAGCAACCTTCCTGTTACGATGGAGGTTGCACCTACTGTGATGGCTAGTCCATGAGATAATAATGTTCCAGATATGGTCGTTGAAGCACCCAAACCAATCGCTCCAGCGGCTACCCAGAAAACATTTTTTGCGGTTGCTCCATTCGTCAAAAGAACCACCACTCCAGCCCCTGTGTTAAATGCTCCCGTAGCTCTAATTACAAAAAGAGCATTTGGATCACCTCCACCATCTAAGGTAAGCGTTCCAGCAATAGAGGCGGCTCCAGCAATATCGTACACTCCAGGAGAAAGCGTTTCTCCGGACCCAAAAACAAGAGGATGTGTTGCATTGGTTACTGGTATTGCCATAATATCAGCATAAATTAAATTCAAATCTGAGACTAAAGTTGCCGTGTCGGTCGTTTCTATATTATTAGCCGCTGGGATTGTAACTTGTCCATTAAAAAGGACTAAATACGTAGCTGTTTCTGTTGCTGTTTGGCGCATGTCTGCAATGACAACATCTGAAGTTGAAGAGGTGATAAGGGTAGATCCAGCGTCTACAGAGAGGTGCCCTGTGCTATCCGATACCAAAACAACCCACGTAACTCCATTATATAAATTCAAATTACTACTTGAAGTATTGTAAATCATCAGTCCATTCGCAGGCAAACTGATAAGGTCTCTTTCTCCTGCGGTCATTCTTGGAATCAGTAAGCCTTTGGTGGTGCTCCTTATTTCAACGATAGACGAGGCATCAGGGGTAATTGAAGTACTGCTGATACCCATAGATTGTGCAGCGATTTTAACGGTACCAAAGCTTGTTAGTAGCAAAACCAGTAACGTTGCTAAAAGTTTTAATTTTGATTTCATATCCTGAGGTTTAAAAATTGAAAAATGTAAAAGTTGACGAACCTAACAGCTAAATTTAAGTCATCCCTATAAATTTAATATTTTTTTTAATTCATTACTCTATAATTTTAAGATGTGTTTTCACATGAATCTTATAACCTTCCTTATAGGCAACAACATACGCATCTTGAATTCCGAGTACTCTTATTTTTTTTTCTACAATTTTAGCTTCTTTTAAGGTCTTAAAAGCACCAAATAAATACCGGATAATACCATTGTTTATCCTTTCATAATATAAGGGTGACAAGTTTAATAATTGTTTTGATGTAATGGTATTTTTATACGCACCGATTTGAACCATGTAAACAAGTCCTTTCAGATTTGTAATATTTGTAAAAGAAGCATCTATAATTTTATTTTCTAATGCAATAGTAGTAGCCAACTTGCTATTAACATCCGCTTTAAAAGTGGTTTTTAAATCAAGCTTTTTCCCCCTTTTTAGTGGCCTTTCTTTGATTGCATTTTCTGCAACCGCAAGCACTTTAATGCTGTCTTTTTGATTGTTAATTTTTTCAACGAACTGCTTTTTAGACGCTATTGTAAAATCAAGATCATCAATAACAGCGCCATCAACAGATACTTTTATGGTTATATTATGTTTTGTGGGTGTTGCATGGTACCCTAATTTTTGGAGTTGTTTTTCATCTATGCCAATGGTGTATTCCCCTGGATTTAAACCAAGATAATTATAATAGCCATCTCTTTCGCTCAGCGTTTCTGCAACTTTATTTCCTTTTTTGTCAAGGATTTGTATCGTAATATTTCCCTGTCCTTTGCTTGTGTTCTTTTTATTGAAGTACATCATGCCACTTATTTCACCTACAGACAAGATGGGCACTTCTACACGCTTGTATTGGTTTGGATCTATAAGTATTTGATATGTTTTGTACTTAAATCGCCAAGAAATATTATCTAAATCGTCGTCATAAAACGTAATATTATAATTTATAAATGCATTTAAGTCTGAAACACGAACAATAGAATCTTTCTTACTAATATTTGCTTTTCCTCCTTGCACCTTCACATTTTTTAACAAGACTATTTGTTCTCCTTTATCTCTTTTTCCATTCTGATTTAAATCAAGAAATGGATAGAATAAGATTCCTCCTTTACCTAAGGCTGAATTGTAACCTGCCTTCACCGAGCCATCTCCTAAGCCAAAGGCGAAACTTCCTTGGGCATTTTCAGAAAAATTAAACCTATTATTACTATAGGATGCTCTAAAACCTGCCCGTGCAAAAGATAAATCATACCTTAAGTTTAAGAAAAAATTATTGGTTTTAGATACCGAGTTTCGCTCATAAGAGGCTAAAAAATACAATTTAGAAACCCTTTTTTCAATTTCTATTCGATGTCTTAAAGGTTGTTTTTCACTAACATTGAATTCAAGAGAAGGTCTTAAAATAAAATTATTTCTCATTCTGTAAGAAATCGCTAGGTTAGAAGTGGTGTAAGACGGTTTATTACTAACCCAGTTCAAAACTGTGGAGACATTTGCCTTAAAATTTTTATAATACCCTGAGAAAATTGCATCAAACTGATTAAAGTTAAAAGCATCGTATACATTTTGATTGTAATTTAACCGGGCATATCCTGAAAATTTTTTCATTTTAAAGGGAATTAAAATCTTTGCTTTTCGCTCTTGATTTGGATTAAACCTCGAAGCTGTCTGCGCATCCACATAGTTTGCATACTCAATTTCTAAAAAAGAGCTTTTTCCAAAATTATAGTTTAACCGACCTTTTGTGCTCACATTGTGCGCATATTCCGCATTTAGAATAAGTTTGCTAAAGGGTTGCAAAGCAAGGGTAGCAAAGGGTATAAATGGGTTGTTTTGGATACTTGACAAATATTCAAAACCCCCTCCAATGGTAGCAGATCTATGCACTCCATAATTCACAACACTTCTTACAAACGTACTGTTTTGAGAATCTTGCAATACCCCGCCAGAAACACTGTATTCTATTTTTTTTGCAGGAATAAATGTAAAAGGGGTGTTCAGCGTGCGCTCTTCAATGCGTTCTTCACCTAAAGGACCGTAGAATTTAAGGGTTAAGCTTGTATACCCATATACGATTGGCACTTTAAAGACATACAACCCTGAGGCGTCTGCTGCAGTATAATCAACCAATACATCATTTATATACAATTCTACAGTCCAGTTTGGTGCTGTATATTCGTTTATGGTATAATATCCCCCTGTTTTTCTCACAGTACTTGGGGTGTTATTAATGGATCCACCAATTACAGGAGTTTCTAAAAAAGAGATACTTTGATTGTATATTTTACCGATTTCAACTTGCTTAAAGTATTTTTTATCATTGTCTACCCAACGCCAATTATAATGCAGCTGTCTGTTGTTAAATTTAGTTTGATCATTATAATTTATAGAAATATTTGCTTGACCGTATAATAATTCTGCACCCATGGCTAAACCAATTCTATTTCTTGCAGTTTCACTGTTTGTTTGAGAGGAAGCCAATGACCAATCTAACATGCCCTCTTTAAATAAATGATATTTTCTGCGTACCACTTTGTCTACCTTAACATCTTTGTTTTGAAATTTAGACATGTTTTTACGTATCTGTGCTAATCGCATTTTCTTTGCCAAAGGCAACTCAAAATTAGCCACTAATTTTATAGATAAGGAACGATAATTAAAAATAATATTTAAGCCAAATGCTTCGGTAATAAGGGTGGACTCTATGTAAATAGCGCCTAATTTTTTAACGATTCCATTTTTAGATTTCATTATTTTAGTTCCTACTTCTATTTGTTTTGATTTTAAATTTACACGATATTTTGTTTGTTCTTGTTCAATAAACCCTCTTAAAACAGCACCGTTGTCCTCAACTTTACAATAGATTCCTAATTTATTAAATAAATCGTCCATATTTATATAGAGCTTTTTAGCATTCGTAATAATAACATTGGTTTCAAATCTATAGTAACCACTCACGTAAAACTCAACAGAAACTTCATCAAATGAAATAATAGAGTCTATTTTTTTTTCAATAACAGTATTTGCTGCATTTGCTGAAAATGAAAAACACACCAGCACCAGTATGCAGCAGCAGAAAGCCTTATTTATATTCGTGTAGGGTCTCTTTTTTAAAGAGCATAATATATGTAGTTTCTCTCCGACCATTAGTCTTGCGTAAAGTTCATAGAAAAACTCCCTGCATACACCCCTGTAACAGCTCCGTCAGGAATATCAAGTGTTCCTCCAACCCGAATCGTTGTAATAAAAGTACAATTACTATTTACGGCAAAAATGGTACCACTGGGTCCTTTTTCTGTGTCGCCTAGGGTTAAAGTTATGGCAGGAGCGCCATTAGTTATGGTTGTTGTTGGGTTATATGTGAGTGTAATATTTCTGCCTTGGCATAGTGTGACATCAAAAATAGCGGGGCGCGCATTTACACTCGACACGATTACAATACCTCCTGTAGTTGAAACACTACCTTGCCAATTTACAGTTATGGTACCCGCACTAATAACGTAAAATGTACCAAAATCTATTGGCTGTGTCGGGATTGCAGAAACGGTTCTTTGTGGCAATGAAGGTTGCGAATGCATACTGTTTAAACAAAAGAAGAATGTTAAAAACAATACTTTAAAAAAAGGTTTGTAAAAGTGGCTTATTGTCATAATCCAAAATATTATTTTAAAACAACCTTCTATTGCTTAGAAGTTTAGTTCTGCGTCTGCTAAAATGACTTTACTTTCGTTGGCTGTATACGCAACTTTAAATGTACCACCAGCAAAAATAATTCCTTGAGGTGAAGCCAATTGTATTTTAACTTTTCTAATTTCACTAGGTGTGTACACGGCCACACCTTTTATTTTTGCGAGTTCAATTATTGTATTATTGCCAGAAATGTAGTGGATATGAATGTCACCATAGGTAGACATATTTCCAGTTCTGATCAAATTGAAGTTTATAAAATGATTCAACTCTTTGTCTTTCTCATAGAACAAATTAGAAATTGTTGTTCTTGTATTGGAGGTACCTTTTTTAATAATAGTTGCAATAGAAATTCCGTAGATCGCCTGTAATTTCACAGATATTGCGGTAGTATCTACTACTTTTTTCTCTTGTCCAAGTGGACTGTTATTTTTTTTAGCTCTAAAATAAAGATGCGAACGGTATTCCCCCTCTTTTAATCTTGTTGCCTTGGTTAATTGTACTTTTACTATTTGAGATTCATTGGGTGCTAATGTGACTTTTCGAGGGAAAACTCGCAAATAAGGGGTTGCAAAATACTGCCCAATATCTGGCGTTGTGATCGCTTTAAACCCACCATTCTCATTCATACTATATTGTAAAAATGATACATTGTATACCGCAGTATCTTTTCCTATGTTAGAAAGGATTAGTTGTTTTACTCTTGTTCCCCCATCAAATACAATGCGCTTTGGATAAATCAATAAATCTCCTTGAGCGCTTGTTGTATTTATAGACAAAAGCAAAGAACCTATAAAAACAACCCATTTAAAAGGACAAGCGCTCAGCGCATTTTCTTTTCTTTTTACGATGTTCAAAAATACAGCCATAATTTTTTTTTTAATTGTAATTCACAGTAACATCAAAACCAGTCGCGTTTGTATAAACTCCTGGGGTTTGCGCTGCTTCCACATTTAAGGTTGCGCCCACATTTAAAGTTTGGGCTCCCGCTGTTAGTGTTCCTGTTCCACTCGGAGTAATTGTAAATGTATTTACAATCATTGTTGCTGTGCTCACAGGATCTGTAATCGTGTAATTTGTACTTGGTAATGTAATGGTGTACGTATAGACGCCTTCTCCTCCCACGGTAAATGAAGCTTGGGTAAACGTACCGGTTGTACTTGGTAAAGTAACGCCAGCGGTTCGTGTTCTTGTTCCTGCAGGAGCTATTACCACAGTTCCTGCAGTTCCAGCTTCTATCGCTAGATTTCCAAAATTCATATCTACTGCATTCGCAATTGTAATTGGAGCAATAATAGTTGCTGTAGCGGTCGCTGTTGCTGTTGCTTGCGCGAACGTGCTGGTTGTAAAAACACCGATTAATAGGAGCACGAAAAATAATTTTTGTAAGTTCATAATAGACTCTTTTTGTTAGATTATTAGTTCTTTATTTTGTTGCATATTATAAATATATAACAGCATTTGTCCTTAGGTGAAGAAAAACAGATAGGTTAATCTTAAGTATCGTTAAACGGTTAAATTCTGCAGGTAAAGAGATGTAATAGCGGATGTTTATTATAAATAAATATTTACAAGACACACGCATACAGTACTTTAGTGATTTTAAGTGTAGTATTAATACAGACTACAAAGGTATTCAAGAAGTAATTTTTTATAATTTTTTAAGCAGGCAAACGTGTTTTAAGCACCTAAAATAGTATCATAAATTAATTTTTTATCCACGCCGTATGCAGCAATAAAACATCGAAAATTTTGAGCGCACACGAAATTACAACTTGTATTTATAACGCTATAAATACCGTTTTATAGATCAATTTTTTTAAAGTGTCTTTACAAAATAGATTGAAGAGAAGCACAACGGAATTCGCAAAGCAATTAAATATTTCGGCAAAGGCTGAGAAAAAAGAAGGCATACTGTTTTTACCCATTAAAAGAATTGAATTCTTTTAATGGGTGTTGAGGTTTCTAAATGCAGTCCTTAGATTTTTAATTGTAGTTTACCGTAATATCAAAACCAGTAGTATTTGAATAGACTCCAGGAGCTTGTCCGGCAGCTACATTTAATGTTGCTCCAATATTTAAGGTTTCTGCCCCACCTGTGAGGATTCCTGTTGAAGAAGGGGTGCTCGTAAACGCACTTACCGTCATTGTCTCAAGGGTAGTTGCCTTTGTAATAATGTATCCTGTACTTGGTATTGTAATTACGTACGTGTACGCACTTGCGCCTCCAATGTTAAATGAAGCTGCAGTGAAAGTTCCTGTTGTGCTCGGTAAAGTAACACCAGCTGAGCCTGTTCTTGTTCCTGCAGGCGCTAGTACTACCGTTCCAGAACTGCCGGCACCTCCAGCTTGTACTGCTATATTTCCAAAATTCATGTCTACTGCATTCACAATTGCAATCGGTTCAATAATAGTTGCGGTTACCGTTGCCGATGCTGTAGCCTGAGAAAAAGTGTTGGATATACAACCAACGATTAAAAGCAATAATACCGTGTTTTTTTTCATAGCATGTATTTTTTGGAGTACATGATAAAACATAATTTATTGATTTGGGGTGTATTAGACAATCTGTTTGTATTCTTCCTTTTTAATACAAATTTATTAATGGGCCAAGATAGTAATTAACTTATGTTTAACCCACTTATCTTTTAGGTAAAATTAAATTAAG
>Ga0307488_10005600_pt1 | contig 10381 bp, 17 predicted proteins | sample SB02metaG_FD_202248 | JGI IMG/M metagenome (GOLD analysis project Ga0307488, IMG submission 202248) | Sea-ice brine microbial communities from Beaufort Sea near Barrow, Alaska, United States - SB 0.2 | ecosystem: Environmental > Aquatic > Marine > Coastal | place: USA: Alaska | collected...
CATGAGGGTTGTACTGGGGGGGTCTATCCCGGTGCAGGTTGACCCCATGTTGACTCCGGGTGGACCGCGCATGGTTTCTGCGTTGGTTTCCGCAGTAGAAGCAGCGCCTCAAACTTTGCTTTCAAATCCAACGTGTGGCGCTGCACGCCGGCAACATCCTGCTGCACGACGACGGGCACGTGATACACATCGACTTCAACTTCATGCTGTCGTCGTCGCCCGGCGGTATCAACTTCGAGAGTAGCCCCTTCAAGCTCACGCGCGAGTACCTCGAGGCAGGGCTGAGAGCAAGCCCTTCCCGTCCCTTCTCTTCCGTTTCCCTTCCTCCCCGCATTCAGACCTCGACGCCGGTGACGAAAACATTTGATAAGTCGAAGGGCGCACGTTTCTTTACGAGGCGCGTGCCTGCCTGTGGCCGAACTTTATGTTCCCTATTGGCCCGAGGCGTCGAGACCTGAACACCCCATCTCATGCCATCCCATACATTGCCCCATCTCATGCCATCCCATACATTGCTATGCTGCTCTATGTTGCCCACGCGGTCCGTCGCCCGTCGCCCGTTGCTCATCGGCCGTTGACCCTGTATGCACACCAGGGGTTCCCATTGAGAACAAGCACTCGACCGAAGTTGACTCGGCGGTCCGAGTCCACCCGACCGGATGAGCATTCACCCTGAAGCCCTGATCCGATCTGGGTCCAGTGCTTATTCGCAACGACCCTGCTGCCAGGTGATGGACTCGGACGACACGGGGATGGCCAGCGAGGCGTTCAACTACTACAAAGTGCTGTGCATCCAGGGGTACCTCGCCGTGCGCAAACACGCGGAGCGCATCATCCTGCTGGTAGGGCCTGACAGATAACGCTCGCCACAACATCTTCCACATTATAGACACTGGTTTCTTGAGCTAAATGGAATCACATGACGTAGCGAGCATAATCTGCCACGCCCGTTGCATTGCCCGCCGCGTCATCCTCCACGTTGCAGACCCCCGTTGCTTGATGTAAATGGAATCACATGACGTGGCGAGCATTTTCTGTCAGGCTCTACCTGCTGGTGGAGATGATGTCGGCGAGCGGCTGCCCGTGCTTCAAGGCCGGAGCTAAGGTGCTGAACAACCTGCGGAAGCGATTCAACCTGGGGTGCACGGAGGAGCAGTGCGTGGAGATCATGCTCAGCATGATCAGCGACTCCATGGTATGGCCTCACAAATAATGATGGAAAGCTGCTTTCCGGCATTATGAGCATTCCGGAATGTCCCCGCAATTTTAAGCATCTTCTACGGAATTTGGGTCCTTCCGAGGGAAATATGTCCCTGATCAGGCGATTCCAGGATTTCCCCGGCGTTTCCGGGCCTTTCTTTCAATGCTTTTCAATAATTAAGCGAAAGCTGGGCTGAATGCTCTGGCTGTACTCCATGGATGCGTGGTGCACGCGGCAGTACGACTTCTATCAGCGCGTGCTCAACGGCATCCTCTGAGCGTGTTCGCTTGGAGCGAAGCGCGTGCTCACTGGTATCCTATGAGCGTATCTGGTTGGTGGAGCTATTGGTTTGAAGCGCGGGGTTTGGGCTTTGGGGTTTCTACAGAGTGTTTTGGGATTTCTGTCTTGCGAGTAATATAAAAGTGAGGGAGTTTGGGAAAAGGAGGGGAGGTGGGGACTCGGGGTTGGGAGTTTAATGTGTTGATATCCGTGAAATGACGGAGGGGGTTGGTTAACGCTCACCATGTGAGTGCCTTGGGGCTCTATCCATGTCAGTGCCTTGGGGCTCGATGAGCGTTAATAAAAGAGAAATACCTTGTGATTAATCGCGCCGTCTCCCCCCCGCAGGACGCGAATCGCGGCGAGTGAGAGGGTTTCTTTGACCTTACTATCATCATAAACCTTTCACTAACGTCCATCGAGCCCCAAGCTGCCAAAGCTCAATATGGTGAGCATGCACCAAAACCCATTGCTATCATCATTGACCAATTTCCAAATTGCCTTGCACCAAATCGTAAGGCGTCTGCCACCGCTCGCTATTGGGTGCGTGTGGCGGGCCTGCCTCCCGACCGCCTGAATGTCGTGACAACCCCCAAGTTCCCCAGCACCTTCTCCACCACGGAACAGCGCCGCAAGGTGAGATTGATGGCAACGTTTGACAGTGATGCATCATATCTTAGCTTCTATCACTGAAACCAGGCGAGATCAAACCCGGGGTCAATCTGCACCGCCCTACCACGTGCACCACCCCATTGGCCGCCGGCATGTCCAAGGCCAACACGCGCGCATCACCCACCTTGGTGTAGCGGCGCAAGTTGACATTGACGCAAAGTGTCGTTATATCAGCTATGCTGTATAAGTAGAGCTCAACTTGTTCAAGGGTGATCGTAACATGTAAGCGTGAGTTTTGCTACCCAGAAAACGGAAGAATAATGAAGCAAAGAATGAAGGCGGTTCGTTCTGTTTTAGCTCCAAAGCGCGAAAATCAAGTGCAGACAACCCGGGATCAACCTGGGGATAACTTGCACCGCCCTGCCGTGGGTGCGCCGCCGAGCCCGTTGTGCCCACCCAAGGTAAACTCCGCCCCGCTTGTCATGGCCACGGTGTGCTGCCCGTGCAAGTCCCGCCAGTGTTTCTTCCCCACCAGCACGTGTGAGCGGACCACGTGATGGAGGTCGACTGACGCGTTGAATTCCTCCTCGGTATAGGAGCGCAAGTTGAATTCGAAAGCAAAATTTTAAAACCAATGTGTCGTGTTTAACTTTCATGCACTTCGTTCCAGCCGCTTTCAACATGGGTTTCATCGGTTCAACCTGCACAGCCCTACCTCGGTGAGACCCAGGGCTTTACACTCGTCGATGATAGCGGCGTTGGTGGGAGCGAATACGGTGTACTCCGCGCCGTCCGAGAGGGGCTTACATGTTTAGGGTTAGGGTTACTGTTAAGGGTTGAGGGTAGGGGCTTACCATCGCCCAGACTACCCGGTCTCTTAGACATATCGGCATTCCCAAAAGGGTGTCCGAACACGTCTGGTGGAGATATTCGGGGATTGTGTTGAGTATTTGTACTCAATTCATTACACGCCCCTTCAACGAATATCCACCGGACAACCACATCAGGTCCAGCACTTTTCAGCTCACGTAAGCACAACATGCTGGGTGGTTTCGTGACAAAAAATGGCGCAGGTTGAGCCAACAAGTGGAGGAGTGTGAGTCCTCGCCATCCGCGCCTCGCAGATCGTCGAAGAATCCAGTGGCGGAGAACGCGGCGCATAGCTTGGAGAAAGCTGGGTCGCCGGCTAGGACGTCAGCGACCGACCGGCCGCCAGGGGCTTGCACTCCTCCACTTGTCGGCGTGACTTGAGCACTTTTTGTGGGATACGTGGATCGGTAGGGGTCTTTAAGTGTCAAAACGGCTCAGGTTAAGCTGAGAAGTGGACGAGTGTAAGACCTTGCCGGCCGCGGTGCGTCGCGGCGGTGGATGCGGGTGGCGCCCAGAAACCTCCGATCACCGGCGCAGAACTCGCCGGGAACGAGCGGGATATTTGTGCTGCCGCCGCGTTAATGACGCCTCTGCCGCCGCCGCCAGCACCGTCACCGTCCAGCGCTCGCGTTACCATGCCGTTGCCTGCCGGCGCCGCCGAGTCCACCGGGGCAGCCGCGCGGCGCAGCACGTCCACCTGCGCCACGCGGCTGAGCGGATACGGCGCCGCAGCACGGTTGGCCAGCCACTCCGCGTTAGGATCCGCGGGCAGCAACGCCGAGAGGGCGTCGTGGGCCGTCAGCGCCCCATCGCTGGCTCCCCTGCTCCAAGCCCCATCCCCACTCCGTCCTCCACCTCCTCCACCTCCTCTGCCCCCGCCGATAATGCCCACCGTGCCGTCACCGTACTGAACGCTGCTGACCACCGGAGGCGCCGGCAACGCCGCAACCGACCCCGCCGCGGCGTAGAGACTGATTGACGGTGCTCGTCACGTCATCAAACGCATTTTGAACCCTCGTTTCTTGATTTTAATGGCATCCGATGACGTGAAGATCAACATCTGTCAGGCCCACTGCTCGCCACATCATTGAACGTATTTTGATCCCTGATTTATTCAGTTAATTGCATCATATGATGTGGCGAGCACTATCCATCAATCCCTGCAGCAGCGTGAATCGCCCGCGGGCCAGCGTCAATGCTCAGCCCCTGCGCCACCGACGCCGCCATCGACGCACGCCTCTCGCCCTCCAACATTCCTTTCCGGCGCTGCTTCTCCATGCTCATCCCCGGCAGACCAGTTTTGGATCCTAGCTGGTGCGCACCGGGGTGCGCTAATATCTCGGACCCGCTCCCCGGCGACCCCAGCAGCAGCGCATCCACGGTGCCTGGCCACCGCATCACGCTGTCGCCCTCCTGCCCCTCGATCTAGGGCCTGGTGGATGATGCCAGCATTTCTTCTAGCATTTCAGGTGGGGGCGAGCTTTCGGCATGGGCTCGGCTTGGCATCGACATCGGCTGGGCAATGGCATTGGCATCCCGGCAGATTCCCAGGCATTTCAGCCTGAATGCCCAACCATTAGGCATTGGTATCGTGGGTGATTTAATGAGCATTATCCAACACGCCCTACCTCGATGGTCCCCACGGTCGCCGCGCCCAAGGTGAGCCCCCGCGGCTTGTTGACGTTGCCACCCCACAGCATTCCCGGCGGCGCCTCGCAGGAGGGTCATTGAGAACAAGCACTCGACCGAGTTCGGGGCACGACTCACTTTGAGGGTGAATGCTCGCGCAGATGCGGGTAGACGGAGGAGGGGTACGTCGGTCGAGTGCTGGATCTCAGTAACCCCCCTGCCTCGCCGTACCGCCCGGCCGCCTCTAGGCGTTTCTTGAACTCGAACACTTTGGGAAACACCTCTGGCTAGGGTCAGGTGGATAATGCCGGCATTTGGTGGCGTTCTTGGGCGCTTACCGGCAGATTTCCAGACAGCTAAGGCTGAGTGCCCGAGCATGCGGCATTGGCGCGATGGGCAAATTTATGAGCGTTATCCATCAGGCCCAAGCGCAGTCAACACGGGGTCAACCTGGTTCAACATGGGTCCAACCTGCACCTCCCTACCTCGGGCGGTGCGCGCATGTCGCGCAGCGCCAAGCGCACGTCCTCCTCCCGCCCCGCCCCCGCCGCCACGCCAAGGGTGGCCCCCACAGCCGCCGCGGGCGCCTCCAGCGACTGCATTAAAAGCTCCTGGTCACCGCAGATCAAGGGCTTACACTGATCCACATTTGGGCTAGAGGTGAGCACTTTTTGTGGGACATGTTGGGCACTCATATACGTTTCGCTGAACGTGAGCACATGTCGCGGGACACGTTGGGTGGTTAAAGGGTTCCAGTGTCAAAAACAGCTCAGGACGAGCTGAGAAATGTACGAGTGTAAGCGCCTACCGCAGTACTCGCCCAGCTCCGTCGTTGTGTCCGGCGGGAAATGGTAAAGCAACCGCCACATAAGCGCAGCGGCATCTGCCTCCGTCGTCAGCAGCAGCGGGCCGGGTCCCGCCCCGAAGCTGTACGCCACGGCCACCCGCTCCATCCCGCCGTTCATGCGCTCCACCACATCGGAGAGTCGTTGAGAACCAGTACTCGACCGAGATCGGAGCATGACTTACCTTGAAGGTGAAAGCTCATACATGCGAACCAGCACTCGACAAAGAATGGAGCATGACTTGTCTTCAGGGTGAATGCTCATACAGACGGACAGAGGAGGAGAAAATAATTCAACGTCGGTCGAGTGCTTGTTCTCAATAACCTCCATGCCATGGCCATCAGTTTCTGCGACAAGGATTCGAGGTACATCTGCGGCGGCGTGGTGTCCAGGGCGCACGCGGCGCACTGGTTGCTGTCGGCGATGACGGCGGCGGCCAGTCGCGGGAAGTCGCGCATGGCTAGCGCGGTTTCGATCTCGAGCACACGCACGTTGGCCAGCACCCCAACGCTAAAGCCTGACAGATGATGCTCGCCACGCCATGTGATTCCATTTAAGTCAACAAACGAGGGTCTACAACATGGAATATGACGCGGCGAGCATGATCTGTCAGGCCCCACCCCGCGCGGTGCGCGAGCAGGGCGCTGGTGTCCACCCCGCGGCTAGAGCCCGTCAGACATTGCTCGCCACGTCATGCTCCTCATTGTAGGCCCTCGCTCCTTCAGTCAATCGGTACCACATGACATGGCGAGCGGTATCCATCAGTCCCTACCCGCGACGCATGACGGCCTCATGGAAGCCGGAGGCGGGCTCCTCCGCGCCGCGCGGCACCACGGCAATGATGACCAGCTCCGGCCAGTGGTCCTCGTGGAAGATGGGGGCGGGGACGGAGTCCTTGCCGTGGCGGCGCAAGTAGAGACCGAAAGCAACGTTTGAAAGCGGTTCGTCATATTTTAGCTTCAATCGCTAAAACCAAGCGCGGTCAACCTGGGTCAACCTGGGGTCAACCTGGGATCAACCTAGTATCGACATGGGTTCAACCTGGGGTCAACATGGGTTTAACATGGGTCAACCTGGGGGCAACCTGGGGTCGACATGGGTCTAACTCGGGGTCAACCTGGGGTCAACCTGGGGTCGACCCGGGGTCAACCCCGGGACATCCGGGGGTCAACCTGCACTGCCCTACCTTGCCGTCCTCACGGTACCCGCGGGCCCACCGCACGATGCCGCCGCACAGCGAGCGCACGGCGCCGGCGTTGAGTTGGCGCTGGGCGCACATCTGCGTGGCGCCCACGGATGGCCCCGCGCTGCAGTCGTACGATAGTGGCTCGTCCTCCCGCGGGGCAGGGGCTTACGCTCGCCCACTTTTCTGGCTCACCTTAGGGTTCAGCACTCTGGGTGGGATACGCTGGGTGGGATCAGTGGATTACAGTGACAACAACGGCCTTGGTTGAGCTGATAAATGGATGAGTGTATGCTCCTGCCGCGTGCGCATCAACCGCCGCGCCGCCATCAGCAAGGGGCGTACACTCGTCCTCATCTCGGCTCAACGTAAGTAGTTTCTTTGGGGTAAGTTGGGTGGTTGGGTGAAAAAGACGGCTCAGGTGGAGCTGAGAAGTGAGGGCCACTCAGGGGCTTACACTCGACCACTTGTCGGCTTGACGTGACTACCGTTTGAGGGATGCGTTGGGTGGTCGAAGGGGTGCGGTGACAAACATGGCTCAGGTTGAGCCGAGAAGTGGACGAGTGTAAGGGCCCCGCCATCAGCACCGCCGTGTACATCAGCCCCTCGATCCCCAGCCCACAACCCCTTGGAAGGTCATGCGCCAACGCCTAGGGCCTGACAGATAATGCCTGCCATGTCATCCACCACAATATAGACCCTCGTTTCTTCAATTTACTAGAATCACATGACGTGGCGAGCATTATCTATCAGGCCTGACAGATAATGCCTGCCACGTGATCCGTCCACAATATAGACTCTCGTTTCCTCAGTTCACTGGAATCACATGACGTGGCGAGCATTATCTGACAGATAATGCCTGCCACGTCATCCTCCAAAATACAGATCCTCGGTTCTTCAATTCACTGGAATCACATGACGTGGCGAGCATTACCTGACAGATAATGCCTGCGACGTCATCCTCCACAATACAGACCCTCGTTTCGTGACTTAAATGGTATCATATGACGTCGCGAGCATTATCTGTCAGGCCTACCACCGCCACGTGACAGTGATTCCTCGCCAGCCTCTCCGCGCCCGCGCCCTCCCGAGCGTTCCGCAATGTTGCAGCGAGCCGCAACGTAGCGGCGCAAATTGAAATTGAAAGCAAAGTTTGAAAGCGGTTAGTCATTGTTTAACTTAGAACGATGCAACCAAGCGCGTTCAACCCGGGGTCGACCTGCACCGCCTTACCGCGTGTCATGCGCGTGCACGTACATCGAAACCTCCTCGCCGTTGACTAGGATCCGTCAGATATTGCTTGCCACGTCACCCGACCCATGTTGAATCCTCGTTCCTTGAGTTAAATGGCCTGACAGACATTGAACGCCACGTCACCCAAGGCATTTTGAACCCTCGTTTCTGGAATTAAACGGAATCCTATGACATGGCGAGCAATATCTGTCAGACCCTACCGTTGACCCACAGGCGGTCGCGCGTGAACTTGTCCGACGCTGCCACGGTGGCGTCGACGTGCATCCGCCCGTGCCTCCTCCGCCCAGGGTCTTGCATTCGTCCACTTATCAGCTCAACCTGAGCCGTTTTTGCCGCTGAAATCGTGAAACAACCCAGCGTATCGTTCAAGAAAGGTGTCAAGGTGAGTCAAGCAAGCGGACGAGTGTACAGGTACACTCGTCCACTTTCAGCCCAACCGGAGCCGTTTATGTCACTGACACACAGAGGCCAACCAGTGTATCATATCCCACTAAAAGTGTATGACGTTGAGCTGCAGACGTGGACGAGTGTAAGCCCCTGCCACCGCCCGTTGCTGTGCTCGCGCAGGTTGAAGCTCAGGCTGGGACTCGTGGGTAAGTTGAGGTGTTCGTTCCTCACGCTACGGACTGATGGATAGTGCTCGCCACCTCATGGGATGCCGTTTATCACAGTAAGCGAGGGTACAAAACGCGTGTGAGAGAGGACAGAGACGTTTCCGCGTTTATAAAGAGGCACCAGTGAACCAGGCTTTCGCCCTGACCCACGAAAAATGCGTTTGATGAAGTGGCGAGCACTATCCATCAGACCCTACCTCAATCCCCACATTCTGACCAGCTCGTAGTGCGCGTACACGCGGGCGGTTTCCAGCGTCACATCCGCGTGTTGTTCCGTGCGGAACTGCTGCGCGAGGAGCTGCGTTAAGAGAGGGCAGTCAGAGAAGGGAAGGCGCTTTCAGTGAGGCGGGCAGTGGGCAGATGGGCAAATAAAGTAACAAGGAAACAATCGAAGTTGTGTGCGATGAGTTAGGAGCGAGGGGGTGACGGGGGTGAATGGCGTCGGTGAGTGGCCTCGATATCGACGAAGATGCCGCGAGGATGGCGGGTTTCCCGGGCCACTGAAGTTCAGAGATTCAGAAATACGCTGCCACCAGCTGTGTCGGGCGCTGCAGAAGGGCACTCTTTCTCGGCAGTCGGCACGAAAGGAATCGAGATGCCGATTTGTGAAGGAGGATGTGCCCGGCGCACCTGCGCGGCGGTGGACTCGGGCCGCCCCCCGCATTCGACGAGCGCCATCGCGTTGGTGTTCCGATGGCGTGGTACTGCCGGCGAATGTCGTGTCCCGCGATGCCTCGGCGTGCGCGCGCGCGAAAGTATAACAGAGGCACGACGAATGACAAGAGCTTCAGAGTAACCAGCAACTCAGCGCGGATCCGGATTCGGAGTCGGATTCGGTCCGAATCCGACGTGGCGTGGCGCGAGGCGCGGGTCAATGAAGAAGTGCCGATGTGCCGTAGTGCCCGCGGAAAAGATGGACACGTGTCGCCGCGGCTGGGTGCCGCCTCCCGCCAACCAGGACGCAGGACCAAGAGGACGATCTGTAGGCACTCCTGCCACGCACCCACAAGCGTCAAACTTGACATCTCACGCACTCTATCACCATGCAGATCTTCGTCAAAACTCGTGCGTCCCCGGCTCCCCGTGCACGCCCCTGTTCGTAGTAGATCCGCACGCCATTGGAATTCCTTTTATTGTGAAACGTGTCCTCTGTTTTCGCAAGATTGCGTGTGCACCCAATGACGAAGCGCGTCGACGCGATACCCGCTCCCCTCCCAAGTAACGGACGCAGCGTGCGTGCACCCCGAGACCCGCGGCGCGCGCGCTTTTTCACTCCCATTAACACCCTGGTGACTTGCGGGGGAGCTCTCAGGGAGTCAGGGAAGGGAGAGAATTCGGGGTAACACAACGTCGCATCCACGTGCCCACGATTCAATTGGCACTTGGATCTGTCGCGGTGGCGGACGCGTTTCTGACTTGCTCGTCACCTTGGCTCGCGTGTTTGCACTCTCCCGACTTCGGGAGCCCGGGCGAAATATGCTGGTGCCTCGATTACTTGCACGCGGAAGCGACTCTCCTCACTGACACGCTTCCAGCTGGCTGGATCTCGACGCGAGTGCGAACCCGATTCCAGTATTGATTGCCGAGTCCAGTATTGATTGCTGAGCACCTGGTACTACGGGAGCTCCGGCACCCCACGGTTTGACTGACGGCGACTCTCCCTGCCTCCTGATCCTTGCGCAGTCACCGGTAAGACCATCACCCTTGAGGTGGAGTCCTCGGACACCATCGACAACGTCAAGGCCAAGATCCAGGACAAGGAGGGCATCCCCCCGGACCAGCAGCGCCTCATCTTCGCGGGCAAGCAGCTGGAGGACGGCCGCACGCTGGCCGACTACAACATCCAGAAGGAGTCCACCCTGCACCTGGTAGGGCGGTGCAGGTTCACCCTTAT
>Ga0307488_10005601_pt1 | contig 10380 bp, 14 predicted proteins | sample SB02metaG_FD_202248 | JGI IMG/M metagenome (GOLD analysis project Ga0307488, IMG submission 202248) | Sea-ice brine microbial communities from Beaufort Sea near Barrow, Alaska, United States - SB 0.2 | ecosystem: Environmental > Aquatic > Marine > Coastal | place: USA: Alaska | collected...
ACTGTGAATTCAGTATCATCGTCTGCTTCAGTTTCTTGCAAATCAATATCTTCTGCATTAATCTTTTTACCAGCTTTAACTGCATCTTTATGTGCTTTAGAATTTTTATGAGCAGGCTTTTCACCTCTTGCTTTTTTAGCTCGTATGTTTGCCCATAATCCTGGACTTACTTCTTGTAATTTCATAATGACTCTCTAACCAGCTTATGGCTTTCTATAAGGTTTAGTAGGATCTAACTTCCTAACGAAGTCTTGCAATTTTTTTACTTGCTCTGGATTTTCTGTTGCCCAGTGATGTATAATTTTAAATATAATCTTACCTACCATTATTGCTGCCATCCAAGCAGGTCTATTCTCATCTAGTTTATCCTTTTTATTCCACTTCTCACTCCATTGCTCTTCTGTCATGAAAGATGGATTATCCTTTGCAGTAATAATCTTGTGAAGCTCTACGTTATTAGATTCTGTTACAATATCTTTTAATTTAATCATTTTATTACTCATTACCTATACACTGTTATAGCTGCTGAAGAAGCTGCTGTTACTTTTACAATAGATAAAGGGGTTATAACTCCCTTAGCTGATGCATCTAGTACAATTGCAGATGCAGATACCGTACCTCCACCTGTTAATTGAAATATCGCTGATCCATGTGTTATAACCTGTACACCGGATATACCACTTCTTGAACCTGTGAAGTCGTTTTGTCCATCAGCTATAGTATATGCTGCAGTGTATCCCTTACCCTCTCTACCAATTACGCTGAATGGATGATTCCGTCCACTACCTGTTACACTTCCTTTAGCATAATTTCCATAACTGCTTAATGTTGCTTCTATGTCTTTTCTTGGTGCCATAATTATTCTCCTATAATGATTTTATCATCTCTATTACTGCAGGTTGAGGTGATAAATCAAATTTATCTGAACGCACATTAGTGTGAGTCCAAACGCCTTCTGCACCTGCTAGTGCTTGTTTATTTAATTCAAATGCTTTTCCCTGTATGTCTTGCTTGTATGAGTCTATAGCATAATTTGTATTACTTGTGCTACCACCAGCTAAACCATCTTCAGCTAATGCTTTACCATTACTACCTACATATCCTTGTGCGTTGAGCCATTGTTGTTGCGCTAATGTATCTGTAGGAAATGGTTCAGCTCGGAAGAAACTCTTACTACCATTTAGTACCCTCTGCATACCTTTAGATATATCTATATCAAAATCAGTACCTAACTTTACAATCAACTGCTTAGTAGCTTCAATCTGTGCAGGTGTGTATGCATGGTAATATCTAAAGCCTTTAAACTCGTAACCAAGATCAACTACATCTTCTACAGGCACCTTACCATTCACATAGTTAAAGTATTCATCACCCTTCTTTGTTAAAGGTCCATAATTACAAATTTCTAATCCAATACTTTCTTGATTTAAACGTTTATTATTATTAGCCTTAATACCTAAATGATGTGCCCACTTTTCTGGTGGGTGACATTCAACTACCACTCCATCAAAGTCTGTATTTCCATCACGTGTAGATTTACCTCCAATTACATAAGCAGTTGCAATATGTCGTACACCACCTGATCCTGTCTTATCTCGTTCCCAAGATGCTACAACCCAGTCTGGTCTGTGAGATCCAGCTGTGTGGTGTAGGTATATTGTTTTTTTAGTTACGATATCATGGTAGAATTCTTCACTATCAAGATACTGTTTTTTAATGTCCATAGTTTCCCCTAAGTTATATAGTTTATCATATATAAATATCGAAAACTATGATTAACCAGTAGAATTAAAACTTTATATACGTAATATACTTAATATCTAGATAATATATTTTACCTACATCATCTCTAACCCTGGCAATTGATTCATTTACATCCTCAACTCGAACAACAGAATCCTTGTATAACGTACCATGTGATGTAGTTTGTGTTAGTAATACTTTTGCTCTTTTAATTTTACCCATTACTTCTAACTCGTAATTTTTTAATTCTATCTAAAAATTCTACTATATCTATCACTTTATTACTGCTAGTCTTAATCTCAACTTCTGTTAAAGCTTCAGGTGTATTCTCTACAATATTCATAAGAGCTTGCAATCCCTGATCGGGCCAAAAAGAGCCTAGGCTATCAGTACCAATAAGAAGATAATCTGATGGTTGACTTTTATGTATTAAATAATAATCCATTCTTTTAACTCAATTAATTGTGATTCAATATCTACTGTCTCTATATCTGGTATTAAGCACTTGTTTGCTTTGTTATCAGTCGACGGATTTATATGAATATCTTTATTAAATACCTTTTTAATAGTAGTTAGTAATTCAAACTTAGAGATACATTTAGATCCAATTACTGTACATGGTTTATATGAATCCCAATCAATCATTAGCTTTAAACACTGCTTTGTCCATTCTAATGTAGTATTAGCATTACAGAAGTGCTCTGAATAACCATTTATTTCTCCTGTGCGGCTTAGAAACCATTCCATTAAACTTGCTTTAGTGTGTAGCTCTGGACCTACTATAGATGTTTTTAACGATTTTGTCTGCTTTCCTGTATTACATATGTAATCTGCTGCGATACGCTTGGATATACCATAACCATCACTATCCATCTCACAATCTGTACCAGGGTGTATAACTCTGCATGGAGCGTGTAAATCTAACCAGATAGGTAACTGCCAGTTAACATCAAAATTATCAGTTCGCTGAGGTATAGCTCCTATACAATTTATAACATAATCTAACCCCATTCCTAATTTAAAAGGAGATTCAGGCCACCGCGTATCAGTGGTAATAACTTTAATACCTTTATGTATTAAATACTTTACTACCATATGCCCGAGCATACCTTTATGTCCTAATACTAATACTTTCACGTTAATTCTATACCGCTCTTGCTTGTTAGATACCATTTTATTGTATTTGCTAGTGCATCTCCAATCGATGTTTGATTTAATTTTATTAATTGTTGAGTCGAATAATTAATATTCTTATCCTTTATATCATCGAATTCACCTTCCCAGATAATATTACCTCTAAACTTCATAATTTTAGCCACTTGATTAGCTATATACTCTAATGTGTATGTTTTATCTGTTGTTAAAATTATATCATTATCAGAGTTAATATGTAATTCAATAGCATCAACAACATCATTAATATATATAAAATTTCTCGTATGTAACTTATTACCTGTTAAGACTATATCAGTATTATTTATAATTGCATCGTAACACTTTTCTATAACTAACGGTATAAACCCGTTACGGCTGTCTTTATAGTTAGGACCGAATACGTTTGATAGGTAAATAATATTTGATTTTAAGCTGTATTGCTTATAATATTCAGTTGATAGTATTTTTTTAATATTATGATTGTAAATATCACTAAGTAGTAAGGTGTTTTCATCTAAAAAAGCGTTAATTGATGCAATTACTACTAATTTTTTGATATTACATACAGCTGCTGCTTTAAATATATTAAGACTTATCTGTACATTTTCATCAAAATAATCTGCAGAGTTATCGTATAATAATTTCGAACTTAATTTTTTACAAGCTGAGTGAATAATTATTTCTGGTTGGTGGTGCTTAATACAGTTTAATGTATCGTTATAGTCTAACAGATTAACATCTTTACTAGATAGCTTTATACCATTACTGAAGTTAGAACCAACTAACCCAGTACCACCAAAAATCAGTTTCATAATTGTATTACCCCTTCTGATTTCCATTTAGCTAAAAATTGCTGGATTGCCACTTTATCTTCTGCGTACGCCTCATCCGTACTTTCACTATCCTGAAACCAATTCTGTTTTAATTTACCTTTTTTAAATAAATGACATGCTTGGATAATATTCGAGCTTTCAGTACCCAGTATGCGATGTCCATCATTTTTAATTCTAGTGTCTAATTCCCATTCCCATAAATTAGATGTACCATGTAGGTATTTCATAAAGTAGTCCTTTGACCACATAGACCATACAGCTGACTTCCTATAATCTGCAGTTTGACTCACCTCTACTATATTATATTTTCCCATTTGCTGTATGACATTATACGGTTTATTCTGTATGTGACCGGTCATTGCTATACGAGAGATTTGCTCTGTTAACATTTTATGTTTTAGTGTTTCAAACATATCAATATTAACTGGTCGTATTAATGGAAAGTCATCACAAGAAAATATAAAATGTGATTCTTCAACTTTACTAAAATATTGAATAAGATTCTCGTTAACATAATTATACCCTCTATCTTCACCCATAGAATCAACTCTTACATTGTCTGCTAATTGAAAGTTTGTTGGTTGATCGTAACTTAGTACGACTACATTAGGGTTAGGAGTCCAGTATTTATTAATAGAATACTGCAATGCTTCTATACTATGAATAGATTTATTAGATGATATTATATATATGGTCATATTGTACGCTCGTTTTGTGCATTATACTTTAAATAATCTATACTAGAATAATCATAATCTTTTATTCGATAGTTTACCCAATTTCCAGCATAAGGTCGTTTTGTATTTATACATCCAGCTATCATATCAATACCTGCTCCAACATCAAGATATACTGCAGGTCTATATTTTTTAAATTGATGTAATACTCCTGATTTAGCATGACCGATACCTAGTAGGAATATATCCGCGGATGAGTCCTTTAATTGATCCCCAACAAATTTTTCTACTACATCTATATCATCTGCAGCGTATTTTTGAGGAAAGTGTATATAATCAGAAAAAGAATCTACACCTAAATACTCCTTATACTCACTATGTGACATTAAATCCTGTATAACGTTTAGTTTTTCACTAGCTCCTATTAATCCAATACGGCCTTTAAATGTCTCAAGCAACCACTTATTTGCAACTAATCCGTATCCAAACTCTGCTGGGTAGTCTATTTCTTTATCAATAACTTTGCTAAACATAGACCTATTTTCGGGATATATCTCGCAAGTATAATAATCACACATACTTGCACCACGGGTAAATTTAGTATGGTCAATATCATTATAAGATTTGCTAATTGCTCTCCTTCCAGGGCTGGCACTACCAATAGATTCTCTCTTTAAAAAGTGATAGTCACCGTCTCCAAATTTATAAAAAGTTGCTGATTGTTTTGTATTTACTAGACTTTTTAAATGAGTTTTAAAATTTTGCAAATGGGTTTGAAAATTAGGATATACATTTATGTCGTGAAAGCATTGATGAGTATCAAGATTTAATGTTCCATCTATTTTATACAAATCACAATACATTATAGATTTTCCTCAAAATATTTATTCACCCAATATATAACGTAATCAATATCCTCTTCATTCATAGCAGGATGTACTGGTAGTGATATTAAACGTAACCACTCTCTATCTGCTACAGGGAATTCTCTGTTAGGGTGAGTCATATGTTTTTGTATAATTTCATATTTGTGTAATGGTTTAAAGTGTACTGATGTATGTACATTTTTAGTGGCAAGGTAATCAATTAAATCACCTCTATGCTCTGCAGGTACCTTTGCACAATAATACTGCACTGTTTCAGTATGTGGTGGTCTCTCAATTATATCATGCAACCCTTTATTATACCTTGACTGAACATGTCTTCTCCATTCAAGATGTTTAGGTAGCTTTTTCATTTGCTCTATACAGAGTGCGGCAGTGAGATCAATCATATAACATTTGTAACCTATCTTATCAACTTCATAATCCCATGTGTAACCTGGTTTACCTGTAACAGTATCTTGCTTTGCTACCCTAGAAAATGTAGATGATACACCGAACCAAGTCATTTCTTTTAATTTATTATAGAGTGCTTCGTCGTTAAGTGTTATCATCCCACCATCACCAACTGGCATAGTTTTTACAGCTTGAAAAGACCAAATTGCAACATCACCTTTCTGTCCTGCACCTGGCGTATAACAACTATGTGCACAATCCTCTATTATTAATCCATCATAAAACTCTCTAATAGCATCGATATCAGCAGGTACACCAGCTTCATTAACTACTATAATTGCTTTAGTATTAGGGGTAACGTGCTTTCGAACGTCTTCTGGATCCATATTCATTGTAACTGGATCTACATCAACCACATTTGTAGTGATATTTGGTTGCCATAACGGGATCATTGCAGTAGCCATAAACGATATAGTAGGGTTTATAACGTCACCATCTCTAATATCTAAAGCTTTCATTACTAAATCTTGACCATGCGAATTACTAGTAACAGCTACGGCGTATTTTGCTCCAACCATTTCAGCAAAATCTTTCTCAAATTTAGCTACTTTAGGGCCTTTACCCCACCATCCGCTCTCAATAACTTCTTTAAGCGCTTCTACCTCTTCACTACCACCGAGCGGTCGCAGTACAGGTAACATTGTTTTTCTTAGTTTCATATTATTTATCCTCTTTAAATATTTCTATACATAATACATTATTATCGTTAACCATAATCATTGTACCATCTTTACATTTCATTTTAGTAAATTGACCTTGCTTTAACGATTTAGGTAATATACCATGATATGTTCGTTTAACACCGTTGATAAAGTGTATTATCTGAGTTACACTTTCGCCTTGCTCATTAACTGATGATTTTAAGTTTTTCATATTAATACAATATACGAATTTTTATTTTATTATACAACTGTTTTGTAAAATTTATTAAACTCGTCATACAACTCATGAGGAGGTGCATCGTAAATTTCATTATTATTATACTTATCAAAAATTGCTACATTTTTAAGATTATCAGTAAGATCACGCTCCCACTGATACATTAATCTAAAACCTTCCTGTTTTGTTTGTTGAGTAAATGTAGGAGTTTTTGTAAAGAACGGAAATACTGCTGTACCTGATGCTCCGTATATACTACATTTAGTTAATTTTAATAAAGCTATCTGCCTCTCTACTGAATTTGTTCCACTAAAATCTATACTTTTAATGTAATCGGTGTTTTCAAAAGTTATTGATGCTCCTGCGCTGCTACCGTCTTTTTGTTTGATACCTATCATTACAATATTTACCTGTAGCTGCTGAACTAATAAATTAATAAATGTTTTCCAATGCTCCGGATTCCAGTCTAATTTACAAGTTTTACCATTCCTAGTTCTTATACGTGCCATTAAAGCAATAGTATCTCTACTATTATCAAACTTAATTTCACTCTCAACTTGTTGAAGTATATTATCAGAAGCTGTATAGTGCTTGAATTCACCGAACGGTAATTCTTCATTAGTAAGATTGCTGGTATTAGATGAATACAATTCAGGCTGCGGGTATTCAATAACAATCTCATCGAAATCATCACTGTATTCTTTTTTTATGTACTCTACAAACTGTTTGAACTCATGTGGTATTACTTCAATACTACCACCTCGGAACTCTCCACCACAAGAGGGGTATTTACTCATTTCATCTAATTCAACTGGATAAGGAATATATGCATCTGTAAAGTCATCATATAATATCTTCCTACCATCAAATCCAACAGCTACGGATGTGTATCCAGTATATACAGTATTCATCAATTTGCGTATTCTAGGAATATACCAGCTAAGTTCATAGCAGAATTCACCTAGCCATGGACCAAATATTACTAATTTACCTTTACTCATTAGTACCTTCAAATAAACTTACCTGTTGATTAGTGTCATTATTGACTATAGCCCTACCTTTAAGTTGCTCCCAATCACGCTCAGGTCTAACTGACAGGTTTGTTTTCCAAGCTCCTTTAAGGGTGTGTGTATTCACTCCTAACCTCTCACCATGTGAAATCATAGCTTGAATATCTTTCGGAAAACAGCTTCCACCGAACCCCCATCGACCATCAGGTCCAGGTACATTAAGGTGCGTATGACCTATCCTACCATCCCTTACGAATCCCTCTACTGCCATCTCCCAGTTTACATCAGATGCATCTGCTATAAGTTTCATTTCATTCATAAAAGATACTTTAGTAGCAAAAAAACAATTATTCATATACTTAATCATTTCAGCTGTATTAAAATTAGTTTCTACTATAGGAACTGAATTACCGAATCTCCACTTAAAAAGCTTAGCTACCTTACTTGTATTCCTACTCCTACCACCAAGAATAAATCTCGATTGATTAATGAAATCAAACTTAGCTGACCTTTCAGTTAAAAATTCTGGATTGAATACTATATTTAATTTAGTAAACTTCTTAGCTAACATGGTAGTAGTACCAGGTGTTATTGTAGATCTAATTAAGATAATATTACCAGAACGTTTATTTATTTTTTGAATATCTTCTAATACTGCTTCAAGTATATCTATATTCATACTACCATCTGTATTAGAAGGAGTTGGTACTGATAAGAATATAAAATCTGATTCATTGATTGTTTCTTCAAGAGAATGTGTGGATTTACTAACATCTTTATCGTACACCCTTACCTCTGCATCACATCCAACATTTGGTGAGAATCCAAACTGAACAGCTGATCCTACAAATCCTCTTCCTATAATTCCTATTTTAAAATTTTCTTTCATCTTATTTCACTTTTTATATAATCTATTAAATTTAATTTTGCATCCCACCCTAAATGAACTCTAGCCTCATATTTGTTAGCTAAAGTCATTTCTGCTTCACCTGGTTTTTCTGGCTTGAATATTGGATCTATATCAAACATTCTTGCTACATCTAATACTGAGTGATTTTCACCTCTACCTAGTTCAAAAATATATCCATACTTTTTTCTATTCATTATTTTAACTAAAGCCTCAATTATATCATCTACGTGAGTAAAATCTCTACGTTTGGTTCCGTCACCGTATATCTCACAAGGAATATCGTTTTCAATATTATGCAACCATCTTCCGATTAAAGTAGTATATCCACCCTCTGTTAGTTGATGTGAGCCGTATACATTATAAAATCTAGCTGTTGATGATTTTAATCCAAAGTGCCTTCTATATAATTCTATGATCTCCTCTCCCATATCTTTACTAAATGTATAAGGATTTGAGAATTTACCTGAATGATGTGATGATGATCCTGCATATACTAAGGGTATACTGCTACTAGCACAAAATTGAACTATATTATACGTCCCATTAAAATTAGTTTTTATATAATCTTTTGGAGTTTTGAATGATGGCTGTATTCTAGCTATAGCTGCTAAATGGAATACTATATCTGGTTGATAGTATGGTGTTGATAAGGTAGCTACATGATCCATTAAATCATTTATATCTCCATTGATATACTGCACTCCTTCAACATGATTCTCGTGCTTTCCTGTTGAGTAGTTATCAATTGATACTATATCATGACCTTCAGATGATAATCTTTGTATAAGATTGGTACCTATGAATCCCGCTCCTCCTGTTACTAAGATTTGCATATAATTAACTCGTTTTCGTATTTATTCATATTGATTATATCAATTACTAAATTACCAATCTCACCATGGAAAGTCTCTTCACCGCTATCTTGAATAATTTCAGATAGCTGTTGTATGTATCCAAAATCTTCTTGTGTAAATTTGTTACCATCTATTTGTATTAAAATTTCATTTTGCTTTTCATTATCATATGGCTTTACCCTTTCTGATAAATTGATAGTAGTATTGGGTTGCTCACTCTCAACGTATTGTGTGTATTGATTACCATTTGCATCGTTTATGTACACTGTACTACACCATGGTTCAAGTACTTCTAGTAATTGCATGCTACCATTCTTTATTATAAACCCAATATCATATTTTGGAGGTATTATTGGTTTTAGTAGAGTATCATGTTTACAGAAATGACCCCACTTACGTATAAAGTTTCTAGTAGCTTTTTTATTCTGAGTTAACCATTCATCAGTCTCTCTATTCTTCATAAAAACTTCACCATTTGGATTTCTCTTTGCACCATCTGCAAACCTTGAACCTCTACACGTCATATGATAAACAAATCCTTCCCATGTTTGAACAAACTTAACTCCGTTCAACTGAAACCTATTAAATATATCAGAGTCTTCTTTTGATTGTGGTGCGTATAATGAGTCATGACCGCCTATCTCTTGAAAATCCGTTTTCCAAAAAGCCCATGGTGCAAATATACCTTCTGTTGTTTTGTTTTCTGTCTTTAACCTCTCCACCTGAGTGAGTAGCATACCCTCATCAAACTCTTCAGGTTCAATACCACAGTCTAATAATATTTTCTCTGGACCTGGTGGATGTAAAGGTGGTTCTATACGTGTTAGAGATACTACTGTTTTTAAGTTCGGTAAACGCTCATAAATTGTATCACCAGTTACTATGTTGGTTAAGTACATATGCTTATTTACTTGATCTAAAGCTCCTGGACATAGGTACATATCTGCATGATATATCATACAAATATCATGACTAGCTACTT
>Ga0307488_10005602_pt1 | contig 10380 bp, 9 predicted proteins | sample SB02metaG_FD_202248 | JGI IMG/M metagenome (GOLD analysis project Ga0307488, IMG submission 202248) | Sea-ice brine microbial communities from Beaufort Sea near Barrow, Alaska, United States - SB 0.2 | ecosystem: Environmental > Aquatic > Marine > Coastal | place: USA: Alaska | collected 2017-05-06
AATGAGTTTGGGAGTTGTGACTTGTCAAAGTGGAACTGATCCGGGGGTTGTATCTCGTCCGAATGTCCGGCCGGAACAGAAAGTGGTCGGTCCGGGAGGTTCCGTTTTGGGAACCCCCCCTCCATTTCGCCCATATCACCATTCGACGGGGCCCCGCGGCCAGCAGTATGCGAAGGCGGGTTTGCAGCATTCTCGAAACAACCCATAGAATCGTGCCTGACCACGCCTCGCGCTGCAGAGCCGCCGGGTGACGTGGCAACCGCGGTCCCTTGTGAGCTTGGAAGGACCAACGCTAAAAACCGGTGGCAGGCTATGTCAAGAAGCATTCGGCGCGACAACTAGCTAATCCGCGGCACACCGGCGCACGACGGGTTGCTCTTGGCCGCCGCCAGGGCGTTCATGACATTGGCGTGGAGAAAGGAGGTATAGATGGTCCGATCGCTTGTCGAGAATGCGAAAGAAAAGGCCCAGGCCCGTGGCGTGCTAGCTGGGGCGCGGCCACAATTCGACAGTTGTGATGGTGCCCGCGGCGACACTTTTGTTGACTTGTTTTGCCCTCCCGCGCACCCGTCCCCTCCCTGCAGAACACGGTCGTCGCGTCCATTGACCAAAGCGAAAGCTACACGTCGGCTCCCAACCTCGAGCTGACGCGCACACGGGGGCAGGCAATTCACCTCATCTCAAGTATTGACGCTTCATAGATGATGGATCGTACTAAAGGAGTTGGCGCGCGAGCACGGTGTCGTGGCGTAGACGTCGGGAAGGTCCAATAGATGGTATACAATATGCATATTAGCATACCATCACCCGGAGTCGCGCGTGGAGGTGCTAGGAGGCCGAGCAGCAACGCCCCCCCGACAATTGAACCAGACCCATTTTCAGTGCCGGTTGGACCACCTCCGCCAGCTGGGATTCAAGAAATTGCACGGTCCCCCTCTTGTCCGGAAAACGCCAGAGGGTCCGCAAACGCGACTAGGCGGGTGGTTCCGACGAACGAAGGGCGGCGGACGACCAGCGCGGGTGCTTTCGGGACCCACCGGGCCAATCCTGGCTGAGATACATCAACCAAGCGACCCACGCGGACTGCGAACGCTCGCGATGGTGCAGGGCGCGACGCCCCACGCGGCATTTCGAACAAATACCTTCCAAATCGATGACTGCAAATCGAATATGAAGAGCGGTCGGCAATAGACCTATTCCCTTGTATCAGCCTAAAATTCGATGGTCTAATAACTCAAGAACGGAAATCTGCGCCAACGACTTCGGTCGCCTGAGTCCGAGAAAACGCTGTTTACGGTGGTGATTTGGCGAGAATGGCGTACGAAGTGTCGACGGCGGCCAGGCCGAGGCGCGGAATCCCTTCTTATAGTCATGTCGTGGAGTCCGTGCGGGTCGAACGGCGAGTATCGCCGCCGCCGCGCCGTTCGAGCGCTTCCCCGTTTCTTGAGTCATTCGATCGGGAAGTGCCTGTCTAAATGTGAGCATCACCCTAAACCCTAAACCCGCGTCATTCTCGCCAAAAGAGCGTTTTCTCGGAGTCAGGCGACCGAAGTCATTGGCGCTGGCGCGTCAGTGATATAGCGGAATAGGTCTATTCATTCAAAAAAATCATGAAATCTGGACAGTGTCTGATTCGTGGATAATTATATCATACTATCATAGTATGGCGAGATCGACCATCCATAAACTCCAAAAAGTGAAGGTTTTTTCAGTCCTTCCCTTCCACATCCTTCTTTGCAGGTCCAAGTGGGGGGTATATAGACTGCGTACAGTGATTTGGCGCCACTGACGAAAAGTAGGTATCGGAAATAATAAATACACATACTTTCGCGTACCGGTACACCCGAATATTTTCGCCTGACCAGTTTGCTTGTGGGCGAGCAAAACTTCGCACCCCTGGTTTCTCGAAATAGGTATGGGTACGCCGGGCCTCGTCTGAGTGCGGGAATACGGGGGCTGGTCTCGGGAGGTGGTCACGGCTGCGAAGCAGCGTCGAGCCCCCCACCCCCCCCGCGATGCCGCGCGCCAGGGAGTCGAACACCGTACGATTTGTCGTTTTCTTTGGTGAAACACAAGAGAAAACGACAAATTGCACGGCATGACGGCTGCATCGCCGCGGCATCGCGGGGGGGAGTAGCGGCTCGACGCCGCTTTACCGCCGTGACCACCTCCCGAGACCAGCCCCCTTATTCCCGCACTCAGACGAAGTCCGGTGTACCCACTAGAGAAAACAGGGGTGCGGAGTGTACCGGGGCACACTAAAAACGCACTGCTGCTAAGAGGGGAGACAGTTCTTGGACGGGGCCGGTGCGTGGAAGGAGAATCCTGTAGATTTAGGCAGAACCGATGGATTCGGCTTCCTGAAACGGAACGGGAGTAGCGTACCACGGCGGCGTCGCGAACACGCGGGACATGGATGTCCCGTGGATACACCCTTGACACGCGCCATGTACCGAGCGCCAGCAAGCGCGTGTTCGATCGCAGCCGCCGTCACCGCCGTAATATAGACTGAGCAGACGTCAAAATCCATATTACCTACGCTTTTTGGGCAAAATGAAATCACTGTGCTGCGGGAAACCTTATTTGTATGGCCGAGAGGACGTGGACCGGTACACATTATCGTTCTCAACAGATTTCAAACGATCGCACGGGAATCTAATGGTTCTAATCAGGCTGGTAAAGCAGCTTCAAGTGTCGATTCCGTGTATTCCGAGACAACGGCGGAGGTTGTTTTTACTGCTTCCTCAAAGCGTGCTCAGCTTGGTACGATCAGTACCGAGCCTTATCCGCAGTTATACCCCCGGTTGGACCTGCAAAGTTCTCTCGGCATGTATGAGTACCTCCGTATGACAAAGTATTAAGTGAAGCTATGATTGAACTCATGTGAGTGGCATTGAGTTTACTGATTTGTGATTGGTCGAGAGGACATTGAGATTCTTAATGTCCTCTCGACAAATAAAAACAACAGTAAACTCAATGAAACTCAATGCAACTCACATGAGATCAGTCATAGCTTCACTTTCTTGGTCAATGTCGCGTATCAGTACCAGTATGCCAAAGTGCCTGGAAGTGTACATACATCGAAACGAAACGAAACAAAACGAAACGAAACGGTTATGACCAATCACAGGCGAGAGATGAAGCTTCCAAAAGCCTTTGCGAGATTTCGTCCGACATGGAATTGATATGTCGCCTGTGATTGGTCAAAAGTGTCCAACGTGGCATCATTTCGTTTCGTTTCGTTCGGTCTGGTGTCGTCTCATTTCGATGTACGCTTCCCACGGAGTTTTTTTATGTACCCCAAATGGCAGTCAACGCAACTCGAATTCGAGCAGGGCTGTTCAGGCACAGCTGAAACGTGGTCCCCATTTGAACACGTGTGGCGCCAAGACGCCCACGTGTTTGGTGCCTTGCCACCTGCCACATGCCGTCTCGCAATGGAATGCCACAACCTTGCGGCCGTGGGTCGGTCGCCGCGCTGCCGCTGTGCCGTGGTCTGCGTCGACGGCCAGCGCCCGCAGCGCCACCCTCCGCGCGCTGCTGCTGCGCGGATGCCTCGTGACGAGGGTCCTCCAACGACACAAAAAAGGAGGCGAAGGCGCGGGGCCACGGGGCCGGGCGCAGGCGTGACGGCGTTCAACAGGGCACGGCACCCTAACGTGACGTCCCGCGCCATGTCCGCGCGCGGCGATGGCGGCACTGGATGGCGCCGGGCCAGCGATGGGGATGCACGTGCCGCCGAAGAGGCTGAACACGGCGGCCTGGGCCATCTTCGACGCTGTCCGTGCTGCTGCCCATGCTCGAGCGGACGCACTGCGCTGCCCCAGAATTCGAAAATCGATTTGACACGTGCGGCTGGTCGGACTGGCCGTTTCTATGACGATGATTGCCCATACGCTGAATTTCAGTTTGGCCCACGTTGACCCTTGACCGCCATTTGGGTTACATAAAAAAACTCCGTAGTCCAGGCACTTTGCCGTACAGTATGGTATCGTCCTCTGCGCGGGCGGGGCGGGGGGTGTTTTCTGGACTTTGGCTCTGCTCTCAATACTCAAGCTTGTGGTTGGGCTGCCGCGCGGGTGTTTCGGTCCACTGACCACCGAAACAACGCATCCCCTGCACCCCCGCAGCCTGATTCTGAGGGCCCCGACGACTCGTGCGGTGGGAGCGGAGCGAACAACAACCACCGCAATGCCGCGATGCGCAAAGCCAGGTAAGACAAAGCAGCAACCAAACAAAATGCTGCAGCGATGGTGGTGCAGGTGCCCGCAGCGGCGGCGGGGGGGTCGTTTCGTGGCGGGCGTTGGTGAAGGTCCGGCGCTTGTACCAGAAGAGGGAGGCCAACCGCGGGTCGGCGGAGATCAGGGGGTCGGCGTTCGCGGAGGTCAACGTGGCGTTGTTCACCGTGGGCGGGTGCTTTGCGAGTACGTAAATGGGCAATCCCGAGGTGGGTGAGGACGCGCGGCATCGACGCCGGTAGCGTAGATGTTGGAATAGGCGGGGTCGCTGGTTAGATATATGACATACGAGATATCCGCGCACGCCGCACCCTCGCCCCCTGCCGCCCGCCGCCCCCCCTCGAGGCGCCTGGAGGCCGCGCGGCGCCGCCCCCCCTTGACAAGCGAACGACGAAAGTGAGTTGGCGGTCGGGCGGACTGTCGTTTGCTGGTATGCTCGCTGATGCAGTGGCACCGAGGCGGACGACACGAAAAGCGGGCTTCTCTGATTGGTTGACAGCGTAAAAGGGTTGCCCACCTTCTGGTGGTAAGTTCGGAATGCCGCGTCGCGCCTTGCACCATCGCGAGAGTTTGAGGGTCGCGCCGGGGACGCTTTGTTGATGGATCTCCGCCAGGATCAGCGCGGCGGGTCCGCAAAGCACCTGTGTAATGATCGTCCGCCGCCCTCTGTTCGTCGGAACCGCCCTTCGGGTCGCGTTTTAGGACCATCTCGCAGACCGTCGTCAGACTCCTTCTGGTCCGGAAAACTAACGCGAGATGGTCCGGAAACGCGACCAGACGGGCGGCTCTGACGGACAAAGGGCTGCGGGCGATCATCACAGGAGCAGCTGTGCGGACTTGCCGGGCCGATCCTGACCGAGATCCATCGACCAAGCGCCCCCGGCGCGACCCTCAAACTATCGCCATGGTGCAGGGCGCGATGCGGCATTTCGAACGAATACAGGGCAACCTTTCTACGCTGTCAACCAATCAGTTAAGCCCGCTTTCCGTGTCAAGAATCTCCGCGCCGACATAAGGAATCCCCATTCACGTTTCGCGCTGATTTTCGGTTGGAAAGCAAGAAAAGCAACCATCATTTTCGATGACCAGATATGCCAGTTTTCTCCAAAATGCCCATTCACGTTTCGGCCTACCAGGTAGCCCCAAATAATAAATAAATAAGCAACCGGATAAGCAGCTCAAAACCGACCAGACGACAACGCACCTCGATTCGGCCCAATATATACCAAATCATACAGGCTCAACTCATCGATCGTGACTTCAAACCCCCGTTTCGAAGTGTTTCGGGAAATCGTCAAATCGGGGACCTGACACTGGGGGAAATGTGACCAAACAGTTAAAACGGCGACAGCGCGAAGGCATCCGCCGCGGCCGTGGAGGTGGGAGAAGGTAGACGGAGCGTCGGGCGTGCGCCGCGCGCCGATGCGCCAGAGCCAGGGGGCGGATGCTCACGCGTCTCTGCGTGCGGCGTTAGTACCATGCAGGGCGGCATCGCGGCCGCACGTAGCCCATCAGTTATGTCGGCTTGTGCTCGACAGGTGTAACGACCGCCGGAGCGCCAGAGCTCCGTGGCAGGCAAAGACGCCGCTGGAACGCCACGCGTCGCCGCATGGCGATGGTGCAGGAGGCGGGGGAGGCAGCGGCGCGATCCACCCAATGACTGACAGCCGTCGCCCTACGCTACGGGGCGCTCCCAACTTCGCAGTGTTTGCGACGGCACGCGCGCGACTGTGGTGGGCGACAGATTATAAACTGTCTCTACTCATATACTCGTGGGGGGATGTGGTATGCTTTGTGCTGTCCGCCCAGGAAACGACAGTGTAAAGACACGGTCAACGGGACGGTCGACACACCGTACGCTGACCAGCTGGATCAATCAGATGGGCGGCCTGCAGCTGACGGTTTCATCTTCCCTCCACCACCAAAATCGACGGTGTTGACAGTGCTGGACCCCTGCCAGCAGTACTCCAAAGTGGCTCATCCTGATGACTGAGAAACGAATAATGCAGACGAGCATCAAATTCAGCCACTGCTGCGCAGCAGCCTTTCACTATATTCGCAACAAAAGCAAACAGAAAACACTCACATCATCGGTTGAGCAGCTCTGGGAACAGCAGGAAGACTGTGCACCTAGGCATTGACGGTTGCTCGAGTGCGCGGAACCTACAGGGTGGCTGAACGCTCGGATGGATTTAAACCAAGGCTGAACGTTTCAATGGTATCGAGGCGACGCTCAGCTCCAGTCTACCACATGCCGATACATGGATATAATGCTAGGACGCATAGCACGTGTGTTAAACACGTGCGAACAACGATGAGTTTAGTGCCAGTCGGTGATGCGCTTTAAATTTTGTGAGTGTGAGTGCTGTTATATATGTACATCAGTTCTACTGAAACGAACGAACAACAGCGTTCCGTGTGAGCTAAACTCCAAAGGCCCAAGGCGGGCGTTATAACGGCATACAGCTACTAAGCTACGGCGCAAAGAGATGTCTGGCATGTACAGTAGCATCAGTCCTGATCGGAAAAGTAGTAGTCAGAGTTGTCGTCGTCGTCCATCTCGTAGGGGTTGGTCCGACCGGCCGGATCCGCCGCTTAGGGACCAGCAGATGACGCCCGCCACGTCATCGACACGCATTTTGAAGCTTCATTCATTGAGTATAATCCCATCCCATTGGCACTATGACGTGGCGAGCTATATCTGCCAGGCCCAGGCCCTACCGCCGTCCGGGCCATCTTCAAAACATCCTCCCGCACCTGCTTGCTGCCCGCGGCCCCCGCCGCCGCCGGAATCGTGTCTCCCTTGGAGGTGTCGGGGCGCGCCGCTGCCTGTTATGAGGGTCATTGAGAATGAGCACTCGAACCGAGGTCGGAGCATGACTTACTATGCAGTTATGGGGACAGGCCAAATAGTGCATCTCATTTTAGAATGGGATTTTGAGTGGGTTGAATTCCCATGTAGAGCAGCCGAACATCGCTCTCTATAATTGTCAGTCTGTGACGCCTCATCCTTGCGCGCTCAGGCCATACCACCTGCTGCTCGAGATGTACTATGCGGACAGTCCCCAGAACTGCATAGCACCTTCAGAGTGACTGCTCACACTATCGCGCCAAGGAGGAGGAGAAGGTTAACGCCGGTCGAGTGCTTGTTCACAATACCCCCCCTGCCTGCCCTCCCCGCTTCTTGAGCCACCGCTCGATGTATCCATCCGTGTTCTGCTGCGTCCGTCGCTCAACCTCGACGCAGCGGCACAGATTGAAATTGAAAGCAGAGTTTCGAAGCGGTTCATCACGTTTTAGCTTCAAGCGCTGCAACCAGGTGCGTAAAAAAGCAGGTTTCAACCTACGCAGTTCTGGAGACTGTCCAAATAGTGCATCTTAAACCAATTACAGATGTAAGCGGTCGGTTTGACTCAAGAACAACTCAAGCACAATTCATGCTCGAAAATGTCGCGCTTTGAATTCGATTGGAATCTACTATCTTGACAGTCCCCAGAACTGCACCGCCCCACCTTGAGCTCCGCCGCCGCCCCCACCGCTGCCGATCTGGGCCGGGTCGGTCGGCCTGCCCTGGCCGCCGCACCCCTCGCCGCACCCACTGCTCCTACCACTGCTGCCACCGTAGCCGCGGACACGGGCTTGGTAGAGCGAGTGATTGGAGGTTTGGGGGCGACCGGGGTGGCGGCGGCGGCGGCGGCGGCGGCGGTGCGGTGGATGGTAGCGTGCGCGGCGGCCCTCGCGGTGACAACCGCGCCCGGCTGCGCGACGCCGGCGCCGGCGCACAGCGGGTCGAACCAGTCGTCCTCGCGGTAGGGAGTCAAGTAATATGCTCGCCACGTCATGACACACAGGTTGAACCCTTGATGCTTGAGTTACATGGCATCCTATGATGTGACGAGCACTATGCATCAGTCCCTACCTCAGGCACGTCCGCGAGACCCACGCAGGAGGGGTGGAACACCGCATCGCACCCGTCGCACAGCACCCCGTGGTCGTCGTCCACGCCGCACGTCACGCACGCGCTCTCGTTCGCCGAAGCCGCTCTCATTCGCGCCGCCGCCGCCGCAGCAGCAGCTGCCGCCTCCGGCGCCGCACCCGCCTCCGCGCCCGGCGCCGCACCCGCAGCATCCGCCCCCGACCCCCCATCCCCTGCCCCCAGCCCTGCCTCCCCGCGCCCCGCCGCTTCCTCTCCCGCCCCCCGGCGATAGCCCGGCGATAGCAATCCCGCCGCCGCCACCCCCGCCGCCGCCGCGTTAACCACGTACTTGACGGGGGATCTTATGGGCGTGCTGTCCGCGTCGTACTCTGCGAGCCGGCGCTTCAAGTTGAGAGCATGTGAGTCTCGCGTTGATTGGACGTGCCGCTTCACGTTGATAGGGTGTTAGGTTTAGGCTGAAGTGCTTTTTACTGAAGACAGTTTAAGTTGAAAACATCTTTGTCGCGATGTGTTAGGTTCAAGCGGAAGAGTTTCTTCCCAAAGACGGCTACATTGAAAGCATGCTAGTCTCGCGTGCGTAGGACGTGCCCGTCACTCTAATAGGACTTTGTGTTCAAGCCGATGGGTTTGAAGGGGTTCTTACCGAATACGGCGAACGCGTCGTCCTCGTAGTTCTCGATCTCATCCGCGCGTTGCTCCCAACGCCGGTCGCGCATCCGCTGCCGCGCCCCTGCCTGCCCCTTTGTCGCGCCCCTCCCCGCAACCTTCGCTCCCACTCCCAACCTGTCCCCGCCGCCGCCTCCCGCCCCTCCCGGCGTAGGGTGGCCCTCGAACACCCGCGCATAACACTGCGCCGCGTCTAGGGCCTGGCAGGTATCGCTCACCAAATCATCGGATGCTGTTTAACTCAAGAAAGTAGGGCTTCAAATGAGTTGGATGACGTAGCGAGCGCTATGTTCAAGGCCCTACCCGCATCTTTCCTCAGAACCTGTTTCGCCACGGCAACCCAGAAGTTTTTAGCGCCGTGGTGTAGCGGCGCAAGTTGAAATTGAAAGCAAAGTTTGAAGGCGTTTCGTCATAGTGTAGCTTCAAGCGCTGAAACCATACGCACTTTCAGCACGGGTTTTCATACTGTCAACCTGCACCGGCCTACCAGGATTGGTTTTGGCCTGGGCGCTGTGGAGTTGCTGGACTTGCGCGGTGTTCCACGCCTCCGTGGGGTCAACCTCCTCCTCATTGGCGGCAGCCTTGCCCTTGCTGTTGGCTTCCCTGGGGGCTTTGGCGGGGGGGATGGCGGCGGGTGTATCGTCATTGCCGCCCTCAGCACTATCGGTGGCGTCATGCGGCACGAAGCCCGTCAGCGCCAACGCCGGTTCTGTGATGGTGGTGGCGGCGCGGGCGTTGTCAACGTTGGCGGTGGCGTCGTCAACGTCGGCGGCGGCAGTGGCTGCGGCGCCAAGGGTGGCAGGGGCGGCGGCCTCGCCCTTGGTCGGTTGGCCTGTCGGCCCCTCCTTCTCCTCCTTCACCTCCTCCTCCAAGGGCCTGCATATGCTGCTCGCCACATCATAGGATGCCATGAAGCTCAACAAAAGAGGGTTGAAAACGCGTTGGATGACGTGGCGAGCAAAATCTGCCAGGCCCTACCTCCCACTCCCCCTCCTCCCCCGCCCTCTCCCCCTGCGCTCCCTCTGAGGCCATCGCCCCACTACGATCTTCATCCTCCTCCTCGTCTTCCTCCTCCTCCATTGTGACATCGGGGCCGGCGGCAGCGCGAGCCCTGGTAGGTATAGCGGCAGGGGCCCTGGCAGCGTTGCCTCCAGCTTTGACCGCGGTGGCGGCGGTGATGGCGGCGGCGGCAGCGGCGGCGGGAGAGGCGACAACTTTCCTCGGCCGCCCCGGGCCCCTCTGCGCCCCGCTCTGCCCCTTGGCTCCCTTGGCCTCAGCAGCGGCGGATTTATCAGCAGTCGCCGTCGACCTGTTCACCTTTTTCTTCCCCGCCTTCCCCATCCAGATCCACTGGGAGCTGTCGGTGTCGTCCTCGTCGTGGCGCTTGCGTTTGTATTTGTTGTCAGGGTTGGGCGCCGCGCGGCCCACATGGGCATTGCCACCGAGGTAACCACGGGGGTCAGTGTACCTGATCGCCCAGCATGATGGTCATTGAGACCAAGATATCAGAGCGAGATCGGACGTCAGCCTAAAATTGAA
>Ga0307488_10005603_pt1 | contig 10380 bp, 7 predicted proteins | sample SB02metaG_FD_202248 | JGI IMG/M metagenome (GOLD analysis project Ga0307488, IMG submission 202248) | Sea-ice brine microbial communities from Beaufort Sea near Barrow, Alaska, United States - SB 0.2 | ecosystem: Environmental > Aquatic > Marine > Coastal | place: USA: Alaska | collected 2017-05-06
TGAGGCTAGCCATTTTTTTCATCTCCCTTAATTTCCAAAGTTGTCACCCTCGCATCTCGGCAATGGTAATCAAACGCCGCAGCGGAAAACCACCCCAAGAGACCAGCCTGCGAAAACGCGAATGCCGGTAGCTTAAGTAACTTTTTTATTGTGATACTCCGATTAATCCTACCCGCTCAATCATCATTTGGGCCTAATCCGACCCAACGCGGCGGCAGAATCCAATCGGGATGCGTTTCGCGCTGGCGCGAATCCGAATAGCTGCATTGCCACTCGCTACGGCAACGAGTAGTTGCTCAGGAAAGACCACATCACGCTGAAAGTCGGCTCGCCATTAATGTCCTCCGGCCAACTATGAGTGCCATCCTCGATACGATAGTGTTCGATTCGCGAATCCTGCTCGCATGCGTCGTAGACAAAGTGTGCGACGGCTTCATTACTCGTCTCATTCTGGTTCTGGCAGTTGTATTTGTCGGTCCAGTATTGCACCAGGCCCGGAATATCGCGCATCGTTCCGACGGAATCCCAGGATTTCCAGTCCCAGGGTTTGCTGTAAGCAATAATGCCGTCTTTCACGCCGTGAATATGCATGATGGGAATGTTTCTTTCCGGATCACAGGACTTAGGCGAAACCGGCATGGTGCCGGCGAAAGACGCGATTGCTGCAAAGCGCGCGCTCATCTGACAGGCGAGCTCGTAGGAGAACATGGATCCCAGCGAATAACCGACAGCGTAGATACGCGATTCATCCACTGTGTATTTCGAGGTAATTTCCGAAATCATGGCTTCGAAATATTTGATATCCTGCATCGACTTCGAATCCGTATTCAGTTGCCAGGCACCTTCGTTATCCCCCACCTGCTTGCCCGACGGAATCGCGATTATCATGCCTTCTTTCTCGGCAAGCGCCTCCCAGTCATGCTGGGAAGCGAACCGCCAACTAGCGTCGGCGCCCCCGCCTTGCAACAGCACAAGCAGCGGGCTCGATCCATCCGCCTCGTTTGCTGGCGCGAACAGATAGTACTCATGCTCCACACCGTTCACCGTGATCTCGGTGCGGGGTAAATGCTGTTTGTACTCGTATGCATAGTAAGCCTGCTGAGCAGCAAAGAAAACGATCAGGGCTGCTAATGCGATTGCTAAAATCTTGACAAACTTTTTCATTTCGACACTCCGTCTATCATGGCTCGCTTTTCCCGACGAGTGCTAAGTACGATAACTTCTTCAATTATTACGTTGAGTTTTTGTCGCACCAACTGTGCCACTGTCACAGTAGCTGCAAACGCAGCGATACTGCTTGCCAACAAGCGATTAGCGACCTTCATTCTTTTGCCACCCAGATATTATTTTTATGTATTTTTTTAAGTTCTAATATCGCAGAGTTGTCCGTGGCCCGCAAATACGCCAGCGCTAAATTCACCCATTTCACCTTTCCAGTTTTGCAAGGCGCAAGTGCTCGAGTGCCGAAGAAAGAAGTTTCGGTTTATCTGGTGCGGATAAACACTTTGGTTGCTGTCCCGAGACGATCACTATATGCCGAATTATGCGGTCCCGAAAATCTTTACATTAATCGATGATATGTTGCTGGTAACGACGGCAATAATCTATGCGGAGCATGTGGCTGCCGACTCCGATTTTATCGGGCCTCAGCTGCCAGTGGAAAATAATGTCCTTTGATAGTCAAAAAAAGGTGTGCGAAAATTCGCTCTTTTTTTGCCTCATGTAAATACAACGAAAGTTACTTCTTGAATGAAAGCCTGAGCCAAATAACAATGACTCATCGTCATAACTCGAAAGCAAGATATTGGCCAGTGTATAGGCGCTCATGATCAGCTTTGCAGTAGGGTTTAAGGTTAGGGGTTTCTTTCGGCACACAAAAAGGCCGCAGAGTCTGCGGTCTTTAAGGTATCTTTTTTAATGGAACATTACTTTAAACCAAACTATCCTCAGCCACAAAATACTGGGGATCTTCGATGACATTGACCTCCACCAAGCCGCCAGCCTTACTCAGTAGTCGGCGACATTCGTCACTCAAATGTACCAGGTGCAGAGTTTTTCCCGCATTCAGATAGCGCTCTGCCAGGGTGTCGATTGCTTCCAGACCAGAGTGATCGGCCACCCGAGAGCGCGCAAAGTCGATGACCACATCATCGTTATCCCGCTGGGGGTCAAAGCGCTCCAGAAAGGACGTAACTGAACCAAAAAACAGCGGACCAGTGACTGCGTATACCGTCGAACCTTTATGATCTTCCCGTGCTTCTACCAGAATATGCTTGGCATGCTCCCAGGCAAATACCAGCGCCGAAACGAACACGCCCACTATCACCGCAATGGCCAGGTCGGTTGCCACGGTGACTGCAGATACCATCACCAAGACCATCGCATCAGTGCCGGGTACTTTGCGGATGATACGAAAACTGCTCCATTCAAAGGTACCGATAACAACAATAAACATGACGCCGATTAAGGCTGCCAGGGGGATTTGCTCAATCAGCGAGGAACCCACCAGAATAAACAGTAGCAGCGACAGTGCCGCAGTAATACCCGATAGCCGACCGCGTCCGCCGGAATTTACGTTGATCATGCTCTGACCTATCATCGCGCAGCCACCCATACCGCCGAACATGCCGGTGACGGTATTGGCTACGCCCTGACCAATACACTCTTTATTTCCGCGCCCGCGGGATTCGGTGATTTCCTCCACCAACCGCAGGGTCAGCAATGACTCGATCAGGCCAATAGCGGCAAGAATGACGGCGTAGGGAAAGATAATACCAAGGGTTTCAAAATTAAACGGTACCGACGGAATATGAAAGCTGGGTAGACCACCTTTGATAGAGGCAATATCACCGACCACTCGGGTGTTCAAATCGAGACCGAAAACCAATAGTGTGACCACCGCAATCGCTACCAATGATGAAGGTATTGCGGTGGTAAGACGCGGCAGGAAGTGAATAATCGCCATCGTCAAGCCGACTAGCCCAACTAGCATGTACAGCTGCACGCCTTCCAGCCAGGCGACATCAAGGATGGAGCCTTCCATAAAGGTACCAGCCAGCCAGCCGGGCTCACCGGTAACACCGAATTGACCCAACTGAGCCAGAAAGATAACAATCGCCAAGCCATTAACAAAGCCCAGCATGACAGGGTGAGGCACCATACGGATAAACTTGCCAAGCTTGAATACCCCGGCAGTAATTTGCAGCAGCCCCATCAGCACCACCGTTGCAAATAAATATTCCACGCCGTGATCGGCTACTAGCGCAACCATCACCACCGCCAAGGCACCCGTGGCGCCAGAGATCATCCCGGGGCGGCCACCAATACAAGCGGTGATCAGTCCGACCATAAACGCGGCGTAAAGACCAACCAGGGGTTCCACTCCGGCGACAAAGGCAAAGGCAACCGCTTCGGGTACCAGCGCTAGCGCTACGGTTAAACCTGAGAGCAGATCGTTTTTAATGATGTCTATTTCCTCCCGTACCACTTTTTCTTGATCCTTGTTAAGTCCGCCGCCGTATTCTCTCGACCGCCCCAGCACTTGCCCTTCTCAGCCATGGGTATTCGCATAGTCGGTGGGCAATTTTCTTCCAGCCAGTCGCGAGTTCCCTGTCGGAATGTTGTCAACATCCTGCAGTTCTCGCACTTCGTAACGATATTAAAACCGATGCTGTACATTATCAGAAAAGGCCGCCAACCTAGAATTAGGCCGGGCTTTTTCAGGCATGATATCCCCCCAAAATCTTGACGATACAAGTACCTCAAAAAATTAATCGAACAAGGCCCTAGGCTTATCAAACGAATTAAAAAAACGATTCAGGTCCATGGTCTTTGGGGTCGACATAAACCTCACCATCTTGAAATACCATCACCCTCGCAGGCTCAGCACCCGTGTATTGAGCGGGAACGTAAATCCTGTACTCATGCGTCGTTGGTCAAAATAGAATTGATAAATAGGCTATATAAGCGACTAAAAGAGCTGTTCCCTCCAAGCGCCCTATCGTGCTTTTGATTTTTTTTGTCATGCCCGGCAGATTCTGTCTGGTGCTAAAGTGGGCCCACAATTTGTGCGCAAACACCATACCCGCAAGTATAAAAGTAATAGCCGCCATCGACATGTAGTCCCGACTAAAAACTTCAGCTTCCAGTTTCGGTGGGTTAATCAATGCTGGCATGGCCATAACAGCCAACAAATTAAAGAGATTGGACCCTACAATATTGCCCAGTGCTATATCGTGATGTCCCTTCAGTGCGCTGGCTACCGTTGCAGCGAGTTCGGGTAAACTTGTTCCGATCGCGACCACTGACAGCCCTACAGCCAGCTCGCTGATTCCCAGTGCCAAGGCAATTTCTTTGGCACCCGTGACAACTATGTGTGAGCTAATAATCAACAATACCAAACCCAAGATAAAGAGTCGCCAAGCCCTATTTGACGGGATATCTGGAATATCTTCTAGCTCTGCTTCGAGTTCTGCGTCGGGTTGGTGTGACTTACAGGTGATCAGGTAATAAAAAATGGCGGCAAGTCCTGCCAGCAAAATAACTCCATCCAATATACTGAGTTCACCGTCGTAAATAAGAAAACCGGCGCCAATGGTTGCTGCAAGTAATATCGGAATTTCTCGTTTGAGTAGTGCGTAGGCTATAGGAATTGGAGTTATCAGCGCAGTAACGCCAAGCACCAAGCCAATATTTGCTAGATTTGAACCGATCGCATTTCCGACCGCAAGTTTGCTGGCATTATCAATTGCGGCACTGATGGCAACGACAATTTCTGGCGCTGAGGTACCTAATGCGACAATGGTAAGACCTATCATCATTGGTGCCATACCCATATTGCGGGCGAGGCCTGCGGCTCCCGTGACAAAACGGTCAGCGCTCCAGATAAGCCCGACCAGTCCAACAATGATAGAGATTATTGCTATTGTCATAATTTGCCTACATCTTTTGTATATGAATTAATAGAATCTGAATTACCCGCAGGTAGTAGACTGCCGCCTCGATGACATCGAAATCAGGATCGACCCTAGCATTCGAGAGTGTTTCAGGGCCGACTGAGTTCTTGCTATTCTCGTTCTACTCACATGTTATTAACGGGACCGGCGGCATCACCCATCCTGGCAGTCGGGTGCACGCTTTAGGCTATTAAATGAAAGGGGTATTCACGAAGACTTTCGGCCAATTTTAAATTTGTAATGTCGATCAATACCTGTCTGACAAATAGCTGTATTGTCTCCCGTTGAAATATTCAGACCAACGGGCCTCGGCGGTAAAAAAGCCATTCACAACCACTATCCAAGTAGATAGATTCGGCCTACGACACCAAGCCGTAACAGCGGATATCCCTTACGCCCATAATCCCGTCTTCAAACATGAAACCTGCCCCACCGCAGTTAAGCGTGTGATCAATGCCGGTAAGAATTTCCTGACCCTCGAGCATTACGGTAATATCCGGCCCCTTGCAGCGAATTTGCATGGCGTACAATGTGCCCTGCTGCCAGCTTATACCAAGGCTTGAAAGATCAACTTCGGCTAGCACTTTGTCGCCGTAATTACGCTGGACTAAGCGCGCTGTATTGCCCTCAATCTCTACGCAGAGGTAGCGCTGCTTGCCTCGGTAGCGGGCAACAATACCGGCTTTGGTGGCAAGGTGAATTTTAATGCGCGCCTCAAAACAATAGTCGGACCACGATGTGGACCCGCAGATGACCTCGCCTCGCCCTTCGTTCTTGCCAAATTGGGTTTGTACTTCGTCGTCATCGCTGAACTGGCCACGGCCGATATTAATATCGTAAACCCATCCGTCGATACGGGACGTTCCTTCCCAGAATTTGCCCTGAAATATTTCATAGGGAAATTTCACATCGTGATTACCGGTGATAGTGACCGCGTCGACAAACACCTCTCCTTGAGCCATTGCGTCAGCACTTATTTCAATACCGAAATCTAAGACAGTGCCCTGTGGCAATGTTGGAACCGTAAAAGACAGCTGCAGGGCTTGCCGAACCGCCAACTGAGCCGCTTCACTGTAATAGAGCTCGCCAGTGCCCGCGGCGCGGACAAACAGCCGGGCTGTAGCCGCATTTAAAATCTCCCCGGCGATACCGCTGACGGTAACCGTATTGCCCGGGTAGATTTTGGGACAGCCCATCGGCGCATATACCTTCAATTGTGGCTCGCCCTCGCTGCTCAAGGGCGTAGAAATACGTGCTTTGCGTGATTTATCGATGCAATAGGTCATTTTCATCGAGCGCGAACCCAGCGCTGAATGCCCCGCAACATTCTCTAGTTGGCAGGTGCCGCGACAATTGAAATCACTGGTTTCCGGCATATAGCCGTGTAGCGCTCCCGGCATCTCGAAATAATGCCACGCCTTGTCCTTTATTATTGCGGGTTCGTTCCAGTTCATAATCTTGCGACCGATTGCCTCGACTCGGCGCGCGATGATCAGGCAATCGGTATTGCCCTCGGTTCCCTCTGCGGTCGGCATTAGCAATCGGTCGGCGGTCGGCCCCTGAAAGTCGTAATGACAATTAATGCCTTCCAGGCCGACGATCAGGCCCATAACGGATCCCACATTAGCAGCGTTGCAATCGGTGTCCCAGCCCGCAGTATTGATAATGTTCTGTGATAGATGAAAGTTATCGGGGGCATAGCTCCAGGCCATGACCATCAGGGCGTGATTGGGAATGACATGACAGTTACCGCCGTAGCGGTGGTAACCGTATTTTTCATCAATTTTCGAATAAGTTAAGCGCCAATCGCCGTCCTCTTTACTCCACACCCGCACGTCGCGATGAACCTCGGCAATAATACTGTCGCCCGGGATAAAGCTGACACCAATGTCCAGTAGTTTCTCCATATCCTTTTCAGTGAAGGCCGCGCTGACCATAGCGGCAACAACCTTGGCCGCATAAACGGCTTCGCCGTCGTGAGATACCTGCGCGGCTTTTTCCGCCATGGATACCGCCAGCTGAGGATTGCCCGGCGCTACCATGCCGAAGGCGTCGATAAAAATTTGTGCGCCGATTTGTTCGGACACTACTTTTGAGTTTAACGCCATCGAGCCGGACTGCGGCGCTTTGACGCCGTTCTTTAACCGCAGGTAGGCGGTATGTTCGGTGGAGTGTCCCATACCACCCCACCACAGAATGGTCTTGTTTTCCACTAAGTAGTTCAGCCAAGTATCGCCAAAAAATTCGGCGGATGTATTGGCGTAATCACCGGAGTCTTCCAGGGCGCGGATAAAGGTAAAGGTGCCGGTAATATCGTCGTCGGGGACAATCAGCGGAACGCCATTCGGATCGCGAAAGTCTTGTTCTTCGTGTACGTAACGGTCGATTTCACCAAATTTTTTCTCGATGTGTTCTTTGTTCCAGCCTTCAAAGGGGCGGCCGACGTACACACCGATAACTTTACCGAGTACGGCAGCGTAAACTTGTTCTAGATAGCTATTTTCCAAGTTCATGAAATAAATTCACTCCAATTATTTTGATTATTCGATGTCAGCGTAGCTGTACAAGCTTGGAAGAATAAACACTACTATTGAATCGAACAAGTAGCTAACATTTGGAGTTCACCTGTTTTTGGAGTGGCCGCCAAGGTAACGGAGTATAGAACTGGCCAATCTCCCAGCGGATTCAAACAAAATAAAAATTAGCGCACCGAACGCGCAGACATTCCCGATATCCCCCCATTTTTTCCGATACTTTGGGGTGCAAACAATCGGGTACTGACACGCCCAACTGACTAGGGGCTTGCCAAATAGACGCGGTTGTGGCGGGGCGTGTTTTTAGTTGTGTCTGCGAAAGTCGGCAACGGCTTGTTTCGAAGGAATTGAGGGGATTGCACCTTCTCGAGTAACCGCTATAGCGGCCGCAGCCATGGCCTGTTGTATAGCCGCGTGCAATTGCTCTTCATTCGGTTCTTTTTCAAGGTCGGAGCAGATACTGGCCAGCTCTCTACTAGCCAGTTCAGCGGCAAAATAACCGTTGAAAACATCGCCAGCGGCGGTGGTATCAACAGCCTCTACCTTAAAGGCAGCAAACGATTTAGTGCCCGTCTCGCTGGCCAGCATAACGCCGTCACTACCCAGAGTAACCAACAACATGCCAACACCCTTGGCCAGCATAATAGCGCAGGCTTTTTCGAGGCCTTCTTCAGAGCTTGTATCAATACCAGACAGCGCCGCCAGCTCACCGCGGTTCGGTATCAGAATATCTACATAATGGTAAAGAGCTTCTGGCAGTGGCTGTTCTGGTGCGGGGACCGGAGCGGGATTGAGTAGCACTTTGGTGCCGCTTTGATTGGCTAGTTGGGCTGCTAACAGAACCGAATCCACAGGTATTTCCAACTGCATAAGCAATACGCCGGACTCCTGAATCAGCCGCTGTGAATTATTGACTACCGTCGTATCCAAATACGCGTTAGCGCCAGCGGTTAAGCCAATACAATTTTCGCCCTCGGCATCAATAAATATGCAGGCGGTACCGGTACTGCAATCAGCAATGCTAACCACCGATTCGGTATTGAGCCCCAACTCTTCAAATGTTTGAAGGATAGTCGTGGCACTGGCATCATCGCCGATGCAACTCACAAATTGACTTGCTGCCCCTGCCAAATAACTAGCAACAGCCTGATTGGCACCCTTGCCGCCAATGGCCGTTTTTAGCCGACCAGCGCCAACCGTATCACCTGGCTGGGGTAGCTTCGGCAAGTACATGCAGATATCCCAGTTGGTACTACCCAGTACAACAACTTGTCGGCTTTTTGATTGATTCAATTTATTTCATGCCCATATATTAAAAGTAATTTATTAAAAGTAATTTATTTCAGCTTGCGCGGATTGTCATCTTTACTTACGGCCTAGAATAGTTGCTAAGAAACGACCAGATCACCTCGTGAGTCGAGACGCCATTGATATTATCCGGCCAGCCGTGCTCTGCCGCGTCAATACGGTGGAGTTCAACAGCTGCGTTTTGATCACAGCTGTCATATAAAATATGAGCGGAGGTATTCGACTCGCTCTCAGTCCGGTTTTTGCATTTGTATTTCTCACCCCAGTATTGGACCAAAGCTGGAATATCATGCATCTTCCCCACCGAGCCCCACGACTTCCAGTCCCAACTGGTTTCATAGGCGATGATACTGTCCTGCACCCCATGGATATGCATCAGCGGTATATTACGTGCCGGTTCACACGACTTCGGAGTGATTGGCATGCTGCCCGCATACGAGGCGATTGCGGCAAAACGCCTGGTATGTCCACAGGCAATTTCATAAGAGAACATTGAGCCCATTGAATAACCTAGTGCGTACACTCGGTTTAATGCAACAGCATGACTGGCGGAAACATCATCAATCACTGCTTCAATAAAATCGATGTCTTGCATCGACTCAGCATCGGTATTCAACTGCCACTCGCCTTCGTTAGTTAGCAATTTTTTAGCCACCGGCAGGGCCAAGATGATGCCTTCTTTTTCTGCGAGATCCTCAAGTCTGAACTGTTGCGGAAAACGGTAATGGCCTGAGCCTGAGCCGTGCAACAACATGATAAGTGGCATTGGCTTGGCGGATTTTTCTGTTGGTAAATAGACGTAATAGTTTCTTTCTACGCCATTCACGTTGATTGTCGTGTTCGGCAGATGCTGACCCCATTGGTACACAACGTAGCCCCAATAGGCGGCGTAGAGGCCACCGCAAATAATGCCTATAACAGCAATGACTTTTATCACTTTAATCATTTATTACTCTCGTTTTATGCTAGCAGGTATTGGCATACACCAGCCTCCCTAAATCAGACCTGACCGTCAAGAAAAGGCGACGCTGAGGCGCCTTCTATTCACCCAAAAACAATGAAAAACCTTTCACAGGGTTTTGGGTGAAAGATTTTGCACCGGAATTGACCGCCATCAGATAGATTACTACTCTAGCTCTTTTATCACGGTGTATTTCGAAGATTAGTATTTCGAAGATTAGCATCTAGAATATAACCCCACAGAGAAACACAGATATGGCCTCATTTGAAAAAAACCTAATAAACGCAGAACTAAAGCAACGTCAAGAAGAGGGCTGCGACACCCGTGAGATCGCAGTGCGTATCGACGCCGCAAAAAAGAATGGGGACGCCACAAACGCAGAGTTTGTTGACCTCTATGAAGAACTACTCGCGCTGCCAGTGGATGATGCCTTTCCCTATACTGAGCCTTCTACCTTGGCAGAGATTCAAGCGCTACGCCCAGCCGCTCAACGCAAGTTCGAGCTCACATCAAAGGGTGCATCACTGGATCAAGAAGCGCTATACGATCGTATTTACGGCGCATGGCTGGGTCGCGCTGCAGGTTGCGCGCTTGGCAAGCCGGTTGAGGGATGGCCAAAAGA
>Ga0307488_10005606_pt1 | contig 10377 bp, 7 predicted proteins | sample SB02metaG_FD_202248 | JGI IMG/M metagenome (GOLD analysis project Ga0307488, IMG submission 202248) | Sea-ice brine microbial communities from Beaufort Sea near Barrow, Alaska, United States - SB 0.2 | ecosystem: Environmental > Aquatic > Marine > Coastal | place: USA: Alaska | collected 2017-05-06
GCAGAGTCATCAAGTTGGTCGTCTTCGATACCTTCGCGCAAATCCATCAACTGCAGTTCCACATGTTCGAGCATCTGCCCAAGTCGGTCCTGGAACTGGAAATGAATCACCGCGTTCATTATCTCGCCGCGCATGGCCGTACTGATGGTTGCCAGTACATTGTCTGACTCCGCCAGGGTATAGGTGGTCAATTTATGTTGGTTGATGACCTCGGCGACGATTTCTGTGGCACGGGTGGCAATGGTCTGTTCCTGTTTGCCAAACTCAGCGAAGCGTTCAATGATCAAGGTGATCTTCTTGCTGATGGCAACAACCTTGCCGCGGATTTCTGTACCTGTCTGGCCGGATTTGGACGCCAGAGCCCGGACTTCGTCAGCTACGACGCTGAAGCCACGGCCCATCTCGCCAGCCCGGGCAGCCTCAATGGCAGCGTTGAGCGCCAGCAGATTGGTTTGGCTGGCTATTTTTTCCACATCGGTGGCCATCTGGGTGAGAGAGGTAGTGGCTTCGCCCAACTCCAGTATCTCACCGACAAAGGTCTGCTGGATGTCCACCATCTGCTGCAGGCTGTGAGTGACTTCCGTCAGGTCGCGCTGGATGATCTCGGCCGTTTCGTGGACCTTGGCCCGGGTTGCCGAGGCATCAGGGTTGCCGGCTTCGTTTGAGGCCGAGATGGAAATAGCGGCCGACAAGTTAGTGCAGATATCTGCAAACTTGCTGGACAGATGGGAGATCTCGGTGGTGCCTGTTTCCTTGACGTGCTCAAGTTGGGCTTTCCACAGATTCAGGGTCGAGGTGATCAACTCGGTGGGCAAAGATTTTTGCGTCTCCAGCGGCGCAGGCTCGACAGTTGACGGCATGTCCGTGGGTTGTTGGCGCCCCCAGAACACAGCGATGGCGCTGAGGCTGGTGAGCAAGACCATGGCGGCGCTGGCAAGGTCTGGATAGAACCAGGCCCTGACTGACTCGCCAACAAGCAGCAGTAATAAATACCAAAGTGGGTTATACACGGTTTGACTCATCCCTTGAACGAACTCCCTGACTCTAAGCGTAGTCGAAGAATCAGGAAGAACACCCCGACAAGCAGCTAATTGCTGTGATTTGTCGAGGCTGGCTCAGGGTGCTGTCAGTACTCGGCCAGAGTTGGCCTGAAGCGGCAAGATTTGGGCTTATGCCAGGTCGGGGAAACTCTTAACCAGGGCTTCGGTCCAGGCGCTGACGCGGTCTTTCTGGGCGGCGAGCAGGGCTTCACTGTCACCTGTGATGGTCAGTTTGATGATCTTGTCACCCTTGCGAATAGCATTAACAACATCCTGGTCAGCACTGCTGACCACTTCGCCAAATACCGTGTGGGCATTATCGAGGTGTGGCGTTGCTACATGGGTGATGAAGAACTGGCTGCCATTGGTGCGCGGGCCGGCATTCGCCATGGACAGCCTGCCTGGTGCATTGTGGCGCAGGGAGGCATCAAACTCATCTTCGAACTTATAGCCAGGACCACCGGTGCCGGTACCCAGCGGGCAGCCGCCCTGAATCATGAAAGAGTCGATGACGCGGTGAAAATCCAGGCCGTCGTAATAGCCGTGCTGGGCCAGATTGACAAAATTGGCGACGGTGAGCGGGGCCTTGTCAGGGAAGAAGTTAATATTGATGGTGCCTTTACTGGTTTCCATTTGTGCTGAAATATTCAAATTGTCAGTCCTGCGTTAAGCAAATGTTAGATAAGTTGTGCATTAGATTAATTGTGCATCAAAAGTGCGCTTGTCTCAGCGCTTTTCAATCGCTGTGAAGTCGCGCTGGTGTTCACCCAGGTACAACTGTCGTGGTCGGGCGATCTTATACGGTGCGCTGAGCATTTCGTTCCAGTGACTGACCCAGCCTGGCATACGGCCAAGGGTGAAAATCACGGTAAACAGCTCAACGGGAATGCCTACAGCCTTCAGGGTGATGCCGGAGTAGAAGTCGATATTCGGGTAGAGCTTGCGCTCAATGAAGTATTCGTCTTCGCGGGCAATTTTTTCCAGCGCGTGGGCAATCTTCAGCAGTGGTTCGTCACTGACGCCCAGTTCGGCAAGTACGGCATTACAGGACTCTTCCATGACCTTGGCGCGCGGGTCGAAGTTTTTGTAGACCCGGTGACCAAAGCCCATCAGCTTGAAGGGGTCATCCTTGTCCTTGGCGCGGGCAACAAACTCGGCGACCCGTGATACATCACCGATCTCGTTGAGCATGGCCAGCACTGCCTCATTGGCACCACCATGGGCCGGTCCCCACAGGGCCGAGACGCCGGCAGAAATTGCCGCATAAGGATTACAGTCAGTAGAGCCTGCCATTCGCACCGTTGATGTTGAGGCATTTTGCTCGTGATCAGCATGGAGGATAAAAATTCGGTCCATGGCTTCAGCGATGGTGGGGCTGATAGTAGACGGCTTGCCGGTCTCGCCAAAACACATGTTAAGGAAGTTTTCGGCATAACCGAGGCTTGGGTCTGGCTCGACAAAGGTCTCGCCTCGGCCATGCTTGTAGGCCATGGCAGCGATGGTCGGGATCATGGCAATCAGGCGGTGGGCCGTGGTCATGCGGTCTTCGGCGTTGGTGATGTCCGTTTCGGCATGGTACAGGGAGGCCAGTCCGGCGATTGCTGCACCTACCATGGACATGGGGTGTGCGCCCTGGGCAAAACCGTTAAAAATCTTCTGGAACTGTTTGTCGACTGCCTGCTTGTCTTTCAAGCTGGCTTCAAAGGCCTGGTATTGCGCCTTATCGGGCAATTCGCCGTTAAGCAGCAGGTAACAGACTTCCAGATGATTGGAGTCAGCCGCCAGTTGTTCGATGGGGTAGCCGCGATACAGCAGTATACCGGCGTCGCCGTCGATATAGGTGATTGTAGAGTCACAGCTGGCGGTGGACAAAAAGCCCGGGTCGTAGGTGAAGATACCTTCCGCGATCAGTCCTCTGACATCTACGACATTGGTACCTTCTGCAGCTTCCAGTACGTTTAGATCGATGGTCTTGCCATCAATCGTGATTTCAACCTTTTGTTTCATTAAGGAACTCCCGATTTACCCGTCGCTCCGTCACACATTGACGGTTTGTTATTATGCACATGAAATAATTCATAAGGAATTGGCCAAGTGAATAATCAGCGTGCCCTGTTTGGGCCCGTCATGATTCCAAAACCGGCGCAGCTTGTAAAGCGTTGTTCTAGGTGGCTGCTTTATATAGCCTTGATTGAGCTTATATGGTGGCATTCATGAGGGAGCTGATGAGTGCACTCTTGAGTGCACTCTTGAAGGCTACATACAGGCGCTGATGACGGCGTTCGAGGCCGTCGCCGACAAGCGCCTGAAATGCTGCCACGGCGCATTTTTAGCCGTCGCCGGGTTTGTCTTTTGCTCACAAACTCACTATCATTGCCCCGCGAAAAATCAAAACCACCCCCCCTTCGCTTGCTGGTCGAGAGTCTGAGTCCTTCGATCGGGTCGGCAGGGCTCAAATTGAGTGCTTATTTGTGAAAAACGACCATCGTCCCATTAACGTCAATCCTTCGGATCTCATGGCTTTTGCCTGGCCGTTATCGGCTATAGCGTCCATTACGCACCGTATTGCCGGCGTTGTACTGTTTGCCGGTATCGCGTTTGGGCTTTATGCGCTGGATATGTCCCTGTCTTCGGCAGCGGGCTTTGATACCCTCAAAGGCATGCTCAATTCACCCCTGGGCATGTTTATTACCTGGGGGCTGCTGTCGGCACTGGCCTACCACTTTGTGGCCGGTATCAAGCACCTGATGCTGGATATGGAAATCGGTGACACCCTCGAAGGCAGCAAGTTTGCCGCCAGGACCACTATGCTGGTATCCGCGATATTGATATTCCTCGCCGCCGTCTGGGTTGTGCAGTCTTAAATAAAGCCAAACCGTATAAAAGACCGTAGAAAAGGTCGTAAAAAATTCTGTAAGGAAGGATGTTATGGTTACCCAAGTCACAAGTTTTTCCCGCAATGGACTGTCGGACTTTATTGTCCAGCGGGTCACTGCCTATATTCTGGCGGCTTACACGGTGGTGCTGGTAGGCTGGCTGCTGGTGCATGGCGATCTCAGTTATGCTGAATGGCAGGGGCTGTTCGCCCAGACCTGGATGCAGATCTTTACCTTATTGGCGCTTCTGTCTACATGTGCCCACGCCTGGATTGGCATGTGGACCATCGGCACCGATTACATCCGCGAGCATTACTTTGGGCCTGGTGCCGACGGTATTCGCTTAATCTATCAAGTTGTTTGTATCTTAGCGCTGGCCAGCTACCTGATCTGGGGCATAAAGATTCTTTGGGGGAACTAGTTTAATGGGTGATTTACCGATTCTGGAATTTGACGCCATCATTATTGGTGGTGGCGGGGCAGGCATGCGTGCCGCACTGCAACTGGCTGAATCAGGCCGTAAAACTGCGGTGATCTCAAAAGTCTTCCCAACCCGGTCCCACACAGTATCTGCCCAGGGTGGTATCACCTGTGCGATTGCCAGTGACGACCCGAATGATGACTGGCGCTGGCACATGTATGACACCATCAAGGGCTCCGACTACATCGGCGACCAGGACGCCATCGAGTATATGTGCAGTGTCGGCCCACAGGCCGTTTATGAGCTGGACCATATGGGCCTGCCATTTTCCCGCAACGACAATGGCCGCATTTATCAGCGGCCTTTTGGTGGCCAGTCGAAAGATTTTGGCCGCGGCGGCCAGGCCGCACGCACCTGTGCAGCGGCAGACCGTACCGGTCACGCCCTGTTGCACGCTCTCTACCAGGGCAACACCAAGGCAGGTTCAGTGTTCCTGTCCGAATGGTTTGCCGTCGACCTGGTGAAAAACGCCAGCGGTGCAGTGGTTGGGGTTGTTGCCATCTGCATGGAGACTGGTGAAGTTAATTATATTAAGGCGCGGGCCACCGTGCTCGCCACCGGCGGTGCCGGTCGTATCTTCCAGTCCACCACCAATGCCCTGATGTGCACCGGTGATGGCGCTGCCATGGCCCTGCGCTCAGGGTTCTCGTTGCAGGACATGGAAATGTGGCAGTTTCACCCAACCGGTATCGCCGGCGCTGGCACCCTGGTAACAGAGGGTTGTCGGGGTGAGGGTGGCTACCTGATCAATAAGGATGGCGAGCGTTTTATGGAGCGTTATGCGCCCACCGCCAAAGACCTTGCTGGCCGTGACGTGGTTGCCCGCAGCATGATCCTCGAAATTCTGGCGGGTCGTGGCGGCGGTGAGAATGGCGACCATGTATTCCTCAAGCTTGACCACCTGGGCGAAGAAATCCTGCACTCACGCCTGCCAGGTATTGTCGAGCTGGCCAAGACCTTTGCCCATGTTGACCCGGTCAAGGATCCCATTCCGGTTGTGCCTACCTGTCACTATATGATGGGCGGTATTCCTACTAACGTTCATGGCCAGGCTATTACCCGTACGGCCCAGGGCGAAGATGTGATTATCGATGGGCTTTATTCCGTTGGTGAGGCTGCCTGTGTGTCTGTGCATGGCGCCAATCGCCTGGGTGGCAATTCCTTGCTCGACCTGGTGGTGTTTGGTCGCTCTGCCGGCCTGCATATTACCGATGCCCTGAACCAGGGTATGGATTCAGGTGCGGCCTCCAGTTCCGATATCGAAGCGGCAACAACGCGCTTGAACCGTTGGAATGAGTCCAAGGACGGTGAGAGTGTTGCCAGCCTGAAGCGTGAATTGCAGTCCTGTATGCAGCTGAACTTTGGTGTTTTCCGCCGCGAAGACAACATGCAGGCTGGTATGAAAACCCTGGTTGATTTGCGCGAGCGAATTAACAATGCGGTGCTCACCGATAAAAGCCAGGCTTTCAACACAGCTCGCCTCGAGGCGCTGGAGTTGGACAACCTGCTGGAAGTCGCGGAAGCCACTGCCATTTCTGCTGAAGGTCGCCGTGAATCACGTGGTGCTCATGCCCGTGACGATTACCAGACCCGTGATGATGAAAACTGGTTGTTCCACTCCTTGTATGACCCCAGCACCAAGACCCTGTCAAAGCGTAGCGTCAACCGTGCGCCGAGCTTGCTGCAGACAGACAAGGATCTGCCGGAAGGCGTATTTGAACCGAAAGAGAGAGTCTACTAAATGCAAGTCAGTGTTTATCGTTATGACCCTGATAAGGACAATGCGCCTTATATGCAGGATTTTGATGTCACATTACCCGCGGGTAAAGACATCATGGTGCTCGATCTGCTGGCCCTGCTGAAAGAGCAGGACGAGACCGTGACCTATCGTCGCTCCTGTCGTGAGGGTGTTTGTGGCTCTGACGGCGTCAGCATGAACGGCAAGAACGGCCTGGCCTGCATCACGCCAGTCTCGGCTGTCGCCAAGGGTGGCAAATTGAGCATCAAGCCGCTGCCGGGTCTGCCTGTGATCCGTGATCTGGTAGTGGATATGGAACAGTTCTATGCCCAGTACAAAAAGATTCAGCCCTACCTCATCAACAATGAAGTAGCGCCTAACCGTGAACGTCTGCAGTCACCAGAAGAGCGTGCCAAGCTGGACGGCCTGTACGAGTGTATTCTCTGTGCCTGTTGTTCAACGGCCTGCCCGTCATTCTGGTGGAACCCGGACAAGTTTATCGGTCCGGCGGGTTTGCTGCAGGCCTACCGCTTTCTCGCTGACAGCCGTGATACAGCGACAGAAGAGCGTCTGGGTAATCTCGAAGATCCATTCAGTGTGTTCCGTTGCAGGGGCATCATGAATTGTGTCAACGTCTGTCCAAAGGGCCTGAATCCGACCCGCGCCATTGGTCATATTCGGAATATGCTGCTGAAGCGGGCAGTGTAAACACTGCCCGGCGTCTTGTACTAGACTATGCGTTAGCTGACAGACAGTTCTAACAGACAGTTCTAACAGACAGATAGTGCAAGACGCAGGAGTAGCGCTACCCAGACCTCTTTTAAGCACATATTTATGCAGAGGCTAAACTGATCGAATTCAAGACACGGTGGGGACATGCAAGAGAGTAAGATGGAGCAATTGTGGCGCAGTGGCCACATTTCTGGCGGTAACGCTACCTATGTAGAAGATCTTTACGAGCAGTACCTGGAAGACCCCGCCGAAGTGCCCGATCAATGGCGCAGTTATTTCGAAACCCTGCCGATGGTTGAGGGGGCCTTAGCACCAGACATCTCTCACTCCACGGTCCGTGACCACTTCCTGCTGCTGTCGAAAAACCAGTCCCGGGTGACGCCTGTGTCGCCCGCCAGCATTAATGCTGACCATGAACGCAAGCAGGTTGCAGTGGGCGAGTTGATCAGCGGTTACCGCCGTCGTGGTCACCTGAAAGCCAACCTTGATCCTCTTGGGTTGGAAGAAAAACCGCCAGTACCTATTCTCGACCTCGAATACCACCGCCTCTCAGCTGCCGACCTTGACACCCCTTTCCAGACTGGCACGCTGTTTTTCGGCAACCAGGTTGCGCCCCTGGGGGAAATTATCCATGCCCTTGAGCAGACTTATTGCGATAGTGTTGGTGCCGAGTACATGCACATCGAAGACCAGGCGGAGCAGCTCTGGGTGCAGCAACGTATGGAGAGTGCGCGCTCCAACCCGTCCTATAGCAATGGCGTCAAGCGGCGTATCATCGATCGCCTGGTGGCGGCTGAGGGTCTGGAAAAATACCTGCATACTAAATATCCGGGAACCAAACGGTTTGGCCTCGAAGGTGGTGAGAGTTTTATTCCCTGCATGGCCGAACTGATTCACCGTGCCGGTAAAGCCGGGGTTGTGGAAACCGTGATTGGTATGGCTCACCGTGGCCGTATCAACGTGCTGGTGAACCTCATGGGTAAAGACCCGGCGGAGTTGTTTGACGAATTCGAAGGGCGTTATACCCCGGGTTTTGGTTCCGGTGATGTTAAATACCACCAGGGCTTCTCCTCCAACCTGATGACCCCCGGTGGCGAAATGCACCTGGCGCTGGGCTTTAACCCGTCGCACCTGGAGATTGGTGCGCCGGTTATCGAGGGCTCGGTGCGGGCGCGCATGGACCGTCGTGAGGATGCCAAAGGTGACAAGGTGATGGCCATCAACGTCCATGGTGATGCGGCATTTGCCGGTCAGGGTGTGGTCATGGAAACCTTCCAGATGTCCCAGACCCGCGGTTTTTATACCGGTGGCACAGTGCATGTGATCATCAACAACCAGATTGGCTATACCATCAGTAAACAGGAAGATGCCCGCTCCACCCGTTATTGCACCGAGATCGCGAAGATGGTGCAGGCGCCCATTTTCCATGTTAACGGTGATGATCCTGAAGCTGTGATTTTTGTCTCGCAACTGGCCGTGGACTACCGTATGGAGTTCCACAAGGACGTTGTCATTGACATGGTATGTTACCGTCGGCGCGGCCATAACGAGGGTGACGAGCCCTCTATCACCCAGCCCGTCATGTACAAGGCGATTCGCCAGCATCCCACCACGCTGACCCTGTACGCCGAAAAGTCATTGAAGGAAGGCGTGCTTGATGAGGCCGATTACCAGAGCCGCGTTGAAGCCTACCGAGATGCCCTGGACCGCGGTGAAGCCGTTGCCTGGGACTTCCTGAAGGAGCCGGACACCACCATGTTTGTCGACTGGCGTCCCTTTCTGGGCCACGAATGGACTTCCGTTGCCGATACCACCTACCCGCTCAAGGGGTTCCAGCAACTGGCAAACCAGTTGATGGAATTACCAGACGGATTTGTCCTGCAGAAGCAGGTTGGCAAGATTCTTGAAGACCGCAAGAAGATGACTGCTGGTGCGATGCCGCTGAACTGGGGCTACGGTGAGATCATGGCCTATGCCACCTTGCTGGCGCAGGGTCACAATATTCGCCTGATCGGCCAGGACGTGGCTCGCGGTACCTTCTCCCACCGCCACGCAGCCTTGCATGACCAGAAAGCCGGTCTTGAGCATGTACCCTTAAAGAACATGGGTAATGACCAGGCCCGTTTTGATATGTATGACTCCTTTTTGTCTGAGGAGGCCGTGTTGGCCTTTGAGTATGGCTATGCCCAGACCAGCCCCACAACCCTGGTGATCTGGGAAGCCCAGTTTGGCGACTTTGCTAACGGCGCCCAGGTGGTCATTGACCAGTTTATTACCAGTGGTGAGCACAAGTGGGCCAGGCTTTGCGGCCTGACCCTGTTGTTACCTCATGGTTATGAAGGTGCCGGCCCTGAGCATTCCTCGGCCCGCCTGGAGCGGTTTCTGCAGTTATGTGCGGAACACAATATCCAGGTTTGCGTGCCCACCACACCCGCGCAGATGTATCACTTGCTGCGGCGCCAGGCCATTCGCCCGTTGCGGCGGCCCTTGATTGTCATGACACCAAAAAGCCTGTTGCGCCACAAGGATGCCATCTCAACGCTGGAAGACCTGAGTGAAGGTAAGTTCCAGAACGTCATTGACGACCATACAGTGGCGAAAGCCGCCGATGTTACCCGCGTGATCTTCTGTAGCGGCAAGGTGTTTTACGACCTGGATGCAAAACGCCAGGAAGATAAACTCACCCATGTGGCTATCGTCCGGATCGAGCAGTTGTATCCCTTCCCTGACGAAGAGCTGAAGGCGGTGTTGAAGCGCTACAAAAATATAGCAGTGGCTGCCTGGTGTCAGGAAGAGCCCATGAACCAGGGTGCCTGGTACAGCAGTCAGCACCATATCCGGCGCGCCATGAATGCCTGTTACCCAGGTCTTTATCTGCATTATGCGGGGCGTGATCCGTCAGCGGCGGCAGCAGCGGGTTATGTGTCCCTGCATGTTCGGCAGCAGGAACGCCTGGTACATGTTGCGCTGTATAACAATGATAGCAATGACAGCGGTACTATTGACTAACCGTATTGAAGATAAGCATCACTAATTTATTATGCGTCACAGATGTCGCAGCCTAAGGACAATGTCATGATTGAAATAAAAGCCCCTGAATTCCCCGAGTCCATCGCTGATGGTGAGATTGCAGCCTGGCACGTCAAGGTGGGAGAGCACGTTACAAGAGACCAGGTGCTGGTGGATATCGAGACCGACAAGGTTGTGCTGGAAGTGGTGGCACCTGCAGATGGTCAGTTGACTGAAATTCTGCGCCAGGAAGGCGAGACAATCCTCGCCGAAGAAGTGCTGGCGCACTTTGTTGCGGGCGAAGCCGGTGCTGCCGAAGCCCCAGAGGCCGAAGCCCCGGACGCCAAAGCCCCAGAGGCCGAAGCCCCGGACGCCAAAGCTGCCAAGACCGAGACTGCCGCCGCACCCGCTGCTGCCGCAGCATCGACTGCCGCAGCATCGGCTGCCGCAGCATCGGCTGCCGCAGCATCGGCTGCCGCAGAAGATGCCATTGTCAGCCCG
>Ga0307488_10005607_pt1 | contig 10376 bp, 6 predicted proteins | sample SB02metaG_FD_202248 | JGI IMG/M metagenome (GOLD analysis project Ga0307488, IMG submission 202248) | Sea-ice brine microbial communities from Beaufort Sea near Barrow, Alaska, United States - SB 0.2 | ecosystem: Environmental > Aquatic > Marine > Coastal | place: USA: Alaska | collected 2017-05-06
TTTTTTAAAGTAAATATACCTAAAGAATCTGTAATAAATGTTAAAAAACAGCTTTTAACTGTATGTTTCCCGTGTGAACAATTTTGGAATTTTCGCTTTTCCTTCCTAAATAATTCAGGTTTAAGTTTAAAAAGGAATTTAATTTTCTGTTGAATAAAAGGTTCCACGTATAGTTTTTACCCGCTTGTAAACCTTCTAACATTTGATAGGCAACTGGTGTGTTTGTATCTCCCTTAAAATCATTTAGAAAGATATTTACATTGGCGGTAATTTGATTCTTTTCACTACTTAAGTAAAGATATTCCAGACCAAATTTTTGTTGCTGCAACGCTTCAAAATCTTGTGACGTGTTTTCTTTATTTTTGTAGTGATAAAAGGCAGTTAATTTATTTTTTTGGGTGTATAAAAAGCTGATTTTTGGTTGAATTTCGGTGCCTTTAATTACATAATTTCTATTGTTGAAGTTTTCGGTTTGCAACCCGTTTTCTGAAACTTTCCCCATCAAATCAAACAGCCAAAATGAGGCAAATTTATGTGCAAAATCAATTTGATGGGTTTTAGTGTTGTTCTCTTGTGTTCCTATAAAGTATTGTTGTTGGTTGCGAAGTTTGGCATAAGTGAAGGTAATGCTATACTCTTGAAGGTTTTTATTGAAGTACAAACTATTTCTGATACTAAAATTTAAATTGACGAGTTTTTCTGTATTAAAATTAAAAGGATTGAAGTTAAAGGAGTTCCCTATACTAGATTGCTCATTTTCGATGCTTAAAAAACTTTCATTGTTAAAATGGGAAAGTTTCTTTTTGAATCCGTTTTTTGTTTTCCATTGGTTAAAATTCAGATTGATGCCTTGTCTAAATTTTGCTCTTTGAGTCGCTAAAAAACGCAAGTTTGGTTTTGGAACCCTCAAATAACTAGCCTGATCTTTAAATTCTGCAATTTCAAATTCGTCAAAATCTTGAATTCCGTCGCTATTATAGTCAATCCAAGTATAAAAGCCCAAACCAGGTTCTGTCTTGAGGTACATGTATTCTTGCCTGGCAACGTTACCAGAAGAAGTTTCATAAAGTGTGCTTAGGTTTATGAAATTGTCAAATAGTCTTTGACTGAAAATCAACCTTGAATTTAAAGATTTTTCATCTTCAGAGAAGTTGTTTTCTGTGATTCTATAACTCCCATAGACACTTAAATTTGTGTTTTTGTTTTGAACTAATTTACTGTTGATATAGAAAGATTTTCTGTTGTTAATTTCTGTAAATTTATTAGACTTTATACTGTCATTATTTCTGTGATTAAATCCAAATTTAGCAAAAACTTTTGCTGTGTCCCCAACACCAAAATAGGTTTCGAATTCTTTATACCGATGACTTGTATGTATAAAATTATTTGAATTAATATTCTTTCTACTGTTGGTTTCTAAGTTGGTAAATGCCCCGAACCAAGCTTTATTAAAAGTCTGCTCTACCGTTGCCTTTGCTCTTAAAAAAGAGTTGTCTTCTAAAGTTGAGGTGTTTGTTAAGAAACTACCATCTATAAAAATAGTTGTACGGTTGCGTTTTATTTTAGATTGTAGTTCATGTTTATTTCCATTATAAGAGCCTTGGTAACTTAAGTGATTGTATCTGTACAATATAAAATCTTTCTTTTTATTTTGAAGGTTAAATGTTGACTGGAAATAGTTTTTTGTGGCGTTGTTGGTGCGTAAGTTCCAATCTCTATTAAACTCTACAGATTCCCATCTTTGTAAGGTTTTAAAGTTTTGATGTGCATATTCATGATTAATAGTACTTGTTAATTGCCATTTTTTATCAATTAGAATTTGTTCCCAGCCAATTTTTGCTGCAATACCTGTGTTTTTATTGTTGTCTATCGATGAAAATAAATTTGCATCAGTATCGCTAATGGCAATTTCAGAGCATATTTTTGTTTTTTTACTAGCTTCATAATCTGATTTCAACACAAAAACTTGGGACTTTGTTGGCGGAACTAAACGCGTAATTGGTGCGTAATCTCCTTTATTTACACCAACATAATTATAAATACTACCAATAGCTGTGCTTCTGTCTACGCTATAATCGCCTTTATTTGTACCTACATTTGTAAAAGTTACAAAATACAATTCGTCATTTGGTGCTGCAGCATATTCATAATTTTCTACGGCTCCATTTGCTACTTTTTTGTACAAGATTTTGTTTTCATCATAAGGATCTAAATAAGCACTTTCTGCAAACATTAAATCAGTGTTATTACCAGCATTTGCTAAAACCTCTTTTTGATTGTCTGACAGTGCTTGCTGTAAAGGTTGATTTTTAGCATCATTTTCATTGTAGAAAAAACCACTTATTTTTAATTTTTCAGTTTTGTAAGTTGCAGATTCATAGGTAACAAAACGGGTGTAGTTTCGGTCAGAATATTGGAAGTCAATCCAAATTCTCATATCATTTGTAATAGGAAAAGTGGTAGTGAATGTTATTTCCCCTAAATTATAATCTATGGTAAAATCTTTATTTTCTCCTTTTTCTATTTTAATTCCGTTGATATAAACCTGTTCACTTCCACCAATTATTATAATATTAGGTTCGTTATTTGCACCAACAATTTTGTACGGACCTTGATTGCCCTCGGTACCAACAATAGTAAACGTGTTAAATTTACCACGAACAATAGCGCCCGAAGCACTTGCGTTTAAATTCTTATTTATTTTAGCTTCTACTTCAAGACCTGAAGCTTGCTTTGTAAAAGGAGCAAAATAACTATTTTTATTTGTTAACGACACATCTCCAGCTCTTACCCTCCAATCATCTGCAAACATTTCAATAAAGATGCGATCAAAGTCTGTGATATTTTGTGAGTATCCGTTTTCTTGAATCGGAATATTTGTATCCCAAATATTTGCTTTTAATGTTACTTTGTCAGATAGTTTACCAGAAATTTCTAGATCTATTGCCGCATTTGTAACCGCATTTTGGTTGTTGCCAGATGTAAGTCCTCTAGAAATAAAACCTTTTGTTTGTAAACCGTCAAACAACTTCACCGCAGCAGCTTTTTTGTTGGTAGTTAAACTGTATAATTTTCCAGTATTGGTTCCATTTGGTACAATTATACTCTTATCAAAAGGTACATATGTTTTGGTAAGAAACTCAGGAAATCGAAAGTATTCTATGGTGATTTCTTGATATTTGTTTGCATTAATAATAAGCGTAGCATTGTTAAAGTCTATAAAATAGTTAGCAGCAGCAATCGGCTTGAGTGCGGTGTTTAAAATTTTAAACTGTAGCGGATTTATAGCAACAGAATCAAATTTTATAGTGTCCTTTTGGATACTCAACTTATAAGATCTAAAATTTGTAGCTATCGTTTGAGACTGGATTGAAAACCCAATAAGTAAAAACAAAAAAAATATTTTTTTTTTAAACATCTACAATCTATACGTAACTAACGCAAAAATAGTTTTTTTAATATTTGAATGCTTTTAAAATAAAGATTGTTGTTTTACTGGGTTCTCATGAGTCAATAACCATTTCTTACGCCAAACTCCCCCAGCATACCCCGTTAAAGAACCGTCAGAACCAAGGACTCTATGGCAGGGAATCACAATCCATAATGGGTTCTTGCCAATTGCAGAAGCAACCGCTCTAATTGCTTTGACATCGCCTAAAGTGGTACTTTGTTCCAAGTAGTTTTTTGTTTTTCCATATGGAATTTTCAATAATGATTTCCAAACTTTTTTTTGAAAAGCAGTTCCTTTAGGGTTTACGGTCAAGTTGAAATGATCCCTTTTACCATTAAAATACTCTTCTAATTGCACTACGCAGTCTTGTAAGCAAAAAGGCGTTTTTTGATTCATTAATGCTACTGAAACTGTACCTTCATCTAAAATCGAGACAGCCTTAATTCCGTTTTTGTCTCCTACAATTTTTGCGGTTCCTACGGGGGTTTTGCAGTATGTCGTTTGAATTTCTAACATTATATGCCAAAAACATCTTTAGAATTCTGCGTTGTAATTGCTGAAATTTCTTCAAAAGAAAGCTTATAAATGTCCACTAGCTTATCAATAACATGTGTAATATATGCACTTTCATTTCTTTTACCTCTATAGGGAGTTGGAGCTAAATAAGGTGCATCTGTTTCTAAAACAATGTTTTGTATGTCTATTTCATTTAGAAATTTATCAATCTTCCCATTTTTAAAAGTAGCAACACCACCAATTCCTAACTTCATGTTGTAAGAAATTGCTTGTGCAGCTTGTTCTTTAGTTCCTGTAAAACAATGAAATATTCCTCTTAAATCCGCTCCTTTTTCGGCTTCTAAAATTTCAAAAATTTCATCAAAAGCATCTCTACAATGAATGGCAATAGGTACTTTTTTTTCTTTAGCCCATCTAATTTGTGTTCTAAAAGCTTCTTGCTGTTCTATTAAAAAAGATCTGTCCCAATATAAATCGATACCAATTTCACCAATTGCATAAAAAGCTTTTTTATCAATCCATTCTTTTACATGCGCTAACTCTTCTACATAATTTTCATTTACAGAAGTAGGGTGCAAGCCCATCATTAAATATACATCTAAAGGGTACTCTTCCTCTAATTTTAGCATACTTTCTGTGTAAGAAGAATCTATTGCAGGAATAAAAAATCGAGAAACACCCGCATTTTTTGCGCGTTGTATCACTGCTTTCTGGTCTTCGTTAAACTGATTAGAATATAAATGAGTGTGTGTATCTGTAATCATTATTTTGGGCTATAAGTTTTAGCAAAACTACAATTTAATACAGCGTTGAAGTCTTGTTGTAAAACATTTTATAAAACGTATCTTTGCCTAAAATTTTATAAGATGACTTTTGAAGACTTAGATTTATCAAATCAACTACAGTATGCAATTGACGATTTGGGTTTTAAAACACCAACGCCCATTCAAGAACAAGCATTTTCTGTAGTAAGATCGGGTAAAGATGTTGTGGGGATTGCGCAAACAGGAACAGGGAAAACGTTGGCATATACTTTACCTATTCTTAGAGATTTGCCGTATTCAAAGCAACAACACCCAAGAGTTTTAGTTCTGGTGCCAACCAGAGAACTGGTACTGCAGGTAGTCGAGCAGATAGAACAAATAGCGAAGTATATTAATACGCGAGTTTTAGGGGTGTATGGAGGTGCAAACATTAATACACAAAGACAAGCAATTATGCAAGGCCAAGATATTATTGTAGCAACTCCAGGTCGTTTATATGATCTGGCTATCAGTAATTCTTTAAAACTAAAGGCTATTCAGAAATTGGTGATTGATGAAGTAGATGTGATGCTAGATTTAGGATTTCGATTCCAATTGATGAATATTTTTGATGTAATTCCACAAAAAAGACAAAATATATTATTTTCTGCAACGATGACGGAAGACGTAGATGCCTTAATTTACGATTTTTTCAAAAACCCTGAAAAAATATCTGTCGCTGTTAGTGGAACTCCATTAGATAATATTGAACAAGTTTCTTATAACCTTCCTAATTTTTTTACCAAAGTTAATTTGTTGCACAAGCTTTTAAAGGACAGAGAAACCTATCATAAAGTATTAATTTTTGTGGGTTTTAAAAGAACTGCAGATTTATTATTTAAGCATTTAGAAGAAGCTTTTAAAAGTGAAATTTGTGTAATACACTCAAATAAAACACAGAATTACAGAATTAGATCTATCAAACAATTTGATCAAGGACAAAATCGCATCTTATTAGCAACAGATGTAATGGCTCGTGGTTTAGATTTTGATAAAGTTTCTCATGTAATTAATTTTGATACGCCAGATTTTCCCGAAAACTACATGCACAGAATTGGTAGAACTGGTCGTGCAGAGAAAGCAGGAAAAACAATTCTATTTTCAACCGAAAAGGAAAAAGAAGCAAAAGAAGGAATTGAAACTTTGATGAATTACGAAATTCCGGTTTTAGAAATTCCTGAAGAGGTAGAAATTGCCACTGCGTTAACTGAAGACGAGCGTCCTAGAGAAGATCAAGGAATTTCTAAAAATAGAACTTCGTTAGAATATGTTCCCGGGCCTGCATTTCATGATAAGAGTGAAAAGAATAGTCAAGTGAACCGAGGTGGCTCTTATCGCAGAGAAATTGCGGTAAAATATAAAAAACCAAAAACAAAAGGAGATAAAAATTACAACAAACACAATAAGAAAAAGAAAAAGTAATGCAAACGTTATCGGGGCAAGAATTGCACAATTTGGCAATGAACATCGTAGGAGAGAAGTTAGAGGAAATGGGCTATGAGTTTCAGGCAATTAATAGCACGTTGAAAAGACATCCTCAATTCGTGTTGTTTAAAAAAGGAGAACAAACTATTTTTGTGCTGGTAAAGGTATCTAGCAATATGCAAAACCCAAATGAATATGATGTTTTATGGATGGAAACTTTTAAAGACCACGCTAAGAAACAAAACGCCAAGGTCTGGTTTGCGGGTGTGGGAATTGCAAATTCAGAAAGTGTAGAAAATCCTGTTTTTAAAGACCAACCGTATTATGTTGCTTTCGAGGATTTTATTAAGATTTTAGAGTAATTGGGTTTCTGTGTTTGTGCAGGGTTTGTGCCGTTTTTTGAGCGATGCGCTGAAAAATAATTTTTCACACGATATACTTTGAGTACTCAATTACCTAAATTTTATTCAATACTTGTTGTTCTTTCAAGGCTGAAATAGAAAGTTGTTTCTAAATGTGGTTTGCTTTGTACGTATATTTTGCCATTATAGTGAGAAATAATTTTTTCAACAATACTTAATCCAGTTCCCGTAGATTTATTTGATTCAATTGCTTGGAACATTTTAAATATTTTTTTGTGATATTTCGGATCTATGCCAGTTCCGTTATCTTTTATTGAAAAAACATAGTCTTTGTCTGATGCCTTGCATCCTAATTCAATAAAACCATTTTCTTTATCGATATGATCTAAAGCATTCTGTATTAATATTTCAAATACTTTTTTCAGCATATTTTTATCGGCAAAAAGAACAGGTAGTTCGTTTATTATTTTAATTTTAATATGAGCAGGTGTATGTATTTCATTTATTACTAGTTTTGCAATTGTGTTGCTATTAATCATACTATCTCTAAAAGAAGCGGTGGTAATATTTGCGTATTGTTCAAGTTTTAATAATAATAACTCCATTTTTTCTACTTTTTGCTCCATAAGTTGCGTGATGCTTGGAGAATCTCTTAAACTATTCGTTTCTTTTAGTTCTTCATGAGACCAAGCTAGAAGGTCTGAAACGTTTCGTAACGAAGATTTTAACTCATGGGAAATTAAATGGGCATAATTATCTAGTTCATTTCGCTGGACTTCAAGAGTAGCAGACAATTTTGTTGTTTTATCAATAATTTTTTGATCAATAATTATTTTTTTTTTAATTTTACTCTTAATAGCATCCAACAATTCATTTACATTTATAGGTTTTGTTAAATAATCTTCAGCTCCTAAATTCATTCCATTTCTAATATCTTTTTTTTCACCCTTGGCAGAGAGAAAAATTAACGGAATACTTCTTGTTTTTTTGTCTGTTTGTAGTTTTTTAAACATTTCAATACCATTTAGCTCTGGCATTAATATATCTGAAATAATAAGGTCTGGTTCTTCTTTAAACGCTATTTCAAAACCTATTTTTCCGTTTTCAGCTTGAAAAACAGTATAATTTTCCATTATTAGGATATCGAAAACTTCTTCTCTGATGGCCAATGTATCTTCTACGATTAATATTTTATACATATTATTTAGTTGTTTTTTGGAATTTGTACTATAAAGGAGGTGCCATTTCCAATAGTACTATTTACTATTATTTTCCCTCCTATTACATCTATGGCTTCTTTAGCAATTGACAAACCAAGGCCTGTTCCCGGAATTAAATCTACATTGTGTCCTCTGGCAAAAGGCTGAAATATGTTTTTTAGTTCAGATTTGTTAATTCCAATACCATAATCAATAATCGAAATAACGATGTGGTTTTTTTTAGATGATAATTCAACATGCACCTTTTTAGCGTGTGGAGAAAACTTGATAGCATTACTAATCAAATTAATAAAAATATTTCTACCTAACTTTTCGTCAATAAATATATTAGATGTTGTTAATCCTTCTTTATCAACTAGCAATATTTCGTGAGATTTATTGTGAGAATTATAAACCTCTTCAATAATTTCGTGAATAAAATTTCTAAAATTTATATTTCTGGGGTTGTTTTTAAATTTACCTGCATCTGCTTGTCCAACAATTAAAATATCATCTAATAATTTAGTCATATGTACTACTTGATCCTCTATTTTATCTAGTTTTTTTTCTATCATAATTGGTTCCATTTTTGTCCAATATTTTTTGATAGAGCCTGCAGCAAAATTAATTGCAGATAATGGCGTTCTAAATTCGTGAGATGCTGTAGAAACAAATTTTGATTTTAATTCGTTTAATTCTTTTTCTTTGTGCAGTGCTTTATTTAATTTTAAGGTTCTTTCATTTACCTTTTGTTCTAGCTCGTTTCGGTAACTAACTAACTCTGTAATGTCTTGACCTACACCAATAACACCAATAATTTTACCGTTTGTATTACGTCGTGTACTCGAGTTCAGTAACACCATTAAACGATGGCCGTTTCTGGTAAATAATGGAAACTCAAAGTTTGCAGTTTCTTTTCCAATTAGGGCATCATCTAGTACTTTTTTCACGGATTCTCTATAATCTTCAGTAATGTAGGTTTGTACTAGGTTTTTCCCAAATACATCCTCTTTTTTAAATCCAGTAATGTTTTCAGAGGTTTGGTTCCATTCATTAACAAAACCTTGGCTATCGATACCAAAAATAGGAGCATTGGCGGTTTCAATAAATCGTCTTAATTCTTCTGCAATGGATTCTGATACTGTTCTCAGTTTATCCATTTCTGAAATATCTTGTCCTACTCCTAACACACCTATAATTTTACCACGGGTATCTCTGCGTGAACTTGAGTTTAATAATACCATAACACGTTCTCCATTTTTAGTAAAAAGGGGAAATTCATAATTGGCAGTTTCCTTTCCACGCAAAGCATCATCCAATACTTTTTTTACGGACTCTCGGTAATCTTCAGTGATGTATGTTTGTACTAAGTTTTTCCCAAATACATCATTTTTTTTAAATCCAGTAATTTTTTCAGAGGCTTGGTTCCATTCATTCACAAGTCCTTTACTATCGATACCAAAAATAGGCGCATTGGCAGTTTCAATAAACTGTCTTAGTTCTTTTGCAATAGATTCTGATGCTGTTCTCAGTTTATCCATTTCTGAAATATCTTGTCCTACTCCTAAAACTCCTATAATTTTACCATTTGCATTTCTGCGTGAACTTGAGTTTAGTAATACCATAACACGTTCTCCATTTTTAGTAAAAAGGGGAAATTCATAGTTGGCAGTTTCCTTTCCACGCAAAGCATCATCTAATACTTTTTTTACAGATTTTCGGTAATCTTCAGTAATGTATGTTTTTACAAGGTTTTTTCCAAATACATCTTCTTTTTTAAATCCAGTAATGTTTTCAGAGGTTTGGTTCCATTCATTCACAAGTCCTTTACTATCGATGCCAAAAATAGGAGCATTGGCAGTTTCAATAAATCGTCTTAACTCTTCTGCAATGGATTCTGATACTGTTCTCAGTTTATCCATTTCTGAAATATCTTGTCCTACTCCTAACACACCTATAATTTTACCATGGGCATCTCTGCGTGAACTTGAGTTTAATAATACCATAACACGTTCTCCATTTTTAGTAAAAAGGGGAAATTCATAATTGGCAGTTTCCTTTCCAATTAGAGCGTCATCGAGTACTTTTTTTACGGATTCTCTATAATCTTCAGTGATGTACGTTTGTACAAGGTCTTTTTCAAGTACATCTTCTTTTTTAAACCCAGTAATTTTTTCAGAGGTTTGGTTCCATTCATTCACAAGTCCTTTACTATCGATACCAAAAATAGGCGCATTGGCAGTTTCAATAAACTGTCTCAACTCTTTTGCAACGGACTCTGAGACTGTCCGCAGTTTGTCTAATTCTGTAATATCTTGCCCTACCCCAAGGACACCAGTAATTTTTCCATTGAAATTTCGGCGTGTGCTTGAGTTTAGTAATACCATCACTCGAGCTCCATCTTTTGCGAATAGCGGGAATTCATAGTTGGCAGTTTCTTTGCCCAATAGGGCGTCATCTAATACTTTTTTTACGGATTTCCGAAAGTCTTCAGTGATGTACGTTTGTACTAGGTTTTTCCCGAACACCTCTTCTTTCTTGAATCCAGTAATTTTTTCAGAGGTTTGATTCCATTCATTTACAAGACCTTTGTTATCTATACCAAAAATAGGGGCATTGG
>Ga0307488_10005608_pt1 | contig 10375 bp, 18 predicted proteins | sample SB02metaG_FD_202248 | JGI IMG/M metagenome (GOLD analysis project Ga0307488, IMG submission 202248) | Sea-ice brine microbial communities from Beaufort Sea near Barrow, Alaska, United States - SB 0.2 | ecosystem: Environmental > Aquatic > Marine > Coastal | place: USA: Alaska | collected...
AACTTGAGGACCTTCGGGAACACTTCGCTCACGTTGGAGCTCAACTTCAGCACCTTGGGACTCATCCACGGGTTAGTCTGGGTCGTTTGGGGGACAAAGTAAGCTTAAGTTGAGCTGAAAGGGGCAAAGTAAGCTAAGTTGAGCGGCAGCAGGAACGAGTGTAAGCCCCTGCCGGCGCCCAGCTCCCATCCGCCAGCCACACTGGTAACTCCCCTTGGTGTAGCGGCGCAAGTCCAATTTAAAAGCAAAGTTTGAAAGCGATCCAACATATCTCACTTTCAAGCACTTAAGTTCAGGCGGTTTCAACGTGGGTTTGATAGGGTCAAGCTGCACCGCCCTACCTTGGTCGGGGATGATGGTGGCCGCCGTGCGCTTGGCAGCGCCGGCGATCAGGGGCTTACACTCGTCCACATCTTTGCTCAACCTGAGCCGTTTTTGTCACTGAAACCCGCAAAGCACCCCACCACATGGGACAGAAAGTGCTCAAGTTGAGCTGAAAAGTGGACGAGTGTAAGCCCCTGCCGGCGATGGCGGCGGCGGCCTCCCGCCAGGGGCTTACACTCGTCCACGTATCATCTCAACCTCAGCCCTTGGAGGTCTAATAAGCTAAGAAACACTTCAACTCACCATCGACCTATCACGTGCCAACACTCTGCAGCAGGGGCTTACACTCGTCCACTTCTCAGCTCAACCTGAGCTTACCTTGCCCATTTCCGCTCAAATCAAGCTTACTTTGTCCCCCATACATCCCAAATTAACCCGTGAATGTGCCCAAAGGTGCACAAGTTGAGCTCAAACGTGAGCGATGCGTTCCCAAGGTCCTCAAGTTGAGCTGTGAAGTGCGGGAGTGTAAGGCCCTGCCTCCCGCACCGGCCGCAGCGCCTTGATCGCCGTCTCCGCCTTCCGCCAAGGCCCGACACGCCATCATCCATATCCACGTCATCATGGTCATTTGACCTAATGCAATACCTCCTCAATGGTCGCTTTACCAGACAGAACACCCGCCAAGGTCCGGCATATCAATCACATCCACGTAAGAATGGTCATTGGACCTAACACAATACCTCTGCAATGGTGGCTTTACCAAAGAGAAGACCGGCATATCATCCACACCCAAGTCAGTTCGGTCATTTGACCTAACACAATACCCCTGCATCGGTCGCTTTACCAAAGAGAATACCCGTAACGTTCCACGTCCCGTAGGTCACGACCTTCACAGCACCACTTGAGGCGTCACAAAACGACACCTGTCAGCATGGTCATTCGACCGTATGAGAGCTCCGGTAGATAGGGTTTAGGGTTTAGGGTTTAGGGTATAGGATTTAGTCCCTGGAGGGCCGTACCTTCCACTTGGCCATCGCCAGCACCTCGTCCAACTTCCTCGAGATCGCCGTCAGCTCCGTATTATCCGCCATAAACGTGCCGTTGTCCAGGGGCTTACACTCGTCCACTTCTCAGCACAACCTGAGCCGTTTCTGACGCAAAAATACCCTACATACTCGCTAGTACCCCTTCACACCTCTTAAACACCCCCTAAATGACCCCTAAACGCACCCCCCGTCCACAGAAAGCGCTTACGTTGAGCCGAAAAGTGGACGAATGTGAGACCCTGCCGTTGTCCTTCCCGTTTTCTTTTCCGTCCAGGCCGATGCTGGCCAGGCCGACGCTAAACGCGTGCTTCAGCGCGCGGCTCACGTCAGTGCGGAGCTGTGCGAACAGACTCTTCTCGCTCGTCAGGTGCTCCTCGGTACCCTCCAGGGCTTTGCCGAGCTTGATTCGCTCGCCGTGTTGTAGTGGCGCAAGTTGATATTGAAAGCAAAGTTTGAAAGCGTTTCATCATATTGTAGCTTCAAGCGCTGAAACCATGGGCGCTTTCAACACGGTGTTTGATGCTGTGACCCTGCACCGCCCTGCCGTGTATAGCCTCCAACTCCCGGCAGCCGGCGTCGGCGCGGCACAGCGCGGCACGCACCAGATTGTAGCGGCGCAGGTTGAATTTGAAAGCAAACGTTGAATGCAGTTTATGAAACTATAGTTTCAAGCGCTGAAACTGTAGGCAACATTGGCTTGATACTGTCAACCTGCACCGCCCTACCAGCTCCTGCATGTCACACACCGGCACCGCCTCCCACTCCTCCTCCGCCAGCGCCGGCAGCCAGGGGCTGACACTCGTCCACATGTTCAGCTCAACATAAGCACTTTTTGTGGGATATGTCGAGTAGCGTCGGTCTGTCAGTGACATAAACGGCTCAGGTTGAGCTAAAAAGTGGACGAGTGTAAGGCCCTGCCGGCAGCGCGCCGAAGATCGCGCGATACCGCTTCACCTCCTTCCAGGGACTCACACTCGTCCACGTCTCAGCTCAACATCAGCCGTTTCTGACACTCAACATATCCCCTTAACGCCTGAACACCCCCTCCACCCCCGCCTTAAACACTCCCTAAACACCCCCGAATTACCCCTCGTCCCACGAAAAGCGCTTACGTTGAGCTGACAAGTGGACGAGTGTAAGCCCCTGCCTCCTTCCTGTCACCCCGCGTGGACGACTCCATGGCGTGCAGCTGCGCTTGCTGCAGGGGCGCGAGATGACATTGAAAGCAAAACTTGAAAGCAGCTTCTCGTATTTGAGTTTCACGCACTGAATGCTATGGAGGAGCAAGATGAAATTGAAAGTAACACTTGAAAGCAGCTTATTGTATTTGAGTTCCACGCACTGAATGCTGTGGAGGTGCAGGTTGAAATTGAGGGCAAAACTTCAAAGCAGTTTATCGTGATTTAGTTCCAGCGCTGAGACCAGTCGCTTTCGACACGGGTTTCAACTTGCACCACCCCACCTTGCAGCTGTTCAATCTCCTGTTCGCGCTTGAGCAGCACCTCGTTATAACGGCGCAAGTTGAAATTGAAAGCATGTTTTGAAAGCGGCTCCTCATGTTCTAGTTCTAACACGCTTAGATCCAGGCGCTTTCAACGTGGGTTTGATAGGGTCAATCTGCACGGCCCTACCTCGTCCATATCGGTGCCGCCGTACCCCACGTGCTTTCGGAGCTTGTTTTTTATTTCCTTGGTGTAGCAGCGCAAGCTGAAGTCGAAAGCAAATTTTGAAAGCAGTTCATCACGTTTAAGTTTCAAGCGCTGAAACCAGACGCGCTTTCAACTCGGGTTGTGATACTGGCAACCTGCACCGCCCTGCCTTGGCGCGCTGCCCGAAGCGCAGCGAGGTGATCGTCTCGGGGGCGTTATACGTCGACGGTGAGCACGCGATGATGAGGGAGGTGCGCGCGCCGCCCCCGAGCAGGGGCTTACACTCGTCCACCTGTCAGCTCAACGTAAGCGCTTTTCATGGGACAACAGATATTTAGGGGGTGTTTAGGGAGTGGAGTGTTTACGGGGGAGGTGGAGGGGGTGTTCTAGGCGTTTAGGGGATGTCTTGAGTGTCAGAAACGGCTCAGGTTGAGCTGAGAAGTGGACGAGTGTAAGCCCCTGCAGAGTGCTGGCACGTGATAAGTCGATGGTGAGTCGAAGCGTTTCTTGGGTTATTAGACCTCCAACGGATCAGGTTGAGCTGAGAAGTGGACGAGTGTACGCCCCTGCCCCCGAGGGAGTCGGACAACAAGCGCGTGAGCTTGGAGTCGCGGTACGGCACGTGCGTGGACTTGCCGTCCGTCAGAGCCGTGATGCAGGGTCATTTGAAGGTTCCCTGACTGTTTGCTCGTAGTGTACCAGTGTACCCATACTACACATAACACTCGCCGCATCCTCCTCCCTGGCCTGACACTCGCTTCAAATCAGGGTCAGCGTGACGCGTCGCGCTGACATTCCGAGGGTCAATTGACTCGTGGATTGCGACGCGGTCGGACTGTCGGTGAGTCGGTCTGTGGGATATTCGAAATGGACAGTGCTGATTGGTCGAACGGGATTCGATACCACAACTTCGATACCAGACCCGACACTGAGTTTAAAACGGAGGCGTGCACATCCCTGCCTTGATGACGTTGCCCAGCGCCGACAAGCTCTTGTTGATGGTCTTGGCCTCCTCCATCCGAAGGCCGTGCGCGCCCGTCTTACCCACCATCTCCGACCCCGCTAGATCCACCAGAATGTAGCAGCGCAAGTTGAAATGAAAGCATGACTTGAAAGCAGTTTGCCATATTATACTTCCAAGCGCTGATACCATATGCGCTTTCAACGCGGGGTCTGAAACTGTCAGCATGCACCGCCTCACCAGGAACAGCTTGCCCGTCTTGACCGTCAGATCCTTGCGGTCTTTCTGCTGGATGGTGAGCTGGAAGATGGCGTGGGACCGGCTGGACTGCGCGTTCATCCCCGCGGGCAAGGCCGTGTTAGGGTTCATGGTTTCAGGTTTAGGGTTTAGGGTTTAGGGTCGAGCGGCTGGACTGCGCTGCGCGTTCATCCCGGTGGGCACGGTCGTGTTAGGCCAGGGAGAAGGATGCGGTGAGTGTGTATGGGCAGGGCCGTGTTAGGATGAGCAAACAGTCCTCGGCCCGACCCGTGGCGCCTGTCTGCCGCGACTTGGTGCCCATGGCCAGGCACCGCATCACCTCCTTGTCGTCGTTCACCACCAACTCCGTCGCGCCGTCCACAAACACCCCCCGCTGCAAGTCCGTGCGGATGTCCAGGTTATTCGCTTTGTGCGTCCGGTCCAACAGATCCCTGATGCGCTCCATATAAATTTCCACGAAGGAGCAGCCCACGGTGTACTCGTAGGCCTCGGAGGTGGAGTTGATGCGGTCGAAGATGTAGTCCACGGCGCGCGGCGTGATGCCCTTCAGCTCGTCGTCGCCCGATGCCAGGGGCGCACACTCCTCCACTTTTCGGCTCAACTTGAGCTGTTTATGATACAAAAATCCAACCTGAACACCCCCTCGTACCCTCTAACACTCACTAGCACCCCCTAAACACTCCTTCACGCACCCCCTATCCCACCGAAAGCACTTACCTTCAGCTGAAAAATGTGAGTGTTAGGGGCTATGAGGGGATGTTTAGGTTGGATTTGTGTATCAGAAACGGCTCAGGTTGAGCTTAGAGGTGGACGAGTGTAAGCCCCTGCCCGACACCCCCTCCATGGTGAACGTCTTACCCGCGCCCGTCTGCCCGTACACGAACACCGCGGCGTAGGACCCATTGAAGAAACGATGTTGGGTTCAAGCGAATGTATCTACACTGGTACATCATGAGAGCGATCAGTCAGGGAACGAGTGGCTAGGCCTGGAAGGATGTTGCGGCGGGTGTGTACCAGTGTCCGGAGAGCAAACTGTCAGGGGGGCGAGTGGCCAGGACAGGTAGTGGGATGCGGCTAGTATGTGAGGGTACACCAACGCAAGGCTGAATCGTTTATGACTAAGGCCATGCGCTACCCTAAGCATAAACCCTTTCGAGGGGGATGTTAGATTTGTAGATGTGAGTGTGCTTGTGTCATTCCATCTTTAGCATCTAGCTAGGATAGCGCGCGCATACTCTGTACTGAATTAAGCGCTTTAATGTTTAGGTGCGACATGAGAGCAAAGTGTTGGGTTGTGCTGGGAAAAGTACTGATGAGAGGCCCCTGCCGTGGCGTAGAAGCCATTGAAGACCTCCTCGATGATGGGCAGCGCCGCGTAGTTGAACACCGAGCAGGAGGGTCAATGCGAACAAGCAATCGAACCGATATCGGACGTCGCAGGAGGGTCAATGAGAACACGCACTCGGACCGATATCGGACGTGCTCGTACGACGTACCTTCACGGCGCGAACGCTCGCACATATACGCGCGGGGAAAGTATATCTCACGGCGGTCGAGTGCGGCGGTCGAGTGCGGCGTTCTACGCATTCCTCCCAGGGGCTTACACTCGTTCGCGTTAGAGCTCAACTTGAGCAACTTCAGGACACTTTCATGCGTTAAGCTGGGTTGTACGGTGGATAGAAGAGCTCAAGTTGAGCTAAATTGGGAACGAGTGTAAGCCCCTGATCCCCCCTGCCTCGGCTTGCGCGGCGTCGGAGGAGAAGACGCGGTCGAAGGTGTACGTGCCCCCGTCCGCGTCCTGGTCCTTGATGTCACACGACAGCCCATCCCGCGCCCAGGGTCACAAGCGTTCCATTCGTCGCCGCATCGTCAAGGTTCAAGGTCAGGCTCACAATTTGTTGGGTTGTGACACGGAGGCGGTGGCGGCTTAAATCACAGCGTCGCTGCCGCGCCGTCCCGTCCCACCGCCGTGCATGCGTGCGTCTGCGTTCAGGGGGACTTTCACAGTCGCAGTTCACATCCGCGCCGTGTCACAAGCGTTATACTATGCGTTGTGTTCCCAGTGGCGTGTGGTATACCTCGTGGCGACTACTAACATGCGTGTTCTCATAGATGCGGCGGCGGCGGCGCATGAGTGACGCCGCCGCGCCGTCCCGCCGTCGTGCCGCCGTGCGTTCAACAAGGGGGGAGGACTTTTCACATTTCACAGTTCGAGTCTCCCATGCCTCGGCGAAGCTGACGGCCTTCTGCCCTTTGGCCTCGCGCTCGATGTCGTTCTCGGGGCGGAACCGCGCGCACACCGTCACGGTTGTCGCGCCGACGTCCATGGTGACCGCGCGAGGCGTCCCCTGCCAAGCGGCGCCGTGAAAATAGGATGCTGTTTTTCTCGTTTTGTCGGTCCTTTCAAGCACCTGCCGACCTGGCACCACCACCCGACGGTAAACGCGCTTCGCGCCAATATCCCGCGCCGGCCAGAAACGTGATTTGCCAAGTCGGTATTTTTTTCGAGCATCCGCCGCCTCCCGCCCGCTTTTGGACGTCGAGGCCTGCGAATGGTGGACGTGGAAGAGCGCTCCAAGGTAGCGGCTTCCGCAGCCTTCGGGCACGCGTTTTTTTAACCTCATCGTAACAACACATCCCCATACCCACTCCCGTAAGCCCTCACGTCGTCTCCCGCACGTCGCCCGTCCGATTTTGACCGACCGTTTTGGGGAAAAAACAGTAAATTCTTTCAAGAATTCCTTGCACCCCACCCCGTGTGCAAAGATTTGTGGCAAAAAGTTGAGTGTGGCAAAACTTCCGGCTCCGAACATGGCAGTCTTTCCCCGCGCCGCACGTGTCACGCGTTCAGCCCCACGCATATATCGATCCTGCCGCCGCCGCGATAACGCCACCCCTGAACAATTACCCGTTTCAAAAAGCATCCACTGAGAACTCCAACGTCCCGTCGAAGACCATGGGTGGCGTCGCTGCCGCCATTATGTGAGACCCAGCGTAAAACCCACGGGCCCGAGATCTTGGGCCCGACCCATGTTTCAGTTTCCGGAAGAACCGGCGCCGCGCGCGCGTGCGGTGCGCGATCGTGCGCGAGCGAGGGACGACTCTTCCGTTAAGTACGGGCGAAATACTTCCCTCGCCGCGACGCCTCGGCTCGTCTTTGGCGCCCGCCGGTTTAAATTTCGCTTTTTAACCCTAATTTCGCCTTTACCCTAATTTTGCGACGGGCCTGAACTGACGCGGCCACTTCTTCTCCGAGGCGCGTCCATAGAGTGATCCTGCAGTCCGTCAGGCACCTCGCGCGGTACTACACGGACTTCGACAAGTTCTTCGACGTCGCCAACCAACGTCAGTTGCCATCCCGCACGTCCCCTCATTCCTTTCCCCTCCTCCCTCCGCGTGACCCTCCCTTCCCCGTTATTTTCCCCGCCGCCACGGTAATCCCGATTTTCTGGCGCTGACCGGCCAGCCGGCCGAGAGCCCGAGACCGCCTCCGGCCGACCAAGAATATCAGCCGATACCATTTTGAATAATTTGACCAACCTGACGCTCTCGTTGTCGGTGCGCGTTGCCTTCACCGCAGTGGGCGAACGCGCGCGGCTGCGTGCGCAGGGCCGCTGCGTCCTGGGATGCGTCCACTACGCACGCCTCTTCGAGCGCCTGGTTCCCGGCACGGCCGCGGTCCGCACCAAGGACGCCAACGATAACGCCTTCTGGAACAGTGAGCACATCCCCGGCAGATTTCAGACAGTTCATTTCCGACAGTTTTCCCACACCGTGCGCCCCTGGGTCCCGGGACGCGTAGAGCTGTTACTTGCCCGAGCATGTCCGTGGGATTTTTCTCAGCACCGCAGCCGCACGCCGCGCTCTACTTTTGCGGCCCACGCCGCCGCTACTCTCCCTGCCCGCCTCGCACTGGCTCCTCCTGCTCTTCTCAGACTGACTCTTCCTCCTCCGCACCCGCACTCTCTTCCTCCGCTTGCTTCGCGCAGTGTTCTTTGGGATGGTTTACCCAGCGTTCCAAGGCCCGTTCTTCACCGACGTCAAGACCCAGCTACTAACGCCAAGCAGGGCCTTACCCACACATGTAAACAACGCATTTCCAGCTTATCTTATGCCGTGCCTCTGACTGAATCACAGTCCTCTCTCCGACCTCCCACTTATTATTTCACATGCTCAAGTTGAGCAGGAAATTAGTACCGGTATTTGACCCTGTCCACAGAAGGTGTGGGAGGCGGAGCCTCTTTTCGCCTCAACAAGGTAGGGCCCAGACACAAGTAGCTTCTCAGCCAACATTTTAAGCTATTTGTGACCTCAAAGGCATAAATACGTATCATAAGTTGAGCTGAGAAAGAGTGCTCTGTAAGACCCTGCAACTGGCAGTTCATCTCCAGCATGGGCCTCGACATGCAGGTTTTCTTGAACACGCTGCAGCGCTGCGTCGACCGCCCCGAGGTGGGGCCGCTTCAGGATAATTCTTCATTGACTCTCCCACTCACTGTAGTAGTTCAAGAGAGAAGAAATATGTCACCTTGGGTACCAACCATTCTGCTATGTTGGGCGGTTTTGCGCGGTTGCCCCCGTACTAGAGCTACGAGTATTCATGCTGCTTTTATATTTGATCATTCGCGAAGGTTTTCTTATATTGCGGTTGCCCCTACCGGGCGGAAGTGTTCCCGGGCATGCTTGCCAAGAAGGGCTGGCATGGCGCGTTGTGCACGATCTCGGAGTGCCTGCCCGCTGAGGAGCACTCGTGGTTGGGCCTGGCGGATATTGCTCGCCACGTCATCAAATGCAATTTGAAGCCTCGTTTCTTGACTCACATTGCACCGTGTGACGTGACGAGCAATATCCTGTTGCCCGCCACGTCATCAAATGCATTTTGACAGCTCGTTTCTTGACTTACATGGCACCGTAGGACGTGGCGAGCAATATCCATCAGTCCCTGGCTCGTGGTATTACACTCGCGCGGCACCGGCGGCGGCGCTTCCACTTCCCGCGCCTGTTCCACTTCCTGTGCAGACCGCCGCGCCGCCGCGTTCTTCCGCGGCGGCGCCACGGGCGGCGAAGCTCCGCCGCACTGACGCTGCCGCCGCCGCCCACGAGGTAGGGTGGTGAGGTTGACAGCATCAAAACCCGTGTTGAAAGCGCCTATGCTTTCAGCGCTTGAAACTAGAATATGCTAAATTGCTTTCAACGCTTGGTTTCAATTTCAACATGCGCCGCTACAACGAGGAGCAGGAGGAGGAGGAGTACCTGACGGTGCTCGCGCCCCTGCCAGCAGATCTGAAGAAGCTGCACGTGGCAACCCTGAAGGTGCTCCTGAAGGAGAGCGGGCTGCCCGTCTCGGTAGGGCGGTGCAGGTTGCCCCTATTAAACCCACGGTGAAAGCGCCTGGAACTAAGCGCCTGAAACTAAATTGTGACGAACCGCTTTCAAACTCTGCTTTCAATTTCAACTTGCGCCGCTTCATCTCGGGCAAGAAGAACGAGCTCGTCGCCAGGCTCGATGTCTTCCAGGTAGGGCCTGTCGGATGTTGCTTGCCATGTCATAGGATGCCATTGAAATCAACAGACGAGGGTGCAAAGCTCGTTGGATGACGTGGCGCGCAGTATCCGCCAGGCCCTACCATGTTGCTTGCCACGTCATAGGATGCCATTTAATTCAACAGGCGCGGGTTCAAAGTGAGTTGGATGACGTGGCGCGCACAATGTTCGCCACAGCAAGGATGCCTGTTTATTCAACAGACGAGGGTACAAAGTGCGTTGCATGACGTGACGCGCAATATCCGCCAGGCCCTACTCCTGGGGCGCCGCTGCAAAGCGCCGCCGCAAAGAAGTGAAATCTGAGGCGGGGGCTTACACTCGTTCCTGTTTCAACTCAACTTGAGCTCCTCTGTCCCACTTATAACCCAAATGAACCCACGAATGTGTCCTGGGGTTGCTCAAGTTGAGCTCTAACGTGAACGAGTGTCAGCCCCTGGCCTGAGGTGGAGTCTAAAGTGATGTCTGAGGCGGAGTCTGGAGTGACGTCTGGTATGATGCTGTCTGGTCTGCTCTGGTCTGATGCGGAGGCTGAAGTGAAGTCAGAGGAGTCTGTAATGAAGTCTGATGCGGAGTTCCAGCCCCCGGAGTTGGAGT
>Ga0307488_10005609_pt1 | contig 10373 bp, 17 predicted proteins | sample SB02metaG_FD_202248 | JGI IMG/M metagenome (GOLD analysis project Ga0307488, IMG submission 202248) | Sea-ice brine microbial communities from Beaufort Sea near Barrow, Alaska, United States - SB 0.2 | ecosystem: Environmental > Aquatic > Marine > Coastal | place: USA: Alaska | collected...
TACCACTATTTACTAGACAGACCGCAGAGAATCATGCTAAGACATTAAGAGAGATGTCACCAGCATCACCAATATTTGTAATTAACAAAGCATCGGAGTAATAACATGGCACTAGATACACGCATGGTAAGCATGGTTCTTGCAGAGAACACTAACAACTTTATGACAGTCAAGTTCCTGACTAAGACAGGCGAGGAGCGTACATACAATGGTCGTCTTAACGTCAAGAAGTACCTTGTAGGTGGCGAACGTGGTCGTAAGGCAGCTAACGTACTGGCAGCACACAACCTGATCCCTATGCTAGTCGGTAAGGATGGCGATAAGCCTAGCTTCAAGAGCTTCTGTCTTGACCGTGTACTAGCTATCAAGGCTGGTGGTCGTCACATCTATGCAATGGGAGCGGAGATAGCATGATACATGATTACTGGGAAGACGATTGCCCACCTGATGTAGCAAAAGAGATCAACGAGTGGTTAGAGGAGGATGACACATGATGACCCCAAGCATAGTATGCCTAGCAGCAGCAATATTCTTTGAGGCCAGAGACCAGCCAATAGAGGGTCAACTGGCCGTAGCAAATGTCGTGATGAACAGGGTAGAATCACCCCGATGGCCCGACGAAATTTGTGCTGTGGTCTTCCAGCCTAGCCAGTTCTCGTTCACCCACGATGGAAAGTCTGACAACTATCGTAAGTACACCAGCAATGTAGGCGACAGACAAGCTATTGGTATTGCAGAAGAAATAGCTAAATCAGTCATAAAAGGTGGTAGGCTAGGCTTGACAAGTACCCACTATCACGCTACCTATGTGTCACCATACTGGCGAAAACAGTACCACTTAGATGGTCGCATAGGTGACCACGTATTTTACACAGCACCCGCAGGGAGATAAGACTATGACACGAGAACTAGAACGGCACTTAATGGAGATGGGCGTTATCGCCAGTACAACCTTAGAGGAGCTAGAAAGTCACAAGGCTATCATAGACCCCACAATGGTTAAGGGTTACTTCAATGACCCCAGAGACGCAAACGGTGAGGTTCCATTCTAATGAATACAGTATGGATGTTGATATGGTTCGCTGTGATACCAGAGGTTGCAGTTAAGTACCATCACTTAGATACGTTTGATAACGAGACACTGTGCAAGGCTGAGTTGAAGTTAGCATCTGTCATGGTTAACAACGCAAGAGAAACAATAGAGTGTATTGGAGTTACAATAGAATGATTACAGCAACCTACTATCACCACATGGGTGATGACATCACGACTGTTAACGCTGCGCGGGTATCCTTCGCCAAACAGTCTAAGCTAGTCTGTACGGACCTAATACAAGGCACCTACGACTTAGACAAGCGTGATAAGAAACTAATCAGCTACCTAGCCAAGCACAAACACCTGTCGCCATTCAATCACGCATCAGTTACATTCGTATGCAAGGCTCCTATCTTTGTCGCTAGACAACTCCAGAAACACGAGTACATGCCTTGGAACGAAGTATCTAGGAGATACGTGTCTGACAATATTGAGTTCTATGAACCTGAGGTATGGCGCGGTAAGTCTGCTGATAAAAAACAAGGTAGTGAGGGTGTAGTAGAGAATGTACTTACTCAAATCTACACTGGTGAATACTATGGAGAGTACGATTTCATAGATTACAAATACGTTGCAGAGACGATGTACACAGAGCTTCTAATGCAAGGGGTGTGTGAAGAACAGGCACGTATGGTACTGCCTCAGAACACCATGACAGAGTGGTATTGGACTGGGACACTTGGGGCCATAGCAAAGATGTGTAACCTACGCTGTAAGCCTGACACACAGTATGAGACACGATTGATTGCAGATCAGATTAGTGACAAGATGCAACATCTGTTTCCAGTATCATGGGAGGCATTGATGAATGAGTAAAACAGGCACAATGAAAGTCACAGCCATGACTGAACATGAGGATGGCAGTGCTACCTGCACCTTCGATCTAGATGATAAGACAACAGCGTTAGCCCAAGAGTTAGGGCTAAAGTTACTAATATACTGTGGTGCCACAGGAACAAACTTAGATTATGTGTTCAAAGATATATTAGGGGAGATACATGATTAAGCTAACAACAGATGAGATCGTGACAATGTGTGAGAAACTGGCGAGTAAGTACCGCCAGCATCACATGCGAGATGACCTGATAGCTGAAGGGGTGCTGGCTGTTTATGATCGGTTGGATACCACCCCTGATGATTACCCTGCTAGTCTATACCGCAGGGCTAACAAGGCTATGTATGATTACATTAACGTCAAGACCAAGGCTGTCACTATCCCTACGTCTAGGGCAGCTACAGAGGTTGCACTGGGTAATGAGTACACAGGTCAGAACTACTCCGACGAAGGTAAGAAGGCTTTACGTCAGGCTCTGTCGTCAACTACAGTACAGTTTGATGAGGAGTTTATGCTTGCGGTTGAAGACTGTACCAAAGACTACGAGCAGAAAGACTATCTGAAGAAAGGCTTTGATAAGTTAACAGAAAGGGAAATTGTGATTATTAAAATGAGATACTTTGACGACATGACGCAAGAGGATGTAGCTGTACATCAGGGTGTTACTCAGCAATCTATTGCGCTGTGGGAGGAGACAGCTTTGAGTAAAATGGATAAGTTGTAACAATTCGTTACTTGTGGGTATTGGGTTTGGGTCTATATAGTAAGATGTACCTTGTAAGGTTTCTTACACAAGTTATAACTTAAGTTATCTTAAGTGTTAACAACAACAAGTAATAACTAAAGGATAAGATTATGGATGATGATGAGTGGTTGGCAAGTGTGTCTACAGATAAACCAGAGTGGCAGTACCATGAGTTTTGTCTGTGGTTGCCACATAAGCCTGAGACAGTAGAAGATATTTCCAATGACATGGCAGCTAATGGCTTCAGACTGGATCGTGCGATTACTACACACGAGGGTAAAATCCTTGATGGTCGTCACCGATACGAGGCTGCGCTACAAGCTGGTGTTGACCCAGTGTTTGTAGAGTTTCAAGGCACTAAAGAGGAAGCCATTGCTTATGTAACATCTGAGAATGTTGCACGGCGTCACCTTAACAATCAAGAGAAAGAGTATTTCTACGTACAACGTGCTGAGGCTCTTGGTGTTCGTGGTCAGGGGAAATCTTGGCATAGTGGGACACAAGATGATAACATGACAAATGACATATTAACCCCATCCAGAGAAGTACACGCAGATGCAATTGGGGTAACCCCTAGAACAGTTGCCAGATGGGAGAAAGACCGCAAGGAGATCAAGGCTGACCCAGAACTAGCAGCAAAAGCTACAACGCCCGAAGGCTACAAAGAGGCTAAGGCTGAAGTAAAGAAGCGCAGGAATGTTGTCGTACCAGACTATCGTGTGGACGATGCTATGGGAGCCATCAAGGGAATTGCAGAGTTGTTTAACAAACGCTTTGTAGGAACAAAAGAGGAGGCAGCAAGTGTATTAGTATCAGAGCTTATAAAGGGATGTGAGACCGACGACATAGGTTTAAGCATAGCCAGAGACTACGTGAAGTGGTTTATGTCGCTAAAAGAAGTTATGGACATAGCTGAACCCACACTATCACGTTTTCTAAACGAACAACCAAACCTTAAAATAGTATAGGATACCCGAACATGACAAAAGCAACAAACGCAGCTAAACTATATGACCAGTCTAAGCAATTCTGTATGGACCTTGGTTTAATTCCAGACTTTGACAGTGCAAGCCGTCTACTACGATCTGGTGTATCCTCTGTAAGAGGCAACCTAAACTACCGTACCCGTAAAGATATTGTAGACATTGCAAAGAAGCCCTACACTAACGAGTTTGGTAAACAGGAAGCCTTTGGGTCTATCTGTGATAGAGACCTTGAGTACGCAGAGAAGTTTGTAGAGGCAACCATGAGCCGCTTCCAAGGTGGTGTAAAGAATATGACCGAGGCCAGTATGTACATAATTCGTTGTCAACGTGCAGAGATCAACAAACTCAAAGACTAAACAAAGGAGAGCCACATGGCTGAACATGCCCACCAAGAGTGTCCCTATGAAACGTGTGGCTCTTCTGACGCCTTTAGTTATAATGACGAAGGATACGGAAAGTGCCATGCTTGCAACCAAGGATACCCCTCCAGCAGAAAGACCTTCGACTGGGCGGATGAGAAATACCCGACAAAAGGAGATAACAAGATGGCATTTACACCTAAAGCTGTTGTGTCGTTCCATGAGGACACCCCCAGCGATGGAAAATATGAGACTATTCGTGGTATCCAGAGCCGCACAATGGAAGACTACGGTGTTCTAACCTACGGTGATCGTCAAGAGTACGTGTACCCCAGCGGGGGAATTAAGGTACGCAACCTAAAAGACAAAGGGTTCTACGCTAAGTCAGGGTTCAAGGGTGATGAACTGTTCGGTATGAACCTGTTTACTGCTGGTAGCTCTAAGATGGTTACGATCACAGAGGGTGAACTAGACGCTCTCTCAGTGTCTCAGATACTCAAGGGCAGCTACACTAACCCTGTGGTCTCCCTTCCCTCTGCTACGCCCTCTAAGAAGCTGTGGGAGAACTGTAAGGAGTGGTTAGATAGCTTCCAGAAGATCGTGCTGTCAGTGGACACTGATGACGCTGGTAATGCCCTTGCTGATAAGATTGCTAAGTTGTTCCCTAACAAGGTCTACCGTGTAAACCACCACCCATACAAAGACGCTAATGACTTTCTAAAGGCTGGCAAGGGAGCAGAGTTTAAGAGTGCATGGTGGGCAGCAAGTAAGTACACACCTGAGAACGTGATGAACACCACAGAGGACTTCCTGTCGCTGTATCAGGATGCACCAGAGCATGAGTATGTTCCTACAGGTATCCAAGCACTAGACGATAAGATACTAGGTCTGATGCAGGGTCACTTCACGGTTATCAAAGCACCGACAGGCATTGGTAAGACTGAGGTCATGCGTTACCTTGAATACAACATGATTACTCGTGGTGTACCAATAGCTGCAATGCACGTAGAGGAAACCAAGCTACGGTCTCTGTTAGGTCTTGTGTCTTACGAATGTAATGACAACCTGACACGAAGGGACTTGATTGAGGAGAAGGGAGCTAACGCTCAGGTAATTGCTGCAATCCAGAAGCTAACCAAAGATGAGTTGTACTATCAATTCTTCATGGGTGACGGACAGGGTGCAGAAGAGCTATGCGATCAGATCAGATACTTCAGTCAAGCCTGTGGGGTTAAGTTCGTATTCTTTGAGCCTATCCAAGATGTAGTGGTAGGATCATCTGAGGAAGGCAAAGAGACAATGCTTGCTGATCTAGCCATCAGACTGTCTAAGCTGGCAGCAGAGCTTAACGTGGGTATCGTTACTATCGCCCACACTAATGACAATGGAGACCCAAAGTATTGCAAGATGATTGGACAACGAGCTTCTGTCGTTATTGACTTGTCACGGGAGAAAGAAGCAGATAGCTTAGAGGAACGAAACACGACTCACATCCGCGTTGAGAAGAACCGACCATGCTCAGAAGAGGGCAATGCAGGTACAATGCGGTTTAACTTAGATACATTCACTTTAAGGGAAGTATAAATGACAACAGTATTCGACATTGAAACAGACGGTCTTTTAGATGAGATGACCAAAATTCATGTCATGTCTTGGTCTAACGACATGGGTGAAGTTAAGCATACCCATGACTATGATGAGATGCGTTATGTGTTACTCAACACTGGTACTCTGGTGGGACACAACATTATCCGCTTCGACATACCCGCCGTGGAAAAGTTACTTGGTATCAAAGTAAAGGCACGTCTGATCGACACGCTGGCACTTAGTTGGTACATCAACCACGGACGTATGAAGCATGGCCTTGAGGGCTACGGAGAGGAGTACGGGGTTCCTAAGCCAGTGATTAAGGACTGGAACACCCTGACGCCTCAAGAGTACGCTCACAGGTGTAATGAGGACGTTAAGATCAACAACCGTCTCTGGCGTGACCTATCGCTTAAACTAGGTAAACTGTACAAGGACACACCAGAAGACAAAGAACGTCTGATTGATTACCTGTCGTTCAAGCTAGACTGCGCCAGAGAACAGGAAGACCTACGGTGGAAATTAGACGTACCAAAGGCGCAAGCATCCTACGACGAAATTAGCCGTCTCAAAGAAGAGAAGGTTGAGCAACTGGCAGAGGCTATGCCTAAGCGTACCCTTGAGCGTATGGCTAACAGGCCAAAGGTTATGCACAAGAAAGACGGAGAGCTATCCTCACACGGTGAGAAGTGGGTGGCTCTCTGCAAGGAGTATAAGCAGTCTGTGACTACGATAGGCTTTAAGGTAAAGACAGGTGAGGAACGGGGAAACCCTAACTCTAACGATCAGGTTAAGGAATGGCTACGGTCTCTAGGTTGGGAGCCACGTACATTTAAATTCGTAAGGGATAAGAGTAATGGAGAAACAAGACAGATTGAGCAAGTACGCAAAGGCTCTGACTTATGTAGTAGCGTTCGGGAACTTTCTGCTGTTGATCCTTCTGTTGACTTGCTTGATGGCCTTACTGTTCTTACTCACCGCGCAGGGATACTGAAGAGCTTCTTAGAAGGTCACACAGATGGCTACCTACAGGCTGGTGTCGCTGGACTTACGAATACGTTCCGCTTCAAGCACTTTAAGCCACTGGTTAACCTACCCAGCGTAGATAAGCCTTATGGTGATGTGATCCGAGGGTGCCTGATTGCACCAGAAGGTTACGTGCTATGTGGTGCTGACATGACATCACTAGAGGATACGACCAAGCGTCACTACATGAAGCCCCTCGACCCTGACTATGTACAGGAGATGAGCCGTGAAGGATTTGACCCACACTTAGACTTAGCACTACACGCTGGTCTTATTAAGCAGAGTGACATCGACATGCACAACTCAGGTGAGCGGTCACTCAAGGAGTTGCGTAAGAACTACAAGGTTGTTAACTACAGCGCCACGTATGGCATTGGGGCAGCAGCACTAGCACGAGGTACTGGTATGAGTAAGAAGGCTAGTCAGACCCTCTTAGATGCCTTCTGGTCACGTAACTGGGCCATTGAGAAGGTAGCTAGTGGAGCAAAGACAAAGGAAGTGTTGGAGGGCATGTGGCTTAAGAACCCAGTGTCAGGTTTCTGGCATAGCCTACGCAGTGACAAGGATCGTTTCAGTACGCTCAATCAAAGCACAGGTGTCTTCTGTTTTGATACATGGGTTGCACTGTGTCGTACCAACGGAATTAAGTGTGTCGGGCAGTTTCACGATGAAGTGATTGCCCTAGTAGAGAGAGGTAAAGAAGGACATGTAGAAAAGATCATGCACGATGCAGCTATCAAGTTGAATCAAAAGGTAAAACTAAATGTGCCTCTGGGGACAGATGTACAGTTTGGCAACACCTACGCAGACATCCACTAGGATAAAATAAATATCAAAAGTTGCTTGTGAAAAAGCGATTTGGGTCTATATAGTATATTACCACCCCCGACGAAAAAAGGAAATCAAAATGGGTAAGACAGTTCAAGTAGAGTGCGAGATTGAATGGGCTAAGTTGCGGGAAGAAGACCGTGACATGGGGCCAAACGATGGCTCTGATATGGCAAACACTTTCAACGCAAAGCAAGGCGTGTATGTCGTTAACCTAATGTTGACCGAAGATAGCAAGACTAAGATGATTGCTGACGGTGTTCCTAACAAGGGTTTACAGGCGCAGTTGTTTAAGACCAACAAAGAAGGTCGCATGTTCTACAAAGCGACACGACCACACTTTAATCCTAAGTTCCGCAATCAGGAAACTGGAGAGCAGGGTGTAACAGTAGGGCCACCAGCTATGTTTAAGAAGTCAGGGGATGGTTTCGTCCCTTGGAACTGGGAAGAAGACGGGCTGATCGGTAACGGCTCTAAGGCGATTGTTAAGCTGGACGTGTGGGACGGTAAGATCACCACACTAGAGAAAGTAGCAGTTGTTGACCATGTAGTCTATGAATCAAATACAGATGATCGGAGCGTTTTCTAATGCAAGTAACAATTACATTTACAGCGACTGATGAGGACGATGGGTTTGAGGGTTCTACAATAGTAGTACGTGATAACATTGATGACCTCTACGGTCTGGGTAAAGCCTACGCTGATGCAACACGAGCAGGGGGTTATACATACGTAGAAGATGTTGCCTTTGAGAAGGACGATGGTGCAATGGTGTTTGGCGGCTTTTAATGGCTAAGGTAAAGGTTCTGGTAGATGGAGACATCATAGCATACCGAGCAGCCTTTGCCACTCAAGACGATCTCCCCAAGGATGCGGAAGAGAAGGTAGAGAACCTTCTGGACTTCATTCTTGAGGAGACGTTAGACTTTCATACACCAGACCAATACGAGGTGTACTTAACTGGGTCTAACAACTTTCGTTTTGAGATAGCAAAGTCACACCCCTACAAGGGAAACAGAAAGGCAGCAGACAAGCCAAAGCACTTAAAACATGTACGAGAGTATCTGATTAAGAAGTTTGGTGCCATAGTTAGTGAAGGAGAAGAAGCTGATGACCTCATAGCAATAGAAGCCACAAGGTGTGGTCCAAATACTATTGTCGCCTCAATCGACAAAGACATGTTGCAGATACCCTGTCGTCACTACAACTTCAATAAGAAAGAGTGGACAACTGTTAATGACTGGGATGGAGCTAAGTTCTTCTACACTCAGATACTGACAGGGGATGCAGCAGACAACATTAAAGGGTTGTATGGTATTGGCCCCAAGAAAGCAGCTAAGTTGCTTGAGGGCATTACATCAGAGGAAGGACTTTGGGAAGCCTGTGTGAAAGCCTATGAAGGTGATACAGACCGTATTATTGAGAACGCTAGGTTACTATGGCTACGGAGGTATGAAGGAGAGTTATGGCAACCACCAGTAAGCGTAGACAACACGCTATAAAGAATGGTTACAGATCAGGGCTTGAGGATGACATCTCTGTTGACTTGAAGGATCGGGGTGTGAGTTTTGAGTATGAGACACTAAAGATTAAGTGGACACTACTTGAGAATAAGACTTACACCCCAGACTTCATTTTACCTAACGGTATCATAATTGAATCAAAGGGGCGGTTTGTAGCTGCTGATCGAAAGAAGCACTTGAAAGTTAAGGAGCAACACCCTAAGTTAGACATACGATTCGTGTTTAGCAACAGTCGTGGCAAATTAAACAAGGGTGCTAAATCAACATATGGTGACTGGTGTGATAAACATGGGTTCATCTATGCAGACAAAAGGATACCAGACGAATGGCTGAAGTAAATAGTTTACTAACACAACTACTTAAGCTCAACAAAGAGCAGCTTGAGGAAATAGGGTTTCATGTAAGTGTGGCCCTGATGGAAATGGAGGCAGTAGATGAGTAAAACAGTAGTAGTCTTTAGCTGCGCTCACGTAGACCCTTCGGTAGACAATGAGCGGTTCAACTGGTTAGGCGAGTTCTTATACGACATCAAGCCTGACTATGTTGTTGACTTGGGGGATGGCGCTGACATGCGGTCTTTAAATACATTTGACACTCGTTCCCCAGAAGCAATCGTTAGCCAGAACTATGAGGCTGACATCAACCACTACAATGATGCACAAGAACGTATCCGATGGAAGTTCAGACATCATAAGCGTAAGCGGCCTAACTACTTTGGATTTGAGGGAAACCATGAGCAACGCATCAAGAAAGCCATCAGAACAGACCCCAGACTGGAGGGAAGCAAGTACGGGATTTCCTTCGGGCATCTTCAAACGAAGCACTGGTTCGATGAATATCACGAGTATGAAAACTCAGCACCAGCGATTGCTGACTACGATGGTGTCTCTTACGCACACTTCTTTAGTAGCGGCAACTTTGGGTCTGCTATGTCTGGTATGCACCATGCTAACGGGCTACTGGCTCATCGTCACCATAGTTCTACTTGCGGCCACAGCCATAAACGTGACATTAAGTTTAAGGATGCTTCGCACCCTAACGGTGTTATCGGACTTGTCGCTGGCTGCTATAAGGGTGCAGCAGAGGGATGGGCGGGACAAGCTAACCGAGAATGGTGGTCTGGAGTAGTAGTGAAGCGTGAGGTAGCTAACGGTATGTATGAACCACAGTTTGTATCTCAGTCCACCCTAAAGGAGATGTATGGGAAAGCGCAGTAACTTTGAAAGAGTTGAACGTGATTACTATCCCACACCAATAGCTGCTGTTGAACCATTGATCCCGCACTTGCCTTACACGTTTGATTACGTAGAGCCTTGTGCGGGTGATGCCCGACTTATACAGCACATAGATGAATTAACTGGAGGGCATGGGGAGTGCTTATATGCTTGC
>Ga0307488_10005610_pt1 | contig 10373 bp, 10 predicted proteins | sample SB02metaG_FD_202248 | JGI IMG/M metagenome (GOLD analysis project Ga0307488, IMG submission 202248) | Sea-ice brine microbial communities from Beaufort Sea near Barrow, Alaska, United States - SB 0.2 | ecosystem: Environmental > Aquatic > Marine > Coastal | place: USA: Alaska | collected...
TCGTCCGTAAAGGAATAGTGAGCATCATCAATTAAAATAGTAGTGCCCTCCGCATCATACTCTGTGCGACCCTTCTTAAAAACAAAGAACCTATGTCCAGATGTAGGGTCTCTATCCTGCCACAGATCACGAGTAGAAGATACGTTCAGATGAAATAGGCCATCCAACTTGTCTGTAGTGTCGTAGAAAGGGCTAGAATATGAAGTAGTAGAGTTACTTAGATCGCTTCCGTCACTGTTTGCCCACCCAGTATTCAGTATTAAATCTTTTCTGCCACCCTTAGAGACTATCTCAAAAAACTTACTGTAGCTTAATTCTAATACAGTACTATTCCAGTTAGACGCCACATGAGTACCACTTACAGGGTGTACCATTAAGTAGTCTCCGTTACTTACATCTAACGCGTCAAAATCTCCTGACGAGATCTTAAACCTGTGAATCTGGACTATATCAATATCTAGCTCAGCGTGTGGGTCTGTGACTAGAACATTTGCACTTGCATAATTATCGAAAAAAGACGCTAACTTAAAGCCAGTGTCGTCGAAATGTACATAAGAAGCATAGGAGGCTAAATGATCTACATCATAATCAGGCAACACTTGTATAGAAGGCAAGCCGGATGTGTGTGAAGAATAAGTAGAGCTGAATTTCCTTACTCTAAATGTCGCCCCTTCGAAGCTTGACGTACTTGTGGATTGAGTATTGTAGGAACTACCACTATCGGATACTTCTATATAGTCCCCTAATCTTGCGAAGCTTCCTATTGTTGCAGAAAAATCTTCGTGGTCATAGTTAGGATCAGAGCTTCCTGATATGGAAGAGTTCATTACATACGTGTTCCCAGATCTTGAAGAAGGTAAATAGATCAGTATAGGCGTAGATACGCTCACCAGAGGCTTACCTATCGTAGCACCTGTAACTACTCTGCCTCCTCGTAACGTGGATACACGAGTTCCCAGCTGCCCGTATTGAGAAGTATACTTAGGCTTTCTTGTCCACCCAGTCGTCCCGCTTACTTTAATAGGATTGGCCTTGCCTGTTTCTGACTGATAAACGTAGTTAGACATTCTACCAAACAAGGCTACTTCTTTAATTAAGGAGCCTGAAGAACCAGCTGCTATATAAGGAACTTCGTAATTTCCGTTAGTCTCATCTCTCCACAAGGACGTAAGAGTCCTACCCACGGGGAATGTCTCGGATATGGGAGTAGTTAAACTACTAGTTGGATACACCAGCGTTCCTAACTTCTTCTGAGTAACTATAAATCTAGTAGCAGTAAGAGAGGCTGTTATCTCCCCATTAATAACTATAGACGTATTAGTAAAGGATGAAACTTGGAAGCTGCCCTCTCCTACTATATAGATAAAATAGCTATTAGAGGCGGATAAGTAACTGTTAACGTTAGCAGTGTTAATCTGATTTACTGTCAACTTACCTTTGTACCTCTTATCTACTGTGATACTTATCGCGTCTGTAAATGTTTCAGAAGAGCTAGACAAGATGGTAATCTTAGATAAATTTCCATTTTCACTATTAGTTCGCAGGTATGACGTGTAGCCATCATCTGTAGGAGTCGTCAGTAAGGTAGTCGAATTAGATAGAGCAAGAGCAAACGCACTAGCACTAGCAGTACTCCCTAAAGCTAAGTCGTCTTTTGAGCGTTTAATTACAATACCATTTATATCTAGTTCTAAGAAATCAGAACCTGAGACAGATGCTAGTGTAAAAACAGAACCACCGTTGGCAGGTGTTAAAGGGTATGACGCCCTCTTAGTTGTTGACGCAGGAGAAGTTCCTGTGTTTTCAGCCATTGCGTAGTCTATAAATACACCAAAAGGAGCCTTGTATAAGAAATCTGGAGGCTCTGACTTTAACTTACCTCTTAGGTATGAGGATTTCTTGCCTGAAGATCCCGTGCTAAACACTCCAGCCAACTTTGTTCCTTTAGGATCCTTGGGATCAGAGAGGATTGCTTTTACTACGTTCTTAACAGCAGTAGTGATAACCGCAGTCTCTTCTATATATCTTCCCTGGTCACTTTCATTAATAGTTGAACTTAGCTCAACTAAGACTGACACCAGCTCTTGCTGAGCTCTCATTAGTACGTCTTCAGAGAGAACTCTACTGACATCAGCTTTTGAGTAGTTTTCTATAGGATTAAATAAGCCACTAATGTCAGTTTGAAATGCTGCGTACATAGAGTAGAAAGACGAAAATAGATTCTTTAATAGCGGAACTACAGTCTCTTTTTTGGTTCCCGATAACTGAGGCTTTATCTGATCGTCTAAGAACTTCTGTAAGAGTGCTTCTGCAGAAGCTCCGCCTTGTTTCCCTTGTGCGCCTATATTATTAGATATAGCAAGTGCTGCTTGTTGTAAGGATGTATAGTCTGTAATTCCGGCTATGGAGTTTGCTTTTATTCCAAGAAGAGCATCTGGAGCTAGGATTTTATCTAACTTTTTTAGGGATGCGCTAGCTTCTTCTCTCACTTCAGAGAGCCGCTGTTCAAAACACTTAAATATAAACCCAGCGTCATTAAACGACGCTAATGCTACCATAGACTTTAAAGTCTTTACTCTTTTTCCCTCGTCTACTACGCCATTAGCATCTTTACTAATCCCCAGTGAAGAAGGAATTAACTTAGATATGTGTAATTCGATCTGCTCTCTACGGAGATCTGACATCTTAACTCACCGTGATTGTAATACTGGTATAGGTAGGTGTAACACGATTGAGCCTAACAATCTTTTCAGCGTACGTGTTATCCATAATCTCCATCTTAGTTGGATCGTAAGCCGTTATCGTTATTATGCTGGTGCCTGGAGTCTCTGCATTCAAAGTATTACCAGATAGAGAAATAACCGCAGAGTTAGAAGAAGTTAAAGTTACAGATGGAACATCATCATGCGTAGTCCCATCTGTCATATTCGCAGTTATTGACATACCTTGATTAGTCCCGACGGACATGGATAAGCTTGCGTCTTTAAATATTAGCGAAGCGGCGCGCGGGAATACTATGTCAGCAAGATCAGCAGAAGCTTCATTAGGAACTGTGCAAATACGAGATAAAGAAGACAGAGTATCAGGGAACTCTATCTTAAACTGAGCTTCTTTTATTAGATTGAACTGAACACGCCCGTCTTTATCCGACGTAAGTTTCATCCTCTCTTGGAATATTAGAGATGTACCGTCTAGTAAAGGGGAGTAGATGTGGCGAATATAGAAAGTGTAGGCTTTGATAGGAAGGCCCGATAGGTCTTTAATATATCCTGTCAGTTGGCAGGTAGCCAAAGATGCGTCGGATGACGTAGTCTTTGTACCTGTAGCGGTTCCTGTATTACTCATTACAAACTATCCTTCATTCTACTCGCGCTTTGAATTAGATTTCTATAATAGTTTCGATCTCCCTTCTGATACTTTTTACGTCCACCAAATACCGATGAGTCTATTCTATTGCGGTCTTTCGCTAACTCAGCTGCCTTGCCATCTTGCATATATCTCAAGAGCTCTTCTGCTTTTTTGACTTTTCTTCTCTTTTTCCCATTTAAAGCGGAAAGGCCTCCGCCTCTTAGATCAGCTCTAGCCTCATCTAAAGCACCAGACATTTCCCTTATTGATAGTGAGAGTTCTTTCTTTGCCTCTCTCTTTTTTAGGATTCTTTTTAGCTTAGATCCGCCAGATGTACCCAGTGCTCCAGCCAAAGCACCGCCCGCAATATACTTCATTTTACGTTCTTTGTTAGTTTGAGGTGTACCAAATTCGTCAGGTCTTCTTGTCCGTTTTTCTACGTACGCTCCACCAGCTCCACCACCAGTAGCGCCTATTAGAGATTCAATCGCTCTAGACCTAAGTGCAGAGGCATTTTTGCGCATTGATACAGCGCCCATACCTGTAGCAGCTAATGCGGTACCGCCTACTAGTCCTTGCGTAAGCATTTTATTCATATTCTCTATATTCTTTACCTGAGAGACTTGGCTTTTATAGTTCTGTCTAGCGCCACGACCTAATCCTATGAGACCCCCTCCTACAGCGCCTTTCGCCATTAGAGAGCCCTTTCCTCTAGATGAGTACAATTTAGGGGCTGGGCCTGCATTATTTATAGCCATCTGTTTTTTGAACTTTCCTCCCAACTCGATAAACCGATCTAGGTCTTTACCCTTCAGTCCCTTCTCCTTTCCTTTCTTCGTTAACTTAATCAGATCTGATACGTTTAGTCTAGAATCCTTCTGTAATTTTTGAATGTAGTTATTATAAGGACGATTTTTTACGCCGGAATAAATTTGCGCTCCAATACCAACAACACCGCCTACTGACGCTCCAACACCAGCCCCTGTAACAGCTGTTTGTAGTGCGTCATCTGACATGATAGATTTAAGAACAGAAGGTTTTTTAGACTTTATAAACCGAATAGACTTCATTAGATTATCCCTAGAGTTAGCGTGTTAGTAGCAGTCAAGTATTGCCCAGCATTGTTTGGGTCTTCCTTCCTAACTCCTATGTCTAAACTAGTGACAGACAAGGGGCTTGGGACTGATACTAGTAGTATATCTTTATTGTCACCTATATGAGACGGAGTAACGTAGCTAGACCCAAATCTTACTTGGGTACCAGTTCCGAAGTACAATCCTTTAATGGCTATTGTACCTCCAGCTGCTACGCTTGATGGTAAAATTTCAGCCAACCTAGGGACTACATCCTCGTTAGCAGTAATTATTATAGACTTAGGGTTGGTGAAACTGTAGTTCGGCTTAGACAGGACTAGTTTATAACTTCCCGCAGGAGCTGATATTGTCACTACGCCACTACTGTTAGTTTCTAACACATGTAACTGTTCAGTTTGCGCAGCATTGTACACCCGAACTGTTACTCCAGGAATTGCAGCGCTTAGCGAGTTGCTGACAGTTAAAGCATAGTCGCCTACTGAACCTTTTATCTTACCTGCTAAGTAAGATATACCTTCTTCCTCTACCTGTATTACATACGTCTGCACATACGAAGAATAATTAACGGTTAAAATCAATAATCCTTGCTTGATTGGAGTGACAGATAGCGCATACGCTTTTGCGTAATTAGAACTGTCTATCTCAGTCAGAATAGCAGAGTAGGTAGCAGTAAAAGACGTTAAATAGACTCCATCTAATGCAGCGTCTATACTTAAGTCAGTTAAACTGAGTCCCGTTGCTAGGTTTGTGTTATATAAGGGAATCCGTAAAGATTGCCCTATTATTCCTTTTAACGTAATCATTATACCACCACTGCGAATAGTCCAGAGCCCGCCCCTGAAGCGGTTATTGAACTTATGTCCATTAAGTCTGAAAGGTCTTTAGTATCCTGTACAGGTACAAGAACCGTACGAGTTATACCTGCTCCTACAATAGTTACCGTAATGCTTGTGTCTTGCACCGCGTCAAATTGAAGTCTTCCTGCCGCATTTGACAGATAAGTCTTAGTACTCCTGGAGATAACACCACCCGGTGTGTCTGCTAGAGGTACTGTAACAGTAACTTGCTTTCCTACTTCTGGGCTTCCACTAAGATCTATGAAGTCTATAAACAGCCTGCACACTACTGGAGAGGAAGGAGCTGGAGCTTCTACGAATCTGGACTGAACACTTAAAGTTTGAGACTGAGAGGACTGATTTGCAACAACTACTGAAGTGTTTGCTCCAAGGTAGCCAGTAACAAAGGTTTTTGCTATATATGTTCCTGGATCTAAGTTTATTGATACTAAACCATTTACATTTGTTGTGCCGTGACTAATTATAGCACTCTGACTAGAATTGTAGATTTTTATCTTAGTGTTAGGCACAGAGGCGTTACTATTAATAGTGTCCTGAACCGTAAATGTGACTGTGTTTATCCCAGAAGTCACACCATCTGATACTGCTGAGTAGACATCATCTACGTCCTTAATGCTAACTTGAACGTCAGTTCTCTGGAGAATCCCAGTAGCTAGAATTAGAGTCGTAATCATACGGTACCCGGATGTATCGAATCCACCACTCAAGGCTAGCAGATAGTGACCACTTCCTATCTCGCTTACTACGTAAGAAATTACTTCGCTGACACCATTCTTATAGGTAGCTATTGTAAAGTCAGAGCTAGTAAGAGATGTTATGGGAGTTTGGCCGTCTAGTTCAAATGCAGTCACAATTTCATAAAAGGCCGCGCCCGTTTTTGATGTGCGCATGTCTGCCTCCTATTTTGGTTCTTGGGAGCTTTCCTCTAAGTATTTAACTACCTCATCTAGTGAGTAGGAAAACATTGCTGAGGCAAACGCCGATATTAGTAGTTCATTAGGCTTAAATTCAGCGTAGTTTGCCATAATGTACACTATCCACCCTGAATGAAACCCTGCACAATAAGTACAAGCCAAAAGGCGATCTAGAATACTAAATTTTTTGTGTAGAAAAGGTACTTTGTGCTGGATCCCAAAAGTTAGTCCTGCGCAAGCCATTAAATATAAAAAGAACATATTAAACCTCTATGTGGATAATTATATAACATTATTTACTTCTTAGTACCTTCACTAGTAGCATATTTTACACCCATTATAGTTCCGATGATAGAAAATGAGTTAGTGAGGAGTATCCCAAACGTGTTGCTCCAAGCGTTTCCTATTACTGTAGTGTCTACACTATAGTACAAAGCGTAGCCATATAGGAGAGTAGTTGAGACACCAACACCTATTATTATGGATAAGGCGACATTTACTATGTTCCCTATTAGCTCAAACTGACTTTTTTTCTGCAATACGTCTAAATCTTGTTCCACAGATTTTTTTGCGTTTTCGGCAGACATAAGAACTTCCTGGAGCTCTCGCATCAATCTATCATTATCCTTTGCCCTTTTTTCAAGCTCGTTATTCTGACTTTGAACTTTTTTTGTGACATCTAGTCTTTTTTGCCTAGTCTCTTTATCCTTCTTTTTAGCCTTCTCGATATACCTAACAAACTCAGCATTATCCGACTCCAGAACTTTTAGTAAGTTCCCTTCTAAGAAAATACTGTGGCTCTTAGAAACTTCTATAATTGCGTCTTCTGATTCTTTCGATAGATTCACGTATACACCTTAAATTCTGACGTCCGGTCCTTGTAAGTACTATAGTTGTCCCTAAACTGCTCTAGTCTAGGTTCTATCTCATCGCTTTTTACTATCCAAAATTGAGCACCTGCTTCTTTAGCTTTCTCTATTTCAAAGTTTTCGCTACTTGAAGATATAATCCCCACAACGACTCCGTTCCCATGCACATAATTTATCCGTCTAATTAGCTCAATTCCGTCAAAGCTGGAGCCTACTATGTTTAAGTCAACGAATACGCACTCAGGCTTCCCAGTTCCTTGAGCATTCCATTTAGCGAAGAGGCGGTCTGCTTCATCGGAAGACGACACAGTTTGTAGATTTAGAGTTATATCTAATAGAGAACACGCGTCCTCGAACACCAAGTGAAATAGATTTTCGTCATCTACGAGTAAAATACTATTTATGATATCGTTCATTATTTTATCCTTATTTTTACTGTGGTTCCACGCTCTTTCTCTTCGATAAACATGTGGAACCCGTGCTCTGTTAAAATTGCTTTTGTGATATTCAAACCCAGCCCTGAGCCTGGCTCTCTTTGACCTTTTTTTCTTTCGTAAGGATTACATAACGTCTCAAAAATCTTTTGAGTGAGTCCTCTTCCGTTATCAATTACTGCTAAATGATCTTCACCTATCATAGTTACGGTTACCGCTTTAGATGGGCTATCATTATACTTTAAGCCATTTCGGATTAAGTTATCTATTGCGGTGCAAAACAAGGATTCATTAACTTCCAGTGTGGGGAGAGAGTCAATTACTACTTGGTCTGAGTAAGAAGTCCTGGACAAGTAATCGAGTAATAAGTCCTGTAGCCCTACATATTCCTTACTCATTTCTGCATTTTTCTTTACTAAGTTCGTGAATTCGTACACTCCCTTATATACCATCTGAGTATGTATAAGCCCTTCCTCTAAAAGTTTTAGGGGTGCGTCCAACCTTAACCTAGTAATATCTTCTTCTGTTAGCCGCCTTCTGATAGATTTTACGCCTCGAGGAATGTAGGTACAAATACCAGAGTGCATATCGTGCCTAATAATTTTAGCAGCATGCTCTAAATAGATATTTTTTCTCTGCAGCTCAAGTCTATTCTTTCGATCTTCTGTGGTGTCAGAACCTACAAGTAGAACCTTATGCACTGCTCTACCTTTTGCTCGAACTGGAGTATACGAGCACTTAGCCCACTTTTCTGAGCCGTCTAGTGCCTTAAACCTAAAAGCTCCTGTTACTTGCTCCCCTGACAGTAGCTTTTGCCAAAGCTCGTAATACTGATTTCTATCAAAGTCTTCTAGGAACACTAAGTCAGCATGCTGTAACCCTATAGGATTACACGTAAAAAAGGTATTAAATTTGTTGTTGCTGTCTACTAAGAACCCTTTGCTAGTAAAAGCCGCGACAAAACATGACTCATTTATTGCCAACATCTTGTCCTCTACGTGTTGCTTTTTCTCTACTGTCCGTACGTAGAATACGCAAAGTATAAAAATAAGTGGGAGGAGGAACAAGAGTGGCGTATATCCTATGTGTGTCATCATAAGCGCTCCCCGTCTAGTCCTATGTGAACTTCACTTCTATTTAATTTTATCCTAAACATAGTGCCCATCTCTAGCTTTTCCGGTAATATTGAAAAGCCATGATCTTCTATGATGGCTACAGCTATATTTAACTCTAGTCCTTGCGGGGACTTCTCTTTGTTCTTTTTAGAAGCGTAAGGCTTACAATAGGTTAAGAAATCTTCTTTAGATAATCCTATCCCGTTATCTTTGATGCATAGGACGTTGTTACTTTCTTTGAATACTTTAACCCACCTCGGGTTGCTATTATTAAATTTTAGCCCTCCTCTTATTAAGTTATCTATTGCAGTAATAAATAGTATTCTATGCACTAACATGGATCCTAGATCACTAATTTCTACATTGTCTTTATATGCACGATCACTTAGGAATTCCTCTAGGGATTTTTTAACGTCTACTTTTTCTACTTCCAATGCGCCCTCTTCCTTCACTAACGAAGTAAAAGCGTGCACGCCCTTATATACTTTTTGAGTAAACTTCAACCCATCATTGAGCATATTAATTGCGGGCTCCAGCTTGTACTGAACTATAATTTTTTGGGGAAGTTTTTTTAGTAGCGATCTTAGTGCTCTGGGCAAGTATGTATTTATCCCGGAATGCATGTCGTGTCTAATTATCTTAGCGGTATGCGCTAAGAATATCTTTTTTTGCTGTAGTGCTTCTTTATCTTTTATTTTTTCTAGTACCTCAAAGTTTATCTTGTGGTACTGTCCTAGCCAGACATCGTACTTAGGACTATCTCCGGGCATAAATTCTCCGGCCCTATAGTGTGTAGGGAGTTTATGCCCCTCGTCAGTTGAGATAAATACTGACGTTCTGTGGATAGATACTAGGTTTAACCTAAAGAATTCGTCTATATACGGAGAGTCTATTCGGAGTGTGTGGTCTTTAGCGTATAAAAATCGAGGGCGTTCTTCCCATTGAGAAAAAGCCTCGACGGTACAAAAGTCTAGTAACTCCCATGTAAGAGAAAACCAATCTCCTTCTCGTGCGTTCATGATCTACTCGTTACTGAAGGTAACTGCTTTATCACCCATGATTAGTCCTCTACTTCAGACAACGCCAAAGTCTTAATTGAATAATTCCTATCTTGCTAATTTCCCCAGCCACAATCACAAGGATCGCAGCCACACGCTTCGCAATCACTACTTTTTCTTTCTACTAGATGTCTTTCTTTTCTTCTTAGGTTTCGGTGCTTCAAAGTCGACCAGGCGGCAACAACTGGTCTTAGCCGTCGCTGTAAAGATCTCAATACTATCTGGTATACCATCGCCATCACAATCAAATCCTAGATCTATTTTTATATTATCTAGAGCCTCCATTAATAAACTAAGCTCTTGCTTTTCTTCTGGGTTTAGTATCCCTCTCGACATCTTAGAGTGTAGGTGATTTACTCTTTTAACCGCTTCCCCTAAACCAACTTGCATCTGCTTATTCATACACCCTCCAAACTAAATAGGCGAGCAAGACTAATTCCTGCCCGCCTATAAGTACTAATGCGACTTCTAATTATTAGTTAGACATAATGTGTTGCAATTTGTAGTGCAACTTTTGACTTCCAGAAGCTATATTACAGATAGTTCCAATTCTAATAACCTCACCTGAGTTTGGAGGATCTACTGTAAAGGCTTGTCCATCAGATGCAAGGAATACAGCCATGCCAATGGCAGGACTAGTCCCTGAAAACGCACGTCCAGTAGGGATAATACTACCTTCTTTGT
>Ga0307488_10005611_pt1 | contig 10372 bp, 23 predicted proteins | sample SB02metaG_FD_202248 | JGI IMG/M metagenome (GOLD analysis project Ga0307488, IMG submission 202248) | Sea-ice brine microbial communities from Beaufort Sea near Barrow, Alaska, United States - SB 0.2 | ecosystem: Environmental > Aquatic > Marine > Coastal | place: USA: Alaska | collected...
TTTTCGCGTGCAAAGTATTCTGAGGCTTCCGAGGTTTACTGTCATTTTTTCTGAATTTTTTTATAGTTGATTTAACTGTTTCGTTTGTTTGAATTGTGTGGTTGTATATTTTATAGCTCATATTTTTATTTTAAAAGTTGTTTGTGATTTACTACACTTACCACATAAAGTTCTAGAGAAGCTATTTAAAGCTCCGCAGTTACATTTCCAAGAGTTGTCTACTGGTTCCATATTTTTATTATTTAGTTAAATCGTATAAGTCCCAATGATCTAAATCTGGATATTCTTCATCAGCCTTATCGTAGCATACTTGGCATATCTGATAAGTGTAATTACACATATCGTCTACGTGCTTCGTAGTCTTGCATACCTTACATAACATAGAGCTATTCATAATTACGTATAGCTTTAAAGAGTGGATGGCGATAAGAACCTGCTGGAGTTTTTTGAAAGAACGTGAACGTTGCTACTTTGCCGACATAATCATCAGCGTTGGCAAACATAGTACGCATGATGTCATAACTTTCCATAACAGGCATGCCAAAAGTGATACCGTTGCTATCAACAGCCAAGAACTTGCCAATTGTGCCGCTTCGCTTGCCTTTACCTTCAACAAATCCCGTGATTGTTGCTTCTGTATCTTGGAAAGCTTTGAACTTGAGTAAGTTGTTTGATCGTTTGTTTTCATAAGGTAAGTTTGTACGTAGTATAGAGCCTTCGTAACCGGCTTTTAGGTTTTGATTGTTAAAGATAGTAGCTAAGCCTTTATTAGGTGTTAGCGTAGTTGCTACTGAGTGCACTTGAGGTAAGCTATAACCTAGAATCATAAGACGTATACATCTATTACGGAAATCAAACGAATGATTGTTAGTTGTTTGAATATAATCGTAGCAATGAAACTGAATAAGAGTTTGATCTTTTGTTGCGTGCTGAGTACGTACAAGAGATATAATCTTGTTGAAGTTGTCTTTAAAAGCGTGGTTATATAGCTCGCCGTCAAGTATAACAGTTGGGTTTGCTGCGAAGAAAGGTTTTAGTTGGCGACGTAGATGCTGAACGTTTTTGAACTTTTTACCGCTGCGACTGAACGCGCCTTGCTTTGTAAAGATACAACGTACGCCGTCAAGCTTAGGTTGTAGGAACATAGTTTGATTCCAGTTGATAGCTTTTTTTTGTTGAGCGAATGCAAGCATTGCGAATTTACCTTGTTTAATCGAGTTTATCATATTTGTTTTTAATTATTTCTATTTTTCTTTTTATTATTCTAGCTTTTTCGTAATTTTCTTCTTGCACGTATCTATCTAGTAAGCTTTGTAATCTTATAAGCTCTAGGTCTAGCGTTTGTTTGTCAAGGTCATCTTTACTTTCTATTATAAAGTCTGACTGATCGCCTTGATTTTCAAATACTAGATGTACTTCTGATGATACATTGAATATAGCTTTCACGACTTTAGTTGCTACTCTTACAGCTAAATCATCCATTTGTTTGTCTGTCATATATATTATCCTGTTGAGTTCGTATTTAGTTTGTAATTATCTCGCGTTCCAGTCTGCTAATGATTGTAAAAACTCTACGCCTGTCATTTCCTCTTTTTCAGGCTCATGATCAGCATCGTATTTCTCAATAAGTTTATCAGGTTGACCTACAAAAATTACCTTGTCTTGCCATACATCGTAGATCGATATAAAGACCTCAGACGTATCGTTTTTAGGGAAGATAGTATAGATATACTCTTGACCCATATCGACCTCAGAGATAGCTAGAAGTTCAATCTTGTTCATGACTTCAAACACGTTTACAAGCTCAATTGCAAACTCACTTACGTTTTTATCTTTAATGTTGTTGCAAACCTTAGCAAGGTCTACGCCTAATCCTGCAGGATATCCATCCCAATGCTTATATATATTGAAGAAAGCTTTATCTACGTGATTATGTGCTTGGTCGTAAGCCAAACCCTCTTGTCTTGGTATTATTCTTATTAGTGCTCGTGTTGCCATTATGTTATAGTTTGTTGGTTTAAAATGTGTAGTATTACTTGTCTAGCGGTGCCTTGGATGGTCTCCTGTGCGCCTTGTGCGTTTCCGTACTGTAGAACATATAAGCTAGGTTTATGTGGTCTAGGAGGCGGACTATATTTATTACCTGCCATTATTCTGTTAGATTAGATTTAAACCATTCTCTTGCTTCGTCTAGGTTTTCTTTAGGAAAACTTTCTCTATAGCCATTGTATATATAATTTACTTTCATATCTACGTTAAGTAATTTAATGCCGTTGGTTCTTTTTAAGATTTCGATTTGCTCTTCTGTCATATTATGTAGTTGTTTCGTTTAGTAGTGCCATGTGATTCCATATTGTTAATTCTCTACGCTTAAAAGATATCTGAGCATCAATCATTTCTCGAGTATAAGCAAAATAAGGTTTTTGTATTGCTAAATATTCTAAGCTATTTTCTAGTGAGTTGATTTTTGCAAAGCATTTGTTTGCTGTTCTGTCTTTAATTTCTATATCTGTCATGTTGTTTAATTTATATAAGTTAATCCTTTGTGATTGAACCAAGACTTTACTCCTGGAGTTTCTACTACTTCGCCATGCTCATCGATGTCTTCACATGATCTGTAAGCGAATGTTGGAGGTAGATCGCCTAGCATATAGCCTTTGTAGCTTTTACCGTTTAATCTTACTCTTGTTTTGTTTACTTGTTTGAATTTATTCATTTGTACATTTTTTACATTTACACGGTATCCATACAGAGTACTTGCACATTTCATCAGGTTTTGGAGTAACTATTGCTAGCTTGTATTTAATCGTGTATTTCATATTTATATTTCTTTATTCTATTATCCTATTGTACTCGTATTTACTTTGTAAATAGCTCTCTGTCTTTAGTGTCATTAAAAACCCATAAGTTACCTTTTGAATGTGTTCTACGCGTTCTAGATTTGATTCTATCAACTTCCATAGACTGTTCAAACTCTTTCTGTGTAAAGCCTTGACAGTGATTGCCTTGACGCTCTTTATTCCATTGAGCTACTTTGATTCGTTTGTTATCTGCCATGTATTGTTTAAGTTCTGTCATTGTCATATTCTAATTGTTTAAAAGTTCGTATTGTTGTTGTTGTAAATGTTGTTGATTTTGTTGTTCTAGCTGTATATTGTACTGTGCTATTATATCTCTATTCCTCTTCATTAGTAAATGCTTCAAATGATTCTTCATCCATTTCGCTTTCAAGGTAGTTTAGCATATCGTATTCGTCAAACCAGTCTTCGATATCATACACGCAAACATTAACTACATTTGATGAGATTCTAGCGTTTAATATTTCACCCATGATTGTGTCAAAATCTGGTCTGTAGTAAAACAATTCGTTTTCGTAGTTTAGATTTTGAATATCTTGCGTTACATAGAACAGCTCGTAGCCATCAGCTGTGCTTAGTTCGCCGATTTCTATATCGCCATCAAACCTATCTGATCTGAATTTAATGTTTGCTTCTTCTTGAAATTTTTCTAATGTTGTCATATTATCCTAGTTTTAGTATTGTATTATTGAATTGATCTTCGGTTATTTCGCCTGATAAAAACAGATGAATTAGTTCTTGTGTTAAATTTACTTTGTCTTGTATTGTCATATTGTTTTCTTTACTATATTATCCGTCTGTGTTCGTATTTACTTTGTAATTTGTCAAGTATTTTATTACCTGCTTTTAATGATATTTCTTTATTTAGTATCATTCTAAATATTAGCTTTCTCAATGTTTTTTATTTTCTTTAGCTCTCTTTCTACTGCGGTTCGAGACATTTTACCTTCCATTTGTTTTAGTATTAGACTGGTTACGTCTACGCCATTATATATTGCTTGCATATTATTGTGTTATTTGTTTGTTATTGTAATCTTCGTAAGTAAAACTTCCTTCTTCGAAAAGATCAGACAATGCTGCGTACGCTGCTTGATTAATATTATCTGCCCTGCCATATACATCATGCTCTTGAAAGACATCATAGTTTAAATCGTCTACGATTCTATGAGAGTCTGAGTTATATATAACCATGTTGTCTATTTCTTGATATAGTACATCATAAAAATCATCTTGATCCATACCTTCATGGTCTTTTAATCTGTCTATGATATCATTGTACCAGTTTTCTTCTTTGTAATTCATATTGTTTATTTGTTTATTATATTATCCAGTTTGGTTCGTATTTACTTTGTAAGTATGTGAGCAAAAAACTCTGATCTTACTACATCTGTACTTGTCCATTCATTAAATGGATTGAAAGATTCTAAGTAGAAATTAAATAGATCTTCCTCGTGTCCTTCTAGTACTAATGTATCTAATCCATCAGCGCTCGCATACGCAACTAGTTTTACCTTGCGATCATATAATTGCTCTAATGTGTTCTGTAAGTCTACGGTATCTATTTCTATTTGCATAATAATGTTTTTAATTCGTTTTTTAATTGTATAAGTTGTATTCTACTTGTTAAGCAGAATCTACTGCGTGTAGATAAATAACTTATGCGTTTTCTGTATTCTTTTTCCATATCTTTATTTCTTTTAAGCATTCTTGTAAGCTAATACAATCGAGGTTGTAACCTTTTTTGATTAGATAGATTTCAAATTTCTTGTCGTATATGTTATTCATATTGTTATTATCCTGTTTTGTTCGTATTTACTTTGTATTTTACCTAAATTCCAATATACATTGAGTGCATAAAGGTATTTCATTTGTAACACTAGTATAATACTGGCTTTCATCTTCGTTTAAAGGCTCGATGCAATAACTGCAAGTTGTAATTTGTCTCATAATGAATTGTAAATTCTTAGTAATTCGTTTCGCTTATTCGCGCTGAGGTTTGTTTTTAACATACCTAATATTAATTGCTTAGTCATATTAATACCAATCTTGTCTAATCCAGTTGTTAATAATTCTGCTAACTTTTAAGCGATCGCTTCTGTCTAATTTTAAAAAGCTTTCGTCATTAGACCAACCATTTCTGAGGTAGTCATGATTTTCGTAGATTTTACACGCTACGTCGTGATAATTTAATGTATTCATAATTTAATTTTTTAGTTGAGTGTAGAGGAATCGAACCTCTAATTAATCACGTCGACGGAACTATTTTTTATGTGTAAGTTTCTCAAACCTACTAGCTATCGCGATTTACATTAAATAAACCAGTCACTCATTTTTCATTGATTAATATTGAAGAGGCAATCAATTCTATAAAACTCTTTATTCTATTATCCATTAAGGATCGTATTTACTTTGTGTTGTGTAGTAGTAATTTTATTACTGCTTTTTTTTCATCTTGGCTACACGTGTCATAACCGAACTCGGCAAAGTGTACTTGTGCTAAACGATCCATTTCGTTTATAAATTCTATTGCATTCATATTATTTATTTTTTAATTCTTCTTGCATTTCTAATACTAACCATATTAAATCGCCATTACTCCATTCATTTAAGCTTTCAAAAGTATATTCTGTTTTCATATTTTTATTTCTTTATATTATTATCCATTTACACTCGTACTTACTTTGTAAAGCCATTCTTCTATAGTTTCATTATAAAGCATTTCTATCTTACTAGCTTTCATTATAGCTATTTCTTTAGCTATCTGCTTTTCGCTACCATAATAGCTTTCGTTCATTTTCGCTAATTCTATCTTAGCTAAGTTTTGTACAGTCATTGTATTGATATTAGGCGTAAGAGCTTTGTTGCTTGCTTACGTATATATTATCCATATGGTATCGTATTTAGTTTGTAAAAAGGTGTAGTATAATTTAATATATAAAATAGTAATGAATGTATACCGCAGTGACAACCTGTCATAGCGTTAATAACTAGTGACATAGTGTCATATAGTGTATTAATATAACTATAATGTAAAGTAATAGTATAAATAGTATTATAGATATAGTTTATAGCCAGTAAACCCTGAATATCTAGGGGGTATCGTAACAAAAAGCCGAAACCTATGGAGGAAATGCCGAAAAAGATGGGGCCGTGGGGTAAATGAAAACCATTCTGTATTGTGTTGATAACCAGCGATATAGGGGTATAGCACTTTACTTCCCTATAATAGCCAAATATAGTGACATTAGCCTGTTAAGGTTACTTAGTAAGAGGCTATTGTCACACTTTCCGTATTAGCTTTGTAAGATTAGTAAATAGCATGTAAAACGTGTGAGTATATAGAGTATACGATAACGTAAAATCAACAACATGGCCGATAAAGACAAAAGACAGAATAAAAAACTAGATAGAATAGAAAGAAGACTAGATAGAGGTATGAAGTCTAAGCGTCAAGCTGAAAGAAACCTAGATAGAGCAGAAAAAATTACACATAAAGCAAACAGAGCTGGTAATTTTGAAACATACAACAGAGCTACAACTTTAGCCGACATGTCATTAAACCAATATGCTAACTTTTCCGAAGGAGCTGACGTTTTTAACAACCCAATTAATAAGACTGGTCCTTTCTATAAGACTGGCTGTATAAACTACGATAAATAATCAATATGGCCGTTAAAATAGGTGAATCACCAATATCAGCGGTATATATAGGAGAAAGCACTATATCAGCGATGTACATAGGCGAAACTATAATATATCCATAACAAAACACAACACATGTCTATAATTTATTCTTACCCAACGACACAACCAACGGTAGATGACCTATTAATAGGTACAGATGTCGGTGATGATAATGCAACTAAGAGTTTTACAGTTCAAAGTTTAGTGTCATTAGTTAACGCTGCCCAGAACAATGGTATACTAACTAGCGCCACTATATTTACAGATTCTTTTCTAAAAGCGGAAGGTAATCCAACTGGTCCAGCTGTTGTTTATACTATAGAACTAGCAGCTACAGGTACTCCAGATTCTACTACTTTTCTTCGTGGTGACAATCAGTGGGTAGTTCCTACAGTATCTTCTGGTATTGGAGTTTATAGTAGCAATGTTTTATTAACTAGTGATCTATCTTCAGCTAACTTTACTGGAGGTGGCGTTTCAACATCATCTGACGTAAACGGTAACGTAACTATAACTATAGCAGGCGCTACTAATGCAGTTGAGTCTTTAGTTCAAGGTACAGGAATAGCATTAAGTGCATCTAAAGGTAGCATTATAGTGTCTAACACAGGAATAATTGGTTTAGTTCAAGGAAGTAATATAGAAATATCTACTACAGCTACTGGTCAAGCAACTATATCAGCTACAGGTTTAACAAGTGGTACTGTAACATCAGTAGGAGCTGGAGCTGGACTAGTAGAAACAGGTACAACATCTGTGGATCCTATATTAAGCTTAGAATACAACACGGCAACTAGTTATATAACGCAACCAAGTACTTTAGTACCGGTAGATGCTGATTTTGTTTCTTTTCACTCTGTGTCAGGAACTAAAGTAGGTAAAGTAACTTTCGGAGACATACCTACATCTGCTCTAACTAATGTGGAATCGTCTATAGCAGACTCATCTGCTGATTCTGTTAAAAACAACACAGATTTGCTACCTTCAGTTAATAAGGTATTAAACGTCATAACGCTTACTGATGCAGAATATACAGCTATAGGCGCTGGCAACTACGCTGCTGGTACCTTGTACCTGACAACAGCAACAGGTCAACCTCAAAATACAGTTAACTTTACTATAGACAAATCAGCTATAACCTCTACGGGTTCTTGTGGGTACACAGAATCAACTACAGTAAACGGATCTGTAGTAAATCCAATCGCCGTAACTGGATCTGTAGGTAGTACATATACTGTATCCACTACAATAACTCCTACTGGAAGTGGGTGTGTTATATCAGGCGGATCAGCAACTCAAACAATAACAGGGACTATACCAGCAACACCTACGCCAGCTGCCGTAACACAAACGCTAGCGGCTAGAACAATATCAGTACCGGCTACTGCTCAAGGTAGTAACACTTTAAACGTAAACACGGCTATATCTGGCGGTACCTTTAATACTGATTATACAGTGTCACCTACTAGCGGTAGTTCTACTGGCGATTTAGGTACCGCAGTTCCATCTTACGGTGTTACAGCTACTATATCAAATACAGCTCAATACGAACTAACAGCTGGATCATTAACAGCTACTCAAAGTGCAAGTACCTATACAAGTGGAGGTTCAATAGCTAACGCTAGTTTTCCAGGAACAACTATAGCTATAAGAAGTTATGACGTGACATACGCTATTACTCTTGGAGCTGGATTAAATATAGCTGATAAAGGCACAACTTGGGATATACTAGTAACTGGTATATTTTTAGGTAACGCTCAAAATTCTCCTGCACCAGTATCAAGACAGTACGATGCTACTAACAGTGGTTACACTTTTGGTGCTGTTGTTGTTGCGGAATCAGGGTACAGTGTCGGTTCGACTAGTAGTTGGAGCGGACCTACAGCAGGACCGGTTACAGCTGCAACTAATATAACTGGTACTTTGGATGCTACTGTGAGTGCTTCAACAGGTACAGCTACACTTGCTATAAATACTAGCGGAATAAGTGGTAGTAATAATTATTCAATTACACAAAAATATCAAATAAACTCAGGAGCCTTACTACCCTACACTGAAACATTAACACAACCCGGAGCTAATACAGCAACTTTTACAGCTGACATAGTGCCTAATTCTGGTTATTTTGTAAGCAACGAAAGCGTAAATTACTCTCCAAGTCAAACCGTAACGTTTAGCAATAACTCTACAGTTACAGCAACGTTATCTGGAATTGTTTATGCAATCAGACAAAGCTTTAGTTATGGCGCTGGAAGTTCTAAGTGTGGAAACGCGATAAACAGCAGCGGTGGAATTGAAAAAACATCTGGAGGTTCAGCTTCTTACGTAGAAAACGGAGATACTGTTTATACTTCTACAACTAGTAGCACTTTATTAGCTAATGGAAATTACACAGGTAACATAAACAACGTAACAAATCCTTCTTCTGGTGGATTTACAGTAACATCAGGAATAGTTAGTGGAGTAACTAGTTGTTAATAAACAAATAAAAAATAAAATATGTCAATAATCTATAGTTACCCAGAACAAGGAGCTTTAAATGCTGATGACTTACTCATTGGTACTTCCGCTGAAAAAGTTGGTGGTAAACAAAAAAACATAACAAGGAATTTTAGTATTCAACAGATTGCCGACTTCATTAACCGTGGAGCTGGATTTGTTGATCCTATTGCTAGTGATTTTCAAATACCTGTTTTTAATCAGCAAGGTAAAAAAATAACTGGCTCTATAATGTCTCAAGATTCTTCACCTAGCAATGGCGTTGCTGGCTCTGCTATAACCATAGCTGGATCTTTAGTTACTACAGGTAATTTAACTTCGCCAGGTGTTGTAACTATAGGAGGTGGAACTAATTTAATAACATTAAATTCTGAAACTTATTTAAAGGGATCTTTAAGAGATAGCGCTAATGTTTTAGGTGCTGACAAGCAGATACTACTTTCAGACCAATTTGGATATACAACATGGACAAACTACGAGGCTGGGCTTACTTATGAGGGCACATGGGATGCTTCGAATAACACAACAAACGGCCTTAGTAATTCACCTGCTTTAGTTTCAGGTGTAGGAGTAAGTGGTCATTTCTATATAGTTAATGTAGAAGGAACAACTAGCTTAGGTCCTGGTTTAAATGACTGGCATGTAGGCGACTGGGCTGTGTTCTTAGATGAAGGTGGTCAACCAGCTTCTTGGCAAAAAATTGACAACACGTCTACACTAACAGGTTCTGGTACAGCTGGAACTCTTTCTAAGTGGACAACGCCTACAACATTAGGCAACTCTTTAATATCTGAAACGGGTACAGTTGTATCTGTAAATGGAGATTTAAAAGTAAAAGACACTATACAAGCTACTACAACTAGTTCAAACCTTAAACTTAAAGGAAATGGAACTGGCGGCGTAGAGATAATGAGCGCTGACGGTACTACCGATGGTAAGATAACGTTAAACTGTTCTCAAAACTCTCATGGTGTTACTTTACAAAGTCCAGCACATGCTTCAGGAGCCACGTATACTTTAGTGTTACCAACAACTACTGGTACAGCTGGGCAAATATTAACAACAGCTGGTGGTAGTAATTCACAGCTAACATGGACATCACCGCTCGGTAACGTTATACAAGCAATAAGTGGTCCTTTAACATCTGGTACTATACCTATCGCTAATGGAGCTTATTCCGTAACTGATTCTATAATGAGCTATACTGGAACCGTTATATCAGTTAATGGAGACTTTAGTACTCAAGGCTTAGAAGTAAATAAATATTTAACAGATGGAACTGGAAGCAACGGAACAGATGGTCAAGTTTTAACTAGCACAACATCTGGAAC
>Ga0307488_10005617_pt1 | contig 10360 bp, 16 predicted proteins | sample SB02metaG_FD_202248 | JGI IMG/M metagenome (GOLD analysis project Ga0307488, IMG submission 202248) | Sea-ice brine microbial communities from Beaufort Sea near Barrow, Alaska, United States - SB 0.2 | ecosystem: Environmental > Aquatic > Marine > Coastal | place: USA: Alaska | collected...
GCTCTATAAAGATAAATCAGCAAGGCGTGAGGCGGCCAAACGATTGGGTGTCAAGGGTAACCTACCCCGCAGGTTCACATACGATTCACTGGGCATTGACGTTAAAGAAGCCAAGAGGATCGAGAACAAATTGAAAGGTAAGAAGAGATGCATATCAAAACACTGCGGAGGAATAATAATGTTTCAAAGACAACTACCAAAAAGCCTGTTCACGGCGGAAAATCAAATACTACTAGACAAGAACGAAGTGGAGGACCTAGAACATCTCAAGGTGGATATTTTAGCCAATCGTGGTTTGTCACAACTCATAGAAATAGATCCAACAATGAAGCTCACGGACTATCCACAGGAAGATGCCGCTACCTCGGACCTTTTATCTCGAGGAGACGTACTGGGAGTGACACAGGCAGAGAGCCCGGCAATGCGAAGACTATTCAGAGCAATACAGCCAAAGAGTAGCAAGGACTGTGTGTTTGGCACAGCACTGATAAGACCTGTGGCAGTGTCTGGACGTAAGAAGGCAACCATGTTCCACGACTGGAGCAAGGAACGTATGAGTGATACCATAGTGTATGAAGATGATGCAATAGACAGAATATCAGAAGTGTTAGGCATTGACAAATACGAAGCTGACATGTACAGGAGAGCCTTTGCTAAAAAGAACGAAGAGAAGATAATGCAGTTCATAACGAAGCTAGGAGATCATCCTCGTAAGGATGAGATAATCACAATGCTACAATCACTGTCTGGTTTTGGTTTGTGCAGGGCTCATGCTGTTAACTTAGGTAGACTTATATGGGCGTTGGCATACCAAAAAGCACACAACCCAGAAAAATTTTGGAAGTCCTGTCTTAAACACTGCCAAGGTTCATACAAACGTTGGGTGTACAGGACAGAAGCAAAACGTGTTGGCATAGCAGTCGTAACACCAAGCAAGTCCGACAAGTGGGACACACCACAATTTCAATATAGAAAATACGGTTGGTGGAGCCAAGAAGATTTTATGCCGGGTATGTATGTTAAGGAACTATACCTAGACAAAGTGGAGTTTGCTGGCATGATAGCCAACGGGAGGGTGTTCAGAGGAGACAAGGGAAGGTACGTGACATTCCTCACACTGGGAGTTGGCAACGGACAGTACATAGATGTCACGATCAAAAGAGCATTCGCTTACAGTGACCATGATGTTGTGTGGGGACAAGGAACTATCAGACATTCAAACAATTCAGACTACGTTGAATGTTTTGATTCAGAAGGTTTTAGATTAGAGAGATTCTCGGAGGCGTAAAGCGTAAATTACTTAGATGCGTTTTTTTTAAAATACGCGAAGCGTTTTTATAGCGTAAGACGGCCTATCCTTGAACAGACCGCCTTGTGTTTCAATACAGTTTAGAAGTTGTATTTGAATCCAATCACAGTTTCTGTGTGATCTAGGTTAACGTCGAAATCGTTGTTGACGTATAGAGATGAATTCTCTGTGATGTCCTTGTAGAAGTCCAGTTCAAAGTTCTTGAACGTAGCATTCATGTCACTGTCGACATCATAGTTAATTCCAGAAGTAGCACCAATACCAGTGGTCCATAACTCAACGTGTGAGTCCAAGTACATGGCGTTAGTTTCTGCTTCTACTTTTCTTTCAGCACCTACTGTGAAGTCCACATCTAGTGCCTCGGCCGGAGTGGGTTTTAGCACACTCCAAAGTATCCCTAGGGCAATGATAATAGCCACACCTAGGCCTACAGTTTTTTTATTGATTTTCATATAGTTTTCTCCTTGTTGTATATGATTTGATGTTTGCGATCTCAGGCCTGAGACCGCTCCGGATTGTAGCACTATTTACCAGGTAAATGCAACCTTTGAGTTAATTTATGTGCGTACTTAATTTACCAAAGAAACTTGTGACACCCCCCGTTGCGTGTATAATTACAGACATACATGGAGATAACGATATGGGGATCCACTACGATTACAAGAGCACCAGGGGTGACAAGAAGTTGCGTAGGCAACAGGAACGTGAGGAGCGTAGGTTGTCCAGGAAGAGGGAAGTACGATCACAGGAGCCCAAGAACACAGTGCCAGAGGACGTAGTCCTGACACTGGACATGATAACAGATCCCAACAGAGACAAATGATAAACCAAAGGCTGTTCGACCATTACAGCATAGACACCACCAAGAACCTGCGGGGCGTGAACAGGTGCATGAGACCATTCGACACTGTGTTGATAGACAAGCGTGGCAGTTGCTATGCCTGTGAATGCACTGCCTGGTTGCCACAGAGCATAGGTAACCTGCAACTCAAGCCATTGGAGGACATCTTGGGGTCAGCCACACACCAAAAACTGAAGGGATCCATAGAGGATGGATCATATCGATACTGCAACGAGAACCAATGCACATTCCTAAGGTCTGGTGGGCCGAATAACAAAGAGACGGAGCAGGGACCGGAGCAGGTGTTTCAGTTGAGATTGGCCATAGACGACAGTTGCAATCTGAGGTGCCCTAGTTGCCGGAAGGGTTTGATATTCCACAAAGAGGGCAAGGAATACAACCTCGCGATAAAATTAGCCGACAAGATCAACGAGTGGTTGCACAAGGTAGATCACTCTGTGCAGGTGCACATGGGCTCCGATGGAGATCCATTTGCCTCTCACGTTTACAGACACTTCATGATCAACACACCTGTCAGAGACAACTTCAAGTATTCGATACTGACCAACGGACTCATGTTCGGTGAGTTCCACAAGAAGATCCCACACATCATGAACAACCTGCGAGAGCTGGGTGTGAGCATCGATGGTGCTTCAAAGGACACATACGAGAAATTGAGGTTGGGCGGCACATGGGAACGCATCACACACAACCTAGAGAGCATAGCCGAGGCCAAGCAGTCATACAATTTTAGGTTCACTTTGTACTTTGTTGTCCAGAAGGACAACTACCACCAGATGGAAGAGATCATACAACTGGGTAGGAAATACGGTGCAGACAGGATAAATCTAAGCAGGATGGAAGACTGGAACGTGTTGGACGATTTTGAATCGGTGAACATATTTGATCCTGCACACAAACTGCATTCAGACTACACAACACACTACAACAAAGTGAAGTCCCACGTGCAACATCCAGGATACGGAATAAGAGTGGATATGGTTTAACATACAGTTGTTATTATGGAAAAATTAAGTTATAATACAAAAAGCATGGATACAGTAAAACAGACCACAGACTTCTTGTTAATCACTGGGCCAATACGGTCACTGATATATCCTCCTATGGCTCTGGCCCTGTTGAAAGGAATAGTGGAGAACAAAGGATTCAATTGCAAGACAGTGGACCTCAACCAAATGTATTTCACACAGTGCGAGTCAGAAGATCAGTTCGAGACGGACACAAAAATGTTCGACAACAAAGTTCCGGTAGACTTTGAAACCCTGTACATCTCCGCATGCGGAAAATGGATAACAAACAAAGTGGTGGATCTGGTAGAGACACACCGTCCAAAGTCCATAGGTGTCAGTTGCTTCAGTCATTACAACATCACAGCCGCGTTGCTGATACTGAAAGTATTGAAAGAACATTACGCTGACATACCTGTGATGATAGGTGGATATGGCATCAACTCGCCGTTGAGTTTCTGTGAAGAGTTTGGCCTAGGGCTTACACGAAAAGAGTCATTCGCAGAGACAATGAAATCAAATGGACTTGTAGATACGTATGTTGTGGGAGATGCAGAGCGTGTGATGGTGAACTGGATAAAAAATAAAACAGACATCAGTGACAAACAGCACAAGTTAGAAAAGCTAGAAGGACTGCCATATGCGGATTACACTGATCTTGATTACAAAAATTATGAATACACCAACGGAATTACATTGCCGGTCACTGGTTCGAAAGGATGTGTGAGGAAGTGTTCATTCTGTGATATACCAGGCAAGTTTGGAAAATTTGTGCAACGTGATGGCAAAGAGATAGCCGACGAGGTCATTTACCTGTACGAGACATACGGTGCCAAGACAATATTCTTAACTGATTCGCTGACCAACGGAAGCATGAAAGCATTTCTAGTTTACATAGAAACACTTTCTAATCTGAAACACAAAAGAGGATACAAGGATCTGCAGTGGACCGGACAGTACATAATGAGACCTAAACATCAAATTCCTCACGCCAAGAACTATTATCCCATGTTGGCAGAGTCAGGGGCAGTGGGGCTCTCCGCCGGCGTGGAGTCAGGCAGTGACAGGGTACTTGAACACATGAACAAGAAGTGCACCATCGACGACGTGTACACCGAACTAGAATACTTCAATCAACACAAGATATCTAGTCTGCTTCTCTTGATGTGTGGCTATCCAACCGAGACAAGATCTGATTTCGAAAAGACATTAAATTTTTTACGTGACATACAACCTTACTTTTCAAACGGCACAGTCATCAAGGCAGAGGTCAGTGCTCTTTGGTTTGCAAGGGATCCGCAGAGTCAATGGGGTAGGATGGGTCCAGAACAAGGTATGCACTTTGATCCAAATGATCCAAAACTATGGTTCTATGAACCAAACCCCGAATTAGACATAAAGGAGTTGGTCTTCAGAAGACTCACATTACACAAGACAATAAACGAACTACATATACCAAACGGTATAGAAAAACCGGAGATGCAAAGGTTGTTTGATTATCTCAAACATAACAAGGAAAATATTAAAAAATTTTATCACAATATTAAAAGGCCACAGCATGAACAACAATAAATTAGAAAACGAAATGCAAAGACTAGTTGCTACCACACACTTGCAACAATACACAATTAAGTTGGAATTAGAAGCGTTCGAGTGTAATGGGTGGCCTCAAGTTGAAATTATACTAAATCAAGAAGTCGTATTTGATGGAGAGATCAAAAATAAGAATACAAAAGAGTTCGTAGTCAAGGCACAAGAAAAACTATTAGACATACGTTTGGTGTTGAAAGGTAAAGGAAAACGCAACATAGATTTTAGAGACAACACAATTTTAAAAAATCAATACTGTGTGATTAATGATATCAAAATAAATGGCATCAGCATGAGATGGGGGCACCAGGTGTTCTGGGAGGATTCTATTTTTGAAAAGGACAACAAAGAAGTGTTGACCAAAGTTGATGGACTATATTGGAATGGCACTTGGCGTGTTGCACTCCAGGAACCCGTGTTTCCTTTACTGAACAAAATTTTCCAAAATAAGGGTGGTAACAAATTTAATCCTGTGCCTATCAAGGAGCAACACCTCACTGAGATTTTAAAATTCGTTAAGGAGTTCTAAGATTCTTCTTTGCAGTCTTTACAACCGCAGTCAGGACAGTCCATGCACTCTCCACAAGATTTTTTACAGTGCTGTTCACAACCACAAATTTCACAAATTGATTCTATCATCTTTTCCTATCCTCGTGTTCCTGTGCCTCTTTTTTCTCTTGGCATGGAGTAGGATCAAACATGCAACCTAACACAAATGCTATTCCTTCGAGTCTGCTTATTGTTTCCATCTCTGTTGGTTTTTCTATCTGTTCTTCTTCGACCTCTTGAACTTTGACTGTTTTCACTCCACAACCAGATACACCAATCCCTATCAGGATCAACACTAATAATATAATAATTTTCTTCTCCATGTCTTTGCTCACGAAAGTATTTACTACCGGTCGTTGTGTATATCTAATGTGTGTTTATGATGATGTTTTTTGAAAACCTTCGGCTACCTTGCCAGCGTTTGGACCTGACTTGATCACATACTTCTGTGTGCCACTCGCACCTGTGTTTACTTCTGTACGAAGATGTCTCTGCAGGAGTTTCTCTTTCGATGCTCTCTGTTGTTTTGCTATTGCTTCGTTTATTGCTTTTGAATCTCTCATAACTTATTATACAAAATTATTTATGCATTGTCAACAGGGCTGATATGCGTATAGAACATATGTGCATTCAAACACCTTTAAGTGCGTATATTACACAGCATATACAGTTGCTCCGTGATGCCCTTTACCATGCGTGTGTGTGGGTCTGTGTACGTTTAAACGGTAGACACAAGGTAGTTTGTAGTGTAATATATAAGGGTGTTAACGGAGGCCCCTTTAGCTCATCTGGTAGAGCAACTGATTTGTAATCAGTAGGTGGTCTGTTCGACTCGGACAAGGGGCACCACTAACACTAACTTCAAAACAAACGCTATGCTGACTTTTTTGGTAATAACGGTTGTTTTGGTAAGTTTGGAGTTTGGTATATTTGGGGGATTAGCTCATCTGGGAGAGCGCCTGATTTGCATTCAGGAGGTAGCAGGTTCGATCCCTGTATCCTCCACCAAAAGGGGGTGTAGCTCAGTTGGTTAGAGCGATCGCCTGTCACGCGATAGGTCGAGGGTTCGAGTCCCTTCACTCCCGCCAATAAGGTCCCTTCGTCTATCGGTTAGGACAGCTGGTTTTCATCCTGCAAAGGGGAGTTCGATTCTCCCAGGGACCGCCACTAAGAGTGCCCGTAGTTCAGTTGGATAGAATGTTGGTTTCCTAAACCGAAGGTCGCATGTTCGAATCATGCCGGGCACACCACAAAGACACTTTAAATACCCACACAATGGAACCAAAGATCATAGCACACATGCCTGGCGCAGGCGGTAATTTTTTGTGTCGCGTGTTGGAGCAGGGTCGCCAGTCCGGACGGTTCATGCACGAGGCCGCGTATGACCATGATCCACGGACACTGGCCCGGCACACACCGTCATTGGAGGGATGGCTGGAGTTCGAACATGCCTGGAGATCCCCACGATACTCACACGGACACCACCGGACCCCCGGACCATGGCTCAGGATCACTGTGGACACTCCAGGGGAATGGGATTGGTCATGCGCCAACGCCCTTTGGAAAAACTCACACCTGGGCGAGAACTCGTGCCTGGCCAGTGACCCCGCCCTGTCGGCCCAACACTACATACGCCTCCGGGACCTGTGGACCTGGCCCACACTAGCCACCGAGCTGGAAAGGATACAGGGCAGTGCCGCGAACACACACCAACGGACCATGTGGCAACAGTGGTGTGGCACCCATTGTCCCGACCCGTACTCCCCCACATGGCAACAGATCTCGGAGAGTCGTTGGGGACACCTGCGACCAGAGTGGTGTCGGCACACCACAAAGACACAGTAAGTAGTTGCAATATGAGAATCAAGATTATGTACAAGGACAACAACTGCATAGATATTCAGCTTAATAATCATCCGGCCGTTGCCAAGTGGTTCAAACATTGTAATGAAAAATATAGGAAGTATGGATATAGGTCTAACTTAAACTTATCGGCTATACAAATTGAATCTACTAACCCTGACAACAAAAGGGTCGAAGATGTTTACCAAGTAATGGTCGATACAGCCAACGAGATAAAGAACGATGGACACACACTATCATTCGTATTGCCTGACCAGTTCACTTATGATCAAACAATCCTAAACAATGTTCATCGTTATTACACTGACAACGCTGTGCTTACTAAAACCGATACGGAGTTTTTCAAATTAATTTCAACTTTGAACTACTGTGTGCATGAACTAGAGGACCTAACCAAAAATACTTCCAACAAAGATTTTATAAGCGAACTAAATTTGTCTAACTTGTGGTTAACTATCAACAGATATCCAATCCCAATGGACTGTTGGTTAGAGTTTGATGAAGTTGGCAAAAAGGAGAACTACAATTTTTTTAATTACGATCATGATTACATTGTAAGACTAGATAGGTCTATCCTAGGTAAATGTGTTTTACAATCGTTTGAGGACGACGATGACCCACAGGCAAAAGATTGCACAGGTCGTCTCGGGTCTTTTGGTGGATTCTTCATTGAAAAAACAAGCAATTTAAAAAAATTATACAAGTCATTAAGATTTGAGAATTGGTGTGCAAAATATAAAACCACACCGGAGGAGTTGCCTCTGGAGTTTGTGATAGGGCATGTGAGTCATTCAGATCTTCCGCTGGCAGACTACTCAAAGAAAGATCTAAAGAGCCTGGAGTTTATTGTATAATGGAACACGGGTACTACAAAGACAGAGGACTACCTGAATCAGAACACGCATATAGATGTCCGTCTTGGGATCCTATGCCCGACGGCAAGAAGAATGTTGTTGTGCTAGGCTGTTCCCACACTTATGGAGTAGGTAATGAAGATAACGAACATTGGGTGCATCATGTGTCACAACACAACACAAACAAATTAAGATATTGGAATCTAGGACAACCCGGTGCAAGTGCTGACAAGATTGTTCGAATACTCTATGGCTGTGAAAAATTAATTGATCCACGTGTGATAATTGTTTGTTGGCCAGCATGGAGCCGAAGAGAACGATTAGGGCAGTACGCACATAGTCTTACAGGCGATGCAGAACAATTATCAATAGAAAACAACGACACAGATAAAAATAACTTTCTTAAGAATGTTTTCTTTGTAGAAAAATATGCAGAGAAAAATAACTGTAAAACTTTCCATTGCTTTGCCCAGGAATCATACCACGAACACATAAAGGATCTCAATGTGCTAGAGGATTACACACTGAAGAACTGTTGGCCATATTGGGACAAGTTCACCGCAAGAGATTTGCACTCGGCCCCTAGTCTTGCAAGTGATGGAATACATTATGGTGTTGAACACCATGAACGCTTTGCTAAAATTTTCTTGGAACGTTTTAGTGTGAAACTAAAATAATTTAAAATTTAAAATTAATTTATTCACTATTTGGTCCTGTGAACTCGGGTATAAGTGAAACACAGATGGCTTCTAGGCCTCCCTTTAGAACCCTTTTAACTTTGCAGTCATATCCAGTGATTGAAGATAGTAACCTGTCGTCAGTAGTCTTCTTATCGTTAGCCGACAAGCCGAGATCAACAACACCCTTTGTTTGTGCAACAATTTTATAAGTTTCGTATGAGCTAGTGCCCGTGCCTACCACTGCTCCTATGCTACCACAGGATGTTAGTAATAATAACAATATCAATGAGCCGTGTATTGGTTTCATAAATGTAACCGGGTATTATTTTTCAGCGATCAACTTACAGTTTTCTTTGTTTGCGTCTAGACCTTTTGCTCGATCATAAACCCAAAGGTGAGACCAAACTACTTGGTTGCCATTTACTGTACATTTCTTTCCCCAAGCCAATGTGGGATTTTTTGGTACAGCACAACCAACCAATAGGATTGATGCTAGTATTAATGTTGCGAATGTTTTCATGTACGTATTTAACTTAATATAGCACTATATTAACATATAGTGGATACAAGTCAACCATCATTTTATAGGTAAATATAGCTAGAACTAATAAAAGGAGGATAATATGAATCCGATCAATTGGGTAAAAGACAGAGTAGACGAAAGAACATCATGGGATGGCACAGTGCTTATAGCAGTAGGTGTTGTTGTATTGATTGCAGGACCATTGGCAAAATTAGCGGCCTGGGGAGCAATCGCCTACGGTGCTTGGACTCTGTACAAAAGAGAGAAGTAATATGAAATTTAAATTACCAAAAATGCCTAAGATTAAGATGCCTGACGTTGTTGGCAATGCCAAGAAGCTTGGCAAAGCTGTTAGCAAAGAAGTTGGTGGCAGAACTAAAGGTGCGGTCAAAGGATTAAAAGGATTAAACCCTTTTAAGAAGTAATCGACATGGAGGTAGCCTTATGTACAAATGGATTAAGAATCTGGTTGATGCATACGACAAGATGTTTGTTATCGAGAAACCAAAGAAACCTGTTGTTTATAAAGTAGGCAACAAGAGATATATCAGGAGCAGGCGAATGAGTAACAAGCCGGTTCCGAGAACGGTATACGTAAAAGAGGAAGAATAAATGTTAAAGTGGTTAGGGAAGATATTCAGTAGTGGCGGTGATGCAAAAGTCGAATCCACAGCAGAACCTAAACGTGCTAGAGAGAAGGGAAGATACAAAGCAGACAATAAATCTACCCCAGACGTAAATGAAGCATGGGAAGGCGGAGTAGCACCCAAGAAAAAAGTAAAAGTAAGGAAAGACTCAAACGGTCAGCCCTTGCATAGCTAGATGAAGATTAGCGATAATACATCCATCTCGATGCCTATGAGGAATTTACTTTCCATCTTGGCCGCAGTTGCTGTTGGGGTTTGGGGATATTTTGGCCTGGTGGAAAGACTTACACTGTTGGAAATGCAAAACGCATCGCTAGTGAAAGATCTGGAACACGCAGAAGAGCAACTCACAGCAGATATCGAGAAGAACAACGAATTCAGGATCAAGTATCCTAGAGGTGAGTTGGGTCAGAGTTCACAGGACATAGAACAGTTCATGTTGATAGAAGACCTTTACAAAAGTTTTGAGAGAATGC
>Ga0307488_10005618_pt1 | contig 10359 bp, 11 predicted proteins | sample SB02metaG_FD_202248 | JGI IMG/M metagenome (GOLD analysis project Ga0307488, IMG submission 202248) | Sea-ice brine microbial communities from Beaufort Sea near Barrow, Alaska, United States - SB 0.2 | ecosystem: Environmental > Aquatic > Marine > Coastal | place: USA: Alaska | collected...
ATAACAACCAATTTCATATTAACCCCCTTTCGTCTACTTGTTTAGCTACCCATGCATAAGTTTTTTTCATACCATCTAACAGCGGTTGGGATACTTCCCATCCAACTTTTCCCCTATACAGATTGTTGTCAGAATTTCTACCATTTACACCAATTGGACATCGGTGTCCATATTTATCGTAAAATTGTTGACCATCTAGATTGTTGATTCTTAAATTTTTCCCTGAAATATCTATCGCCATTTTAGCAAAATTATTAATAGATATCATTTCTTCAGAACCAATATTTACCGGCCCTTCAAAGTCAGAGTGCATAAATCTATATACCGCCTCACAACACTCACTAACGTGCAAGAAGGATCTAGTTTGTGTTCCTGGCCCCCATATCTCCACAGAGTCACCATCTGATGCTTCAGCAACCTTTCTGCAAAAAGCAGCCGGAGCTTTCTCTCTTCCTCCTGTCCAAGTTCCGTACTCGCCAAATATATTGTGAAAACGAGCAACTCTTACAATCAAGCCTTTATTTCTAGCAAATGCTAAGAAAAGTCTTTCAGAAAAAAGTTTTTCCCAACCGTACTCGGAATCTGGATTAGCTGGGTATGCTGAATCTTCCTTGCAATTTGGATTATCAGGATCTAATTGGTTATGTTCTGGGTACATACATGCAGAAGAGGAGTAGAAGACCCTCTTTACACCTTTCTTTGCAGCCTCGTGGGCTGTATTGAGATTGATCAGGGCAGAGTTGTGCATAATGTCTGCGTCGTTTTCTCCGGTGAATACAAATCCAGCACCTCCCATGTCAGCAGCTAACTGATATATTTCATCTACACCCTCATCAATTACGGAAGATACAACGTGAGGATCGCGAAGATCTCCGATTACAAAGTGATCAGCAAACTCATCAACCTTATGGAACTCGTTGTATTTCAAATCAACACCACGAACCCAATAGCCCTTCTCCTTTAAATATTTTACCAAATGTCCGCCGATGAAACCACCTGCTCCAAGAACTAATGCTTTTTTCATTTTCTCTCCTTATATATAAATAATTCACCATAAATGCGTTTAAGATTTTGTATAACGCCCTTTCTTTCTCTTATAAGAACTTTTCGGCCAGCCCTTGCCAAGCCGGCAGCGAATGCCAGCTGTTGAGATTCTACGATCATTGTAGACTCAGGCTTGTATGAAACATAATCAAACTCAACAATCTGGTCATTGTTGTTTTCTAGAAAGTGATCTATCTGATTCTGTAAATGCATCTTATTGCTTTTATCAGAGGCTATACTTATTGTAGCCTCGATACCAACATCTCCTGAATAGATTACCAATGCTCTATTATCTCTAGGAAAACAAGGGCCTCCATAGCCATAGCCATATCTCAGGTATTTATTTCCAACGCGGGTATCTGAGCCGACTGCATCCAATATCACTTCTGGTTTGCAATTGGAGTTCACAGCTATGTCGCCTACCATATTTGCAAAAGAAATTTTTGTAGTCAAAAAACAATTTAATGAAATTTTACAAATCTCAGCTTCCGTTCTTGACATCCTACAGATCCTAGGATTGTTTTCAGTCATCCTCACATAGACTTCCTCTATTAAGTCTCCGGACTTCCTTGATCCTTCGCCAATCAACACCATGTCGGGTTTTGCCTGATCTCTAAGTATCGTCCCTTGTGCAATAAACTCTGGGTTGTAGCTTACTATGTATCCATAACCTTTTAGTTCTTCCTGTATTTCGTCACAATATGATGGCATTGTAGTGCAACATATAACAAAATCTTTATCTGCTTTGACACCAAGCTTCTTAACGCTATCAACCAGCGAGTCAACCTGGGAGTGGTCATATCTTCCACATGGAAGAGATGGTGTCGCAACGACAACAAAAATTAAATCAGAGTGCTCCATTGTCTTGCTTAAATCTGTTGTCGATTGAAAGTTCTTTGATTTCAATAAAAGGTGATCAACATCTTTTTCATCACTCTTGAAGCTTTTTTGATTAATTGAATTGACGTAGTCTTGATTCAAATCAAGACCAACCACGTTATAGCCTGCCTTCTCTAGTGTTAAAGCAAAACATAGGCCAAGCTTTCCTATGCCAATAACTGAAATGTTTTTCATTTTTTTCTCCAACTTTTGGGGTAAAATCCCCACATTTCTCTACCATCTGGTGGTACTGCGTAATTTTTTGGCGCTACCACTATTTTGTTTGGATTATCATTTAGTAAGGCTGACCACCATCCAAAAGACGTCATGTGACATGTTATGTTGTGGTCACAAATTCTCATGATTTCAAAATCAACTATGTCACTGTTGCCTTCGCAAAAATAAAAATTATCAAAATTTAAATTAGACTTACACCACTCGATATCGGTCTGATTGAAACCTTCACCTTTTCTACTGCCTCCCGAAAAAACAAGAAACTTAACATTCCTGTTTTTAAATTCTCCTAACGCAGAATAGAAATATTTTCCATAGTCACTATCTCTAGAGAGGGCGCCCCCTTCTCCATAAAAATTAGTGTACTCTGAATTTGTGCTGTCCGTATTGTCGCCTCTTCTGATGTGTATGCTAACAATCTCAGAGTCTTTATTTTCCAACTCTCTGATAGACGATATATAATCCTGTGCTGTAGAATTGATCTCCTCATTCAGTGCGAGGTCCTCTCTTATAACGCCCAAATGTTTTGCAAAATAATTATAATTTTGAAAAAACCCTAAAAAATCTGTGTTATCTTTGATGGAAAAAACTTGGGGCCAAAAGGAAGCGTGGTTTGGTTCAACAAATCTGTGCTTTATTGATTTTAAATCTCCATCACTTAAGTAATCGCAGCCAATATTAAATTTATTCAAATAACAGTTTTGATTGTGAAAAATAATATTATCTGGATTTGGTATTTTCATCTTATAGCCTGTCTCTAGAGATACTGATTTCAGCATAGCATATTGGAACAGTTGGTTTCCTAGTCGACCATACTTTCCTAATTGACTAAAAGTGATCACCCTACAACCTCAATATCTTTGAATAATGGAAACTCTCTCAAATCTCTATAGAAAGGTTGTTCTGGTAAGTCTTCTACATCCTCTGGGTAATTTTGCATTAGCATCAAGCCTCTTGCTGCTTGTTCAGGAGACATATAGGCATTCCACCCATTTATCTCAATACTATCTTGGTGATACATGACTTCACCTCGACCTTCGTATCTAGCTTTTCGGAACCATTGAGCAGCCTCTTCGTCGTCTGTAAGGATCATTCCTCCCTTTCCAATCTTCAAATGTTTTTTGATATGAAAAGACAAACACATGAGAGAATCGGGTATATACATGTTACTAGTAAATCTCTTGGCGGCATCCCAAATAGGGTAGGGTTCGAGCTGATAAACTCCTTGCCATCTATAATCTCTAAATTTTGGTGTGCCACCTGCATGCATGATTGATTGTGGTACCGACAAGTATGTCCTAGATGGGATCGTAACCTCATCAATATTGTGATACTCACAACACATTAACAATGCATCAGTGCAGTTGTCTGTTGATACTGCATATTTTGAGCCGCAATAGTCAGCTACTGTCTCTTCAAACATTTTTACAATCTTATATGGATTATGTCTCATTAGTTTTCTCCACTAATTTTTTAAATAAATTGCCCCACAAAGACATTATACCATCTTTATCGTGGTATGTCAAGTATTTTTTTCTACTTTTTTTGGACATTTCTTCGAGATTGTCTTCAAATAAAATCTTCTTTATTGAATTAGACATTGACACAACATTCAAGTCCGGTATGAGATATCCGGTTTCTCCATTCACGCAAAGGTCAATTGATATTGATCGATCAAAAGCAATCACAGGTGTCTCATTGCACATTGATTCCGATATCATCATCGGTCCTGCGTCAGCAATTGTTGTACAAACACTAATGTCAGATGCCTTATATCTAACACTCATATCTTTTCTAGATCTTTGATATCCACAATGTAAGGTTTTAAAATTACTTGATTTGCCAAACTTTCCTGCATTTGGGCCAACATTTAGAATTACTACCTCTTCTCTCTCGGAGTTATTTAGTTGTGACCATAAGTGATCGAGACATTTATCAAATAATCCTTTTCCCTTTCTCTCTGTTCCAGGTTGGGTTGTTCCCCAGAATACGTATTTAGATTTAATATTTAAGCCTAGATGTCTTCTAGCTTCTTCTTTGGAATTTTTACAAAAAGGCACGTCTGCTGGTAGAGGAATCAGCATTTTGTTATCATACATGTTGTAATCTTCTGTTACATTACCTGTGTATGAAGATCCGTAAACAAGAGTTATTGGTAATTCTTTTATTGTATCCGCTTTGTTTTTTAATGAAACTTTGTTCTCATTTTTTTCAGATTGTGAATTTAGCTCTGGGTATGATGGACAACCTTTACTGTTTTCGGTTGTTAGGTGAAAGTGCGTCATCGTTATGATAACAATCTGACAATTTAGCTTCGCATGCAAAGCTTTTATCTCGTTGTGCGAAAGCAAAGAATCGTGAAGAACAACCACTTTGGCTTCATCAATTGAGTCAATTATTTTGTGTTTTGGTATCAAAAACGTGTCTTCATCTGGCTTGCTTTTGCCAAGCGCCAAAATCATTTTAGAGTCATAATCTAAGCCTCTGAGAGCGTTGAAGACAATGTAGTTTCCACTGTCGTGGGTGCTGTAAGTGTCAAAACCACTTATGTGAATTATATCAGCTTTCATTTGGACTCCATTTTTTATGATAACCAACTAGCGACTTGTTGAACTTAAATCCAAAATGAGAATATAGATTTACAACGCCCAAATTATTTGCACTAATTGATGTATGAATTGTCTGGTCCTCACTTATATTCGAGAAGACTTGGGACCAAAATTTTAAGGCTACATGAGAGTACCTCGGGGAAACACCACCAAGGATTAGTCGAACATTTTCACCCTCCTGCTTATAAAACATAAAACCTATCAGTTCACCTTTGTTGAACAAAAACTTTCTAGGGTGCCCCTCTTCATACAATTGAGAGACCCAATAAGAATTTCTTTTATTTGACAATTCTCGGCCTATATTAAAATCTTCAGCGAACCTTCCATGTTCAAAAATATCATGTGACAACTTTTTTAAATCATTCAAGTTACAAGATTCCATTATTGTTTTATTTTTCATACTTCTAGTGTTTAGATTTTTTAGATTCTTTGCTCTACATGAGATTTCATATGTTGTCTCCACGTTTGTAAAGCCAAGCTTGCTGAACAAGCTTCTTGTTGCAAAGTCGTTGCAATCAATTCTTACTATTGAGTGATCAAACCCTTTCAGCCTACATTGTTCCACATATTGTTCAATAATCATATCTGATTTATCGCAGAGGCGGCATTCAATGATCTCACCAATCTTGAGACCCATTGAGTTATAATCCCAAGCATTAAACCTATGAACTATGTGGGAATGCGAGTCTCCTATTTTAAATTGTTCCGCAGTCAACATTAATATTCTGTCCTGTTATACTATTTGCCTCTTTTGAACACAAAAAGAGGACAGTGGAAGCCACTGACTCTATATCTGTTTCTTTCTTGAGGCTATTTCTGTTATATATTTTTGTTTTTTGATCTTCTGTCAGTGATTTGCTCATTTCTGTGTCCATGAACCCAGGTACAACACAATTGCTACGTATGCCTTTTATGCCCCACTCTCGAGATATGTTTTTAGAGTGAGATTCCAACGCTCCCTTTGTCGATGCGTACATCGAAAGCCCCTTGTAGCCCGTTGAGGAACTAATTGAGGAGATAAAAACTATGCTCCCGCCGATGCTGTTGAAGATCATGTTTCTTATAGCTTCTCTGTTTATCATTATTGGCGATAGAACATTTATGTCATACATGTTTCGAAGAGGTTCTATTTTTGCATTTGTCACAATATCATCATAAGCGACAGCTGCATTATGCACAACTGCGTCGATTTTTGTTTTGTTTGTTATAAATTCTTTGAAAATTTTTTGTTTAATCTCTTCTGTTTTTGATAGATCAAAGTTTAAGTGATGAAATTTTTCATCATATATTTCCGGTCTGGTTCTGGAGATATTATATACATTCCAACCGTCATTTAAAAACTTCTTAACTATTTCCAATCCAAGACCCCTAGAGCCTCCAGTTATTAAAACGTTCATCTTACCACCTTGTTGCTTTGGTTTATTTTAAGCTCGTCTTTAAATTTTATTATTCTTGGATGCATATATTTTTGCTCTATTGAACAACCAATGTGGTTTCGTATTTCTTCTTTGGAAATATCTTTTAAAGCAACCACATCGCAAACCAGCACGTTACCCAAAAGCTTATTTGGTCTCCCATAAACTACTGCGTCTTTTATTTTTTCATGGGATTTTAGGACATCCTCAATAATAGTTGGGTTGACATTATTTCCACCAACATTTATTATATTCGAATTTCTACCACAAAAAGCGAATCTAGTTTCGTCAATCATTTGAACCAAATCACCAGTATCATGTATGGTTCCATCTTCCATGCGAACCTTAAGGGTTTTATCAACAAACACCTTATCATTCAATTGAAAAATTTCTGAATTTGAGAATAGTATTGCTCCTGTTTCAGTTGTCGCATATATGTTGTTCACTTTTGCTCCCGGAAACATTTTAGAGATTAAATTAAGCGTTTGCGTATCCGTCCTTTCCCCTCCAACTGTTACCCTTTTCACTGAACTAAATGACTCCTCAAATGGTAAGAGCATCCTATAGAAAGTGGGAGTTGCAGAAATGTGAGTCACATTTTGATTCTTAACAAGGTTTAATATTATTTCTCTCGGCATGCGATACACATCAACCAAACAATCTAAATTTGAGAGAGCCTGGAGGATTACCTGCACACCACCCATGTGACCTCTGTTATAAGTAAGAAGCCAAGCACTCTCACCAGAGAGACTCTTAGTGTTTTTCAGTAGATCTGAAATCTTGTGTAACTTGGTCTTTGGCATACCCGTTGTGCCAGATGTCTTCATCAGTAAGGTGGATTTGGAATTCATTATTCTATCGTGCAAATCATTTACATCAGAAATATTATTGCTTCTATTGAACAGTGAATCAGAAGATAAGTCTATCTCGACACCGCAAACAATAGAAGAGATAAGCGATGACAAGAAGTCATCGCAAGTTCCACCATTTATGTCTGATATTAAAACATCGTATGAAATTTTTTTATCATTTTTCACATAAAACATCATAACTTGTCTAGGATCTCCTCAACTGTATGAACCAAGCCGTCTTCAAAAACGTCGATGTCATACTCATCCTCAATACGAACCGCAAGCTCCGCTAGAGCTATCGAATCTAGACCCAAATCATCTCTCAAATTTGTCCCTCTTTCTATAGTTGCATCTGTTAGTAGAGATGAGTTTTCTAAAACTGTAATTATTATCTCTTTAACTTTCTCTTCTTTACTTCCAAACATCTACCTGCCTCCCAAATGGACTGTTGGAGTTCATCCAATAGCTCGTTAAGTATCCTCTAGTGTATTTCCACCCTTCCAATCCCAACAATGGATTTAAGCAAGACCCTATGTCTAAAAACGTGTTTTCCTTGCTTTCTTTGTAGCATGCATATGTTATAAAATTAGACAAAGATGCAGCAGAACACAAGATCAAACAATTTGTTTTTTTGTTATCTTTCAAATAATCACGAACCTTAAATGAAACGTCAAAATCATTAACCATACAATTTGACCCTATTGTGAATACCTTGCTCACCTCAAATGGCAAGTTATCAACTTTTGCATTTTCATTAACAACATAAATGACTTCTTTGTCCGAGAATAGAGGGACCATTTCTTCAACAAATCTAGAGTAATTTGAGTTAATTAAAAGGTTTGAGAATGTAAGATTTTCATGATCACCTCCGTGAAGATTCATCATCCATTCAAAATTCTCATTGCCAACGTGCGGATCTGACGAAGTGCAAATTCCTTTAAAGTAATTCTCCTTGTTATAAAGATAGCTTTCTATTAAAAGTTGTCTGTGCACTTGATGCTTTTCGGGTATAAACTCTTTGTGCTCCTCTTTCGTATATCGACCGGGACCTCTATAGCTACCTTCCATAAAGTGGTCGTCAGCAAGTAAAACATATTTGTTCTTCATTATGGCCAATTCTCCATCGGAGAATCTTGTAAAAGCGAAGTTCTCTTTTTTCTCAATCTTATTGAGTAATGCATCAAAGGCTGTTTTGAAGTTTTTCATAATTGGACGCCTCGGACAGTTTTCCAACCCTTCTTCATACCTTCTTGGATGCAGTGGTCTCTTTCAGTAAAAAACTGTTGATGCGATACAGTTGAGTTTGTTGAGGTTGCCTTATTGTCAATTCCAAGTTCGTTACCCAAAATAGAACCATGAAGATCTTTGTCTTCAGGAGGGTGTGGTGGACAGTAAGTTGGGATCCCTCCATGTACCTTAGCCATGAAACCAAATTGGATATCTTCTCCATTGTCCCACGTAACCGGTTTTTCTTGCCAGAGATATCTCAACCATTCTCTCTTGAAGAACCATGCATGGCCAACTAGATCAACTTCGGTTACTTCTTTGTTTTGAGTGGGCCAACCACAGCGATCATGATCAACATATTGATCACTTTTGAGTATAATGCCGGCTGATCCCATTATACCTTCGTGAGTCTTCATTGTATTTAGGCAGTTTTCATGCCACCTTTTTCCAGGCACAGTATCGTCGTCATATATCGCAATATATTCTGTATCTGTCAACAACGCAGCAGCAAATCTGCCATAAAATTTCCAATTAAAATCATTAGAAAAAACTTTGTCGACACCTACCGTGGTTGGATCAAAGTCTTCATTATCTTCGTGGTGATTGATCCATAACCAAATCTGCTTTGGTTGGACCGACTGCGCTCTGATCGCGTCAACTTGCATCTTAAGATTGTAAGGTCTTCGATAACAATTGAGAATGACAGTTATGTCACACTCCTTTGATTCTCGGCTTTCTGTTTCAAACAATTTGCTTTGAATCTTTGCAACCACAATGTCTCGTTGAGAATCCACATAATCGATCAATTCTTGCCCTTTAAGGCCTTTGAACCATGGCTCGTAGGTGCAACCATTGAGGTTGTTCGTAATGAGCTTACAACCTAACATGCGAGCTTCCAAAATGACCCTGCAAAAACTTTCTAATGTTTTAGGTAGAAATACAAACTTCTCGTGTATAGCCAATTGGCCAAGGTAAGATTCATATGGAAGCTTGGCGATTAAATTAAAATTAACACCCTTCTTTTGACAGAGGGAAATTGATTCTTTTGTACCCTTGATAGTATTCGGATCATTAATAATCATTGCTGAATTATTCTTGGTACAAATCTTACTTCGAATTAAACTTATCTGCTTCTTAGACCACAGCGAACAACTAAGGTTTTCGACATTGTCGATGTTCAAATTCATCGCTAAAACTTCTGCATGCTTTGTTGATTGACAAAAAACACACTTAGCTGACTTATAAAAGTCTCTATTGATAATCATTTGACTTGGAGCCTTAAAATCTTTAAAACCGGCAGGGTTTCTATTTGATAAGTATTTGTGGTCATGCTCTAAGATGCAATATTTGCTCGAATATACTTGCATGACTTTCTTTACATCTTCGCGCAATTGAGTAAAATTTGATACTAAGAACACAAAATCCATCTTCTCGTAAAGGGTGAAGTGTTTTTTTGTAAATTCAGCAGAATTAAACTTGCACACTTTCACGCCACGAGATTCGAGCTCTGTCATGAGTATTTGATCATAAATCTCCGCTCCACCAGAGACCTGATGGGCAAAGAAATCCGAAATGAATACTACTTTGTTCATTCAAACTCCAAAACAACTTCTTCCTGCATCTCTAGGATTGAAGAATCAAAACCCAAAATGCTATCAACAAAACCTTTAAACAAAACTTCGTCTCTAAAATTTGTATCAACATAATCCTGTAACTCTTCCGCTTGTTTTAAAAACTCATCATGCTTCTTGAACATTTGTCGCAATGCCATTTTAAAGGATCCTTGATCGGCATATGCCCATTGAGAATCTGCTTGAATTACGCCTTCCCATACAGCTTGCTGCTGTACAGGACCTAGTTCATGCTTTACTTTTAAAAATTTATCGTATAGAAAGTCAGTCTGCCCAGACCAACCAATTGAAATAATCGGAAGACAACTTCTAGCTGCTTCGAACAAAGGAAGTCCAAAACCTTCTCCATGAGAAATGTTGACCATCGCTTTAATCTTATCGTGCTCGTAAAGGCCTCTCATTTGCCCCTCAGAGAGGTCTCCGTGAAGCAGAGACACATTACACTTACGATCAGGATAAGAGGCTAGAA
>Ga0307488_10005619_pt1 | contig 10358 bp, 10 predicted proteins | sample SB02metaG_FD_202248 | JGI IMG/M metagenome (GOLD analysis project Ga0307488, IMG submission 202248) | Sea-ice brine microbial communities from Beaufort Sea near Barrow, Alaska, United States - SB 0.2 | ecosystem: Environmental > Aquatic > Marine > Coastal | place: USA: Alaska | collected...
ATGCATCTTGCTTAACTTACGTATATAGAAGGTACGTAAATATACAGGCATATGATATATATCGGTATATGAGAATCCCCCATTACTATGATATATTAGGTCAAATATAGATTCTTGAAATTGTTTTTTATAGCTCTGCGTCAGGCCAAAAAAAGTCCAATCCGATGTTAAGTTGACTTGGAAATGTATCTCCGGCCTCTCCAACCGGGACTTCAATAGACATGTCTATTTCTGGAGTAATTGTTTTAAGGAATTGTCTTATTGCTCTAGAATCAATGGCTAATAAATTTGTATCAACAAATTTTCTTATTTTTGATTTATCATCATCTCCATCTAACTCTACAATAACATGTTTTAATAATGTGGTTAATCCAGCTTCTTTTTTGATTTTAGCTAGTCCTTTAAGTTCTGCATCAATCTTTGATTGTTCACCTTGCGACAACAATTTCAATTTGATTTGTTTTTTACTTGTTGGCAATGTTAATGGAAATGCATTAATACCTTCATCAATTAAAGACCAATCAATCTCTTTATCGTTAAGATCTGTCAAATCAACAGTATGAGAAATCATTTCATCAGATTCTGGATCAGGAATAGAAATTTCATAATCTTTACCATAACCTAATATTCTTGCTGCAATCATAATTGCATTTTTATCACATAACAATATATCATTATAATTGACCTTAGTCATTATAAGAGCTTTAAACAATTTATCTAATACTACTCCTTGTTTAATATATGATTGATTGGTAAGAATATCTTCTTCTTTTGCAGTCATATATTTCATTTCAATAGTTCCGGAACTTAAAATATGATCCTTAGGATATAATTTTCCTTTACTAGGTAGATCTATTATCTCCGTCGGGAAGTCATATGATTCAACTGCCGTTTCTTGATATTGTTCTGTAGCCAATTGTTTTAGCTTTGCATCTGATAATTGTTTTTTTGGGTAATCTTCGTTAACTTTTGTCATTTCTTTCCTTAATAACTATTTAATATAAATATACAGTGTGTGAAAAATCCCGCCCTAAGGCAGGATTCTCAATGATTTTAATTAAAATTAAAATTAAAATTGTAATATTGCGTAATCGTATTTGATTGTCAATTCAATTTGTACTGGATCTTCTGTAGACCAATCCATATCACCAAAACTTGCTGCTGATATAAAGGCGCCTTTTAAAGTCCATTCTTCAACTTTATCACCTACAGGTCCTAATGTATTGAATGTAATGTCTTTCTTATAAAAGTCACTATATCCATCTCTTCCTGTTACTGATTCATGATGAAGTCTAACCCATTCCATTACCGCTTGTGCTCCTGATGGAACTACTGGGTCATATAATGTTACGGTTACATCTTGCCATCTTGTTTTGCCTTTTAACTTTCGCTCAACATTAATATGGTCAAGAATAACTTCTCCTTGATCTAATGATGGTCTTGATGCAGCTTTCACAAGATATGCAGGTATGCCTTCAATGTACATAATAAACCTATTTGCCATTTTAGGCTCATAAGCTGTATAAAATATCTCGGTGGGGTCAAGTAATTCTGCCATCTAATTTTCTCCAATTTATTATAAATATACTAGTCATCCTATTCTGGGAATGAAGCTCCTGTTGGAAGTATATTAAAATCAATAATTATGAATTCTGCTGTCTTAGCAGGTTGCAAATAAATTGCACCTTTCATTTCATTTCTGTCAATGACATCTGCTGTATTATTTGCTTCATCCATTTGAACTTTAAATGCATACAATCCTTGTCTTTGTTGTATATTCTCAAAATAAGGATTAACAATACTTAAAAATCTATTTCTAGTTACTGCCGTATTATTTTCAAATACCAAAAACTTAGTTGATGATGCAATAAATTTCTTAGCTGCGATTAACAATCTTCTAACATTTACTCTATCCAATGCACTTGCTTTTTTCTGTAATGTTTTTTGTCCATAAACAACTACACCTGCATTAGGAAAAGTTGCAATTGGATTTACATTTGAATCATAAAGTGTATCTCTATTTGCATGAGTTAATTTTCTTTCTGTCATTACTGCAATATCCAGAGCACCTCTATTTAAACCTGCTGGTGCAAACCATGGAGCGGCAACTCTATCATTAAATGCATATACACTAGGTATTAATGTTGATGCCGGTACCCAAACATTCATTCCTAAATCTGCATCCGGAATTTTAATCCAAGGCCAATATTCAGCAACATAATTTGAATCTCTAGAATCTGCTTTTGCTGTCGCTGTTGATATACTTGCGCCATATTCAACTGGATCAGCTATAAAGAAACAATCTCCTCTACTTTCAACCATATTAAGAGCTTCTGTAATAACTGGAGCATGATTTGTAAAATTATCAATTAATCCAGGAAGAGCTATCATATTAATATCATACTCATCTTGATTCTTTAATAATCTAATTGCATCTTTATAAGTATTAATTGTTGTTGAAGCTGCCATATTAGCACCTTGATTATTTATGTTTGATATCTTATCATTAAATAATTGTGGATGTGCTAAATTACCATTAGTTGCTCCACTAAATGATCCAGATCCTGCAGCAGGTAAACTACCAGTTGCACTTTCAACTCTTCGTACACCATTTGAATCTAAATAATTTAATGTATTTCTAACTCCTGATACTCTTACATATGATGATCTATTCACAAATGATCCAGACAATTGAAGATATGGATCCGTTGATCCGCCATCTCTTACTGTATATACCTGATCACCAATTGCTCTTGCAATATAATTAGGAGAATTAGGATCTAATGTTAAATTATTAAATTGTTCTAAAATAGTTTTTCTATTAATAGTATCATCACCTCTTCTAATTAATAATGTAAATGTACCTTTTGCATTATTAACATTTGCAACTTCATATTGAATGTTGTTTTCAGTACCAGTTGATAACAAATTATTTGTTCCTACTGTCCCGTTACTATTTTGTTCAGCACCATCTGCTAATGTTGTTAATGTAAATGAATTAGCATTAACTCCTGATGCAGTTACTGTTGATGTTGCAGGTAAAAATCCATCACCAATTCTTACTACTGTTAATGTATCAGCATACTTAAGATATTCCTGTGCTGCATAATTAGTTAAATATTTATATGAGCCTTCTACTGCTCCTGAGCCTGATGTAAATGCTCCACCAAATTTTTGTAAATATTCTGAATAACTACTTACTACCGTAGGTATTCCTGATTGACCTTTTTGGGTTGGTCCAATCACAGCTGCCCCTATAGCAGCTATACCTGCTGGCAAAAATGATTGATCTACTTCATTTGTAAAGACCCCAGGCGAGATTATTTTTTCAGCCATTGTATTGTTCCTTTATTAGTTTCTTATAAATATTTAACGATTCTGCCAAACATTGATTATGCAGGGACAAATTCGCCTGTTTCTAAATTTAAATTTCCTTGACCGTATTTAGTTTCCATGTCAGTTGTTAAAGTTTTTTCTGACTCCTGTAATTCTGATAATTCTTTCATTAAACTGTCTTTATATACATTCAATTCTTTTTTTCTATTTTCTACATATATAAATTCTAGTTCTACTTCTCCAAATTTTACAATTAGTTCAGATGACTTTTGTCTTAATTCTTTGATACTTTCAATATCAACTTTTTCTATTTTTTTATTTTCGCTCATAGCTTCCTTGTTTTTTTGTTATAACTTATATAAATATATAAATTTTATTTTTAATATCCTAATTTTTATATGTTAAATCCACCTTGCGAATAACTATCCGTAGATGACTTAGGCGGGGGATCTGTAACATTTACATTAAATGTTTCTGTTTCTGATTTGAAATTTATTTTCTTTACAGAGAATCTTTTTTCTACTGTGGATGCATGTAATTCAAATGGCATTAGAAGTGTTGCCTTGGTGGTACATGGTAATGTAGCTCTTACAATTCTGTCCTCTCCGGTAGAATTAATTGTTTCAAAACTATAATCTTGTATAAATACTGGAAACTTCCATGTTGTGCCCCATGCAAATCCATTTAATGGCATTATTTGTTCTATAATAGAATTTAATTGTTCTGTATATTCACACCATACAAGTATTTCATATGAAGCATCTATAAATTCTGGTACTGGAGTTACATAATATTCTTTACTAGGCTTTGTTCCCTGTAATACAGAAAATCTATCATACTTGTTTGTTACAGTATGTTTATTTCTATGTACATAATCATTACCATCTGGGTTTTGATTTACTCCTAATGTCTTTAAAGTATCACGTTCTGCAATTGAATTTCGTTTTATGGTAATTAATGGAGTCATTACTTTACCTTTTTCATCATACATAAAACCTCTTGCTTGTATCTGTGACCACTTTTCTCCGTTTGCATATAATATAGGAACATCTATAATAGATTCATTTTCTATGACCTGAGGTTTAATTATATCACGTATATATGACATGAGAGCAAAATCAACATCATAAATTGTACATTTAGGAGTCTTGATAATATCATTATCTCGTCTAGTCTGATAAGCACGATTTGTTTCTGGATTACGTGAAAATGAACTATATGTTTTATCTAATTCTGGTTTACTCATAAATTCCTAGGTAAGTTAGCTTGTTTATTAATTCCACTTCGAACTTCTTGTATATTAAGTCTATTTCTTCTAGTAACATGTGCTTCACATTTGACTGAAATGCTAAGTCCGAATTCTCCTCTTTCTCCTGTTGTAAATCCTATATCTCTATTAGGATTCTTTCCAGCAAAATATTCACTAGCCGATACACTATCAATTTCGTAAAATTCTCCGTCATATCCAATTACGTCACCCGGATCTATTACTATATTCTTATCTTTCAAATCATCACGTAAAAATGCAAATGTTCCGGTTCTACTATAATCTAATCCATAATCATCTGCCGCAGTCGATCTTTCATCTTTTAAGATTAAACAATTCATTTTTAATTTACCATAATAAACTTTATTGTCAGATTCTCCATACATATTTGAATGTGTATTATCTAAATTGAGTTTATAAAATGATACTTCCATATCAATATATTTGTTAATTACTTCTCTATTAACAGATCTCAATAAACTTGCATCTCTTGCTGAACCGAATAGCGCCATAATTATCCTATATATATTTTCATTGGCATTTTATTGAATTGGGACTGTAATGCCTCTGATTCAGCCTGTTTTCTTTCCAATTGTGCTTGCCTTGACATTGTATCAAGTATTTCTTTAAGTTCTGTTATAAGACCCTCTTTTTCGGTCTGTGCCGCCCCTATAAGGTCACTTCCGTTAAGTGTTATTTCTGCATTTGGAATAGGCAATGATGAATATTTACCTCTAATATATCCTAGCATCTCTTTAGCCAATGCCAATGTATATCTTCTAATCCATTGTCTTCCTACAGAATTCACATCTTTATATGTTACATTTTCATAAGGAACATTTGAATAATCTGATATTGTTCCTGTTGCACCTTTTAAAGGATTGCTACGATCAGATTTTAAAATATAATCAAAATGTATTGTTTTAAAATTAGTTGCATCTGGTAATGGAAATATTCTTAATCTGTTATTAGACATTTGAAATGAATATGCTGATCTTCTAACTGTATCATTTAATTCAATTGCTTGCATTCTTAACATGTCAGCATATATAGGCATTACCATAAATGATACGCCGGGAGAATAATTACCAAATCCAAATGAATCTAACATTTGTTGGGTGCCTACTCCCGAACCAATAAATGGATCAAAAAATCTTGCTATTGCCGGAGGTGCATTATGGAATAGTCTTTTTATTTCTATAGGATCTGTTCCAGGTATTCCTGATTCTAATTTAACAACTGTTGGATCGGCCAAGTCATAAATCTGTTGTCCTGCGGTAATATTGATACTACCAGTATAAAATGTAACATTTCCACCTGACATGGCTTCTACACCATACTCTTCTGCTATATCAATTAATCCACCAAAATTAGGGGATACCTTTTTGCCTGTTAAATTTGAACCTGTTGACGCTCCAAATAAATTGAGCATGTTATCTCTAATATTATATGAATTTAATTGAGCACTATATTCTGAAACTGCTTCTTCGAAACATGTATAAAAATTTCCATCTTGTAATTCAATGTCCGATAAAGGATAACCTAAACGCTTTGCACACCAAACTGCTAGCTTATCAGCTTCTGTTTGAAATGAATAATCATAATCATAGAATCCAAACGGAGTGTCGCCCGGAAAAAAACTTGATGATCCCGGCCATATTGGAACATTTACTGCCATAGTTTCCTTTTATATAAATATGTAACTAGTTGTAATAACTTCTTGTTATTAATTTATAGTTAAATAGATCTTTAGAAGTATTATAATATTTTTGATTTGATGCTATATGATCTAATTTTGTAGTGCCATTTTCTACTTTATAATCATTTGTTTTAAATACAGAATGTACTTCCAAATCATTAGGTGACCAATACGTATATTTACCTCCAGGCTTCAATATATTAGGTACTATTTCATGAAATGGATCTAACAACTCTTTCCAAGTATCAAAATAGATACCATCAAATTTAGGTAATTTATCTAATACATTTTGCCATTTATCAAATAGACAGGTAACATTAGATTTTTTATCCCATCCATCTTTTTTCATTTTATTTTGTACATCAGAATGTGCTTCTATAATCCAATGTTCTTGTACTTGATGAGATTGAATATAAGTATCTATAAGACCTAACCCAAATCCTACATTAAGTATTTTTCCTTTGTTATGGCATATTAATTCTGCAGATTTTTTCATTATAGGATCTTCCCATCCCATCATAACTGATTGAGCATTAGGAGTTAATAGTCTGTTATCTTTTGTAAAATAAACTTTGTTATTTAAGTACTCTGTATGTTTATCTTTACTATTTAAATATTCTGTATGTTTATTTAAGTTATTCATTAACAAACACCTGGTAAACTAGATTCTCCACCTTCAATAAGGAAATAGATAGCTCCTCTTCCCGAGCCTACTCTAATATATCCGTCCGGAGCACTAGAGGTGCCTCCACTATTTGTATATACTGCGTCTCCGGCTGTTGGGTTTGACCCTGACCCATCATGATACCATGTTGCTTCTGATACTTCTGCAGCGGCACATGCAGCGAATGGACTTTCAAACGGATTTCCTTCACCATCTAAAAGAGCAGAAAAAGATGTAAGTGTAACAGCACTTTGACCGTAGAAACTAGCTGCCAACGCAATATTTGATGTGACTGGAGTTGATAGTTGAGTTCCTAAATTTGTTAATGATATATTAGTTGAAGACACGCTGAATTCGGTTGCAACTGCAGTCATTGTCATTTGTCCGGAACTAGGTAATGGCATTTATTAGTAACTCCATATTCCATTTGCAATTGACACTACTAATGCACTACCAGTTGTTTCCATAAGTGATCCAGTAACGTTTGTTGGTACTACAAATGATCCGGATGAATCTGCTGTATATTTCCTTAAATCTGTCACTGCGCCATTATATACTATTGGTAATTGATCATCTGTCGGATCATCTATACTTATGTCAGACCATACTCTCATAGTCGGATTTCCATTGTTTGTTGAAGCCGAAGCTGCAGTATTTATCGGAGGTGTTATAGTGATCGATGTCACTGTTGTTGATTTTGTCATTCCCATAATATTATTTCTTTATTTGTTTTTTTAAATTATCAATCTGTTTTTGTTGATCTTTAACTGCCTCTACTAAGACAGCTATTATTTTTTCATAATCAATTGTTTTATATTTGGTATCTGCATCAGTGCCTTTCATTATAGGTAATTTTTTCTCAGTGACTATATCTGGAAGTACTTCTTCTACTTCTTGTGCAATCAATCCTATATCTTGTCTACCTTTTTTATGTCCAGCATTCCATGTATATGAAACTCCTCTTAATGATTTTATTTTGTCTAATGCTCCATTAATTGGTATTATATTATCTTTTAATCTTTTATCTGATATGGTAGTTGATGCTGCTATAACATCTCCTTCAACATGCAGGTCGCCGTCATTTTCTAAACGCATATCTTCGGCGCCGTCTAAGAAAAATCCTATACTAGTATTTCTTATAAGAATACTATCATTGGCATTAGTATATACTCTTCTTAATGATAAATCTTGATTATATGAACCAATAATACCTGTATCTACTACGACTCCTTTACTAAAGTAATTATAAGGTCTATCAGTAACATAATGACAAAATCCGGAATTCTGTGCGCCTATAAGAACATTTCCTGAATCTGTAATTATATTGACGGAATTACCGGTTCCTTCAGCAATTTGAGTATTAGTATCATTAAGATATAGAGATCCTCCGATTAATGCAGCTCCATTAACATGAAGTTTTTGAGAAGGAGCAGTAGTTCCAATACCTACATTGCCGGCATTTGTTATACGCATTCTTTCTGTTGATGTTGGATATGTTGTAGTTGATGCGCCAAAAACTATAGCATTGTAAGCGTGTAATTCTAAATCATTATCATCTCTTGCAATTGCAACAGATGTATTACTAAAATGAATAGGGTAAGAATCATTACCTGTGCCAGTTCCTGATACCCTAAAGTTACCAGCAACTTCTAATTTTCCTACTGGTTCAGTAGTTCCAATACCAACGTTACCACTGTAAAGCATAGTAATATTATGGCTAGCTGCATTTGTAACAGAGAAAATACCCGAATCACCATTTATAGTTATATCACTATGCGTGCTGTCTTGCAGTATTAGTTTTGGATTAGAAGTACCTGTAGACATTATTGTACCGGCAACAGTAAGCTTTTGAGAAGGAGCAGTAGTTCCGGACATTCCAATACCTACATTACCAGCATTTGGTTGTATATGCATAGTAGTGTCGTTGTAGGCATCGCCTATGTAGTAATAAGTTAAAGTATCTGCGTTTCCTGTAGCTCCATAGCCTCCTCTATTAGTAGTACCACTACCTAGGAATATGTATCCTGTTGCCCACCCACTATTCGCTTGCCCTTGTATTTGTACGGTACTACTAGTAATTTTTACGGGCCTTTGTCCTGCTACAATCAATGAAGTTCCATCAAAAGTTAAATTTGCTTCACCATTCATTGCATCTGTGCCGGTTGCAGTTACAATTCTATTATTAGCTCCATTAGTCATGAAATCAGATACATCTACTGATATGGTCCTTGCTGCAGATCCATTAAATGTTGTTCCACTATTAAGATCTAATCCGGTACTTACTGTTAATGCTCCTGTATTTGTTCCAATTGTTGTGCTATTAAATGCGTTACTTCCTAATTCTCTAATTCCAACTGTACTATCTCCGTTGATCATTAATGAAGTTGCTTCAGAATTCATTGCTGATACGGAAGATATATTTAACGCTTCTGTGCTTAACATATTACCCTGATAATTAAATCCGCTATCTGTAGTAAATGATGTAGTTCCATTATAGATTGGAATTCTATAAGTTGCACCATTACCAGTTAATGTTCCTGTATTAGTTGTGTAACCTGCTCCGTTGGTTATTGCATTGTTATTTAATGATATATTAGCTGATCCATTAAATGATACACCTGCAATATTTCTTGCGGTATGTAATATTGTTGCTGTTGCTGCTTGCAAATTCGCTACAGGTGTAGTGGATGTAACTGTAAATGGAGCTGTTCCTGTAGCAACATCTGCATAAAATGTAGATGCTCTAAATGTATGAGCACCTATATCTAAATTGCCGGCTGCTATTAATTTTGTTAAGCCACCATCTGTAATTGATATAATTTGGTCATCCTGGGCATCTAATATATGTTGAGGTGCGGCATCCGTAGTTCCAAATTTAATATCATTGCCAACTTCTAAATCGCCTAATATATCTAGAGCACTTAGAATTCCGACTGATGTTAATGATGAAGCAAGTACTGAACTTTTAAGTGTATTTCCGGACAATGTTCCGGCTGCTGCTGTTACAGTAATATTTGCAGATCCATTAAATGATACTCCATTTATATTTCTTGCGGTTGCCAATGTTGTGGCTGTTGCCGCATTTCCGGTTGTAGCTGCTGCCATTGTATCTGTTTGTCCGGTGACGAATGTATGTATTTGATCTGCCGTTGCTAATGCTGCTCCACCATTTGCAATTGCTGCCGTTTTTGCAGACAATGTTCTTGCTGCACTACCATTAAATGTTGTGCCAGAATTTAATTGAACCGTTGCATTATCAACTGTCAATGCATTTGTATTTGTTCCAATTGTCGTGCTATTATAAGCATTACTACCAAATATCTCAGAAAATAATTTTCTTCTTTCTGCACCACTATCTAATAAAATTAATTCATCTGCTGCAGTATCAATTG
>Ga0307488_10005621_pt1 | contig 10358 bp, 10 predicted proteins | sample SB02metaG_FD_202248 | JGI IMG/M metagenome (GOLD analysis project Ga0307488, IMG submission 202248) | Sea-ice brine microbial communities from Beaufort Sea near Barrow, Alaska, United States - SB 0.2 | ecosystem: Environmental > Aquatic > Marine > Coastal | place: USA: Alaska | collected...
CCCGCTGTATACCGCGTGGCTCGGTCCAAATGTGGCTCTGCATCAAGTTCCTGATGACCTCCAACTCGGGCGGTTGCCCAAGGTGGGGTATTGAGTCTATCGGCTAAACTCTGGATAGTGGAGCCTCACCGAACATATGGACTTTAAATAGATGTCACTTGAAGCCGATTGGTTCCGGCGGGGTCTCCCTGAAATCACAGCCATCGAAGCGCTGCTCCCCGACTGCAATGGGATTATGCGGGGCAAGTGGGTACCCCGCCACAAACTGAAAAAATCTTCGAGGGGGGGTTAAAACTGCCCAAAACTGCTCTCAGCCTCGACATATGGGGCCGCGACGTTGAGCAGCTAGTCTTCGCCAGCGGGGATGCCGATGGCACCTGTCGTCCAGTAGAAGGGTCCCTCTTGCTCTTGCCCACGCCCTGGGCCGCTGGGGCCAGCACGGACAGATCATGCTCTCCATGTTCAACGCCGATGGCTCACCCTGCAGCGGCGATCCACGCCATGTGCTAAAAAAAGTCCTCGCGCATTACCAGCAAGTAGGCTGGCGGCCAGTGGTTGAGGTTGAACTGGAGTTCAGCCTGGTCCGATTCGACGACTCCTTGCCCCTGCAAACCTGCCCCGCTCCCCTCGGGGGATTTCCCGTCGGCGGCAACACCTAAGACCTGGATGTACTCAATCATCACCAGGCGATGCTGGAAGATCTGCGATTGGCATGCGAAATCCAGGATATCCCGTTCGACGGTGTCGCGAAGGAGTCGGCCCCATCACAGTACGAAATCAACATGCAGCACGTTGATAACCCGGTACTAGCGGCGATGGCTACGCTCAGGAAGTCGCGAAGCTGCCCGTTTACATGCCCGATGCGGTAAACCTCTTCAGCGAATCAGAGTTTATTCGCAACAGTCTTGGAAGCGAGTTACAGCGTATTTACACCCTCACCAAGCAGGAAATGGAGGAGTTCCGCAAGCGTATCACCCCCCTGGAATATCAGTCCTACCTCGAAAAACTCTAGAACAGGCACAACCGCAGTACGGAAGGTACAAAAACAGAGGCCATCTGCGGAACAAAAGGCCACTTACGCCCTCTAAATCCTATACAGCAACCTGGCTTTAGCACGTCGGATAAAGATGCTTCCTGCGCCTCAATGAGTCGCTCCGCGCCCTCTGGCGTGCGACTGGCGAATTTGTGAAACACTCGATCCACTGAACAACCTAGACGCAGGTGGTGTCGAATGATTACTCTCAAAAAAACAAGCTGAGTCTATTAGTCCATGTTCAGCTAGTGTGGAAGAAACTACGTGATACTGTAGAATGAAAGGTGATGAGAAGCGGAATACTTTCATTACCAAAAAATCAGTCCGTTTACGATTGGCAGGCCAAATGGAGACCCGATAACCCCATGATCAAAAACACAACAAAACCGCCACTGAATCTGGTGAACGTCGTCATTTTCCTAGGCTTTCCTATCGCGGCTCTGATTTTGGTGCCCCTATGGGGGGGGTATAAAGGCTATGACGCTTTTCAGTGGTTGTGGGCGCTTGCCTTCCTCTACTTAAACGGCCTATCTATTACCGGAGGCTTCCATCGACTATGGGCTCACAAAACCTATGAAGCGAGCCCTGCGCTCAAGTGGTTCTTTGCGTTCTGGGGAGCAGGGGCGCTGCAAAACAGCATTCTGATCTGGGCCTCAGACCACCGCAGGCACCACCGCCATGTCGATGACAATGAACGTGATCCCTACTCGGCCGGACGCGGGTTGTGGTTTAGTCACATTGGCTGGATGCTGCGCGAGTACAACACCGATACGCCGGACTTTAGTAACGCCAAGGATTTACTTCGTGACCCGGTCGTCACCTGGCAACACAAGCACTATATTCCGCTCACCCTCTTCATGAACCTAGGTCTGCCATTACTTTTAGGCTTCTGGCATGGCGATGTGATCGGCACGTTGTTGCTGGTCGGGCTGCTGCGTTTGGTGGTGAACCATCACGTGACTTTTTTCATTAATTCCCTGGCTCACTATTGGGGGAGCCGACCCTATACCGAAACCAACAGCGCACGAGACAATGGCTTTCTCGCCTTCCTCACCTACGGCGAGGGCTACCATAACTATCATCACATGTTTCAGACTGACTATCGCAATGGCATTCGCTGGTGGCAATGGGACCCGACCAAGTGGATGATTGCCCTATGCCAATATCTGGGACTGGCGAGCAACCTAAACCGAGTCTCCGATTTTAAGATTCAGCGCGTCATTTTAGACACTGCCTTCGAGCGAGCACGCAACAAGCTGAATGAATCACAAAACAGTGACTCGCTGCAAGACCTACTGGAGCGCGAGTATCAATTATTCACCAACTCCATCAACGAATGGACAGTTCTGCAAGCGGAGCGTTATGAGCGCACAAAAGAACAGCTGAGCGATGCCCTGGAAGAAGGGAAACTGCACCTCCAACAAAAATGGGAGCACGCAGCGCTGCTGACCAAGCTTAAAACCTTGGAATATTCGCTTAAAATGCAACGCAAGCGTATTAGCCTATTGATGGAGCAGGTAAATTTTCATCAGGCACAAATGGCCTGATCATTCCACACCAGAGGAACTACCATGACGAATACCGTTTACGATTTCAGCTGTCAAACGCCACAGGGCAAAGACAAATCTCTCGAAGATTACAAAGGCAAAGTTCTGCTAGTCGTCAATACTGCGTCCAAATGTGGCTTCACACCACAATTTGCAGGACTCGAAGAGATGTATGCGACATACAAAGACAAGGGACTGGAAATTCTAGGCTTTCCCTGCAACCAATTCGGCAAACAGGACCCAGGCAGCAACGGCGAGATTATGGAATTCTGCCAGCTTAACTACGGCGTGAGCTTTCCCATGTTTGGCAAAGTAGAAGTCAATGGGGCAGACGCTGACCCCCTGTTCAAACACCTCAAAAAATCAGCCCCTGGGGTGCTGGGTAGCGAGGGCATCAAATGGAACTTCACCAAGTTTTTAATCGACGCCTCCGGCAACGTTGTAAAGCGTTACGCGCCCAAAGACACCCCTAAGGCTATTGCGAAAGACATCGAAAAATTGCTCGCCTAAGCGCCCATGAACACTCCCGAGTTACGCGTAGCAGCCGCGCGCAGTGCGGCTTATTATTACTCACACTTGACGCGGGCAGAACGAACATAGCGGGTATGCCCCCTTAGGACATACCCAAGGTCAGCAGATTATCTAATGGCCGATAGAGCTCTTCAAGGTAATCGATATCGTCCGGTACCAGCACAATGTCGGTTGCCTCAACCAGCCCGACAAGCTGAGAGACTTTGCTGACACCCACGACCGGCGCGCAAACACCGGGCTTGCAAAGCAGCCACGCTAGCGCAATTTGTGCGGGCGTTTTACCATACTTTTCCGCCGTCTCAATGACTCTTTGCGCAATCTTAAAATCGTTCTCACCACGATAGAGGGCCAAGGTCCGATCCATATCGGCACCAGATGAACGCTTGGTAGTGCCACCATCTAAGCCACCTTTATAGGACCCGGCAAGAATACCGCGGGCCAAGGGTGACCAGGGCGTCAGACCAACACCCGATTGCACACAGTAAGGGTTCATCTCCCTCTCTTCTTCACGATAGATCAGGTTGTAATGATTTTGCATGGAAATAAATTTGGCCCAGCCATGACGCTCAGCTGTCATCTGTAACTCGGCAAATTGCCAAGCGAACATAGACGAACCGCCCAGATAGAGAACCTTGCCGGCCTTTACTAGATCATTCAGCGCACCCAGCGTTTCCTCTATCGGCACCGCCACATGCCAGGGCATACCGTGAGGATGACGGTGAATAATAAGTTGGTCGACATAATCCACACCCAGCCGCTGCAGACTGCGGTCCATACCCTCAATAATATGCTTGCGCGAGAGGCCAGACATGTTGGCATTGCTACCCATAGGCATCGCAACCTTGGTGGTGAGCACATACTCGTCACGGGGTAAGATCTCGCGCAGCAGCTTGCCAATCACCTCTTCGCAGGCACCGATACCATAAAAATCCGCACAGTCAAAATAGAACAGGCCAAGGTCTATGGCAGCACGAAATATCTCTCTGGAGTCATCAATATCTAGCGTCCAGCTACCCTGATGACCCTGTCCGGGTACGCCGAAGTTCATAGTACCTAGACAGAGCTGGGATACACGTAAGCCGCTGTTGCCGAGTTGAACAGGTTTGAGCATAAAGTGCGCCTCCGCGCAAGATCGAGAGGATTGCCAGTATCACAAGACGGCAGTACTTTTTCCACCAGCACCGCGTGCCGACACTAAAATTTGCCAAGCTTAGACGACCCCGCAGCGCAGCGGAAGCATCGATAACAGGTGCTGCTTAAATAAATACACTACTTAAACACTTTTTGAGTTGGTGTTCAGTGCTCCCGAGTGGCACTAAAAACAAGCTCGGGCCACCGTTCTTCCATGAGAGACAGGTTGACCCGGGTAGGCGCAAGATAGGTGAGATGACCCCCCGCATCCATAGAGAGGTGGTCTGCCGCTTTCTTGCGAAAGTCTTCCAGCTTGCGCTTATCGTCACAAGTAATCCAACGCGCCGTATACACATTCACCGGTTCATAGCGCGCCTCCACCTTGTACTCATCCCTAAGACGATAGGCCACCACTTCAAATTGTAGCGGGCCCACTGCACCCACGATCAAGTCAGCGGACATGATCGGTGAAAATACTTGGGTAGAACCCTCCTCTGATAACTGTTGCAACCCACGCTGTAACTGCTTGGATTTCATCGGGTCGGTCAGGCGAATACGACGAAACAGCTCGGGCGCAAAATGCGGGATACCGCTAAACTGCAAGGCCTCGCCGTCTGTAAAGGTATCGCCAATCTGTATAGTGCCGTGGTTGTGCAGGCCAATGATGTCACCCGACACCGCCTCCTCCACCAGCACCCGCTCGCCCGCATGAAAGGTCACCGCGTCCACGATCTTCACTTCCTTACCAATGCGCACATGCTGCATTTTCATGCCCTTGAGGTAGCGACCGGAGCATACCCGCATAAACGCAATACGATCTCGATGTCGCGGATCCATATTGGCCTGGATCTTGAATACAAAACCACTGAATTTGCTCTCGATTGCCGCCACAGTGCGATCAATGGTGTCGCGATCCAGCGGCGCTGGCGCCCACCGCACGAAATCGTCCAGCATTTCCCGCACCCCGAAATTGCCAAGGGCGGTACCAAAGAACACAGGACTTAAACGACCAGCGAGAAAAGCGTCAACGTCGAAGACATGGCTAGCGCCGCGCACCAGTTCAATTTCTTCACAGAATCGCAGGTACTCATCACCCAACAGCGCGCGTGCTTCGTCACTGCCCAGCCCTGTAATAATCCGGTCATCCGGTAGTACGCTGCCTTTCCCGGGTGTGTACTGATGAATGGTGTCGGTATACAAGTTATACACGCCCTTGAACTCCGCACCCATACCAATGGGCCAGTTGATAGGGGCGCCCTGTATTTTCAAAACGGCTTCAATTTCATCGAGCAGGTCAATAGGATCGCGGATATCCCGATCCATCTTGTTCACAAAACTGAATATAGGCGTATCACGCAGACGGCAGACGCGCATCAATTTGATGGTTCGATCCTCCACGCCCTTGGCGCCATCAATCACCATCAGAGCAGAGTCGACCGCCGTGAGTGTGCGGTATGTATCTTCAGAAAAATCTTCGTGCCCGGGCGTGTCCAGCAAATTGATGGTGCGTTTGCGATAGGGGAACTGCATCACCGAAGAGGTCACGGAAATACCACGCTCCTGCTCCATACTCATCCAGTCGGACGTGGCGTGAGGACCTTTCTTACCCTTCACGCTTCCCGCTACTTGGATAGCATTACCCAGAAGCAGAAGCTTCTCCGTAATCGTCGTTTTACCCGCGTCCGGGTGAGAGATGATGGCGAAGGTTCTTCTAATGCCAATTTCGGAGGCTAATTTACTGTCGGACACTGACCTGAATCTCCACGTAAATACAGATTTCTAACGCCACAATACGGGCACAAAAACCAAAGGGGCGCGATTATAACCTAAAGCAGGGCATGTTATGGGAATGTAAGCGTCAGTGTCTTAAACGCGCAGCATGCTCGCAGCGATGTCCATCAAGCGCTGACCAATGAGTTCCAGTTTGAGCTCGACACCGGGCAACTCTTTCGCCATAGACGTCACCTGTAAGCCCTCATAGCCACAGGGATTAATGCGCCCGAATGGCTCTAAATCCATATCCACGTTGAGAGCCAGCCCATGGTAGCTGCAGCCTCGGCGCACCCGCAGACCCAGGGAAGCAATTTTCTCATCCGCCACGTAAACACCCGGAGCCCCGGGTTTTAGCACGGCGGAAATCGCATATTCTTCCAGCAGCTGCAGCACACTGCGCTCGATCAGATTGACGAGGTCGCGCACACCCATTGGGCGACGACGCATATCCACCATCAAATAGAGTACCCACTGTCCTGGGCCATGATAGGTAACCTGCCCGCCGCGATCCGCCAGAATGACGGGGATATCCCCTGGAGCCAGCAGATGTTCAGCTTTGCCAGCCTGCCCTTGCGTGAACACTGACGGATGCTGCAGCAACCACAGCTCGTCAGGATAGTCGGCAGTGCGTGAATCAGTGAATTGACGCATTGCTGTCAGCGTTGGTTCATAGTCAACAAGACCCAACTGACGCAGAATCAACTCTGGCGCGGGCACGGGTCAAATCACCATTTTAACTTGCCCCGTCGCCAGCAAGTCCTGGTGCAGTGCTTCCAGCTGATCAGGACCCGTTGCCGTAATAGTGACGGTCAGCGAGGTGAAGGTGCCTTTACTACTGGCCCTGCCTGTAATGGTTTCCCGATTGAACCCAGGGGCGTGGCGTTCGAATACTGCCAGCACAATCGGTTCGAAGGCATTGCTACTGACACCTAGAACCTTGATGGGATAATCGCAGGGAAACTCTATTTTTGGGGCTTCAGGCTCTTGCACAACAACGCACTCCGGGACTTTTCTACTAGACCGTTATCCGCGCCCAAATAGGCCGGCGAAAAACATCAGAAGAGCATCCCACTGACGGGCGAAGAAACCGCTCGGCTCAATCGACGCCAAAACAACTAGCGGTTCTTGCAACACCACCTCATCGTTCAGACTCACAGTCACAGTACCTACCGAGTCACCTGCGGCAAGCGGCGCAACCAACTCCGGATTCACTTCCACTGTGGTCACCAGGTTATCGTGTTTGCCGCGCGGCAGAGTCAACACCGCTTCGTTCAACAAACCCACCGCCACATAATCCTGCTGCCCTTTCCAGACGCGCGGTTTCGCCAACTCCGTCATCGGCTCAAATGCAGACTTGGTCTCGTAAAAACGGAACCCGTAATTGAGCAGAGCGGCGGTATCATTTTTGCGCGCCTTTGTGCTATTAGTACCCATCACCACCGAGATCAGGCGCATGCCCTTGCGCTCTGCAGACGCAACCAAACAATAACCAGCTTCTTTAGTATGGCCTGTCTTGAGACCATCCACAGAATCATCGACCAGCATCAAGGTATTGCGATTGTACTGTCGAATATCGTTATACGTGAACTCGGGTTCCCTATAGATTTTGTACTGCTCGGGATGGTCGATGATCATGGCCTTGGCCAGAATGGCCAAATCCCGCGCCGTCGTCATATGCGCAGGATCCGGTAAGCCATGGGAATTCACGTATTGGGTGTTGACCATACCCAGCCTGTTGGCATTGATGTTCATCATCTCGGCAAACACGGCTTCACTGCCGGCGATATGCTCCGCGACAGCCAAGGTGGCATCGTTACCTGAGGATATAATGATGCCGCGCTGTAAATCGGCAATGGACACATCCATGCCAGGCTGTATCCACATCAGGGAAGAACCGTTGAATAGCGGATTCTGCGACCAGGCGTTCTCGCTGATCCTCACCATATCGGTCTCACTGACACGTCCTGCCCCGATTTCTTCAGCCAACACGTAGGCAGTCATCATCTTGGTTAGGCTTGCCGGAGGCAAAATTTCGTCCGCGTTGTGCTCGACCAGCACCGCGCCACTGGCAGCATCAACCAAAAGATACGCCTTGGCCGCCAGTTGCGGTGGTGCGGGCACAGGGTTGCCTGCCTGCACACCGAATGAGGACACTGTCAGTAACAATACCAAGACTAATCGAATCATAATGTTAGAAAACCTTGGGGAAATTTTGTAGAGGCCGATGGTAACTCATGGAGGGAGGGAGAGAAAGAAACCATGCCGATGAAGGCTACCTAGGGCAACGGCTGCCCGGCATCATACCCGCTATCCTGCAATTGTTGTTGCACCGCTAACAGATGGCTTTTGTCATCCACTGGACCCACCCGTACCCGGTAGAGCAATGTGCCGTCCGATTCGACCACGCTCACAAAAACCTCTGCGGTCAATAACGGCTTTAACGCTTCTACCAGAGTTTGCGCACTGGCCTCTCTACCGAAGGCCCCAAGTTGAAGATAACGATAATTACCGTAGAGGGGATCACGACGATCCTCGACACCGACAACCTCCATCACCTCAACCTCTACTTGCGCAGTGCCCTGCTCCATATAGCCGAGTTTTACAGCGGCGGCGTAGGACAGATCTATAATACGATCAGAGTGGAAGGGTCCTCGATCGTTGACCCGCACTACGATGCTCTTGCCATTGTCCAGATTGGTCACACGCGCGTAGCTCGGAATAGGAAGAGTCTTATGGGCGGCACTGGGCTGATATAAGTCATACAGCTCACCGTTGGACGTTTTATGTCCACTAAACTTTGCCCCGTACCAGGAAGCGGTACCCTGCTCGCGGTAATCACGATAATCCTCCAACACATTGTAGGTAACACCATCGATGACATAGGGGCTCACGTTACCGAACCTCAGGATTGGATCCGCCTGCGGTATCGCATCGAAAACCTCATCCTGACTGATAGGTCGAAGCGGAGCGGAATCTTGTTCGACGTGGTAGCGTTCAGAGACAGAAACATCAGCGTTGTTTTGTGTTACGGGCGGTGACTGAGACGGCGGCGTGGAACAAGCCGCGAGAAAAAAAGGAAGACCGACGATGGCCGCGATAGACGGGTGAAGGCTCACCGCACCACTCGGGCAGCCAGTGCCTGACTGAGCTGATAGACACACATCGCATACATGGCACTATGGTTATAGCGCGTGATGACATAAAAATTGTGCAAACCGAGCCAGTACTCGTAGCCCTCTTTTTGCTCAAATTTCATGGCCGTTGCCAGCGCCTCTGGATCCAGCTTTATTTTCGCCACCACACCGTCTGCCGCAAACTGCGCCACCGTGCGTGTCGGGTGCAAATCCTTGCGGTTTTTAACAAAGATTGTCTCCGGTGTGTTTTTCGCCGCTGTGGCGGCAGACACTACAACCTCGCCGGTGCGCCACCCGTGTTCCTTAAAATAGTTGGCGACACTGCCGATGGCGTCGACGGGGTTGTTCCATATATCAACTATGTCGTCATTGTCAAAATCGATAGCATAGTTGCGGTAACTGCTAGGCATAAACTGACCATAGCCCATTGCCCCGGCATATGACCCCATCAAACTCATCGGGTCAATACCCTGATCCCGCGACAGAATCAAAACGTTTTTCAGCTCGCTGGTAAAAAAAGGCGAGCGCGGCGGATAGTCAAATGCCAGCGTCGAAAGCGCGTCGATCACCCGGTAGCTCCCGGCTACCCGCCCGTAGGATGTTTCTACTCCAATAATAGCCACGATAATTTCTGCTGGCACACCGAACTCGCGTTCAGCACGACCTAGCTCCACACGATATCGGTTAAAAAACTCAACCCCCTGATCTTCGCGTTTATCATTGAGAAAGATAGCCCGATACTCATACCAGGGCTTGGTCTTCTCCGCCGGTCGGGCAATAGCTTTTAATATGGAGTCCTTGCGCTCAGCCTGTGCAAAAACCATCATAAGTTGTTCGCGGTCAAAGCCCTCCTCCACGACCAACTGATCAATCACCACCTGAGCAGACAGATTGGTATCGTAGTTATCCGCAGCGCAAGACAAAGCCGTCCACAGACAGGACACAACAAGTATAATTTTCAGACGTAAAAGCATAAGCTAAAACTCAATCTCTTCAGACAAAGGGTGGATAAAATATTGCCGCATCACGCTGCGCTCACATAGCACCACTGCGACTTTCCGTACTAATCGCCATGAGAACAACAAAACCTGCGAGTAGCGTGACCACAGAGGTTCCACCGGCACTTACCAATGGCAGTGGAACACCTACCACCGGCAACAAGCCGGCAACCATTCCCATATTAACAAAGATATACACGAAAAACGTCAA
>Ga0307488_10005624_pt1 | contig 10356 bp, 8 predicted proteins | sample SB02metaG_FD_202248 | JGI IMG/M metagenome (GOLD analysis project Ga0307488, IMG submission 202248) | Sea-ice brine microbial communities from Beaufort Sea near Barrow, Alaska, United States - SB 0.2 | ecosystem: Environmental > Aquatic > Marine > Coastal | place: USA: Alaska | collected 2017-05-06
CTATCTTTCGACTCCGTTGTTTGAGGGCATCGAGGAAGAGATGACGGATGAGGAAAAAGCGATTTCTTATTCAACCCCAAGTGCTCAGATGGTCAGCGACTAATCACGCCGAAGAGCCGATCACCAGGACTGCGACTTGCCGGGTTCAAATGAACCGATCGGCTCTTTTTGGCAACTCATTTCGTGGCATTGATGCGCCAAGGCCAAGTAGATATTCAGCGCCTTAAAGTTTATCACCGACAATTCTGTATGGAATGCCCACGTAAGGCCGTGACGTTTTTGGTTTTTTGCAAATCTATTGTGACAATCCAGCCCAAGGTCACTTAGATCCCGAGCTGAGCCTGCAAGTAGTACCTTCCATACATCATTGACTGACCCTTTGATGTGGTTTTCCATGGTTGGCTGTTCTGCTGCTTGGGGAAGATTGCTTCTGGTGGGTCATAAGGCGGTTCTGCAAGTAAGATGGGATCGTCAGAGGGATCGTCTTGGACATACTCAGTCACCACAGAGGCTGGGCCAACGCATAGCTCTGCCATTGGATTGGTGTTTTTATGCTAAAGGCAGAGAAGATCGACAGCCTCTTGATGGCTCATTTTATCGAAACCTGGCAGCAAGTATGTGCGTGGTGGCGCAATATCAACAAAGTCCGTTCGATTAGTGCAGTGGCGTTCGCATAATCAAAAGCATTGGAGTTTTGGCATGGATACGAAAACAGAAACAGGACTAGCTGCGCGGGTGGTTTCCGATGTGGTGGAAGGGCTCCAGGCGGCGCTGAGCTGATGGCAGGAGATGCAGGCTCAGGGCATTAGCAGAGGGGGTGCAGGTTGACGCTGAGGCGGCACAGGTGGACGCTCCTCGATCGTGCGCGCAAGCTCGTAGCCTAATGCTGAGGGATCAAATTACTTGCAAGGATGACGTTCATAGATATCTGGGTTAATGAAAGCAGGTAACACAGAAGTAACGGAGGATGTATGCCTTATTCAATGTCGAAGGCTGCCAAGGTTGCAGGGGTCAGCAAAACCACGATGCATAAGTGGGTAAAGTCAGGTAAAGTCACTTCGACCAAACTGGATGATGGTACTTACAGTATCGAAGAAAGCGAACTCACCCGCGTTATAGAAAGCCGTAAGCAGGTTATATCAACCAAGGTTATCCAGCCCGTAAACACAGGTAACACCAGCCTAACATCTGAACCCCTAAACTTGAGTATTTACAGGACTAACACTCTAAATGAGGTGAAGTACGCTGCTGCACTTGAGACAGTTAGTCATGAACGTGAACTACTACGTCAGCAGGTAAACGAGTTACGGCAAAGAGCTGAAGCAGCAGAAGCAAGATCAGAGGCTGCAGCTGAACGCTATCATGACAGCATTAAGACCATCACAAAGTTACTTGAAGATAAGCGTGAAACGCCACAGCGTAAGAAATTCCTTGGTATATTCTAGCATCAAGAATATCACCTAAGGTACCGTGAGCCAACTCAAAGCAGCCGTTCCCAGCACTTGGTGCCATAGCTGCTGTTGTATCTTACTGAGGCTTTTTTAGAACTAAGCGGCCTTATAGAGATCATGCCGCAAGCTAAAGATTATGCATGCCAAGAAATGCTCGAACGCCCCAGTAGCCCACAGGGTGTGCCCGAGGGCCTGTAAGGGGTGCTAGGATTCCATGAGGCTCAAAGCTGCAGCTTGTCCTAAACAGCTCAGTGAGCTGTGCGGGGCGGCGGGCGGCGGGCGTACGGGCCTCTCAGGGCCACCTAGCACCTGTGAAGCCAATCACCACTGCCACCTCACTAAGGTCATAAGGCCCTGAGCAACCACGGCGCTGGGCTATCGTTGGTTAGGGGATTTTACTCGAACCTTGCGTCATTCAGCGCCCAGTAAGCATCTGTACCTTTGAGTTTGATGTTATCATTAGCTAGGTCCCAAGGGGTTCGGCCCCATTCATCCTCGGCGTTCACATCTGCCCTAGCATTGAGGAGGGCGATGACGGCCTCAGGAGTTCCAAATATTGCAGCATAGCGAAGAGGCGTAAGGTCAGACTCACCCCTAGGATTCACTTCGGCACAAGCGTTCAAGGGGGTTAAGACGTTCTCAGTGGTGCCATTCTAATATGGATTATAAAGGTGTTAGGCCACAATACGGTTGTTAGCAGCCCCACTGGTCGTTCCTACTTAGCAGCTTGCTTTGCTTCGTAAGCAGCTTTCTTCTCAAGGTACTTTTCTTCTGTCAGATCATGCCAACCTACACAGTTCCCATTTGGGCTACGCCCACATCCACATTCAGCCATTACAAACACTTTTGTTTTGCATACTACAATAAAGGTTCTTGAACTGCTTCAGGCAAGTAGCGTCATCGCACAGTGCCTGAGCTACTGTGCACGGGCTGTACAGACGTGACCTCTGTAACGGATGATCCCGTTTTGAGCATGTTTCGGACACGTGCAAGACTGTCGATGCTCTAACCGTCACTCACTTCGAAGCATGGATGCGCCAAGGGCAAGGTGGATGCGCCAAGGTTAAGTAGACATTCAGTGGCTTTAAGGTTTTATCACCAAAAAACCTGTATGGAATTACCACGTAAGACCAAGAAAGGTTTGACCTTTTAGGCTCTTATGATTGAGCTCTGCTATCCTACTTTCCTGCTAGCTCGGAGCGCCGCCCAGAGCCCATCTTTGTGATAGGCCGTGGACGTCCCGCTCTTCATGACCTTCGGGGGTACCTTGGGAAGAGTACTTGCAGAGGGAACGTCTTCATCATCATCACAGAATGGATCAGTGAAGAGTCTCATGTCCTCATCAGGATGGTCAATCACTCAATCATCTATGGTTATGACTGGTCGCGAGCTTGCCTTTTGTACCAGCCTAGCGACAGGAGTTTGCGGAGGTGTTCCAGCAGTCGCTATCCGTTGAGGGCGACGATCATAAATTCGCCCTCAATCGTCACCATGAACGAAGGCGAACGCGACGACGAACGGCGAACTTGGTTGCCAATAAGGATTCGCAATTGGTCCGTTTCCCAGAGAAATGCGAGTCAAAAATTTTCTAATTTTAAAGGTCCTCAGTATCCATAAGTAATGCGCCTGAACCTTCACACGACCTAATGCTCAGGTTTGATCCAGCCGAGCATTCAGCATGAATTGGGCCCCGATGGGACGAGTTGCAGCACCGATTGCGCGGGCTTTGCCGCCGATGCTCCCGCCTTCGATACGGGGCGTGATTAGGCCGCGGGTGTCTTGGGTCACGACGTAGCGCTGCACGCGGTTCACAAGGTCATCGCGGACGCTGGCGGGGAAAGCACCGTCTATCACGATCGCCTCAAAGTCGATGACCGAACATGTGGAAAGTGCGGCTTTTGCCAGTTCCTGCGCCGTTTGGCCGAGCCACGGATCTACGTAGCGCGACAGGGAATGCCAGCTTTCAGGATCGGTCCACAGCTGCTGGGGTTCTAGATCAACCTCACGTAGCCGTAATTCGAGTTGGTGGATTGATGCCATATCGACCAATTGCATGCTTTCGCCGTTCGGCCCGATACTGCGCAGCGAACCGAGTGCGCCCGCATTGCCTTGGCGGCCTTCATACACTGAATTGTTCAAGACAACCCCACCGCCGATAAAGGCACCGATGAAGAAGTAGGCGTAGTCGCGGAATTCTTTGCCGCGCCCGTAAGTGTGCTCTGCCTGACAGGCAGCCGTTGCATCGTTCATTAGGTAGACGGGGAGACCGGTCCGGTTTTGGGCGACCACTTTTAAATCGACTTCTTTCCAAGGCACATATGCCGCAGATGGCATCGCTGCGGAGTCCGACCAGTTCCACATTTCAAAGGGGGCTGCGATGCCCAACCCGCAAATGCGCGCGGCGTCCGTTGGTTTCATGTCATTTGAAATGCTTCGAACGCCATCTTCGAAAAACTCAAAAATGTTGGCAGGTTCTGGAAAGGCGTAGGTAAGTTGTCGCTCTTGTCGCGGTTCGCCGTTGAAATCAATCAACACCAAGTCTGCGGATCTTCGCCCTATTTTCAGACCAAACGAAAATACTCCGCTCGAGGCCAGCCGCATTGGGATGGATGGCTTTCCGACTTTTCCGCGGACAGGATCGCCACGATCAAGCAGGCCCTCGGTCTCCAGTCGGCGCAAGATACTTGATACCGTGGGGGGCGAGAGTTCAGCGAGCCGTGCCAGATCACTTCCGGCCGCCGGGCCATTACGTTGCAACAGCGACAGCAGTAGGCGTTCGTTATGATCACGAACGCCTTTCTGACTTAGGCCAGTGCTGATTGATCTAACTAAACTGTCGTCCATGCTCGCACTCTATGCATCTCCTTCACACAAGAGGATACCCCAAATCAATTAATAAAGAAAGTTAACTAATTAATTGACATGTGACCCAGAATCGCGTCTCCTATTGGCAACGGCGATTATTATGGTCGTTGATCACGCGGGGTGGAGGCCCTGCCGCACACATGTTCTGGGAGGACATCATGAAGAAACTGCTTATCGGGACTGCGCTTGCAGCCATCACAACCGCTGGGTCGGCAATGGCTGACGGTCACGCAATCTCTGCGTGCTTGATCACCAAAACAGACACCAATCCGTTCTTCGTTAAGATGCGCGAAGGCGCTGAGGCTGCCGCTGCTGAGGCTGGCATCACACTTCGTTCCTACGCAGGGCAGGTTGACGGTGACCACGAAACACAGGTCGCTGCGATTGAAACCTGTATCCTTGACGGCGCATCTGGTATTTTGCTGACCGCGTCTGACACATCTTCCATCGTTGGCGCTGTGACACAGGCCCGCGACGCTGGACTTCTGGTCATCGCTCTCGACACGCCACTGAGCCCGATCGATGCGGCTGATGCAACGTTCGCAACTGACAACTTTCTTGCCGGTGAATTGATTGGCCAATGGGCGGCTGCAACGCTTGGTGATGACGCTGCATCCGCGCGTATCGCAATGCTCGACCTTGCCGTATCCCAGCCAACGGTCGGCGTTTTGCGCGACCAAGGGTTCTTGCAGGGCTTCGGCATCGATCTTGCTGATCCAAACGTGAACGGCGACGAAGATGATGCGCGCATCGTAGGCAACGACGTCACAGCCGGCAACGAAGAAGGTGGCCGCAAGGCGATGGAAAACCTTCTGGCAGTCGATCCGTCCGTCAACGTGGTATACACCATCAACGAACCAGCAGCCGCCGGCGCATACGAAGCGCTGAAGTCAATCGGTCGTGAGAATGACGTGCTGATCGTGTCTGTCGATGGCGGTTGCCCCGGTGTTCAAAACATCGCTGACGGTGTGATTGGTGCGACAGCCCAACAGTATCCGCTGCAGATGGCGGCACTTGGCATCCAAGCGATTGCAGTTTTCGCAGCTGACGGCACATTGCCCGAAAATACTGAAGGCAAAAACTTCTTTGATACGGGCGTTGCCTTGGTCACGGATCAGCCAGTCAATGGAGTTGAGAGCATTTCCGTAGAAGAAGGCATGGCACTGTGCTGGGGCTAAGGTCCCGTTAACACGCTATGAGACAGCGGGGCGGGTTTTTCCCGCCCCGTTTTCAAAATTGGGGTAAGCTTTCCCAACCACGGAATTTATCTATCAATAGAGGTCCTGCAATGTCTGGCAATTCAGATGATTATGAAGCTGCGTTAAAGTCGCCCGCACCCGAAACGGTCGCCACGTTTTCTGAACACAAAGGCGCACTGGCGCACCTTCAACATGCGCTTCATGTGAACCCTGCATTGATACCGCTGTTCGTACTGGTGGTATCAATCATCGTGTTTGGTTTGCTGCTCGGCTCCAAATTCTTTTCTCCCTTCGCACTGACGCTAATCCTGCAACAGGTGCAGATTGTTGGCATTGTGGCAGCCGCCCAAAGCCTCGTGATCTTGACGGCGGGCATTGACCTGAGTGTTGGGGCCATCGCGGTGTTGTCCAGTGTTATTATGGGGCAATTCACATTCCGTTACGGGTTACCGGTTGAGGTTGCAGTCGCCGCTGGCCTTATCTTTGGCACGCTGATCGGGTCGTTAAATGGCTGGCTGATCGCAGCCATGAAACTGCCACCGTTTATCGTAACGCTGGGCATGTGGCAGATCGTTTTGGCTGCAAATTTCCTATATTCAAAGAATGCGACCATCCGCAGTCAAGACATTGAACAGCAGGCTCCGCTTCTCCAATTCCTTGGCACAACCTTCAATTTAGGCGCCGACGTCGAGGGACGTGGCGGAGCCACATTCACTTATGGTGTGATCGCTATGGTTCTGATTTTTGCGGTGCTGTCCTATATCCTGAGCCAGACCGCGTGGGGCCGCCATGTCTACGCAGTTGGCGATGACCCGGAAGCGGCGCAGCTGTCAGGCGTCAATGTCAAACGCACGATTATTTCTGTCTATGCTGTCACAGGTTTCATCTGTGCCATCGCAGGTTGGGCTTTGATTGGGCGGATTGGATCAGTCAGCCCAACGTCGGGCCAATTGCTAAATATCGAAAGCATCACGGCTGTGGTGATCGGTGGCATATCCCTGTTCGGTGGGCGCGGGTCGATTATGGGGCCGCTGTTTGGTGCACTTATCGTCGGCGTCTTCACCCTTGGTCTGCGACTTGCTGGTGCGGATGCACAATGGACGTTCTTGCTGATTGGTGCGCTTATCATTGGCGCTGTCGCAGTGGATCAATGGATCAGAAAGGTGTCGGCATGACCCTCATGGAAAATATCGCAAACGGTTTGATTGAACCAATCCTAAAAGGGCGCGGGCTGGTTAAGCACTATGGACGCGTTACGGCCCTCGACCAGTGTGATTTCGATTTATATCCTGGTGAGATCCTAGCAGTGATCGGCGACAACGGCGCGGGAAAATCGTCGCTGATCAAAGCCGTGTCTGGTGCTATTGTTCCCGACGCTGGTGATGTCTTTCTTGAGGGCGAAAAGGTCAATTTCACCTCCCCGACGGACGCGCGCAAGGAAGGGATTGAGACAGTTTACCAGACCCTTGCCATGTCGCCTGCGCTCTCGATTGCTGACAATATGTTTATGGGCCGTGAACTTCGCAAACCCGGATTTCGGGGCAAATTCTTGCGCCAGTTGGATCGCGCAAGAATGGAAAAAATTGCCCGCGATAAGCTGACTGAATTGGGGCTGATGACTATCCAGAACATCAACCAAGCGGTTGAAACCCTGTCTGGTGGTCAGCGCCAAGGTGTTGCTGTGGCGCGCGCTGCGGCGTTCGGATCTAAGGTCATTATCCTTGATGAGCCGACGGCTGCCCTCGGCGTAAAGGAATCTCGCCGCGTGTTGGAAATGATACTTGATGTGCGCTCGCGGGGCATTCCAATCATTTTGATCAGCCACAACATGCCCCACGTGTTTGAAGTCGCAGACCGCATCCACGTGCATCGTTTGGGCAAGCGTTTGTGTGTCATTGACCCAAAGGACTACACGATGTCTGATGCCGTGGCCTTCATGACCGGCGCGAAAGAGGCTCCGGTTTGAGTTCCATCAAACGACTAGCGGATATGTAGCGAACCATCGACTGCGCGGCGCCGGTAGAAAAGCCTAGGAAGGCTGGCGGTTGCGTAAATCGCAGCGAACGCCAGATTTTCTCCTTTGCAGCGCTTCGCTGTCTTGCCGACGGTTGAAAGCGGCCAACAAACTTCCTGCGGTCAATATCTTTTTCGTTTGCACACCGACGTTTAAGCCGACAAAAAGCTGCAAGATGCACGAATGGCCGCAATGCGAAAGCTGCACCACAGCGTTGGTGGTCGCGGCGAAAGTCCGGAAAGGGCCGTTTGCGTTGATGGTTTGACCTACACCTATTTTAATTTGACCCAAAACGACGTTTTACGATCATGAGCCATGCGGAGCGTTTGAAAATAGTCGGCGTGGGATTGGAATGTGCCATAGTCCTGGATGGCACATTCAAGGGCTGAACAGTCCATCAGATGATCCGCCGCATGACTGTAGCGTGACGAACGTCCCTCACCTAAAGAATAGTCGATCATCGCACGCCACAACAGAACCGCAGGTAGCGGGTGGCGTTCTCGCAGAGCTTCGGCAGCAGGCGTCAATATATCATAGCGATTACCGTCGATCTCATCCGACCGGTTTTCAATCAGTTTGGCAGCAGACAGTAAGTCAGGCCATTCTAGAAAAAAAGACAATGCTGTGGAAAAACTCGGATAGTCCAGAACGTGTGCTCTTGCCTTTTCTTCTGCCTCAACATCCTCAAAGTCGGGAAGACCTTTAATATAGATACGTAAATGAGGTTGATCGAGCGTCTTTATAAAGCAAGACCAGCGGTGTGCTTGCGCATCTTTGGTACGCCCCAATGCTTCGAGAGTAGCGAGGTAACTGTGGTTCCACGCCTCTTGCCCAAAGTCGTGCCCGTCTTGTTCCACATCATCCAAAAGCGTCAATGCGTCATCAGTGCGGCCTTCTTTAATAAATAGCAGTGCGACCTCGGCAGCGACATCTTTGCGTCTCAGATCATTTGGCGTGTATTGCGCGACATAGGCGTGCGTATCACCGGCCTCCGCTGCGATTTCCTGAAGGCAGGACTGAACGAACCGTTCTTTACGCTCAGCGGCATAATCAGCATGGCCCCCGCGCAACTCCCGCAGGAACAAGATTGCATCGTGCTGTTCGGCTTTAACATCAATTGACTGAGTCGCGAAATCTTCGACGTGCTGCCTTAGCTGATCTAAGCCGCTTGCCCCAAGCGTGTCTGAGAGAATTCCAATGATCCCGTCCCATTCCCCGTACCCGTTGTCTTGGATGACATTCCAAACCTGCGCAGCCAGAGCCTCAACGCTCAACAACGCCAAAGGTGCTATAGCTTCAAAATGCAAAATAGCGGATCGGAAAACATCGCCAACATCGCCCCGGCTATCGTCAACGCGTTCATAGATAGATGGGGCAATTTCGATAAATTGCCAAAGCAACTCAAACGCAGACGACGGGTCCTCTGGCGCGATTTTTTCAACGATCATTACCACTTGTGTATCAATATCTTTGATCAAAGCTTTACGTTTGCGCCAGCCTACAAAACTGTTTGATTTTCGCAATGTCACAAGGCGTTTTCGGATTGCATGCACAAGCTCTGACGCACCCAGATTGTGGCTTAATTCCAATCGCAGACGGCGTTTGATGTCCGCACTGCCGGTGCTCACCTCGATCAAGAGGTCCGCCAATTTTTTCGCACCAAGAGCTTCAAGGTTATCTGTGTTCAAAGTCTTTTTTGACATGGTTCGAGTTTGTCAGTTTGAGTGAGCGAAAGAAAGTACCCTTCAAAACGTTTCACTGGTCACGTTACTTTGGGTGGATCGCGGACCTTCGCTGCGCATTGCTTAGAAATCTGCTATGAGGACAAACTGTGAATTCGCTGCGATTGCGCCAATGACAGCTTTTGGCGAAACACCTTAGTACTTTAAGGTTGCCAAACTAGTGTTGCGAAAATGGCTAGGAGTTGCCCCATGTATCAAGAAGTGAGTTTTGCCTCAGAGGGCGTGGAATTATGGGGGCGGCACTACAGCCATGCAACTGGTTCGAAGCCGACCGTCGTCATGACACACGGTACGACCGCGACAGTCACCATGACAGTAGACCACTACGCTGAAGCCATCTTTGGGGCTGGCTTTGATGTCCTGCTCTATGACCATAAGAATTTTGGACGAAGCGGTGGCGAACCGCGTCAGGAAATTAACCCTTGGATACAAACACGCGGCTACCGTGATGCGGTTGCGTTCTTGCGATTGAAGCAGCCTGACAGCCCGATCGCTCTTTGGGGTGACAGCTTCTCCGCTGGCCTCGCCTTAGTCGCGGGCGCGCTGATTGACGACATTGCAGCCATAGTTGCGCAAATTCCGGTTTGCGGAGTGGCGCTTCCTCAGGGATTTATTGACGATGGTGCGTTTGCAATTATGAAAGAGGTTTTCGCGATTGGCGATGTGTCTGGTGGACCAGAACAAACAACGGGTCCAATGCCTGTTGTGTCTTCTGATCAACAAAACACCCCATCTCTACTAACGCCAATCCAAGCGTTCAGGTGGTTTATTGAACACGGTGGCCGACATGGCAGTAGATGGGAAAACTGGGCTTCGCGGGTCATCCCCGAGACACCCGTCGCGTGCAACCCCTATGTGACGGCACCTTATTTGAGTATGCCCGTTCAGATGATGGTCGGACGCAACGACGAGATGGTTCATTGCAATCCCGAAATACAGCGTGCCGTGTTCGACCGGCTTGCCGGTGAGAAAGAGTTTGTCGAAATAGACGGTGGGCACTTTGGTTTGCTTTGGCACCCAAGCGCAGAATTTGATGAGGCGATCAATCGGCAAATCGCATTTCTGTCCAAAGTATTTCAAAACAA
>Ga0307488_10005625_pt1 | contig 10356 bp, 6 predicted proteins | sample SB02metaG_FD_202248 | JGI IMG/M metagenome (GOLD analysis project Ga0307488, IMG submission 202248) | Sea-ice brine microbial communities from Beaufort Sea near Barrow, Alaska, United States - SB 0.2 | ecosystem: Environmental > Aquatic > Marine > Coastal | place: USA: Alaska | collected 2017-05-06
GGAATCATAGGGGTCTTCTTCTTAGGCGTACTCTTGACGAACTTACTGAGTTAATAGACAAGTCACGACAGCTTTACCCAAAGGCGTTTCCCGGAGCTAAGTTCAGGGAGTCAAAGTCAACGTGGCATTTCCCATCGGGAGCAACTATTTGGTTTACGTATCTAGACAAAGACAAAGATGTAACCCGATTTCAAGGACAGGCTTTCAACTGGATAGGGATAGACGAGATAACCCAATACCCAACACCATACGTGTGGGATTACCTGAGATCAAGATTAAGAAGCACCGACCCAGAACTACAGAAAAGTTTGTATATGAGGTGTACTGCCAATCCGGGTGGAATCGGTGGTTGGTGGATTAAGAAGATGTATATTGATATAGGGGAACACAACAAACCGTTTCCTGCAGCAGACACAGAGACAGGCACACCTTTTATGTGGCCGCAAGGACACGAAAAGGCTGGTCAACCTCTCTTCTATCGTAGGTTTATACCTGCACGATTAACTGACAATCCGTTCCTTATGGCAGACGGACAATACGAAGCAATGCTACGTTCCCTGCCAGAGATAGAACGTAAGAGATTACTTGAAGGGGATTGGGATGTAGCCGATGGCTGTGCCTTCCCAGAATTTGTGAGGTCTAAACATGTGGTGGAAGCTTTTGAGTTACCAACAAACTGGCCCCGTATACGAGCCGCTGACTATGGGTATGCAAGTCCTTCTTGTGTGCTGTGGGGTGCTATTGATTGGGATAACAATATATGGATTTATCGAGAATTGTATGTAAAACAGTTGACAGCAGAACAATTAGCTGATAGAATACTAGAAGCAGAGCAGTTAGACCCTCTACCTCACTATACAGTACTTGACGCTTCCTGTTGGAACAGAACAGGCTTTGGTCCTTCCATAGCAGAAACGATGATGCGATGTGGAGTCCGTTGGACACCATCAGATCGTAATAGAATACAAGGCAAGATGGAAATACATCGTAGGCTAGCAGATGACCCAAGAACAAATGAACCAAGACTACGAGTGTTTTCTAATTGTAGCAACACTGTCAAGCAATTGGCAGCAATTCCTCTTTCCAAGACTAATGGCGAAGACGTAGATACTAAAGCAGAAGATCACGCATACGATGCTTTGAGATATATGTTAATGACAAGAATGACAGGTTATGCTTCGATTCATCAGACGCTTAATGGCATCAAGGCTCAGGTCTTTCAAGTACAGAATGAAACATTTGGATATTAATAAATGGCAGAGATAACAGATACAATGACGTTAGGAGAAGCTCTTGATTTTTCTATTGAAAGAGCTACGTCTCTGGATGACAAAAATGCCGCAAAGAATTTAAGTACTTTTAAAAATAATATAGCCAACGGTAAGCTTGGTAAAAGTGTAACATTAGATAGTGATTTTGCTACTACTTTTAAAAGTCCAGAGTTTATAAAAGAAGTAGGCGACAAGGGAACAACTAAAGCAAACTATTATACGTCTGGGCAAGCACTTGAAAAATATGTAAATCAAGGAAACATAGATTTAGGTAGACCTGAAACAAATGTGTTTGGGGCAACAGGTACAGCAAAAAGATCAGGGTTAAGTAAAGGTCAAACTCGTGGTGCATTAAACATGCGTGGCACGATACCTATGGCAGAAATAGATAAAGTCTATGCTGAAGCTTTTAACAATATGAAAGCTGACAAAACTATAAGCGAAGCTACAAAAGATTTTTTATTATACCACAGATACACAATACAAAGAGTTGACACAATATTAACAGACACAGATGATTATAAATCTTTGCGGCTAAGTGACATAACTATATTTGATGAGGATGGTGCTACTAGTGTTAGTGTAGCAGGTGAGACAAGAAAAAATAAAACAAGGAATCCTGTTACATATAAAGGTGCTTTTGCAGAATTTTTAAAAGATGTATATGATAAGGCAAAAAGTGCAAGTCCTAAAATGCCTAACGCTGAGATTAAATTATTTAACACAAGTTCTAATAAAGCATCATCAGTCTTTAAAAAATACATGTCTCCTTTGTTTGTTGACAAATTTGAAAGTTTTTTACCTGTTGATAAAAATGGTAAAGTAACAACAGGTTTAACAACTATAGTAAGATCAGCTACTATTGAAGCTCTCGAAAGTGATCTACAATTAACTGGTGATCTTGGTGATAGTTTTATGGGACATAAGGACACAAGTACAAAAGGTAAATCATACAAGGCAAATAGTCCTGAGTCAAAATCAATAGGAAACATAACAGAGAACTTACTTAAAAACTCTGCTACTAATTTACAAACAGGCACAGTTAATTCTTTGTTTACAGAGTATGGTATTAACTCCCCGTCTTTAGATATGAATACATCTGGTAAATCTTTTCCTGCACATGAGGGTAAATTTTCATTCGGAGCCGCTGACTTAACAAAAGAAAGCTTGTCAAGAAACCCTACGGATTTAGAAATACAACTTGATGCGTCAAAGACTTTATCAAATGTAAAACGAGAAGAAGTTATACAAGAAGAATTAGAAACAAAAAGATTAGGTAAACGAAAAGAAAGATTGACTCTACAAAATCAAGTTGCTGATTTAACTAACGACCAAACTATTAAAAAAATAAGTAATCAAACTAAAGAAGCAGAAATAAAAAAACAAATAAAAGCTGAGAACGAACTTTTAAATAAACAAGAAGCTTACAAGAACATATCCCCTGAAGGCGTAGCAACGCTAAAGGCTCAAGGTCTTTGGGATGACATAGTCGCTGGTGCAAAGAAATTAAAAGGACCCTTGAAAGTAGCAGTAGGTCCTGTGATTGCCGCAGCGTTATATCCCGGAGAATCAGAAGCTGCAGAAAAAAGATATGATGAAGCTGATCCTAATTCTATTCGTGGCTTTATTAAAAAAGGTGGAGACACCGTACAAAATATAGCTGAAACGGGGGAAGCAGTTGCTACTTCTGTAGCTAAAGGTTTTGATCCGGGAGTAGAACTTGGATTAGATTTAGCTGGGATAGCATCAAGAGATACACTAGAAAGTGTACAACAGTATAGAGATACAGACGTAAGAAAAGGCAAGCGACCATTAGATGTACCTTCTTACAAAGAAAAAGTCGATGCCCGTTTACTAAATAAACAAAACGCTAATTCTATGGGGTTAGAAACTTCTCTACAAGATATGGGCGAAGTTCAACCTATGAATAATGCTATGGATCAAGACCAGAGCAATTTACTACGAAAGAAAGTCCCTGAGCAACAGGGATTTATATAAACGGTATAGGAGACAAAAATGCCAAATAATGATTACAATTACGGTGCTTCATTTATAATGAGTTCTGACAAAACATCTTACGATGCAGCAGATGCTCCATTAACTCGTGAAGGTAAAGACTTTGATACAACAATGGGCAACTATGACTTACAATCTGATATGCCAAAGAAACAGTCTAAACCAACAGTAGAAGCATCCCTATTTAAAATGGCTGAAGAAAAAGACTACTAAAAATAAGGATTACACATGGCTGATAATTTCCTTGAACCAGAAGACGATACTGCTATACCTATACAAAACCCAGCAGAACAAATGCCGGGACTTGCAGGGTATGTAAGAAAAAAGTTTGATGATTCTGAAAATGGAAGACGTAGTCACGAAAAAAGATGGCTACAAGCTTATAAAAACTTCAGAGGTATCTACGACTCTACTACGCAGTACAGAGATTCTGAGAGATCAAAAGTCTTTATAAAAATAACTAAAACAAAAGTTCTTGCGGCGTATGGTCAGATTGTTGACATACTATTTGCTAACAAGAAGTTTCCTTTAGTCGTTGAGCCAACTCCTATGCCAGAAGGTATAGAAGAGTTTGCACATCAAAAGACTCCTCTCGATGAAATGTCTGATCCATATGGTTTTGAAGGAGACGGTCAACAACTTGCTCCGGGTGCTTTATCTGTAGAAAAACCTCACAGGTTAGGCTCATATGATAAGGAACTACCTAATGTTTTAGCAGCAGGACCTTCCAAAATGGGAGAACCTCAAGTTAAGCCTGCTCAAAAAATGGCATTGCGTATGGAGAAATGTATCCATGATCAACTCCTAGATACTAACGCTGTAAATGTATTTCGTACAGCTATCTTTGAATCAGCCTTACTTGGTACAGGCATTGTAAAAGGACCTTTTAACTTTTACAAGAGAGTACACAAGTGGGAAAAGGATGAAGAAGGAAACAGAAAGTATACTCCGTATGAGAAAATTGTACCTCGTATAGAGTCAGTTTCTGTTTGGGATTTTCACCCTGACCCGTCTGCTACTAGCATCGAAGACTGTGAGTATGTGATACAAAGACATCGTATGAGCAGACAACAGTTACGATCTCTTGTCATGCGACCTCATTTTGATGCAGAAGCAATAGAAGAATGTTTAGCTGAAGGTCCTAACTACGAAGATAAATATTATGAAGACACTATTCGTGAAGATGAAACTGAGCCTTATTACCAAGAAAACAGATTTGAAGTTCTTGAGTATTGGGGAGTTATTGACAAAAAATATGCTGACGAAGTTGGCATGGATGGTGTCAATGAGATGTCACAGTTTGATCAGATACAAGTAAACGTATGGGTGTGTGGCACTATGATACTTAGATGTGTAGCCAACCCGTTTACTCCTGCTAGAATACCTTTCCAAGCATTTCCATTTGAGATTAATCCTTATCAATTATGGGGAGTTGGCGTTGCAGAAAACATGGAAGATGCACAGTTGCTTATGAATGGTCATGTAAGAATGGCTATTGATAACTTAGCACTTGCAGGTAATCTTGTGTTTGATGTAGACGAAGCTAGTCTAGTTCCCGGACAGAACATGGATATATTTCCCGGAAAGATATTTCGTAGACAGTCAGGCGTTAGTGGTACTGCAATCAACGGTCTTAAATTTCCAAACACTGCAGGCGAAAATATACAGATGTATCAGATATCTCGCCAACTTGCAGATGAAGAAACTGGTATACCGTCTATTTTACACGGTCAAACTGGCGTAACAGGAACTGGTAGAACAGCTTCAGGTCTATCTATGTTAATGGGGTCTGCAGGTCTTGCCATGAAGACAGTCATAAAAAACATCGATGATAATTTACTTAAGCCACTTGGAGAAGCATACTTTCAATGGAACATGCAGTTTAATGATGACGTTGATGATATACAAGGTGATTTAGAAATTAAACCTCGTGGGGTTGCAGCAGTTATGCAAAAAGAAGTACGTAGTCAGAGATTAACCTCTCTACTACAGACTGTAGCCAATCCTATGCTTGCACCTTTTATAAAGATACCTAATCTTATTAGAGAATTAGCAATTGCACAAGACATAGACCCTGATAGTTTAGTCAACGATGCAAACGAAGCTCAGATATATGCAGAAATGTTGAAAGGAATGATGGCAGATGCTCAACAAGGAACAGGCGAGGGGGCTAACCCCAATAGTCAACAGCAAGGAATGGGTCAACCTAGTGGAGTATCTCAACGATCTGAGGGAACTGACAATCAAGGGAATGGTAATGGCACAATCGGAGTCGGAGCTACGCCAACTGCAGGGGAAGCTGGCTTTACTGGAAATGCTCCTCAATTTGAAGAATAACCATGAGAAGGTAATTAAAAATGGCTGAAGAAGTAAAGAGTGGATATGTTCCCGGAAGAGCATTAACTGCTGATCAATATTCGGGTGGTTTTGTTGATTTTTATAAAGATTATCTTGGATCGACAGGTGTCAATGTTAGAGACCCTGACGATGATGACGATGATGACGATGATGATACGTATCAAGCTCCTAATATAATGAATGTGGGAGGAGGAGATGATGGTGGAGGTCAGCAACTTAATTTATTGTCTAGTACATTTTCAAATAATAATTTAAGTGGGGGTCAGACTTACTACGATTCTAAAGTATCAAGTGTTGATCTACAAAGTATGGACTTAAGTTCTAAGTCTTGGGATGATTACAAAAAAGGTCAAGGTCGAACTGACAAATCAGACTTTAAAAGAAATTCTGCAATAACTGGAGGAGGTTTAGCTTTAGCAGGTATGTCTGGAGCTATGCTTGGTGGTGCTTTATTTGGTGAAAAAGAACCTACCCCGTGGGGTGCTGAAAATTTAGGTGCAGGTATGTTTAATGCAGCTGGAAACATGGCAGCATCAGCAAAATACGAAGCACTTAAAGAAATACAAACTTTAGCTGCGACAGAGGATTACGACTTTACAGATATAGATGGCACTACCTATACTAAAGGTGATGGGGGGTATGCTATAAACGTTGATGGTACTGTGTTAGTTAGAGGTCCGGGAAACAGCCAATATATAGGTACTTTACCTAATGGCATGAGTAATCAGCAAGTCTTAAGTTTAGAAGCAATACAAAAAGGATTTCTCCCTCCTCGAGAAGGTACATATATTAACGGGGGAATAGGTAACGAAGAAGGATTTGGCGTATCTGGTTTAGGTGGTTATACATCTACTGGAGGTTTTGTAGATGCAAACGGGCAAAGTGCAGCTTACGGATCAATGAAAGCTTTGGAATCTCTTGCAAAGACAGACTTTGGAGGAAGTATACAAAAGGCTGAACAATGGCTATCTGAGGTAAGAAAAGATAGAAGTATATTTGACTTTAGTCCTCACATGAGCTTTAAAGAAGCACAAGAAATTAAAGATAGAATAAATGGAACAAGTTCTTCTTCAGATACAACCCCTACTACAACTTTTACAAATTATGATTCTGGAAATTTTGTGGGCAATCAAAACGTATCTCAAAATTATGTTTCTGGTTCAGTGGCTAACACAATGGACTTTGGTGGCCCTAAAGACTACAGTGACTTTGGTACAGTTAATAGACCAGACCCTGTTCCCGGAAGTGGCTATGCTGGGGAAGGTCAAATTAGAACATCAGTTACCCCTATCTCTTACATGGATGACACAACATTTACAGGAGTTACTAAGGGCAAAGCTCAAGAAGCGTTAAAAAATGCTGCTGATCGTTCGGCAAGGATACAAGAAGCAGAACGACAAGATGCAAAAGCAGCTACATCAGATACTATGGGCAGTGGTGGTGGTGATAATGAGTCAGACGGGGTTGGTTCAAGTGGTAATTTAGGGGGAGCTTCTGGGGTCGGTGCTTCTACAGGAGCAGGCTCAACATCTGGAATAGATGGGGTAGAGCAAGCAGCTGTAGAACAAGCGGCAGATAACTCAGGAGGAGGAAGCAACGATAAGATAGTTTGCACAGCCATGAACAACGCATATGGCTTTGGATCATTTAGACAAACAATCTGGCTAAAGCACAGTCGCAACCTAGACCCTGCATATCAAACTGGATACCACAGACTATTTAAACCATTAATTAAATACGCATATACTGAAGATAGCTTACCTAATAGAATAATAAAGAAATGGCTAGAAGGCGTTGCAAAAAGACGTACTGCTGACATTTGGCTACAACAACGAGGTAACAAGAGACATCTAGGTGGTAGAATTGAAAGAGCAATATTAGAACCAATCTGTTACATTGTAGGAAAACTATGAACCCTAAAGATATTGAAAACCTAATAAAACAACGCTACGGTAAAATGTCAGAGGATGATAAAGAATTTATCCGAGATATGTTTCACAGTGATAAATCAGGACCTGTTCTTCGTAGATTTATGGGGGGATCAATAGCTAATACTTTTAAACTTCGTAGACCTAAAAGAATGGCTGCAGGTGAACAAGTAATGCAAGAACCTACTATGGTACAAACTCCGGGATATATCGGAGGTCACAATCCTCAAGCTACTCCTCAACAGACAATAGCCGATGATAAGCCGATGGATGCTAAAGATGGTGATTACATCATCAATGCTGCGGCAGCCGAGTATGCTGGTAAGCAGGACATACAAAGAATGATTAATAGTGCTGTGTCCAATTTACAAGAAAAAGGGGTTGACTTACGCTTCGGAAATCCTACAATTAGTATGAAGGATAATGTTAAGTTACTTGTTTCTCAAAATGAAGTTTTTATACCAAAAGAACTAGCAAAAGAAATAGGGTATGATCGTTTAGGCAAGATAAATAACAGAGGTAAAAAACGAACACAACAGATACAAGAGCAAGTGGCTCAAAAAGAAAACAACCCAACAGGTGCTGTAAGAGCTGCAGAAGGCGTTAAAGTTAAAAAACAAGCTGGTATAGCCGAAGACATTCTTAAACTATTTGGCATAGGTGGGCAAGGTGATTTGCCATCAGAGAAATACACTCCCAGAGTTAAAAAGCCAAAACCTGAAGTACAAGAAGGATTTGCTCAACCTCCTCAACTACCTGCAAATTTAAAAAAAGATAGGGCAAACAAACGTATGTTTTTTGATCTTGTAAAAGGTGCAGTAAACATGCAAGAAGGTGGGGTAAAAACTAAGGGATACATACCATCAAAAAACGGTGTGCCAATAGGTAAAAGTGGAGTTACAATAGGAAGAGGTGTTGATCTAGGACAGCACACTGCAAAAGAATTAAAAAACATTGGTTTTAGTGATGAGATGATCCAACAGTTTAAACCTTTTATTGGAAAACAAGGTCTTGAAGCTAAAAAAGCTTGGGAAAAATCTGGTAAAGAATTAGAACTTGAACCAAAAGATGCTGAATACATAAGTGATATGATGTTATATCATAAGGTGGAACAGTTTGATAGAAGATTTACTAAGTTAAAAAATATAGCTAATCCAAGAATGAAAGCAGTGTTAGTTGCTGAACATTTTGGTGGTCGTTTAGGCTTGGACATATATAAGCCATTTAGAAACGCTATGGCTAAACCTAATGCTAATCTTGCACAAGCTTATCAAGCACATGTACATAAAAATCCTAAGTTTGGGGTAAAGGCTAAGTACATGAAAAATGGTGCAAACAACTTGATGACTTGGTACAATGAAGTTCCGGGAGTTGACATAAAAAATGTTAACCCTAAAGAAATACAAATTAAAAAGTTAGATACTTTACCTGAAATTAAAAACCGACCTTCTAATCTTGTACCAGAGATTAAAGATAAACCTAAACAGATTATACCAGAAAAACAGATTATACCAGAAAAACAGATTATACCAGAAACTAGACCTTTTGATACTCAAGATGAATATGGGAATCCTAGAGAGTCTACTAGTTTTATGGGATAAATTAGTCAGCTACCCAGTAATATCTGGCCCTGACATCCGAAGCAGCTACCCACAGCCATGTGGCACTGCAATAAATGAGGTACTAAAATGGCGAAACAAATAAGAGGTGCGAGAGCAAACAAACCAAATGACTCCTTTGGAGTAATGAACAATCCTAATCTTTACAAGAATAAATATCGTGAAGAGGTGGATAAAGACGAAGACGATGATGTTATAGAAGAAACAATTGAAGCTCAAGACCCCACTGAAGAAGTGGCTACTCAGGAAGCAACCAATAGTTTTGCAGAAGCAAAAGAAGATCACGATTATAAAAAACGTTATGATGATTTAAAAAAACATTATGATTCTAAATTAAATGAATTTAGAGATGAGCGTGAACAACTAGCGAGTGAACTTAAATCAGTTAAAGCACGAGTTCAACAGATGCCACGAGGAACAACTCCCCCAAAAACCCTAGAGGAACTTGAGGAGTTTAAGGAACGTTATCCTGATGTTTTTGAAGTGGTAGAAACTGTAGCAGGAGTGCAGACTGAAGCTAAAGTTGCTCAATTGCGAGAAGAAATAGCATCCGTCAAAGAAAGAGAGAAATCTCTTAAAAAGGAAAAAGCGTATGAAGAACTTACTCATACACATCCTGATTTTGGTGAGTTAAAATCTGATGATAATTTTCTTCAGTGGCTCGATGAACAGCCTGAACAAATTAGTAATGGTATTTATAAAAACAATACTGATGCTAGATGGGCAGGTAAAGTCGTGTCTCTTTATAAAGCAGAGATGGGCATATCTACTAAAAAATCTACTACTAGGTCTAGCCAAAATGATGCGGCAGCTACGGTCACTAAGACTCAACCAAAAGAAGTTGCAACATCTAATCAAAAAGGAAAGATTTGGAAGATGTCTGACATCGCCAGACTGAAATCGTGGGAGTTTGAGAAACTTGAAAAAGAAATCGATCAAGCACGAGCAGAAGGGCGAATAACTCAATAACTAACCTCAAATAGAGGAAGGATACTAAAATGGCTTTTACTACAAGTTCAGGGTATGGAAATTTACCGTCAGGTAACTTTGCACCCGAAATTTTTAGCCAAAAAGTTCTTAAGTTCTTCCGTAGAGCTTCGGTGGCAGAAGATATTACTAATACCGACTATACTGGCGAAATTGAAAACTTTGGCGATACTGTTA
>Ga0307488_10005627_pt1 | contig 10354 bp, 18 predicted proteins | sample SB02metaG_FD_202248 | JGI IMG/M metagenome (GOLD analysis project Ga0307488, IMG submission 202248) | Sea-ice brine microbial communities from Beaufort Sea near Barrow, Alaska, United States - SB 0.2 | ecosystem: Environmental > Aquatic > Marine > Coastal | place: USA: Alaska | collected...
TCAGCAAATAGTGTTGCAGCAATCATCATATACATGTGCTGTGGCGTTTCAAAAATATCGCCGTTACTTCTGTCCTGACAAAGATATTTGTCAACTACTTGACGTAAACCAGCATAGGTAAATTCTTCATTTCGCTCGTGCTTGATGTAAGTGTTAAGTTTTTTAAGTTCAGTTTCATTGTATTTTTCTTTAATAGCAGGATCGTATACACCACGCTTAATATTCATGTCGATAATTTCTGTTAACGACTGATGTTCGTATCTACCGTATACTTTTTTATGTAAAGTATACAGTAATAATCTTGCTGCTGCATATTGATAGTTAGGTGCTTCTAATGATATAAGATCATTAGCACTCTTTACTAAGATATTTTGAATTTCGTCTGTTGTCATGCCATCGTAAAATTGTAAATCAGCATTCATCTCTATTTGAGATGCACTTACACCAGAAAGACCATTACAAGCCTCATCAACTACAAAATGCATTTTATCTAAATTCAGTATTTCCTTGGAGCCGGAACGCTTTGTGATGTAAATCTCTTTTGTCATTTTTTTTCTTGCCTCTTTCCTTAATTATTTGTATAAGGGTATTTATCAGGATAGATTTTACCCACCCATATTACAGAACAAACGAAGATACTTATTCTTCATGTGCTTTAATTAGTTTTAATTGTAACAGAAAGTATTCAAGAACGCAATAGAAAAAGCGTTCAAAAGCGTAAAATTATACACCGTAGGAAACATCAAAAGATATATTGCCTGTTTGTCCCGTTGTCAAAGGATTTTTATAGTACAATACGATTGTTTCTACACCACTGTCTGTGTCGTTGTCTCTTAACTCAACATCAAACTGAAAGTTACTCATAATTTTGCCGCCCCCAGAAGTTGCTCCTAGGTCTGAATACTGATACTCATCTGTAAAACTAATCTTTTGTAAGCCGTCACCGACTGTCATAACTAGTTTTCCGTATCTTATATGAACACCTAATCTTAAAATGTAGTTTAAAGATATAAAATTATTTAATGCGCCAAAGACCGCTACTGGTCTAAAACTATTAGATAAAAATATTTGTGAATTATTTCTATTTGTAATTTGTGTAAAGTCTGAATTTACAACCTCTGCTATACCTGTAATTGTTTCTGAACTTACAATACCTGCATTTTGTTGTCTGTTAGAAAAACAGTTGTGTACAATGTTGTCAGTGCTTTCACCAAATGATATCATAGGCCAAACAGGGTTGGCTGCTGTGTTAGTGCTGTTACCACAGTTTGTAAATGTAGATCCTGTAAACTTAGTTCCTGACCCCCAGTTACTTGTAAACACATATCTACTTACTTCTTGGAATTCACAATCTTTAATTTGCCAATTGTTTGCTTGACCACTAACACCAATTACATTAATTGATGTATCATTAATAAAGAATTTACAATCATGAAAATCAACTTTTGTATCAGTTACAATTGTTTGACTACATTTAACACTTAAAGCATTACTTTCAAATATACAGTCTTTAAATTTGATGTCGTCAACTTTAATACCTGCTGTTGAGTTTGTCCAAAACACTGCACTATCAATTGTTGATAAGTTAATGCTTGATGAAGGAGTACTTAATAAGTATTCACCTTTCCAAATAACATCTTTGAAAGTTGAATTTTTTAAACCTGATATAACAGTTTGTCCACTTGACCTTTCAATTGTTAGATTTTCAATTACAATATTTTCTGGTCTGTCGCTACTTGTAAAACTTGAAAGAGCAGTTGTTCCTGCAGATGTAATAAATTTAATATTTGTTGTGTCTATTTTAAGTTTTGCGCCTGACTGTGTTTCTCCACGTAATATTACATTACTAGGTATCTCTAAGTCACCAGTAAATAAGTATTCTCCATTAGGTACTTTTAAGACTTTTTTATATGTGTCGTCAGTGTTTCTAAATAGTTCCGTAAATGCATTTACAAATGCTTGATTAGCAGATGTAGAACCATCTGGAACAGCACCATAATCGATAACAGAAACTTCAATTTCATCTACCTTACCTAATAGTGTTCTTGGTTGAGATAGTGTAATTGCAGGATCGTCTGATGAGAATCTATAACTGTTGGCAAGTTCAAGTATGTTGTCATGCTCAGTAATAACCTTGGTATTACCTACATAAGGTGCACCTTCCTGCACAGAACCGTTACCAATGTATAGTTCCTGTGTATCTACTGCCCATGCAAGTTCAGCAGAACTTAACTGCGGAACACCACTACTTGAATTCTTCTGTCCTCTACGGATCTGGATTTTGCTTATTTGAACAACAGCCACTTAATAACTCCTAAATTGTTATTAGTATTTATCAGACTGAGTTGTAATACTCTTCTACCTTATTAAGCCACATATCTTGATATTTTGGAAAAGTGTCCTCTGTTACCTCAAATTGCTGGTATTGAAAGGCTCTACTACACATAAAGATAACGCCTGTCTTAATATCTGTGCCATATACTTCGTTATGTGCCATAGCGTATGCCACAAGTTGCAAATAGTAATCTTCTACCCATTCTGGTTTCTTAGGCTTATTAGTTTGTTTGTGGTCCATTATAGCAGGTTTGCCCTTATAAACACCACATAAGTCTGTTGTACCCGAGTATAGCCCTGGGAAGTATAAACTTTGCTCCATTGCCCATACTTCGTCAACATCTTTTAATCCGTTCTCAATAATCACATCAGCCATCTTGTTCGCTTGTACATGTACAGGATTGTTTCCTGGCTGTCTTTGCACACCAACTAAGAACCTTTCTAAGTTGCCGTGCATTGCAGTACCAACTCCGGCTGCTTCAGTTGTAATGCGCTTTGCATTTTCTTCGCCAACTCGTTTGCGCCATTCAATAAGGTGAGTCATATCTTTAGTTGAACTAAGGATTGTTGTAACACTCGGAAGTTTTTCGCCGTCGGGTGTAAGATATACACGCTTACGTGTAACTTTATCGTTGATTTGCTTTAGATCTTTATATTTGTATCTTTCAACAAATGGTGGCGGAGTTGCGTTTTCGTTATTCATTTTTATAATACTCTATGTTTCTTATGTGTTTTGCAACTTCTTCTGTAATTTCCAATAGTGATATACAGACCGGTTGAGGAAAAAAGCGGCAATAATTTAACTTGGGTTTTATGAGTCATACTGTATATAGTATACTCTAAGTATTAAAAAGTCAAGAGTGATATTAAGATTGTTGTGCCAATTGCTGTGGCGCTGCACTTGCTGCTGTAGCATCTACTGCTGCTTGTGCATCTGTTGCTCCGTCTGCTGGAGTCTCATTGTCTTGTGCTCCGGGAACATTCAGTTCAATTCCATCTGCGTTAAAGTTCTTAACTAGATTTTGGATTGCTGGTGAACTATCGTACATCGCTTTGAACATTTCATAATCTGCCATTAGTGATGCATCGTTTGATTTAAGTATTCTATTAAGTCCTGCCCAATTCATCTTAGCAGGTACTTTCTTAGCAGATGCTCTGCCTATAAGATTTTTTAATACAATGACATATCTATCAATCATCATGTTAGGAGCAAACTCGTTAAATCTCATTACTTAATGCTCGCTAGTTGTTTTTGTAAATCCATGATTTCTTGTTGTTTGGCTTTGATAGTGTCTTGCAATTCTTTCTTTCTATTCTGCATGTCAAGTGCTTGCTGTGCCATCATCTTGGCTTGTGCTTGTGGATCAGTAGCAGGTGCTTGTCCTGGAACTGCTGGTGCTGCTGGTGTAGGTGCTGCTCCCATTCCTGCTGCAGGAAGAGCATCGGTAAGTTCTCTATCTAGATAAAACTCCGATAGTTTCATGATTAACCTGCTAGTGTTTTTAATAAACGTGACTCGTAAGCAATTGATTCACGTTGTTCTCTACCGGCTGTTTCCATTCCGCCTGCTGCTGGTTCTGCTGTTGCAAAATCATCTGCTGGTGCTTCTGCTGCTGCTGGTTCTGCTGCTGCTGGTTCTGCCATGTCAGTTTCGCCGCCTTCTTCAGGTTCAGCACCAAGCATATCGCTTGAAGTTTCTTCGCCTGCTAGAACGCCAACTGCATTTGATAGTGCTTCGCGTGTTGTCTTTAGGTTTTCTAATGCTGTTTGAATTGCTGGTGCGCTAGATTCGATAAACTGTTTTGATTCTGCTTGTCCAATCTCATCTCTAATTGAATCGCCTAATTGTAGTAATGTTTCGTTTTCCATTGAAGAAATCTCTTCAATAAAACGGCTAATTCTATCAACCATAGTCTTTGCTGTAACAATAGCACTGGCCTGTTGAATTTCACCTTCTGTGACTTTAGTTTCCATTTCTTCTCCGGAGTTATCTGGTGTTTCTTCTGCTATTTCAAGACCGTTAATAGCAACTTCTTCTCTTTCTTCAAGCTCTTTGTTAATTGCATCAAGCATCCATTGTGCTTCGTGATATGTATCGCTTTCTAAGTTTTCATTAAACTCAGATGTACTTCTTGCTTGATGTAATTGTGTTCTAAGTTTGTTGCGTGCATCTTCTAACTTTACGGCATCAAACGTAGAAAAATCAATTTTCTTGCCAAAAGCCTTGTGAATTGATTCATTCACCTTTGCTGCTTTAGTTTTAAATAGGTCTTGTGTTTTCATTGCTCTTTTCCCAGATGTTATAATATATTTATTCAAAAGCCTGTCAAACATTCTGCTCTCGACTTAGCATCTAACGCTTTTTCTTTGGCTATATCGTATCTTGTCCACAGAATCTCTGCTCTTGCTTCGTTACTGTTATTTACCGCTTTATGGTAATTATCCAAATGAAATTTGCTATCTAAAAAATATTTGCTATATTCTCTATCAATTTCAAATAATTTGTTGGTAAGGCTTGCATCTTTTCCACTTGCTAGATTGTTTGCTATCTTAATTGCAACACAATTTAATGATATTTCTTCAAACTTAACTACTCCGTTAACTACTATATCTTTCAGTGGACCATCACTCTTTATGAGTACATTTCCTACTAGAATTCCTTCTGCTGTTCTAACTGGCAGATGTACTCCGTTATCTATAAATTTCTTATAGACAGAGTTGACTAGATGTTCGAAACGTTTTGATACTTCATTCATAAAAAAAGGCCCTTAGGCCAGTATTTAAGCAATCTATATCTGTGAGTGTTACATCTTGAGTAGAATTGTAACTACTATTGAAAGAACTGCTGCAATTACAGTACCTGTAGTTCCTATAATAACTTTTGTTAATCCTTTCTGTCCTTCTGTGATATCTTTATGAATGTGATTAACCTTAACTTCTAGGCTATTCATGCGTGTGTCTAACTGCTCGTAACGAAGAGCGCACAGGTCAACGTGTGCTTCTAAACTTTCTCTTTCTAAACTTGTTGTTTGGCTTTTTGCCATCTTTTGTTCTCCAAAACAATATCCCCACTCTAGGGACAATTAGTAAACTTTTTAGTTGGCCTAATGTGTTTTTAAGATAGCCTAAATGTAATTAAATGTAATTGCCTATATGTTTATTTATCATTATTGCGTTCAAATAGGTTGCGGATTAATCCTTTTATTCCAACTAATTCAACCTTAACTTCCACCATTTTGTCTGCTGCCTTTTCAACCCTAATAAACATATCCTTGATGACAAACATTACCCAAAACCACCATACAGCACACACACCTGCCATAATAATTATGCCTACATAAACTAGGTTATGTGCTGCTATGTGTAACCCATAGCATGCTAATAAGAAGCCACATATCATAAAAAAGATAGTGCTCATCATTATTATATTGTAATATAGTTTGTTCATACTAATATTTACTCCTAGATAGTCGGCGATAATACTACCAGTATATCGTTAAGATTTTTCAATCCAGATGTTTTGATCTCCGTTAAGAGTTATAAAACATGCTTTAGATAGTGTTTCTGTTTCTGTTAGATTTTTTATAATCGGAATGCCATGCAAGTCTTGTTTCAATAAGCCAACAGGATCATCTCCTTTAGTAAAAGTATCTTCACGTTCAACTTCAAAGTTCCAATGCCAATAGGCAATATCGTTAGAAACTGTTCGGATAGGATCTTTTGGCCATTGAGTATTTGCTCTCATGCCTATGCCTTGGACCAACGTATTAAAATTGTTTTGTTGGCCTTGTTTAATTTGATCAGGATCTGCTCTGTCGGGGTTAGAGCGTGTAATGTCAATTATTGTTTTAATTATGTAACCTGGCATAGTGACAGTATTTAGTGGTCATAAAAAAAGGGTGCCAACGAATTGACACCCTTTAGTTTTAGTAAAGTTAAAACTTACTACTAGCCACTAATTCCTGAGAACTCAGCAATTAAAGTTGCTGTTACGCCAGTTGAACCAATTCCAAAGTCAGCCGCCATTGTTGCCGCGCCTGTGCCTTGAATTGCAACTTGTACTGCATCAGTTGTTCCACTTGTGAAAACACCTGATTCAGTTAAAGGTTGTACACCAACAACTGTATGTGCATCGTTAGTTCCTGCTACATCACCTTGTGCAAGGTATGTAAGTGCAGCATCTAATTCTGCTTGTGTCATGTTAGCTTTTGCAAGGTTAATGATTCTAGTACGACCCGCAATACCTTGTCCAGATTCTGCTTTTTTGTTGTCACCTAGTTCAGCAACACCTGTACCAGCGTTGTTGTAAGTTTGGAAGACTGAGCTTCCGTTTGATAAATCAGCCATTATATTTTCTCCTCTGATAATGTTAACCCTTCTCCAGGGTTGCTATTTGTCTAGCACATGTATTTATCCAAAAAGGGTTTTTTTAGGACTTATGGTGCTTTTTTAGGGGTTTTTAGCGAATTAATCGCTTTTAAAAGGTGTCCAACGGTCTCTTGGCACTAGTTTAACCTTGTCTTTGGTTTTAACATAGCCTTCTCCGCCTGGCTTGCCGCCTGTAGTAGAAACTACATCACCTTCAGCCTTATCAAGTTCATCAATGATCTCGTTCTTGGCTTTCATCAGTTCAGTTACAAGATAAAAGATATCTTTCATTACTTGTTCTTGTTCCTTAGCAATATTTAGTATCTTGTCTTGTTTGTTAGCAGATACCTTTGAATTTTGAAGCCAATTGAGGAAACTGGTTACATTTAAGTCTTCTAGTTTCTTAGCACGACTCATTTGATTTATGTAGGTATAGAATATATTATTTAGGTCACTTAGTCCTGCACGTTTTTCAAAGAACTTAGAAATATTACCCTGTGCTTGATTTGCTACCTTTTCAATATTACCTAAGTTGTCAGCATTTACAGCAGGTGCTTTACTTACATACTGTTGTCCTAGTACTATAATTTCTGATGATCCATTAAACTGTTTAACATCTGATATAGGAGTTCCGCTCTTGTCACCAAAGTATTGGTAAGTGTTATGTGCTGCTACTGCAACTTTGCTTTTTGCAATGCGTCTTCCTAGATCACTATCTGCTCTTACATTGTAAGTTACTTGGTTAGGTGTAAAACTAATACTGCCATCGCTACCATCATATGGCTTTCCAGGATAATATAGCAAGTCTGCATAGATGTATCCTTTAAAGTCTGCTGGTGTTGCTTTCTCAAATATAGGCCAAAGGTCAGCCATTTCACCTGCGAATCTTTCACGCCAGTCTTCGCCTTTACCTCTGCTCATAATAAATTTTTTAAGTTCGTCTGGACTACCTGACTTGCCTTCTTCTCTGCCCCAGTTGTTCTTGCCAACTAGTCTAAAGGTCCCATCATCGTCACGTCCCCAGTAAAGTGTAGGATAGCCATCCCACTTGATAGCAACATCTGAACTGTCCTGTTCCATATCCTTAATGATTTGAACAGCACGTTTTGCTCCATCATCTGGATTAGTAAACACTAGATCCTCAAGGTGATTAAACTCTCTACCTACTGTTGCTTCTGTTAAAAATTCAAATGCTCTCATTTTTTAAGTAACTTCTTTTGTTTGTTTGTTTTATCCACATATTTTGCATGCGGAATCTTTAAATTCTTCTTGCCATATACGTCACCAATGGTATGCATTTTACCTGGCTTTTCAAATGCACTGTATCTAATATCTACTACTTCATTAATCCTCATTTAACAACATTAATCATTGAACGCATCCAACCAATAGTGCCTGGCTGGTAACTTTCAACTGCCTCTTTCTTTGGAAGTTCAATATCGTAACGTGCTAATGTTTCTCTTGCACTAGAAATTAGTTCTTCGTAGTTAGGAAGTTTCTTAATATAGTTAAGAATAGCATCTACACTTTTAGTATCTGCTGCTGTTGCAGTTTGACCTAGCAATTGTTTAGCAATGCTGTTCCAATCATCTCCGTTTGGTAAAGGCTCGTTAGACTCTGGATCAACTAGCCCAAACTTGGGACTATATTTAATACCTCTTGCTCTAGCAATACTTGAAAGAACGATGTGTCTATGCTCGCCTCGATATTGTCCTGAGCCACCAATCATCGAACCTCGTTGGAAGTTTATGTTCTTTGAAAACATAAAGTCTGTTTGTACAAATCCATTATTGTTATTACCATTAATAGGAGTTCTAAAGTGTACTTGGTCGCCAGCATCTTTAATCCAACCGTCAGTTTTCTTTCTACCAACGTTCATTATTTCTTCTTCTGGAATATTCTGTGATTTACACCAATCAGTTAATTTAGCAATTACTTGTTCTTTAGATACTTTGTTAAGATCAACACTTAGATCTAAATCGCCCGAACTATTTTCTTCAAATGTTCCGTCTGGATTTTCTTTTCTACCTGTAGTTCCTAGTCTTGCTGAAGGTTTGCCTTCATCATCTTTTTCACTAGTAAAGTCTAGGTCTGTAATCTTTTCAATGAAGTCGACTGTGCTGTCTACATCAGTTGTTGCGATACGTTGAGTGAGAGATTCTTTCTCATTCTTAAATATATTGCCGCCTTCACTTAAATTGGTTTTCATTAGTTCTTATCTCTTTTAGATTCTGTTATTTTTCGTATGCCTCTGTTAAATTTAGCAACATCAGACCCCTTAATACTATTGATAAATCTTCTTTCTAAATCAAGTGCTGTCTGTTCGTCATATGTTTTGTGTATAAGTTCCATAAGGTTAATTGCACTATTAAGTATATTTGCCGCACGCGATTCTATTATTGCTTCAGAGTCTTTTCTGTCAGCAATTGCGTTAAGTTCTTGTAAAATTGACCTTGTTTTAATTTTCATATGCTTCCCTATACAGTGTAAGTGTATTTAACCTTTTACGTTCATTATTATATACGGTATGATATGTATTGTCAATCATTAATTTTAGATGCCTAGCACACTCGTGCAAAAAACGCATGGCTGTTTTGCTTAAAAAACAGTTGATTTCTGCTCGTATAGAAGTTATAGTAAAGTACGTTTATATAAATACACGTGAATAGGGCAGTGATACTGTACTATTCGACACACATAGACACATTGGATAGACAATGCGGATTATCCATCCGTTACAAGTGATTGACGGTTACCAAAGGTAACTGCACCGCCGGGGAAGTTCCGGGGTATCATGCTAACCATAAAGCATCCATACATCGAAGGAGAACAAAGATGGCTAAAAAAACTAGCAGTCTGATGTCTTGGGTGAACCACTTATTCGCATCGCGACCGAGTGACTCTGATCTAATACGTTGGGCAAAAACTGAGTACGGTAATGAATGGCAATCCGCCTATTACCAAATGAAGACACAACCAAAAAAAATACCAAACGTTAGAGGAGTAACGCAATGACTGTGGCAACAATGACACACACAACATGGACTTACACATGTAAAATTTGTAAGGTATTAAGACAACTATTAGCAGTTGCATTCGTAGGATTAATTTCATTAGGTGAATCAGCAGGAAGAGCCAGAGCGGCCGCTGAACTATCACGTCAAGGATATCACACAGAAGCAAAAGCCCTTATGTTAGACCATCCATGGAGGGACGAAAAATGATCAGTCTTAAAAGATTATTTGGAATGACTCCAGAACAAAAACTAGCTCGTAGAACTATCAAAGAACTTAGCTCATTGACTAACTATGAACTAAACGACTTAGGTATTGGTCGTTCAGAAATACACTGGATTGCTAACGAACCTGTTCGTGAACTTGTCAAAAGAGAAAACTATGAAGCAGGCGATCATTACCTTAGAGGTAAGTCTCATGCTACATGGAAAGGGAAAGCAAATGCTTAAAAGATTTTTGAAGGCAATGGACTACAGAGCATATTGTATGGGTATTAGAGAACTTAGACACCTTGGTATGTTCAAAGAAGCACAGGAGATCGCAGAGTTAAAATCAAAGCTCTACGATAAACACGCATAATGCCGCCATACACAGATGAAGAAAACGATTTCTTAAACGGAAAATAAAATCAAATAAAC
>Ga0307488_10005632_pt1 | contig 10346 bp, 12 predicted proteins | sample SB02metaG_FD_202248 | JGI IMG/M metagenome (GOLD analysis project Ga0307488, IMG submission 202248) | Sea-ice brine microbial communities from Beaufort Sea near Barrow, Alaska, United States - SB 0.2 | ecosystem: Environmental > Aquatic > Marine > Coastal | place: USA: Alaska | collected...
ACACCTAAAAGAACTAGATGGTTTAATAATATACTAAGAGCTAGACAAAAATCTAGTATACCAATAAATAACCCAAATTCACAAGATCCTAATAATGGAAACGGTGGGAATACACCAGGAAATCCTTACACTCCGTAAATATTTTACGATCTGTTAAAGGAATATATAAAAATGGTAAAAAATGACTTTTTACTATTAATATATAATAATAAGTAGAAAAAAAAATAATATTTTAAAGTATGAAGAATCTTAAACTCGAGTTGTTTAACTTCAAGAAAAATCTTTCACTTGATCAAGAAGACGTTGCACTTATTGTAGAGGGGCATATGAATGCTTGTAATGAGCATGCCGAGAAAGCAATAATTAATTCTCTTAATGAGAAATTAAGATCTTTCACGTATGATAGCGCTGTGAAGGGTCTATTGGAGAGTTTAAACGATGATATGTCAAATCACGAACTAATATATGAATTAAAAAGTTTATATAATGTTCTTAATACCCAAAACCAAGGAGAGCTTTATAGACAACCAATTAATGTTCTTTTACAAACAATCAATTTAGAATCTGATGAAGATAGAATGTCTAAGGTTTTGAATGAATTAGCTATTTATGACTGGGTTCCAGAAATTAAAGTATTTGTTCATAACTTAACAAAGTCTCCGGAGAAAAGAAATAACCTATTGAGTGGTGGTTCTGGTGAGTCAGTATTCACTATTGTTGAATCTGTTGAAGATGGTCACATCGCTTTAATTAAAGATTCTTGGTTCTTACTTACAGAAAATGTTATTGAAAAAACACTTTTAGAAAACCATGTTAAAAATGAAGAAGACTTAAAAAGTCTTAGAATGATTGAATCAGCTATGAAATATGCTACTATCAGTGAAGATAGAGTTAATTTCAGAATATCTGAATATCTAACAATTGGTCTTTCTGTTAGTAAAAAAGGTGGTATCTTTATTAATGAAGATGAATTAAATGAAGAAACTACATTAGAAAGTCTTTTCTCATCTCCAATTGTTCCTATTGTTAACAAAAACTTTTACCCTATTTTACTTGAGGTATCTCATAATATGGATAAATTTGTTGAATTAGATGTTGTTAAAAAGATTAATAACTTAATCAACCCTTATTTAGAGTGTTTTGCATTCAATTATAAAAACACTACTTTCTTATATAGATGTGATGAGAGATATGGTAATTCATTCTTTAAGTATGAATCAGCTATCGAACTTGTTAATGAAGTAAGAAATGAACTTAATTATGATTTGACATATTTTTATGAAAATAAATTAGATGGTGAGTTAATCATTAAGAGAAAGCTTGAAGATAAAGAAAGAGAAATCACTCTTAAATTAGAGGATGTCAATTTCAATATTGAAAAAGTTAAAGGTTCTATACAAATGATTGGTGAATCGGAAGTTTTATCAACAGCTCTTAATAACCTAGAGAAAAGAAAAGTAAATCTTGATGGTGAATTATTAGGTATTAAAGAAGTACAATTCAAAGAAGTAACTAAACTTTAATTATAAAATAAATATTAAAAAATCCTCAAAGAAATTTGAGGATTTTTTTGTTATATAAACTTTTCATGATTTAGTCCTATAACATGAAAGCATGAAAGAACATCGAGTTCTATAAAAAAATAAATGCTAATTAAATGTACTTAAATAATAAAGATTTATATGTAGAGATTATCGTATCAAAAGCCCAAGGAAGATTAACCAGATCGGCTGAAAAAATGTTAGAACTTCTAGCTAAAAAAACAATCAAAAAAATGAGATACTACTCAAATGACGACAAAATGGATTGTTATCAAAGTGGGTTGTTGGATATGTTCCAAAACTGGTTCAACTTCAATGAGGAAAAATCGGTTAATGCCTTCGCATACTTTACAGAAGTCTTCAAGAGAGGTATTGCCAAGGGTTATAATGAACTTTATAAGAAAAAAGGTGATAACGAACACAAAATAAAATTAATCTCAATAGAGGGTTCTAATGATGGTCAAGGTATTCACTCATTGTAATGGATAATCTATCAGAAATATTCACTATATCTCCAGCAGGTTTAGTTTCTGATCCTGGTTTCAAGACATCTACTCTAAAGAGTATATTTGAGAGAAATCAAATAAGAAAACAGAAAATAAATAAGATACTAAAAAACCCACTCAAATGAGTGGGTTTTTTTTATTTAATATAAATTGTAATTATATTTCTACTGAAACTGGTACTTCACTAAATACCGTCTCTAACATTCTTTCAGTAACTTGGTATGGGTCACAATTAGAAGCTGGCCTTCTATCTTCAAAATACCCTTTCTTATCAACAATTGATTGTGCTGGTATTCTAATACTTGTGTCTCTCGTACTGTAACCGTGTGTAAATTCGTGTATAGTTGAAGTTTCATGTTCTCCTGTCATTCTCTTATCATTCTCTAATCCATATACTGCCATGTGTTCTTTGTGAGTTTCTTTTAATTTCATAACAGCTTCATCTATTAAAGACAATCCACCTTCTTCTCTCATTTCCTTTGTTGAGAAGTTAACGTGACACCCTGAGCCATTCCAATCACCAGTCATTGGCTTTGGGTGTAATGATACAATAACATTGTATTTTTCAGCTACTCTTTCTAATAAGTATCTAGATACCCACATTTGGTCACATCCATTTAGTGGTTTCACTGGTCCAATTTGATATTCCCATTGACCCAACATAACTTCCGCATTTACTCCTGAGATATCTAAACCAATTTCCATACACATATTCATATGCTCTTCAACTATACCTCTACCAACAACACTATCCGATCCTATACCACAATAATAATCTCCTTGTTGTCTTGGTTCACCTTTTTCGAATCCTAATGGTAGTGCTCCATTCGTTCCAAATGGATTTCTATCTTTCTTCGTTAAAGTGTATTCTTGTTCCCATCCAAACCAAGGTAATTCATCCTTTTCGATTGTTTCGTCTATGCCTAGTTCTTCGATTTTTTCTTGTAGTGTGTTTCTGTGATTACTTTTGTGTTGTGTACCATCTGGGTTTAATACTTCACAAAAAACTAATTTGTTTTGGTCACCTCTAAATGGGTCCTTAGTTATGAAAACTGGATTTAGTAAACAATCTGTATTCTTTCCCTTTCCCGCTTCTGCTTGTTTTGTTGAACTTCCATCAAATGACCACATTGAGTAGTCTTCCACTTTTAAGGAATCCTTTGTTTTAATTACTTTTGTTTTACTTCTTAGTTGTTGTGGATTTGACCCATCCAACCATATATACTCTAATTTAATATTTTGCATAAAAATAGTTTTTATTTTTGTTTTTATTTTTACTTTTTTTTTAAACTTTGTTTACTTTTTAATATAAAAAAACATATATAAAATATAATTATGAATAAAGTTATTTTACAAATATGGGAAGAATCAGAGAGGGGTCAGGGATCAAGGCCTGATGGTTGCTCTTTACACATTGATTTAAATAATCAAAAAAAATATGTAAAGGATTCTTATGAAGATAGAAGTGGTGATGTTCCTGATACCTATGAAAGAATTGTTGGTGATCCAATAGAGGCTTTTATTGATGATGGTTTATTTGATATTATCAATGAAGATAAAAATGTTAGATTATTTGAAAATGAGTTAAATAATCTAATAAAAATGGAAGAAATTATAATAAATCATGATTAATGTATTTTACATATTACCTATTTTATTCATTTTTATGAATGTTTATCATATGCTTAAGAATAAGCAATTAGATAAGAGATTTAGAGAAAGAGATATAATGGGTATGTCAAGATTGGATATAATATATTATTTTACTAAAATTTCATATTGGATATGGGTACCAATTGGTTTCTTTACTAATCAACCAGAACTATTCTATGTATTATTTGTTTTGGGATTTTTGAAATTTCCCACTTACCATTTTAATAAAAATATTTTCAGAATCTATAATGATATATACCCAGTTTTTTCTATATTCACACTAATTACAATTTTTTGTCATTGGTTTTTTTGAAATTCGTACCATTTTTCAATATTAATAGATTCTGATACATCAAAGTTTTTAAAATTCTTAATTCTTGGTAATCTACCTTTCCATTTTTTATTTAAAAATAATAGTTTGTTTTTATCAATTTTACAATTTTTATTCGAAATATTACCCTCATTAAAAAGGTTTATCATTTCATCCATACTTAATGTTTTATGTTTTTTGTCAAAATTTGGATCCGGATGCGACCATCCAAATTTTACTAACCAATTTAATAAAACTTCTTTACTATATTCTTTGTAATCCTCTGTTGTTCCATTACCAGTTCTTTTCGATAGTTTTTTATTACCTTCGAATAAAAGACCAGCATGTGTTATTTCTGGAAATTGTTTATCAGACTCAACCTCACAAATTTTATTCCATATTATTCTTTGTTTTATTTCATTAGAAATATGATCTACACCTCTTACTATATTTGTTACGTCATAATCATAATCATCTAATATAGAAGAGAAGTTATAGGTTGGGAATCCATTATTTCTAAGTATAACCATTTCATAACCACCCATATCTAACACATAACCCTTTTCAGTTTTCGTTCCGATTTTCTCAGCAACTTCTTTATATCTGTCTAATCTTTCTGATTGTCTAAATGTTATATCATTATCCAAACCAAATTTATTCATTTGATCATAGATATAATCTATCCATTCTGGTTTATTTCTTTCTTGATCGGTGTCATCAATACGTAGTATGAAAGTACCATTGTTAGCTTTAGCCATTAAATAGTTTAGTAATGCTGTTCTTAAAGTTCCTAAGTGGAATTGTCCTGTTGGTGACGGAGCTACTCTTGTTATCATAATAATATTATTTTTACTTATTAAGTATATATTAAAAATAATATGAGTAAATTTTTTAACTAAACATTTTCAAATGATCTTCTGTTATTATAATAAATTCATAACCCTTTTTATTACACCAATTTATCATAGTTTCCCATTTATTCTTGTTCTTATATGCCATTTTTAAGTCATACTCGAAGTTTTTCAACTTTTTAGTTCCTTTTTCAGGAACACTAAGTTTACCAGCATTAAGAGCGATTACCATATTATATTCCTTTTTAGGTTTTACTTCAACAACTACTTGTTTTAGTACACCATTTACTCTCATTTCATAATAGAAATCTACATAATACGTATGTTTTTTAACTTTAGCATCTCCATTTTCAAAATGTGTCATCTGGTAAGGTATATTTAAACATTCGGCTCCCCACATTGTTACTTGATCATTATTATCTAACCAAAACATTATTTTCTTTTCCCAAGAACTTCTATAATAAAGTCCACGTTCAGCATTTAACTTTATCACTTTATCTTTATTTTTTGGTATATAATTACCACCATGATATTTAGAATTATTTGGTTTCGAGTTTAACATTATGATTATAATTTTTTTTATATATAAAAGAAAAATGTCTTGATGGGTGAATTAGCAGAAAGAGTTAAAATAAATTTATTGGTTAATGGTAATGGTATTCCGGATAACTTCAAAAATAATTCTTTATTTTTTTATAATAAATATCAAGAATCTACTAAGGAGGTTTTAGCAGTTTCTGTTACTGCTGTACAACCTGGAGGGTTTTATTTTATACACTATTTAGATACCTCTAGTTGGATGCAATTTTCTCCAGTTTTTGTAGCTGATTATAAGAAATTCTCAAATAAAATTATTATATTTGCTATCAACTTTAACTTTATACCTATTGAGGTTAGAACATTGTTATTTGATCAGTATGTTAGTGAACAAGACTTTGAGAATGATGCTTTATTAAAAGTTGATTATAAAGGTGTTTATGATAAATTAAGAGATTTGGGTTTTGAATATGCTATAATGGAGTATGATGCTTCAAGAGTTAAATTAGTACATAAAATAGAATTAGACCTATTACCAAGATTTTTATATTCACAACATCCTAAAAATATTTATGACCCTAAGAAGTTAATACAAATATGGGATGCTAAGATAGCTAATAGGGATGAGAGACATAAAGAAATGATGATGGCTAGTATAGATGAATTCTTTGATATAAATAATGATATATCGGAGAAGTATGGTGTTCTTAGAAACCACGTTTCTAGAATACGGAATAATATGAAGAAGTATGGACCGGGCGGTTCTAATACATGGACTTAAAAAATAATAATAATGAGAATTTTCAGAAAAAGTAAAAAAGAACTTAGTGATGTAAAACCTATGGGTATTAAATATACAATAGAAAGACCAAGTGAGTCTGATATTGATGCCTTACAAAGGCAAAGAGAAAATATGAAAAAGCCAATCACTAATAAGGTTGATAAAATGATTTTACAGGATATTTCGGATAGATTATATGGTCCTGATTCTGATGATTATATTAAATCGTTGAATAAATTGAATAAATTATTTAAACCTAGAGCTGGAAAATCATGTAATGATTTCTTTGATCCAGGTATAGTGGAGAATGTCAAGAAAAACCAGAAAAAAATAAATCAAATAATAAAACACGAGTCTTAGCTCGTGTTTTTTGTTACAGGAGGTAGGTGTTAAAATTAATATATAACTTAAATTTTTAAATTATTTTAATATATGCCATCATATAATAACTTTAACGGAGCAGCAGGAGCAGATTCTAACTTCGCCGCTAGTAATTCAGCAGTTGAGAATAAAGGACTATTTAGTCGTATTCTAAGGAACCTTTCAAATTATGGTATGAACTATGATGATATGATCATCAGAAATCAAGTTGGTATCGGTATAAATGAGGATCCATATTCAGCTAGGGGTAATTCGATGTATGATTTCTTTAGTCAGAGAGCTGTGGCTTCTGTTTTGAATAGAAAGTCAATACCTTATCTAGATAAAGCATATGGTGATAAGAGAAGAATACTTAGAGAGTATTCTATTAAGGATGAAATAAGAGATTTTGTGAGTACTATATCGGATGAGTCTATTGTTTTTAATGATGATACTGCTTTTTGTTCACCTAAATCACTATCAAATGAATATCCACAAGAAGTAAGAGATAAGTATCAAGAATATTTCGAAAAAATATACAATAAGTATGGATTTTCTGATGGTATTAGTGCTTGGGATATGATGAGAGATTTCCTTATTGATGGTTATATAGCTATTGAGATTATATATGATGATAAGAAAAAGAATATTGTTGGTTTCAATAGAATGAGACCAGAAACTTTAGTACCTGCTTATGAACCAGCTATTGGACACTTATGGATACAATTTCCAGAGGATCCACAATTAAGGAGAATATTTTTAGATTCACAAATAGTTTATATATCATATTCAACACAGAATGATTATTCAGAAACTTCTTATGTTGAAGGTTTGATAAAGCCATATAACCAATTAAAAATATTAGAACAAACTAGAATAATGTTCAATGTTATAAACGCTACTCTTTATCAAAAATTTACAATTCCTATTAAAGGATTGTCTAGACAAAGAGCAGAAGAACAAATAGGTCAGTTAATACATGATTATTCAGAAGAAGTTGAGTGGGATGATAGTCTAGGAACACTTACTATCAATGGTGCTAAGCACTTACCTTACAATAAACAAATATGGTTTCCTGAGGGAGATGCTGGTACTCCTAATATGGAGATGGTTTCACCAGAGGGTCATGATTTGAATGATGAGACTATGTTATCTTGGTTTTATAAGTCTCTTAAAAGAGCTTCTAAGATACCTATATCTAGATTCGAAGGTGAAAATGGTGGTGGTAATCTTTTTGGTGACGCTTCTGAGATGACTAGGGATGAGATTAAATTTCACAATTTTATTAGTAGATTAAGAGCTAACTTTAAAGAACTTATTGTTAAACCACTTAAATTACAAATGTTAATTGAGTTTCCTGAATTAACAGAGGATGAGGTATTTACTAACAGAGTTGATATCGACTTCTATACTAATCAAATATTTGAAGATTGGAAGAAGATAAATAACTTAGCTAAGAAATCAGAAATAGTTGGAACCTTATTGGGTGTTATGAGAACAGATGATAAGCCTTATTTCCACATCGAGTGGATAATGGATAATATATTCAAGCTTACTCCAGAGGAGAAAGCTGAGAATGAGAGGTATTGGGCTCGTGATGCTGGTGAAGGTGTTGGTTCTGGTGAAGAAGGCGCTGAGGGCGGTGAAGATGGAGGCGACTTTGGTGAAGCTGGTGATGCTGGTGGTGTAGATGATGCTGGTGGCGGTGATGACGGTGGAGATGCTGGTGGAGATGATGCTGGTGGAGATGACGGTGGAGAATTTGAATTCTAAAAGATATTTAAAAAAGAAAACCTCTTAAAATTAATTAAGAGGTTTTTTTATGCCGCAGTTTTTGAGTCGGGTATATCAAAGTAAAATTGTGTTACGCTATTACAATTCGGAAGTTTCATTTGTTTAACTTCTAGTAAACACCCCGATTCTAATATATTTTTTAATTCTATACCTTTTGGTGTATCTAGAACTTTTAATCCTATTTTTAACTCATCCACTTTATTATTCTTTATGATAAAAGACATTGAACTAACAAAAAATGATATACTTTTTAATGATATGTCGCTGAATTCTGGTCTACCTAGACTACCATATATTGGTGAGTTTATTTTAGATATTTCTGTTACATCAAATCCAATCCTTTTACCTTCGTTTAGTAAAACATTAAGTTTTATCTCACGTTTATATTGTATCCATTGTGGAAACTTAGTTAGTAATCGATCATAATGATTTAACTCAACATCATTTTCCAAAACAACATCATATTCTAGTAAATCACCCATTACATTTTTATGAAATCTATTTGTTTCTTTTCTAAATCAACACCATTAACTATGATAGTTATCTCATCACCTAATCTGATTCTATCTCCAACATCATTAAATATTTGATAGTTTTGTGTGTCTATATTATAATTACCTTCTAAAGATTGGTATCTTATCATACCCTCACATTTACTTTCTGTTAATTCAACATATAATCCCCAATCAGTTACACCAGAAACTATCCCAGTGAATACTTTCCCGATTTTATCTAAAAGATATTCGGCTTGTTTGTATTTTATAGAATCTCTTTGTGCTCTGGATGCTATCAATTCTCTACTTGAGCACCATTTAGCCTCATCTTCAACTTTAGTAGGGTTTCCTTGTTTCTTATTATGTAAGAAATCAAGTAACATTCTATGTGTCATTAAATCCGGATACCTACGTATTGGGCTTGTGAAGTGTGAATAGTGTGTGAATCCTAATCCATAATGACCTATGTTTTGTATTGTGTATGTTGCTTTAGACATACATCTAGTTACAACCGTACTTAACATATTTTCTTCTGGTGTTCCTTTAACATCTTGTAATAACTTGTTTATAGATTTTTTAAGATCTTCAGATTCACCTTCTATTTTGAATTCGTGACCAAAAGTCTTACATACATTTGATAATGCTGTTAACTTCTCCATATTAGGAGTATCATGTACTCTAAATACATTAGTTCTCGAATTACTTGATAATAGTTTGGCAACAGATTTATTAGCTAGTAACATAAATTCTTCAATTAATTTATTAGCTTCTTTTTGTTCTTTGAAATAAACACCAATTGGTTTCTTATTATCCTCTGCTAATTCGAATCGAACTTCCACACCACCCATCTCTAATGAGCCGTCTTTAATTCTTTTCTTTCTTATTTTCTTAGCTAATGTGTTTAGATGATTAACCATCAATGGATAAACTCTACCATCACCTGTGTATTTTTCATCATTACCCTCGATTATCTCTTGGGCATCCTCATAAGCAAATCTCATATCAGAATGTATGACTGTTTTACCGTGCCATTCTTTAACAATTTTACCATCCGAGTCTAGTGTAAATACAACTGAAAATGCTAACCTATCTTCATTAGGTTTTAATGAACATATTCCATTACTAAGTCTTTCTGGTAACATAGGTACACATCTATCAACTAGATATACAGATGTTGCTCTTTCATAAGCTTCATCATCTAATTTAGTACCAGGTTTAACATAGTGTCCAACATCAGCAATATGTACTCCTACTTCAAATCTATTATCATTTATTACTTTAAGTGATAATGCGTCATCAAAATCACGAGCATCTACTGGGTCGATTGTTATTGTTGTTGTATCTCTCATATCCCTACGAGATTTTATTTCCTTTTCGGTTATTACTTCTGGGGTGAGTTCTGATTCGTTTATAACATCTTGTGGAAAATCAACTGGTAATCCATATTCATACATTATCGAATTCATCTCAGCGTTATTATCACCAACATCTCCTAATATCTTAGTTATCTTAGCTTGTG
>Ga0307488_10005633_pt1 | contig 10342 bp, 5 predicted proteins | sample SB02metaG_FD_202248 | JGI IMG/M metagenome (GOLD analysis project Ga0307488, IMG submission 202248) | Sea-ice brine microbial communities from Beaufort Sea near Barrow, Alaska, United States - SB 0.2 | ecosystem: Environmental > Aquatic > Marine > Coastal | place: USA: Alaska | collected 2017-05-06
TCATAATTAAAACTAGCAAAAGGGTTGTTTGATTTTGAATGTGATTTTACGAAACCATCCCCTAGAACTAAGCCAATTTTTCCATAGTCTCCATAAAAGTACTCCTGCAATAAAGGCACAATTTTATCTTTAAAAGCCAATCTTAAATCCTCGGTTGTTTTTAAATTCATAAAATAGGAATGGCCAATGGTATGGTCTCTATCAATTAAGATTTCAATTCTATCATTGATGGTGTTTAATATTTCTTTTAGATGTATTCCTTCAACTTCATTATCCTTAAGAAGGCTGGGATCTGGCATCATTTCTAAAAACGAAAAGCGTCTTCTTAATGCTGTGTCTAGCGCTTCAACACTTCTGTCTGCAGTATTCATTGTTCCGTAAATATCAATATTAGCAGGGACTGCAAATAAAGCCTTAGAATAAGGAAGTTGTACAGAAATTTCGTTGGCTTCTCCTTGTCGCTTGTCTTGTTCAATCAAGGTTATGAGTTCTCCAAAAATAGCGGATACATTTCCTCTATTAATTTCATCAATAAAAATAGCATAACGCTCAGATGGGTTTTTACCAGCTTTTAAACATAATTTTTTAAAAACACCATCCTGAATTTGATATCCAATAGGGCTGTCTTCGTTGGTTTCACTTTCACTCATAACAGGTTTGATGCCTTCAATAAAATCTTCATAGCTATAGGACTGATGAAATGTTATGAATTCATAGTTTTTGATTGCTACATCTGGATTCGGTATAAAATTAGTAACCTTCTCAATCAATTCATAAACTTCTGGAACTTGTTCTTTCGCATCCTTTTCTGAAATTTCCCAGTACGAATCTGCATCTTTTGTAAAAACAGTAATATTTGATTTGCTGGATAAATTAACAAACTCACAGGATTCTAAAGTGTGATATTGAAGCTGTCCCCATAAGATTGGTCTTATTGATTTTGCATTTGACATTTCTGTTTTTTGCAGCACCCATCTGTTTTTAATAATATCTGAAACTTTTGATTTGCCTAATTCAATCAAAGCCATTGCAATTACTTGAAACCAGGTGCATTCACTCACAATATTTTCAAAGTATTTTTCTTCAGATACTGCAGTTTCTGAAATGGTATACTTATCAAATAATTCTTTTTTAAAATAGAACGTTTTACCAGTACCAGGAGGACCGTATAAAATTTGATTTACTGGACTTTCTATATTTTTAGTTGATACCTTTTTTACTTTTTCACCATTCATAATATGTAGTAGCTCTTGATAGTAAAATTTGTGATTTGCTGTTTCCGATTTATTGGATGTGAGATTTGTAAGTGTTTTTAAAACCAAACTTTGGTCTGTTTGCCAAATCCCCTTTACTTTCCAATTAATTTTCCTACAACTGGTATAGTTTTCTCTTTTTTCATCATAAAAGTAATCTGATGTTACAACACCATATCCTAACAAATTGGATCTTCCTTGTTTTACAATTACAACATCCCCTATTTGCATTGTATTTGCAAACTCAAAATTTGCAGTAGCATTGTTTTTTTTAGACCCTTTGCCTCCATTGGCAGTTTTCAAAGCAATAACAATGTCATTTTTTGTTTTATACTGTTTAAGATTGCCCAACGCATCCCAACCTATAGCCAAAATACCTTTATTGTAAAACTCCTCCCAATACTCTGCATTTCTACCAGGAGCATAGATCCAATAATTGGTATTTCTTGATTCATACAAATGTAACAAGGCATTAAACTCGGCTTCTGTTGCGCTAAAATTGGTGCCTTGATTGCCTGCTTTAAAATTCAGAAAAGTAGGATTCTCTTTTATGTCTTTCCATAAAATAGGGTCTTCTACTAAGTTTTTTATAATTTTAATTTGCACACGTTCTGTTGCATTCGTATTTGAAGTCTCTGTATAATATTGTTGTTCATTCGTTTCTTCTTCAAAAATCTTAACGTCAGAAGTTACCTCGGCGAATGCATAACACCCAGATAGACTGCCTGTTTGCCATAATATCACTTGATCACCAATTTTTATCTTGTCTTTATGCGCAGCAACTTTCCAACTTTTTAAATGCCCTGCTTTTAATGCTGCCGAACTATCATATATATTTGGATTACCTTGAAAAATCCAATAGTTAGGTGCTACATAATCAAACTTTTCTGTTAGAAATTTAATGTAGTTATTTTTACCTAAAACAGCTTTTGGTATTCCATTACTGTTTTTAGAATCGTACTCTATAAAATCTGGATTTTTAATACGTTCTTTTTTACTCATCATGAATAAAATTGTATTTACCAATCCATTTACATTCTTTGGATCTACCAAAAAGAAATCTATGTCATCAAAAAAATCATTGATCTCATCTAACCTTCCCTCAATACTTTTGTTTTTAAGCCCTAAGTAAGGTCGGTAGGATTCGAACGTATTTATATTTAGCCATTTCGCAAAATCTTTTTTAACATCTATTAAGCGTTCTTGATATTCTTTCCACAATGCATGGCAATATGTAAAATACGCTTCCTCCTGGGGTTTTAATTCTATAATAGATTTATGAAAGTAAGAAATTGGAGTTTTATTATTGTATTTAATTTCTAAGTTTGTTGCTATTATGCGCAACGCGTCTAACTTAAACATATTCACACAATTATAGGCACCATATAAAAAGGCAATTTTCCATTTGTAAGCATTCCCTAAATCTATGGCATCAATATCTTCTAGTGCGTTATTTTGTGCTGCGTTCGCAATTTTAATGATACTACTTTTTACTGTTTCAAATGCTTCTTCTTTACTCTCTTCTCCATATTTCTTAAACCACGCATATTCACCATCCGTGGTGCGGTTGCTTTCTTCTTTAACTTCAGCTTTACTATTTCTTTTATAAATACCGAACTTATAAGAACTACCGCCAACAATACTTCCTAAATCTCTAGTAATATGCTCTAGCCAATAACAAAATGAATTTTCTCTATTGGTATCTGTATATTCTTCTAGAGTCATGCTTTGCAGTTTCTCTAAAGGCCAATAGTCTAAAAATTCTTGTTTTAATTTATGTAACTTTTTGTGCATGTTTTTATTTTCTTTTTTAACCACTTTAAGCCCATTGCGTTCACATGCATTAAAACAGTCTGTATCTAAACCTCCTTTAAAATAAGGTTCTATCTTTCTGCCAGCTGCATAAAAATTAGCATAGGCCATTATTGCTTTTGGTGGATACTTTTTATCTTCAAAAACTAAATCATACGTTGAAGATGGGCCAAAACCGTTTGGTAAGCCTTTTTCTTCATAATCTTTGATCCCTTTTATTATGTGTTCTTTAGTTACTTTTTCAAATAGCATAGTATATTATTTTAATTTTTTAGCGAAAAAGCTCCTAAAAACTCATCATTTTTAATTTCTATTTGTTGTGATGGAAATAACGTATTTGATGCTAATTGCGATTTATTTTCTAATAATGTATTTAAAATAATATCAAATGTTTTTAATTCTTCATTTGGAGCAATAGCTATCGGATAGTATACATGTACAGGTTTCGTTTGTCCAATGCGATATGCTCTATCTGTTGCTTGATTTTCTTTAGCAGGATTCCAGTGTCTAGTATAATGAATCACATGGTTTGCTCCTGTAATATTTAATCCAAAACCTGCTGCAATTGGTGACATAACAATTATATTAAAGCCGATTTCATTTTGAAACTTATCTACTTCTTGCTGACGTGATAATTTTCTGTTTTTAAGATTTACGCTACTTGAACTTGATGGTGTGTCTCCATTTATGATTGCAACATTTATATTATAAATTTCTAAAAAAACGCGCCTTAAAACTCTTTGCATTTTCTTATTATCTGTAAATACAATTACTTTCTCTTTACGTTCTTTAATTTCCTTTATAAGAGAAATTGTTTTCATTAATTTAGCAGAAGTACTAACAATTTCTTCGATATCTAAAGTTGCTAAATTATCAGATTTTAGTAATGGATGATCTGAAATAGATTTTAAGTTTAAAATACCTTGTAAAATAGCAGCTCCACTGTTTTCTAACTTTTTTATTTCTTCAATGTTTCGTATCTCATTTACGTAAGCCCTGTATTGTTCTACTGGCATTTTTTGTACATGAATTCTATCTTCAATAGGTGTAATTGGAGGTAAATCTTTGGCTACATCAATTTTCATGCGCCTCATAAAAGCTTCACCAATTTTTGACCTTAATTTTTTGGAATGCGCTTCAAAATCTGTATTGGTGTCATTTAATGGTTTTACATATTCTTTTGTAAAAGATTTAGCATCTAATAATAAACCAGGATTACAAAAATCCATAATACACCATAAATCTACTAAAGAGTTTTCTACAGGTGTACCCGTCATTGCTATTTTAAAATGTGCTTTTAAGGCTTTTGCTGCGTTAGTAACTAAAGTACCTGGGGTTTTAACTCTTTGGGCTTCATCTAAAGCTACAATCCCCCAATTTACCATTGCAAATGGTATTTGATGTCTTCTAAGCGTTTCATAAGTTGTTAAATACAAACCTGGTGTACTTAAATTTTTTATGGTTAACTCTTTATCGTTTATGTAAACGTAATTTTTAACATTATTACCCCACAACAATTTAATTTCTATCTCAGAATCTTTAAAAAACTTTTTATGTTCTTGTTCCCAATTTTCCAATAAAGAGACAGGTGCTATCACCAAATTAGGTTTTGTATTTCCATTTTGAAAATACCATTCCATAAAATATAAAACTTGAATGGTTTTCCCCAAGCCCATATCATCTGCCAACAATACACCTGGCAAATTATAAGGTTCTTTTGATAAGGTTTGCAACCAAGCAACCCCTTCTTTTTGATGTTCTTTTAACTGAATGCCTTTAGAAAGGTTTGATATTTCAGTTAATCGATAATCAGCATCTGTTATTACTTCTATATTTTCAACATATTCTTCAACCTCCGTATTTTCCTTAATAATCAAAACTTTTTTAACTTCTTTGTTTTGATTTTCTTTCTGTGGAACAACAGGTGTTTTAGGCTGTTTTAATTGCTTCTCTGCAATATCAATAATAGGTTGTAGCTTGTTTACATCTAAGACTTCATCTTTAAAAACAATTTCATTTTCACTCTTTGCTTTTGCTGTTTCAAAGAGTTTTTTTAAATCTTCTAGTTGTTTTTCATCTTCTATTGATACTAATCGTGTACCGTTAATTACATCTTCTATAGCAATCCCTGGCAACCACTGTGATTTATAAGGACTAATGAAAGGATAAAATTTAGGCTTATAAATGCCTAATTCGGCAACCCTATTTCCAAAATCATTTAAATCTAAGAGATCTGTATTCCAAAATTTTGATGGTGCTTCCACCATTTCACTTATCTCTTCTTTAGAATACGTTTTTTGTTTTTTAACTTTTTCTAGTTCTGTTTTAATTCCTTCTCCTTCTTCAGAATCATCTATTAAAACTCTAATTTTCTTTCCTTCTTCAGAATAACTATACTGTGATTTTACTCTGTTTAATAAATTGAATTTTTCATCAAAAACAGGTTGATTTACCTCATCAAACTCTGGAGTAATTCTGTATTTGTTTTCTCCTATTTCTTGCACCTTTAACTTGCAAGTTGAGGGATTTAAAATGACTGTTTCAGTTAATATTCGTGATAAAAATACATTCTTACATTTAGAAGCTATCAATTGTATTTCTGCAATTAATTTTAAACGCTCTATTTCTGGTAAATCTGATGCATTATTAAATTCTTCAATGGCTTGAATCATATTTAGATTCATCACATTTAAAATATAAGAACAACGGCTTTTTTCTAATAAGGCTCCTTTTCTATCAGAACTTTTAAAAACAATATTTCCAGTTCCATTTTTGTTTGTTTTATCTTGAAACGAATATTCTAAAAGTCCATTTTTATCTTTTAATCCTGTTCCTTTTAGAGTTATGTAAATTTCATAAGGATACCACTTAGGGATTTCTAAAATTGCTAAATCTTCTTCTTCCATTAAAGAAATATCCGCATTTTTAATTATGATTTTATCATCTATTTCTTCCACAATACCATTTACTAATAAATCGTTAATGATATTAAAAGCAATAGGGTCTATATTGTTATCAATCCAATTAGAAAATGAAACGATATTACCGGAATCTTTTTTGCAGTAAAACTCAATACAATCTTCTTTGTAGTTTTTTATTATTTCCATTAGCTATAAAAATATTTTTTCATCCAAATATTTAGCCTCAATTCCCAATTTTCACCCATATGTGCATGTGTTCCTTCTGGCATAAACTCCCAATAATTACCTACAGATTTAATTACAGCCATGCCTCTTGGCCAACTTTTTAAATCTGTTATTTTTTCTATATGTTTTGTCTTTATATTAAAACTTTCTTTTTTATAAATGTATACTGCACCTGTATCTGAAAACTCCACAAAAACATATTCTCGCGCCCAAAATATAAGGGCAGATGTACTCTGGTTACTTCTAGTGACAGTATATCGTGCGTCTACATATTTAGATAGCTCTTGGTTGTTTCTAAGAATACTGTAATTTAATCGGTTTCCCACAAATTTAACATCTTCAATATCATCTATAAATTTTAACCAGTACTTCTCTCTTCTTGGATCTTGTACTAGTTTTGAGAAAAATATTTTAATAAACTTTTTGTTCATTAAAACAAGTAACTTCTTTCTGGCACTTTCTACAAGTTCAATTTCATTTTCATTTAAATGACCACTTAGCCAATGTCTTTTTACAATCGGATCTCCTATAATAGAAAAAGCTGCTTGTTGTATTATGCCGATTGTTTTAGAATACTTGCCATAATTAATTAATAGACTTAATAAAATTAGCTTATATTTTTTTCTATTTATTTCTTTTATTTCGACTAATATAACTTCTACATACTCTTGAGAGATATCCTTTTTATTTACCGTCTTTAAATACAACACAAGACTCTCATAATAAAAATCTGTACCAATTAAATTCGCATTAAAGTTTAAAGACTTACAAATACTTTGCATCTTAATATTATTCGAAATAATATAATTTACAAATGCAGTAAGACCCTCTTTTTCCCAAAAATTAAAATGTAATTTTATTGCTAATACATCTTTTCTAGATTTATTATACGCATCACATTTGGATTTTAATAAACTATTATATTCTGAAAATCTATTTTTATGGTTACTTAACGTATTCCAGTTTTTAAGTAAAACATACCAAAGTGGAATAATGTAAGAATCTCTCCAATATTCATTTACCAAACTAACAAATTTGAAAAATTGTGTACCAAACAATATAGCATCTTCTCCCTTATAATCTAAAGACCAAACTAACAAGCGCACTTCTCTTTTTGAAAAGCTGTTTAGTAAATCTTCAATGGGTGCTGTTTCTAAGGATTTGAATTTATCATACACTTCTTTTATTAATTCCAGTTTTGGAAGCTCAATATTTTTAGCCTGTTTTGCTGTTATATTATTTAACTCATTAATATTGGCATTAAAAACTTCTTTAGTCTTATGCGCAATAAATTTCTCTCCGTTAGATTTAAAAACAGAGTATAATAATTTCCAATGTAGGAGTTCTTTAATGTTCGCCATACAATAACATTTCTCTTATCTGTTTTTCAGCGTCCGTTTTAATTCTAAATTCTACCCTTCTATTTAGTTTTCTATTTGCCTCCGTATTATTTTTTGCAATGGGTTTTACAGATGACAAACCATTAGCAGTTGTTCTTAGTTTTGTCCATTTATATACATTATTCCCTAACTGATCTAAAACAAAAGATAAAACACTTCTTGTTCTGTCTTGAGAAAGTTTCATGTTATAAAAATAAGCTTCTTCATCTGTCATACCGTTTTGTCCCTCCGAGGAAGTATGACCTTCTACACGTATTTCTTCGATATGATTTTTATAATTTACACTACTTAAAACCTTCACATATCTAGGGAAAAAACTTTTTAAAATATCTTTAAATTCCTGTTTTACCTCACTTCTTCCTACTTTGAATAGTATCTCTGGTTCTGTAAACCTAAAAATTAGCTGTTCTTTATCTATTTCTGCTCCCCAAATTTTTAAATCGTCTTTAAATTCTTCTTGAAGATCTATATATATTTGAGTTTGCAATTCTTTGTAGCGTTCGGCTACATTACTTTTATCATCAAATTCTTCTTGTAACTGCAACATCGTACCAATTAAACACAATACAAAAACCATTAAAAGAGAAGCCATTAAATCCCCCGTAGATAAATCGAATTGATTGTTTTTTTCTTCTAAATTATCCATCGATTCTAGTTTACTTTTTTAAGTTTGTCTACAGACTCTGTTAAATCGTCTACCATCTCATTTAAACTCCCTAGGATAGTTCCCAAACCGTCTTGAGAATCTTTTAATGATGTAGAAAAACTTACTAAATACTCATTTAAAGTACCGCTTGTTGTTGTTTGATATTCCAACAATCCTTTTTGTAAATGTTCAAAAATACCTTGTAATCCTTCTTCTATCGTTTTAAAATTTTCGATATAAGTTCCCGATACATTTTGTGTTCTGTCTATTGTTTTATTAATTTCTAGCAATAAGTTATTTTGGCTACTGGAAACACTCAACACTTCCTGCTTATGTGTATCTATACTTGTCAATAAATTATTAGCTGTATCATCTAAATGCTCCGAGTTTAATTTAAATTTATTAGCAATACTATTAATATTTGCTACCACGTCTTTAGAACCATTTAAAATTTGTTGGTATTCTAGATTCAAGTTTTTATTGTTATCTAAGGTCTTTTTCACTTCTTTTGTAACATCAGAAAACAGCATTAAATTATTTTTTTGATCTTCCATAATCTTATCCATCCTATTATTTACCTCAGATAAAGTTTCCTTGTACACTGTATTCGCTTCAACAAAAAGCTCTTTATTTTCGGCACTGCTTGCTTTAGATTCTTGATTGGATTTCGTAATATTGTCTAGTACATTATTTTTCAATAAGCCAATAGTTTCTGTAATTTCACTAGAAACATTTTGCATTATTTCTGGAATAGAAAGTAAAGAATCTGAGACAATAGAAAGTCTTGATGAAATTTGTTCCATTTCATTTTTAGTGTCACCAGATATTTCTTCTTTAAAACCTTTCATCATATCTCTCATAGAATTCGAGAGGTTTTCTAAAGCTGTTTCTATAATAGCTGCACCAGAATCTTGTTTAATATCTTTTAACTCGTTAAGTACGGGTACTAATTGCCCTTCAATTAAATCTGTTAATTGTTTGCCATTTTCTTCGGTTAACTTTTCTAAGGTAGCCTCTAAAGTATCAGCAATACTTTCTCCTAAATCGTCTGCAAACTTTTGTAAAGCAACCGTTTGATTCATAGATTCCTCTAACAATTGCCTGAATACATTTTTTGGTAACTGCTTACCTTCATCTGTCTCCGCAACTAAATACTCATTAAATAACTCGTGAATAATTGCTTTTTGTTTTTCTGCTTGAATAACATCTAATTCTTGAAGTTCAATTTTATTTTCACTATCTAAAATTAAGCACAACTCATTTATTTTTTTAGATATTTTAGACTGCTTATACTTGTATATTAACGTAAATATTATTGATAGCGACATCCCCCAGATTGAGGTTGTAAAAGCGGTCCCCATACCTTTTAGAAGGGTGTCTATACTTGCTTTTATGGTTTCTGTATTTGTTAGCTGTATAGATTCCACTCCTAATGCCAAACCTAAAAAAGTACCTAATACCCCTAAACCAACTAAAGAACTTGCTACGTTATTTAATAACCTAACATCTAATTTAATATTAAGAATTGCATACTCAGAAAAAAACTCTTTTGCATGATGGTTTGTTTTTGTAAAACTTGCATACTTAATAAATGTTTTTCTATATGCTGACCAAATAGGTGCTAATTGTTTGTCTTTTTCTATATTTTGTAATTCTATTGATGTAATTAAATTATTTCTTTTTTTATATAGGTAAATAATTGCGGCTAAAAAACTAGCTAACAAAATAACAACAACAACCGTTCCTATGGGAAGGCTGCCGTCTTTGGGATACGCAAAAAAGGTTTCTAAAATTTTCATAGTTTTTTCTGAATTCTTTTTTTATTCTTAATGTTTTATTAATCCAATAATTTATGATACGAATTTGCAGAATATTTTACCTGAATACCAATACCATTTATCGTTTCATTAAAATACTCAAAATACTGCTTTATAATTTCCATTTTCTTAGCAATTTTTAGAAATAACAAAACAATATTACAATTGATTAGTGCGATGTAATCGCACACTTATCTTACCCCACATCAGCATTATTATTTATCAGGTCAATTATACGTGCCACTTTTATTAAAGCATATGTGCATCG
>Ga0307488_10005634_pt1 | contig 10342 bp, 10 predicted proteins | sample SB02metaG_FD_202248 | JGI IMG/M metagenome (GOLD analysis project Ga0307488, IMG submission 202248) | Sea-ice brine microbial communities from Beaufort Sea near Barrow, Alaska, United States - SB 0.2 | ecosystem: Environmental > Aquatic > Marine > Coastal | place: USA: Alaska | collected...
TTAGCTTCTGATGGCGTGACGTTTGTTGTTGTCTTAATTGACTACTCTGTTGCTTTTGAGTCACCAAAAAAACTTCCAAACGCTGTGTCTTATCTGCTAACTTAATATTTAATTGTTCAAGTTCAGTTACAAGGATTCTAAATTTACCAATTTCTTGCTGACGCGCTTTGTTTAGATATTCATAATACGTAACGGTTCGCTCAAATCGTCCAGCATCATCTTGATTAAAAAACATTTTAGCAAAATCATAATTGCCTGCCATAAAAGCAGACTTAAGCTGACCGGCCAACTGTTTTTGTTGCGCTTTAATAACGTTTGAAATTCTTAGCTTTTCGTTTTCAAGCTCAACCTTTTCTCTGCGTGTCGTTTTTAATGATTGGTCCGTTTTATTCAATTGCGTAGCGGTTTTAGCTATTTCAAGTTCGGCAAGTTTCAGCTCTTGCTGTAAACGCTCCGACGATTTAAGTTTTTTGTCGAGTTGTGCTTGTGTATTTTTTATCTTTGCTTGAATAGTAGCTAAGTCGGAGTCTTGCGCCAACACTGGAGGAATGAGCAAAAAAAGCCCAGCAACTAACCAGAAGCCGCCGATACTAGGTACTATTTTTTTTATGCTCAACTTCATTAGATTGCCTTCAAGGACTCAGATCAGCTCGTTTTCAACGTCATTATGGTTTTACCTGTCATTTCAACTGGTTGTTGCATGCCCATCAAGTGCAACATTGTTGGTGCAACGTCGCTGAGTGTACCACCGCTTCTAGCTGTCGCGTCGCGACCGACATAAATAAATGGAACCGGTTCACTCGTGTGCGCCGTATGCGATACACCTGTTTTAGGGTTGATCATTTGTTCTGCATTACCGTGGTCGGCTGTAATCAAACATTCTGCACCAACTTCTGTTAATGCTTCAACAACGCGCCCAATGCAATGATCGACAGCTTCACAAGCTTTGATAGCAGCCTCTAAGTTACCGGTGTGGCCAACCATATCGCCATTAGGATAGTTGCAAATAATCACATCGAATTCTTGTGATTTAATTGCCGCAACTAATTCATCAGTCAGCTTTTCTGAGTTCATTTCTGGCTGTAAATCATACGTTGCCACGTCTGGTGAAGGGATCAATATACGTTTTTCGCCAGGATATTCGTCTTCTTTGCCACCGCTATAGAAAAACGTAACATGGGCAAATTTTTCAGTTTCACTGATGCGTAGCTGGGTCTTATCATTCTTAGCCAACCACTCACCCATTACATTCACAAGAGGTGTTGGCGGGTATGCGCATGGCACAGGCAAATTAGACTCATATTCGGTTAACATCATAAACTCTGCATTGACTACTCTACTGCGTTCAAATCCACTAAAATCGTCATCAACCATCGCATGCGACATTGCTCGTGCACGGTCTGATCTAAAATTCATAAATAAAATGGTGTCGCCGTCGTCAACACCAGTATAACCATCAATAACAGACGCTTTTATGAACTCATCATTTTCATCACGAGCGTACGCTGCTTCGAGCGCTTCAGATGCTGTTAGATAATTGAACTTAGCCTGTGCTGAAACAATTAAATCATAAGCTTGCTGCACCCTATCCCAGCGGTTATCGCGATCCATTGCAAAGTAGCGTCCGACGATACTAGCAACTTGACCTACGCCTAGTTCGGCAAACATTTTTTGTGCCGCTTCTATCGACGGGCCAGCACTTCTTGGTGGTGTATCTCGACCATCTGTGAACCCATGTAAATAAATTTTCTTTGCGCCTTTTTCGGCGGCTAATTTTGCAGCGGCAAACAAATGTTCTTCATGCGAATGAACGCCTCCAGGTGATAATAACCCCATAATGTGCACCGATTTATCCGCAGCAACGGCTTTTTCAATGGCAGCCACAATAGCCGGATTAGTTTCGAAACTGCCATCCCTGATCGCTTTAGTAATTCTGGTAAAATCTTGGTACACAACACGCCCTGCACCCAAGTTAACGTGACCCACTTCTGAATTACCCATTTGTCCATCGGGTAAACCCACATCCAGACCTGATCCAGATATTAACGTACTCGGCTTGTTTGCAAATAAGTTATCTATCACAGGAGTATTAGCTAACGCGATAGCATTGTTAGTGGTTTCTTCTCGATATCCCCAACCGTCTAATATGATAAGAGCTAATGGTGTTTTAGTGTGTGCCATGATTAACCTTGAAATTTTGGTGTATGAAAAAGAATAAACCCAGCGGTAAAGTTATCAATAAAACGCCGCCTTATAAACTGTTTATGCTCATTTTTATGCACATAAACATAAATATTTTTTCATAACATAGAATTTTGTCGAGTTAAAACGGTTCTTATACCTGCACTTAGAGTATTAGAATTGAAAAGAATTGCAGATGAAACCGCATAAATGCTGGTTTCTATCCTGTTTTTCTATATACTTTGCGAACTTCAAATAGTAACAGGACGATAGAGTTTTTTATGGACCAGATAATAGAGTTTGCTACCAGTACGACGTTGATTTCAATCTTATCAATCGCTTGGGTAGCTATAGTAGTACTTATCATTTATTCCTACGTTGGTGCAGCATTGTCACCCATTAAAGAACTTTCTACGCATGATGCTACTTTGCTGATGAATAAAGAAGACGCGATTGTATTAGATATTCGCGTGGCCAAAGAATTCAAAGCTGGACATATATTAGGTTCGAGGCAACTAAAAGCTGAAGAACTTAAAAACGGGGACTTCGCAAAGCTTGAAAATGCAAAAGATAAACCCATTATTGTAGTCTGCGCAATGGGTGTTTCAGCGAAAAAAACAGCTGCACAATTGCTAAAAGTAGGCTTTGAAAAAGTCACCGTTTTAAAGGGCGGAATGAACGCATGGCAGTCAGCCAGCCTTCCCGTCTCTAAATAAGAGAAAAAATTAATATGCAAATAGTAGAGTTATATACTAAAGGTCATTGTCCATATTGCAAACGCGCAAAAGCGTTGTTAAGTCAAAAAGATGTTACGTTCACTGATTTTGAAATAGACATTAACCCAGACTTACGTCCCGGCATGATTGAACGTGCTAACGGCAGCTCAACGGTTCCGCAAATTTTTATTGGCGAAACACATGTAGGTGGCTGCGATGAATTATTCGCATTAGAGTCAACTGGCAAGCTAGACGCTCTGCTTCAAGCTTAAGCAACCAAGCAAGATTTGAGCGTATGTTCATTGACCGCTGATTCAAACAATTTATAAGGTTATGGACTCATAGCCTTTTTTCATTTTTATACAACATAACGATAACAAATATCGATAGGAACTATTCATGGCTGAAGAAAACAACACACCCGCAGCACCCGCGACACCAGAACAAGCATCACAAGGCGCACAATTTAGCGTTCAACGTATCTACACAAGAGACATTTCGTTTGAAACGCCTAATAGTCCGGCTATTTTTCAAAAAGAATGGAAGCCAGAAGTAAAGCTTGACATCGATACACGCACAAGCGAAATCGAAAGCAATTTATACGAAGTTGTTTTGTCTGTAACGGTTACAGCATCGCTTGGCGAAGACACCGCATTTTTATGCGAAGTTCAGCAAGCAGGCATTTTCGCTCTTGGCGATATGCCAGATCAAAATAAAGCGCATACTTTAGGCTCATTCTGCCCAAATATGCTTTTCCCATATGCGCGTGAAGCTGTTTCTAACTTAGTTAACCGTGGCACCTTTCCGCCGCTTAACTTAGCCCCTGTAAACTTTGATGCCATTTTTGCAGCGTACATGCAAAAACGCGCAGAGCAGAGCGCAGCAGCTGACGCTCCAGCGGCTCAGCAACTCGATTCATAAAGAGTTGAGAGGCCATTAATGGATAACAGGTTTGAGTCAAACACCGCCGTCATTGGTGCCGGTTCTTATGGCACCGCCTTAGCGTTTGTGCTGGCTCGAAATGGTAATCCAACGGTATTGTGGGGACGTGATGAAAAACACGTTTCTGCAATGCGTAAAACTCGTAGTAATGATAAATACCTGCCAGATGCTATATTTCCTGACGCCCTCGTAGTCTCATCTAATCTAAAAGAAGTACTACAAAGCGCCAGAGACATACTTGTTGTTGTTCCTAGTCATGCATTCAAAGCGAGCTTGGAAGCAATCAAGCCATATTTAAATCCTCTACATAGATTAATTTGGGCTACTAAAGGTCTCGAACCTGGTACTGGAAGAATATTGCAAGAGGTCGCCTTAGATATTTTGGGTGATAATATTCCTTTTGCTGTCGTCTCTGGTCCAACATTTGCTAGAGAAATGGTTGCGGGCCTACCCACTGCTATTACGCTGTCTTCAACTGACGCTGAACTGTGTGAATCATTTTCACAAAAACTGCATTGCCCTAAAGGTTTCCGGGTTTACAAAAACGATGATTTAATTGGTGTTCAATTAGGTGGAGCGGTTAAGAACGTGATTGCAATAGGCGCTGGTCTGGCTGATGGCTTAGGCTTTGGTGCTAACGCGCGAACGGCTTTAATTACACGCGGACTAGCTGAAATGAGCCGACTTGGTTTGGCCATCGGGGCAAAACAAGAAACCTTTATGGGCATGGCTGGTCTTGGAGATTTAGTCTTAACTTGCACTGACAACCAATCTAGGAACCGACGCTTTGGTCTAGCCTTAGGCCAGGGAATGACGGTAGACGCAGCAATAGAAAGTATTGGCCAAGTCGTTGAAGGATACCGTAACACCGACGAAGTAAGATTGCTTTCACGAGCCAATGGCATCGAAATGCCTATTTGTGAGCAAATATACCAAGTGCTATATAAAGGCAAGTCAGCCAAAGAAGCGGCTGTTGCATTGTTAAGCCGCGAACAAACCCAAGAATAGTCATCAGACTCACATATTAACGTTAGGTAGTATACATTCATGTTCCATATTGCTCTATTCGAACCGCAAATTGCCCCAAATACGGGTAACGCTATAAGACTTTGTTCGAACAATGGGTGCCATTTGCATCTCATCGAACCTTTGGGCTTTAGTATGGAAGAAAAGCAACTGAGAAGAGCGTCACTCGATTACCGCGACCTTGCTAACGTGACTATTCATAAAGATTATGATGCATTTTTGCAAGAGATGGGTGACAGAAGAATTTTTGCATTAACCACCAAAGGTTCAATTCCACATGACCAACCCACCTACCAAGCAGGTGACGTGCTTCTATTTGGGTCAGAAACCTCAGGGTTACCCGACGAGATCCGTAACGCTTTTGCTCCAGATAACCGAATTAGGATCCCGATGTTAGCTAATGCTCGTAGCCTAAACCTGTCCAATTCAATCGCTATTGTAAGTTACGAAGCATGGCGTCAACTTGGTTTTAGTATGCCTAATATAGAGTCGTAGACGACCACTCAATCATGATAATAACTGACTTCCCCTTTTTTACACGCTGAATACCTTAGCCATATAAAGTAAATGCTCATTGCATTCAGGTTTTATTCAGTTACTAGGCTTTATCCTCAACAATACATAAATAATACAAATTAATACGCCCATCATGATCAAACAGACGAGAGTACTACTTTTACTATTAGCATCAATGAATGCGACCGCTGCCGATCGCTTCACTATTTTTGCCAAACAAGAGTTCAACTACACAGACAATATTTCAAGCGTTGGTATTTCCAGTATTATGAGCAGTCCTCACAGTAGCTTGAAAAGTGAAGTTATTACTTCAGTTAATAGCGTTACTGTTATCGATCAGTTTGGCTATGAACAAGCGTATTATGGTTTAGATTTAGGTTTACGATTTGGTTATTTTAGTGACTTATTCATCTATTTTGAAGGCGGTTTCGATGTATTTGAAGCGACTTTCAAACATGACGATGACGCTCCTTATTTTGATTATGATGACAGATATAACGCAAATAATTTAGATGGTTACGCTTCTTTTGGCGCCGGTGTTCAAGCTGGAAATCTGCGTGTTGAAGGATTTGTGAAAGCACGCCAAATAGATTCTGATTACTGGGAAGCTAATAGAAGTCTCTTTTACGGAATGCAGGTTTCACTTGCGTTCTAACAAAATTAACCTAAATAGTATTAAATCAGTTACAACACGGCGTTGACAAATAAGTTAAAATTTTAGTTAAGGCTGGTATCCTAAACTTGTCTTTTTCGAAGAACAATTCATGCAATGCCTCTGGGATTAGCAATGATTCGCAATGCTTAATATCATTAATTACTTGCTCAATATCTTCTTTGGCTACAACGGTATCGGCGCCAGAATAGACAATAAGGCAAGGAACACTAATTTTACTCGCTTGCTCTCGTATTTCTTGCATAGCGATTAGTGATGCGTAAAGCCACTCATAAGTAGCACCACCTAATTGTAACTCCGTCTGCTGTGAATAGGTTTTGCGAAAAATCTCATACCTAATCTGACTGCTCATTAAACGGTTTTTATAAAACGCAGTCGGTATGTAGTCAGTATGCCCAAAGAAATAACTCGTCTTTTTGCCTCGCAGCTTATTATAAACAACGCCAAATCGAACTAACATAGTCGCGATCCAAGGTGGAATTGGAGTCGTAATCCCGAACATTGGTGAACAAAAAACAGCTTTGGAAAATAAGGTGGGGTGCGACTTTACGAGTAGCGCTCCTATTGCGCTACCCATCGAATGACAGAGCAGATGCAAAGGCGGATATGTTGGTTCAAGTATGCAGCTATCACTGCTAGACTTGTGCTGTTTGGCTTTTGTGTACTTTTGGTGAAGCATCGGAACTAAAACATCGCCGATCATACTCTTAAAATCAGCAACATACTGATTAAAGTCAGCGATATAACCAAGATGAGGGTTTTCTTTAAGCCTCGATGACAGTCCTTGACCACGGTGGTCATGAATAAATACCGAATGCCCATTTTGGTATAAGTCGTAAATGAGTTCAGCGTATTTGACTGCGCATTCAGCGCGACCCGAAGAGATAACGATTATTGATATTGCTTCCTGGTGATGAGCATATCTATAGTGCAGCGAAGTACCGTCGGCCAGCTTCCAAAATCCAGATATCATACTATTTTCAAACCAAGGTTTGATAAGGGTATCAAACTTTTCGGGTAATTCGGTTTCTTTAGTTAACTGCATTTAATCGCTATGTTGGTTTGCTGGCAATAGGTAACTGTATTATCACTGATAAGCCAGTTAAAGGCGATTTTTCTTCAAAACTTCTTTCACACTTCACATTACTAGCTTGACTATCATCTTTGTCAAAACGCGCTTGAGCGTCACGCGCGCGCGCATAAAGACTGCCGCCATGCATTTCAATCGCAGCTTTAGCAATAGATAAACCGAGTCCGACTCCTTTGCTTACTTCATGTACTTGATAGCTGCCGCGAAAGAATGGGTCAAACACGGTTTTTAATTCGGTAGCAGACATACCTACTCCGTCATCATTAATCACAATCTCAACACAGTCTGTAGCCAAACCGTTAGATACAAGATTGAATTTACAACTTACTTCTTTCACTGAAAAACGAATAGCATTACGAACGATATTTTCAATCGCACTAATAAGTAAGGGCATGTCAGCATTAATACGAAGGTCTGGAATAGCTCCTACAACAAGTGATTTATTCATTGCGCCAGCCTCAAAATGTGCATCTTGCAATACACCTTTTAAAAGCATGACCAGTGTAGTTTCTTGCAGCTCAATTCGTTGCTGAGAGGCGTTTATTTTGGCCAGAGTCAGCACTTGCCCAATCATCTGATCCATCTTAACAATTTCGTTTTCAATTCGTGATAAGTGCTTAGTGTCCAAGTTACTTAGCACACCATCAGGTTTAGTGTTGATCTGGTCCTCTAACAAAGCGACAGCTAACTGCAAACGGGTCAATGGTGTGCGTAATTCATGCGATACGTTTGCCATCAGTTGCTTTTGACTATCGATCAAGCTTTGCAGACGAACCGCCATCGTATTGAAATCTTCCGCTAAATTACCCACTTCATCTTTTCTATTTTCAAGACCTTCAATGCGAGTTGTCAAATCGCCTTTAGCCAAGCGGTTACTAGCTAAACGCAAAGCCCCCAATGGTTTTGTTATACTTAGCACCAGCCCAAAGCAAAATACAGTACTGAGGCAAATAGCTAACACCAAGCCAGCAATCGCCGCTTTAGAACGAGACATCACATTTCTTTCCGATCGCAATAGTAAGCGCCCGATAAAGATGTTGTATTCTGAGGCATTGAAGAGCAATGTATAAGGACCAACAAACTCCATATTGTTGAGTCTTATAAGCAACGGACTATCACTCTCAACAAACGCGTTTAACTCTTCTATATTGCGGGATAGGGGGGTAGGAAAACTAGTATGACGCTTACTGGTATTGCGATTAATAGCCACTATATGAAGACCATTGCGTTGCCCTAACCTGCGCAATGATTGATTTAGATTGTTGCTACGCTCGACTACTCTGGTTAACCGCTGCATCGCTAACAACGTCTCAGACTCTTGTTCTTGGCTTACTGCATTTACTTCCAAGACGTCAGTCAATTGCTTAGCTAAGAAAAATGAGCTCAGTACAATTACTAATAAAGCAGTCCAAAACCAAATAAAAACGCGGCCAAATAAGGAATTGAAAGGATTAACCTTGGACAATTTCATTACACTTCACTCTTAAATATGTAGCCTGACCCACGCATTGTTTTGATTATATTTTCAATCCCTTGTTGTGATAGCTTTTTGCGAACATTACTCACATGCATATCTAAGCTACGGTCAAACGCACTGAGCCTGCGTCCTAGTACATCTTGACTCAGTTTTTCCTTACTTAACAGATGCCCAGCATGCCTCATCAATAGCACGAGGAGCTGAAACTCCGTGCTGGTCAGATCCAACTCATGTGCACCTATCATTGCCCTTTGGCTGGCTTCTTCAATTTTGATCCCATGAAACTGTAGGTTTTGAACTTGATTAAATATACTTAGATCATCCAGCCGACGCGTAAGCGCCTTCATTCTAGCAAGCAGTTCTCGATGATTGAATGGTTTAGCAAGATAGTCATCAGCACCCAACTCTAAACCTAATATACGGTCGTAGTCTTCACCTTTAGCAGTTAACATGATGACTGGCACAACGGAAAAAGTGCGAACTTGCTTGAGGGTTTCAAAACCATCTAAAACCGGCATCATAACGTCAAGTAGGACGACATCGAAAGTGAGTTCTCGTAACTTCGCAATTGCCGATACTGGGCTATTTTCTACATCCACCGTAAATCCATTTTGCTGCAAATATTCGGCTAACATTTGCGTCAATGCTACATCATCGTCAATTATTAATACGTGATACATGTATTCACCTTAAAGCTGTGTTTACCGCTAATGATAATGGCTAATAGCTCTATTGAGCCAAGCATCAAAAATAAAATGCCTAGTTTGGAATGAGCACCACTATAAGCACTCTGCAACCTTATCATAAGTGAATTAGGAACAAATCTCAGAAACCTTTACACAAGCTTTACATTCGGCTGGCGTTTCTTTGCGTTCACAACGCTATTATTTATCTCTACATTTTATATAGATCCAACATTTATCGTTATATTAATCGGAGAGGAATGAAAATGAAAAAATTATTAATCAGTTTGAGCGTAGCCAGTTTATTAAGTGTTAGTACGTATTCAGTAAATGCACACGAAGAAGACCTGGATAACGACAATCGACGTGAGTTAATGGCAAGCCTTTCTTTAACCCAACAGCAAAAAGAAGATATTAAACAAATACACCTGCAAACCAAGCAAGATTTAGGTATTTACCACGCACAACGAAAACAATTTCGTGACAGTATGCGAGCGCTTATGCAAGCAGATATCTGGTATGAGGAGGCAGTTAAAAGCGAAATAGAACAGCAAATGGAACTCACAATACAATCAAGGCTGATCCGAGCCAAAAGTAAAAACAAAGTATTCAACCAATTAACTGAGGAACAACAAGCGCAATTCATCACTAGTCGGCATGCTAGAAAAAGCAAAAAAGGCGATAAAAGAACTAAAAAACCTGAAAGAAAAATGCAGCGTCTAATTAAAGCTCTGGACCTTAGCAGTGACCAGCAAAGTCAGTTGCTGGTCATGATGACTAACGATAGAGCTCAACGAACAGAGAACAAAGAGCAAGTTAGAAGCGTTAAAGCCGAACTCGCTAGTATTGTTCACGCTAAACAATTTGATGATAGCGCATGGTTCGCTGTGCACGCTCAGAACAAGCAACAGAAGCTTAATATGGCCGTAAATAAGGCCAAGTCACGATTTGATATGTTAAGCATATTAAATCCAGAACAGCGCAACAAGTTTGAAAAAATCATGAAAAAATATAACAAAGGAAATAGAAATAAAAAAA
>Ga0307488_10005635_pt1 | contig 10342 bp, 9 predicted proteins | sample SB02metaG_FD_202248 | JGI IMG/M metagenome (GOLD analysis project Ga0307488, IMG submission 202248) | Sea-ice brine microbial communities from Beaufort Sea near Barrow, Alaska, United States - SB 0.2 | ecosystem: Environmental > Aquatic > Marine > Coastal | place: USA: Alaska | collected 2017-05-06
AGAGGTATTGGCTATTGCACTTGAGCATCCTGTTGAAAAATGGAGCATTGAAGAATAAATAACTTAAAAGTCTTGTTTTTCATTAAAAAAATACGAAAAGTGAAAAAAAAAGCAAAAAAACTGCAAATTTCGCTTTTCAAAGTATGAAACTGTGTTAAGTTATCTACGCTATTGACTCTAGACCCTTATATTAATAGGGGTGTAGTACAGATAACAATTTATTTGATGTGTCATCAAATTGCATTTCATATAACTCGACATTTAATGTTCAAAGAAACAAACTAATAATGTTTCCGCAGGACGCTAAAAAACAAAGACGGTGTCGTATAATAAAAACTGAAGGGGAAGTTACTGTGAACAAATCTCAACTTATCGAAAAAATTGCTGATGGTGCTGATATTTCTAAAGCTGCAGCTGGTCGTGCGTTAGACTCATTTATTGATGCTGTTACTGATGAACTAAAAAGTGGTGAGCAAGTTGCTCTAGTTGGTTTTGGTACATTCTCTGTACGTGACCGTGCAGCCCGTGCAGGCCGCAACCCACAAACTGGTGCTACGATTCAAATCGCTGCAGCTAAAATCCCAGCATTTAAAGCCGGTAAAGCATTAAAAGACGCCTGTAACGCTTAATTTTTAATTAAGTATAAGTTACATATCTAGTCATGCTAAAGACCACCTTAAAGGTGGTCTTTTTGTATCTGGTCGCCATGTTTTGACTTATTATCAACCCAAAAATTAACCCGAAAAATAATTTTGATAAACTAATAAATAAATTTATTAGTTTTTATCGTCTTTTCGGCTTCAAGCGATGCTTTGCATCTGATAAAATCACGGGAAATAACTGCAGGGTTTTCCCTGAAAAAATAAAGAGACAAAAATGTTAGAAAATATCAGAGAAAAATCACAAGGGGGTATTGCTAAAACTATCCTAGGTTTGATCATTTTAACTTTTGCTGTTGCTGGTATTGGGAACTATTCCAATTCTGCTGATACTTCTGTTGCGGAAGTCAATGGACAAAAAATCACCAAAAATACGTTTGATAAAGCTTATCAAAACCAACGCGCCCGAATGGAGCAGCAATTTGGACAAATGTTTGACACTTTATCAGCTGACACTACCTACATGGCTAACTTTCGTAATGGTGTTTTAGATAATTTAATTAATGAAACACTAATTAACCAAAGTAGTATGGACTTGTCTATTAGAATTTCAGATGAACGTTTAAAGAAAACTATTCGTGAAATGCCAGAGTTTCAAATAGATGGTATGTTTGACAATAACCGTTACTTAGCCATCATTAACCAAGCGGGCTTTTATCAATCATCTGATTTTAGAGATTACTTTCGTATTGAGATGGCTCGTCGTCAATTAAGCCAAGGTCTTGTATCAAGTGAGTTCAACTTGCCTTATCAGGAAGAGATGTTTAGTAAATTGCAAAAACAAAAACGTGATATACGTTTTGCTACTATTTCTGCTGAGCAGTTTAAAACGACAATCGAAGTGAGTGATGAAGAGATTAATAGTTACTATCTATCCAACCAAACTCGTTTTGAAAACCAAGAGAAAGTTAAAGTTGATTATCTCATTTTAGATGTCAATGAAATAGCTAAAGCAGTAGAGGTCTCGGCAGAAGATCTTAATCAATATTATCAAGATAATATTGATAGTTTCCGTCAAGCAGAGCAACGCAGAGTTTCACATATTTTGATTGAATTTGGCGACGATGAATCAGCAGCTAAAGCTTCAATTGAAGCACTTCTTACTCGTATTAACCAGGGTGAAGATTTTGCTACTTTAGCCATGGCGCACTCAACCGATACTTTTAGTGGTGAAAACGGTGGTGACTTAGATTGGATGGAATTTGGGCTTATGGACCCAGCATTTGATGAAAGCGCATTTGCTATAACTGAAATTGGTGCTGTCAGTAAAGTTGTTAAGTCTGAATTTGGTTTTCATCTGATTAAATTAACAGATTTAAAAACAGAGCAGACTAAAGCTTTTGAAGACGTTAGTGATGAATTAAACGTTAAAGTGAGTAATGAAAAAGCACGCAATGATTTCTTTACCTTACAGCAGGAGATGGCACAAATCAGCTTTGAATTCCCTGACAGCTTATATGATGCAGCACAAGCTGTGAACTTGTCAGTACAAACATCAGCTTGGTTATCTCGTGTGGGTAATACCTTACCTTTTAATAACTCACAGGTCATTGACACGATATTCTCTGATTTAGTACTTAATGATAATGTCAATTCAGATGTAATTGAAGTCAATGAAAATTTAGCTATCGTTGTTCGTCTCAATGAATACCAGGCAGCAAAAGTTAAACCCTTAGCTGAGGTAAGCGAACAAATTAAAATGACACTTATTGCCGACAAAGCGACGAATAAAGCATTAGAGACAGCGGAAGAATTATTAAGCCAATTTAAAGCGGGTAACGATATTACGAAAGCATTAATTGCAGTGAAATCAAGCTTTGTGGCTGAACCTGCATTGGCGCGTTTTGGAGGTGATCTTGACCAAAGTATTGTTAAAGAAGCCTTTGTATTACCTCATCCTAGCGAAGGTAACATTTCAGCATCAACAGTGACCTTGTCAAATGGTGATTTAGCGTTGTTGGAACTTCAAGCTGTTGTCAACGACACAGCTACTAACGAGATTGATCCTAATATAACTAAACAGCAAGTCACACAATTAGCACAATCCGCTTATAACAGCTATATCGCATCATTAAGAGTTAACGCAAAAATAACGCGTAAAGCAGTTACTGACGTTACTACTACTTTTTAACATACGAGTGGGTAAATTATTTTCAAAAAAGGCTGCATTTGCAGCCTTTTTTATGCGAAGGATGACGTATTAAGTTTGTACTACTTATGGACTAAATGATACTGCTGGCTCATTAGGAGTTTCTGGGTGTATTTATGTTTAGGGTGCTTCATTACTTCGCTAGTTTTACCGTACTCAACAACCCTACCACCGGATAAAACCATGGTGTCATCACTAAAATGTTTGATTATCCCTAAGTTATGAGAAATCAAAATAAAAGCCAAACCCATTTGTTGTTGTAGGTCGAGCAGTAAATTTACCATTTGAGAGCGTAGAGAGGGATCTAATGACGCTAACGCTTCATCTAATATAATCACTTGAGGTTCAAGAATTATTGCCCTAGCAAGTGATATACGCTGTTTTTGACCACCTGAAAACATATGAGGATAAAAATTCATATGATCCGCTAACAGGCCTACTTTTTTTAACGTTGCACCAATTAAGTGTGTCCGCTCTTGTTCATTTAAGTATGTGTTGAGTTTTAGGGGTTCATCTAACAATTTTTGAATAGTTAAACTAGGATTAAGTGTTGTGCCAGAGTCTTGAAATATCATTCTAATATGTTGGCAACGTTGTTTAAAATGTCCAGCTGCCAAGGATTGACCATTTAATTTTATTTTACCCGTACTGGGATTTTCTGCACCGACGAGTAGCTTGGCTAAAGTTGATTTTCCCGAGGCTACTTCGCCAACAATGGCTAATGTTTTATGGGCTTCAAGTACAAAAGATAAAGGCTCTAATGCGGTAATAGTTTTACGACTGTACCAATAACCTTTTAATTTATAAGTTTTACTTAAGTTAGTGACTTCTAGAAGAGTTGTCATTTTACTTACTACCTTTTAATGAAAAGTGGCAACTGACTTGGTGGCCATGGTGATTCTTAACTTTGGGTGCTTGAACACATTCTTGCTGTGCCCTTGGACAACGTGGCCCTAGACGACAACCAATAGGTAAATGTTGCAAAATAGGTATGCTACCTGGGAGTGTCAACAACCGTGATTTAGCGGGTAAATGAATATTGGCTTTCGGACTGCAATCGATTAATGCTTTTGTATAAGGATGAAAAGGTTGATTAAATATCTGATTAGTTGTACCCGCTTCAACAAATTGTCCACTATACATAACGGTGATGGTATTAGTCCAATGTGTAATATTTTCTAAGTCGTGACTTATTAATAAGATAGACATGTTTTTTAATTGATTAAGACTGGCTAGTAATCGAAAAATTTGGCCTTGATTAGTTGTTTCCATCGCTGCAGTAGGTTCATCAGCAATTAATAATAATGGCCGCTTAGCTAATGCAATGGCGATCATTATTCGTTGACACAAAGCTTCAGTAAGTTGATGAGGGTAACTTTTTATACATTCAATATGTCTTTTTATGCCAACTTTATGCAGTAATTTTATTACCGCTTTTTTTCTTTGTTGACGTCTTTGCCAAAAATTTCCAGAGAGTTGTAACTCGTCTATCGCTTCTTCAAGTTGGTCTCCAATTGTGGTTGTCGGGTCCAAACATGACATCGGTTCTTGAAAAATCATGGCAACATCTTTTGAAATGATTTGTTTACGTTCTTCAGGGGTTAATCTCAATAGATCCTGACCACGCCAGTGAAATCTATCCGCGTGTACTTGCCATTTATCGTCTAATACACCAATGATAGCTTGAGCTAACAGCGATTTTCCAGAGCCAGATTCACCCACTAACCCACGAACCTCGCCTTCTTTCATGGTAAGACTTACTCGGTCAACAGCGAGAATTTTTTCGTTACCGGTTATCAATTCGATAGATAAATTTCTAATATCAAGTAAGTTCATTAACTTTCCTTGTGCATTTTTAGTGCGTGCCGAATGCCTTCACCCACTAAATTCGTTGCTACAACAGAGAACAGGATAGCTAATCCGGGCAAGTATACCGCCCATGGTGCGATATAAAATAAGTCGATGCCACCTTTTAGCATGGCACCCCACTCTGGTAATGGGAAAGGGGCACCTAACCCTAAAAACCCTAAAGCGGCAATATCTAAGATAGCTGCTGATTGTGCAAGTGTTGCTTGGCTAATGATTTTTTCTAAAATATTTGGGAAAACGGAATATCTTAGCACTCTCAGTGAACTAGCACCGTCTAAACGGGAAGCCAAGACATAATCTTTTGAGAACTCTTCCTTTACAGCGTTCCGCGTTATATGGATAAATTGAGGAATGAATACCATAACAATTGCCCAAAGGGTATTACTCAAGCCAGGGCCTAAAATAGCAACAATAATTATTGCCAGTAAGAGTGAGGGAATAGAAAGTACAACATCTAAAAAGTGATTAAGAAAACTTGCTTTTAATCCTGTTGTTAGTGCCGATAAGGAACCAAGAAATACACCAATAACCAAAGAGATCATTACCACGACAAAACTTAAGCCAAAAGTAAGTGAGGCACCACCCATCAATCGCGACAGCATATCTCGACCTAAATCATCAGTGCCTAATAAAAAGCTTATATTACCACTGTCATCCCAAGCAGGTGGAAGCAATAACATATCTAAGTTACTTTCAATAGCTGAATGGGGCGTTAAAAGAGGGGAGAACAGGGCAAGAATTATTAAAAATATTGAACAACAGAAACCAACCATCGCCACCGGTGTTTTTCTGAAGATTTGCCATAATTGTAAAAATGGAGAAGGAAACTCTTCTTCTTGGTATATTTTTTCACGAGCCATGTTTGTTATCTCTCGCTAATGGGTTAAGTGCAGCATAGATAAAATCAGTTAAAATATGAACAATAAAAATAAAACATGACAGCACTAATAATCCGCTATGAATGGCAGTGTAGTCTCTTTGGTATATGCTTTCAATTAACCAACGACCAATACCTGGCCAGCTAAATATTACTTCAGTTATCATGGCAAGGGTCACTAAATTCGCAAATTGTAAACCAACATGGCGGATTATTTTTACCAAGGCGTTTCGAATACCGTGTCGATAAATAATTTGATTAAAGGTTAGCCCTTTTGCACTTGCTGCTCGAATATAACTTGTTTCGAGCACTTCTAACATTGATGTCCGAGCTAATCGAATAAATATGGTACCAGGTGCCATAGCAATGACACAGGCAGGTAAAATAATGTGTGTACTAGCATTTTGAAAGGCCTGCCATTTATAAATGCTATCGGAAAGTAAAATATCAATAAACTGAATACCAGTAACGTGCTCAATTTCAAATAATAAACTAATTTGTCCAGCAGAAGGCAACCATGCTAATACAATAGAAAATATCATAATTGCTAATAAACCTAACCAGAATACTGGAATAGAGTAACCAATCATCGCAATAGATAAAATAACATTGTCAGCAGTTTTATTATGTTTGATTGCGGCGATAAAACCTAAAGGTATACCAATCGCCATGGACAGGAATAAGGCCACCATACTTAATTCGATTGTCGCAGGTAATAAATTAGCTATTTCGGTATTTATTGGTGTTTGACTTGACATAGACAGGCCGAGATCACCGGTTAATATGTGTCCCAAATAGGAATAATATTGCATAAATATCGAGTTTTTTGTTTGATAATTTTGTGATAATTCTTCGAGTTGTTCAGGGGTTGTGTTGATCTGACCTGAAAGATTTACTAATGCATCTCCAGGGAAGAGAAAACTCAAACTAAAAGAAACGATGGTAAGTAATACCATAGTAAATAAAAATAAATTCAGTCGTCTGATGGTGAAAATTAACATGTTATTTCTTACTCGCTGGTACTTTCGTCACAGTAGAGAAATCAATACCGCCAAAAGAAGACAGAATATTGCCCCGTACTGAATTAGATCTAGCTTGGTATCGTTTTGAATGAGCTAGCGGTAACAAAGGCATCTCTTGTGCGATTATGGTAAGCGCTTTAGAGTAGTAGGCCTTTCTTTTTTTTATGTTACCGGTTTTTAATGCATTTTGAAGTAGCGCATCAAATTTTTGATTACACCATAGTGTTGAATTATTTCCAGTACCCACCGCAGCACAACTGAGTAATGAAGTAAAAAAATTATCTGGATCTGGATGATCAGCGGTCCAGCCTAATAATACCGTTTGATGTTCACCTTTACCTACCCGTTGCAGAAATGTCGCCCATTCATAGCTAACTATATTAACTTCCACACCAATATTTTTTAAATCTGATTGGATAAGTTTAGCCATTGTCAGTGCATTTGGGTTATACGGACGTTGAACATTCATTGCCCATATATCCATTTCAAAACCGTTTTCAAATCCCGCTTCTTTGAGTAATTCTTTGGCTTTAGCGATAGAGTATATTTGGTCAACGACTGTATTATCGTATGCCCAAGAGGCACTTTGTAATAATGACTTAGCTATTTCAGCTTTACCCGAATAAATAGTCTCCACGATCGACTTTTTATTTATTGCATAGGCAATAGCTTGGCGAACTTTTTTGTTATCAAAAGGTGGCTTCTGGGTATTAAAACCTAAATATGCCACATTAAATGATGTTACTGACTCAAGGGTTAAGTCAGGATGTTCAATAATTTTTTCATGGGCAATAGGATAAGAAACAACATCACATTCGTTAGTTAATAGCTTGGTTAATCGGCCAGTGTTACTTGGGGTAATATCAAAAACGAGTTGCTCTAATTCAACTTTTCCCTGCCAGTATTCATCATGACGGTAATAACGAATTAATGAACCTACTTTATATTCTTTCAGCTTAAACGGACCTGTACCGATAGGAAAAACATCAATATGTTGACGTTCATTTTTATCTGCAAGTTGTTGAGCATATTCTTCCGATAAAACAACTGAAAAGTCGGTAGCTAAATTGGCGAGAAATGAACTGTCTGATCGGTGCAATTTAAAGCGAATAGTGTAATCGTTTATCCTCTCGACCTCTTTAATTAAAGAACGTAATTGTACACTTTGAAAAAATGGATAACTCCCTCCCGACACTTGATGGTACTGATGACTCTCATCCAATATTCGGTTAAAACTAAAAAGTACATCATCGGCATTTAATGTTCTTGATGGGGTAAAGTAATCAGTTTGGTGAAAGGCGATATTTTTTCTTAAATAAAAAGTGACCATCTTGCCATCTCGAGTAACATGCCATGATTTTGCTATAGAGGGTTGTATCGAGTTATCTTTGGTACTAAAAGTAATTAATCGGTTATACAATTGATTGGCGGTTGCGTCTACCGTTGTTCCAGAAGTAATAATTTGAGGGTTAAAACTTTCAGGAGAGCCTTCAGCACAATAGACAATACTTTTATTACTCAATGAAAGTGACTCTTCAGAACTGCATGCGGATAACAAAGTAACCAAAGTTGAAGCAAAGACTATTTTTATAACCAGTTTAATTAAAGCAATACGATTAGCTTTCATCATTAATACTACCATCTAGTAAATTGTATTTTTTTAAATAACCTCTCAATTGATGATAGGTAACATCTAGCGCTTGTGCTGTTTTTTTCTGGTTAAATTGGCAAGAAGACAGCGCAGACGTAATTAAGTCTATCTCATAGTTTTGTGATAAGTCTTTTAATGATACTGGAAATTTACTGTCTAGGTTTTGTTGTCTCGGCAAAGATGTTTGTAGAATATCTACACTACTGGTATCGGTTGGTTGATTAGAGTTTGCTACACTTTTTTCTTGAGGACTATTTAGCATTCTATCACGCGTTTTCATTCTACTTTGTGGGCGATAAGGCGACTCGAAAGGGTCAACTACCACTTCGTGGACAGGCAGGTGAGGATTGTTACATCGATAAACACTGCGTTCAACCACATTTTTAAGTTCTCTAATATTACCCGGCCAATGATAGCCCATAATTGCTTTGCGTGCTTTTTCAGTAAAGCCGCTAAAGAGCTCATATTCTAGTTCACGTGCCATGTTAATTGCAAAAGTCTCAGCGAGAAGCATGATATCTTCTGCTCGCTCCCTCAATGGGGGAAGGGTAATAACATCAAAAGCTAACCTATCAAGTAAGTCAGCTCTGAATTCACCCGTATCAGCAAGGGATGGAAGATCTTCATTGGTCGCCGCGATAAGTCTTACATCAGTTTTAATTGTTCGAGAACCGCCAACACGTTCAAATTCTCCATATTCAACGACCCTTAAAAGTTTTTCTTGAACCAGCCCAGATGTATTCGCTATTTCATCTAAAAATAGTGTGCCGTGGTTAGCGCGTTCAAATCGACCTTCGTGTTTTTTGTTTGCTCCAGTAAATGCACCACTGTCATAGCCAAAAAGTTCTGTTTCTAGTAAATTCTCATTTAAAGCGGCACAATTGAGCTTTAAATAATTTTGCTCCCAACGTTTTGATAAGTAATGCAGTCGTGCAGCAACAAGTTCTTTACCCGTGCCACGTTCACCAATAATTAATACCGGTTTACTTAATGGCGCTACTTGTGATATCTGCTCTAGAACCTCAAGAAAATTATTGGATTGTCCAATAAGATTGTCTTGTTGATTAAAACGTGACATTGCTGACCTAATAATTGGTTTATTTCACTAACAAATAGTGTATTTTATTAAACGTTAAGTTTGAAGTGTTTTTTTAATAATAATTAAGCATTTAAAAACAATGAGTTAACCTTTTTTTAAAAGCTGGCTTAGAAAATGAATAACAAAAGAACAAGATTTGAAATTTAAAACGTTAGTTGAGGTGGTTCTTATGGGTGTTTTTTCAAGATTTACAGATATCATAAACTCTAATATTAATAATATATTAGATAAAGCAGAAGATCCTGAAAAAATGGTTAGGTTAATCATTCAGGAAATGGAAGACACATTAGTTGAAGTGCGTTCTACATCGGCAAAAACATTAGCGGACAAAAAGGAAATTACTCGCCACGCCTCCCGTTTTCATAAAAATGCTTTGCAATGGCAAAAAAAAGCTGAACTGGCCCTAAGTAAAGGGCGTGATGATTTAGCTAGAGCAGCATTGATTGAAAAAGGTAAATGTACTGAAAGTAGTGTCGCACTTCTTGATGAATTAACTCACATAGATGGCCATATTGCTAAACTTCAAGAGGAAATATCTCAATTACAAGATAAACTTGTTGATGCTAAGTCACGTAAAAAAACAATAATGATGCGTGAAAAAACAGTTAGCTCTCGTTTAAAAGTAAGGCAGAAAATTGATAGTGACCGCGTGAATGATGCGCTAAGCCGTTTTGATTCTTATGAAAGAAAAATTGATGATATTGAAGGTCAAGTAGACTCATATGATATGAGTAGTAAATCATTAGCCGATGAAATTTCTGACCTTGAAATTGATCAAAGCATTGATGATGAACTGGCTAAGCTTAAAGAAGAAATAAATAAAAAAACTAATATAAATACAAATAATAAATAGCTTTATTATTTGAAGTAAAGGAGAAGGTTTGTGAGTGATATTATTATGGCACCTATTATCATTTTTATGGTTATCGTTGCACCTATTTGGTTGATATTACATTACCGAAGCAAAGGTCAAGTAAGCGAAGGTTTGAGTGAAGAAGAGTATGTTCAATTATCTG
>Ga0307488_10005636_pt1 | contig 10341 bp, 7 predicted proteins | sample SB02metaG_FD_202248 | JGI IMG/M metagenome (GOLD analysis project Ga0307488, IMG submission 202248) | Sea-ice brine microbial communities from Beaufort Sea near Barrow, Alaska, United States - SB 0.2 | ecosystem: Environmental > Aquatic > Marine > Coastal | place: USA: Alaska | collected 2017-05-06
AGATAAAGCTAACTACTTTGCTTTTAAAATGGACGATATCGAGGAGGCTCACAGCCACGTCAATTTCATGGATCTTGCTACCAACCGTGCGGCTTACCGCTTGGCTGATCAGTACGACCAAGAAGTATTGGGCTACTTAGCAGGTTATAAGCAAAGTTCTTTGAACGCTTCTGCTGATGCAGTAAACGACCAGACTAACGGAACTCTCGCAGTTTCCACAGCTGGTACAGATGAACTTCTGACTAACATGAAGTTGATCAAAGGTAGCTTCGGTAACATTACAACGTCATCCGCTGGTGATCATTCGATTCCAGTAGCTGCTCGTTTGCCAGGTGCAACTGCTCTCCCAACTGCATACGCTTCACCAGCAATGGTTGTTGCTCGTATGGGTCGCCTTCTTGATCAACAGCAAGTTGATACACAAGGTCGTTGGCTGGTAGTAGATCCAGTATTTATGGAAATCCTTCGTGACGAAGACTCACGTCTTTTTAATGCAGACTTCGGTGAATCTGGTGGCCTTCGTAATGGTCTTGTCTTGAATAACTTCCACGGCTTCCGTGTATATACTTCAAGCAACTTGCCTTCAGTAGGTACTGGTTCAGGTACAACTGGTACAGCAAACCAAAATGCTAACTACGGTGCTATCGTAGCTGGTCATGATTCTGCTGTAGCAACTGCCGAGCAGATCAACAAAACTGAAAGCTACCGTGACCCTGACAGCTTCGCTGACATTGTTCGTGGTATGCATCTATACGGTCGCAAGATCCTTCGTCCTGAAGGCATTGTAACCGCTAAATATAACGCAGCATAAGGGAGGATAAACTTATGGCTACTTTAACTACATTTTTAGCACCCACTCGTGGAGCAGGTAATCCTTCACGTAAACCTTACATGATCGAAAATACAATTGATCTTACTTCAAGTGCTATTGACTGTTCATCTGGTGATATTGTTCAAGCACTGACAGTGCCTGCTTCCCACGTTATTCTTTGGGCTGGCATGCAAGTTATGGAAAGCGCAACTCAAAACACTGGTACAGATGCTACCATTCTTTTGGGTACTGCGGTTGACCCTAACGAGTACATCACTGCATTTGATATTGATGGAGCAACTGATCTTGTCTATGCACCAACAGTAGCACAAGCGGGTGTTCTTGTTAGTCCTTCTGCAGATACATTGGACCTAACCTTTGCTGGTTCTGGTGCAACTTTCACTGCTGGTAAACTTCGTGTGTTTGCCATGTTGATGGATGTCTCTGAAGTTGGTGTTCACACCGCTGCAGCAGCAGCCCGTGACAACACTTAAATAACTAAATATTGGGGCTGGCTTATGCTGGCCCCATTATTGTATCTTAAGGAAACTCACAATGGCTACATACATCACTTTAGTAAATCAATTACTTAGACGCATAAATGAGACAGAGCTAGATGCAGCTGGGTCAGGTTTTGGAGATGTACGTAACTTACAAGCACTTGCCAAAGATGCTATTAATTCAAGCATAAGGGAAATATTACAAGTGTCGCAGGAGTGGCCTTTCACTCTTACGACTTACACAGAGACATTAGTTGTTGGTACAGGTGTGTACAGCTTCCCTACAGATTTATCAAAAGTAGATTGGGATACTTTCTATATTAAGAAAGACGAAACAAAACAAAATGAACCTCGTAGACTCCCTGTAATTACATATGTAGACTACCTACGTAGCTTTAGACCTATAGAAGATATTGGTGGAGCTACGTCTAGATCTGAACCTTTACGCATTTATCAAACACAAGATTCTAAGTTTGGTGTTACACCTATTCCAGATGCTGCCTATGATATTGAGTATCGCTACTGGTCATTCCCCTCTGACCTATCAGCATTCAATGATGTCTCTGTAATACCTGAGAGATTTAACACAGTCGTTACTGATGGAGCTATGATGTACATGATGCGGTTCCGCTCTAATGATCAAAGTGGTCAGGTACACGAGAAGAAATTTATGGATGGTGTTGATAACATGCGGCGTCTACTATTAGACACACATTTGTACATAACCTCTACTGTAACAGGTAGTCATTTTAACTCTGTGACTGGTACTCAATAATGGCAGAACAACTATCCACATTTGCTACACCTTGTAGTGGTGGACTTATCAACAACCAAGACCCCCTTTCTCACGGTGGTCAGTTTGCTGGATCAGCTTATAGATTAATAAACTATGAACCCTCCCTTCAAGGTGGGTATAGACGTATTAGTGGTTATGCAAGGTCTTATGGTGAACTTACAGGTGACTCAACCAATAGTGTCCCTGTTTTAGGTGTTCATGTTTCCGCTGATGTACAGCAAGGTATATTTGGTACAAGAAAACCTGCTAGTGGAAATAACTACCTGCATTGGTACAACCACTACTACACGGTTGTTGTAACCAGTGGAGAGGGTACTGACCTTACAGTAGGTGAAACAGTTACAGGTGTTGTAAGTGCTGCTGATGACTCAGGTGTAGCAGCTACAGGTACAGTGGTATCTACTGCAGCTAATAGTGTCGTTATTAATTTTGGAAAATTACCCAGTGCAATATTTGCTACAGGTAATATTATTACAGGTGGTACCTCTGAAGAGTCTACTGCAGTTACAGCAACCCCTACAGTTGTAGGCTGGACTGCTGTAGACTCTAGCCTAGTTGCTAATGACAGGGATGGAGTATGTGCTGCACAGACAACTGGTGGCGCTGCTAACTTAGTTATTAATGGTGCATTGCACTCAAGCAACACAATTAACTTTACCACTGCTGCATCCTTACAACCTAGAAAGGTTACTATCTTTTCTGCTGGTGGGGATGTGTCAAGTGTATCTTTTACTATTACAGGCACAGACTACTTAGGTACTGCTCTTGTTGAAATAGTAACAGGTCCAGCTGCAGATGCTACAGTAACAAGTACAAACTTCTTTAATACTATTACACAGATAGCTGCAGGTGGTGCTGTTACAGGTAATATTGAAGTAGGCTCTGGTGCTGGTCAGTATAGACCTGTTGCCCCTACTATGACAGGTGTTACACAAGTACGTTTCGAAGACTTTAATTGGGGCGCTGCTAAGTTTGCATTAGTTGATGGTATCAATCCCGCTGCTATTTATGATGGTAGCAACTACATACAGATTACAGATAGTAATGCCCCCACTGACCCCACACTAGTATCGGCTTTTAAAAATCACCTATTCTTATCTGGTGACGCTGCAGCACCTTATCACCTACACTTTAGCTCACCTATATCTGAAACAGACTTTAGTCCTGCTAATGGTGCAGGGGTAATTAACGTAGGCTTTAAAATAACACAGATAAAAGCTTTCCGTGATCAGTTATATATTTTTGGTTTTAATAATATTAAAAGACTAGTAGGTGATAACCAAGCCAACTTTGTGTTACAAAACGTAACAAATAATTTAGGTTGTATAGCCCCTGACAGTGTAGTAGAGTTTAATGGGGAGCTTATTTTTCTAGCACCTGACGGTGTTCGTCCTATCTCTGCTACAGATCGTATTGGGGATATTGAGCTTGCGACATTATCAAAACCTATCCAGGCTATCTTTGATGACTACACTACAAATGAAGACCTCTCTACACTTAAGACAGTTGTAATAAAAAGAAAGTCTCAATTTCGTATGTTCTTCCAAGACCAAGAATCACTAGGTCTTATTGGTGGAGTTAGACGTAGTGGCGAGGCTGGTCGAGGCTTTGAGTTTTCTCAGATTGTTGGTATAGAAGTTAATCAAGTTTCAAGTGGTTATATAGAAAAAGAAGAGTTTATTATACACGGAGACTCTTCTGGTTTCGTATCACGCCAAGAAGTAGGGACTGATTTTAATGGTGCTGATATATTTAGCTACTTTCAAACTCCTTTTATCTACATGGAAGATCCAGAGGTTCGTAAAACCATTTACAATGTTAATACTTACATGAGGTCAGAGGGTGTAGTTAGTATAGCAATGGGTCTTGAATATGACTACGGAGATACGTCTTTAACTCTAGCATCTGACTACGCCATAAATACGCAGGGTGCGGCTGCTTTTTATGATAATGCAAAGTTTGACTCAGAAGAAATTTACGATGGTAACCCTTCTCCTGTCAGGTCAACAAACGTGTCAGGCTCAGGTAAATCGGTATCAATTAAATATGTAACAAATGGAACAGACCCTAGCCACACTATCCAGGCTTTTTCTGTTACTTACGGACTAGGGGACAGGAGATAAAATATGGCAGGTTATTCAAGGCAGTCTACTTCAGACATCGTACCCACAGCTGTTGTTAAGGCTGCACCTATTAATGCAGAGTACAACAAGCTAAGAGATGCTTTTACTTATAGTAGTTCCGCAACTACAGGTCACAGGCATGATGGTGATAGTGACGAAGGTTCATTTGTACCTTTAATAGCTGACCCAGATGGCTTAAATAAAATAGTTGTTGATACTGGTAACAATAGGCATGGTGTCTTTGTTGAAGTAGGTGGCGCTGCAGTAGAGCAGATACGTATTTCAGATGGTCTCATAGCCCCTGTTACTGATAGTGATGTTGATCTAGGTGGATCGACCCTAGAGTTTAAAGACTTATACCTAGATGGCACTGCTCACATTGACACGCTAGACGTTGATGCAAACGCTGGTATTATTGGTGCGCTTACCGTAACTGGTGTAACAGCCCTCAACGGCGGTCTAACTATGGACAGCAACAAGTTTACTGTTGCGGATACAAGCGGTAACACAGCCATTGCAGGTACGCTTGCAGTAACTGGTGCTACAACGCTTGCAGCTACTTCCTTTGGTGATGCTAATATTACTAACGTGGGTAATATTGCTCTTGATAGTATCACAGCCGATGGCTCAACTATTACAATTACAGGCAATACTACCTTTGCTGATGGTGCTTATGACTTTAACATTGCTTCACACGATACCTCAAATGGTTTAAAACTAGGTGGCACATTAGTTACAGCAACCGCTGCAGAGATTAATATCTTAGATGGTGTCACATCCACTGCAGCAGAACTAAACATACTTGACGGTGTAACATCCACAGCTGCTGAACTTAACTTGCTTGATGGTGTTACTGCTACAACTGCAGAGTTAAACTATCTTGATGTAACCACACTTGGTACTTCTGAAGCATCTAAAGTTGTTACAGTAAATGCTAGTGGTGACCTTATTATACCTGACAGTGACAAGTTTAACTTTGGTGCTGGTAGTGACATGGTACTGTACCACGATGGAAGTGACTCTTATATCACCAATAAAACAGGTGCTTTAAAGCTTGCTACAGAAACATCTGGTATTGCAATAACCATTGGTCACACTACATCAGAAGTAACAGTAGCAGATAACCTTACTATTACAGGTAACTTAACTGTTGGTGGCACACAGACGGTAGTTGATACTGTAACTATGAATGCAGCAAATGCTATTGTGTTTGAAGGTGCTACTGCTGACGCCCATGAAACTACACTGACTATTGTTGACCCAACAGCAGATCGTACAATCAACCTACCCAACCAAAGTGGTACTGTTCCTGTTCTAGCTGCAGCAAGTAACACAGCTATTACATCTACACCTGCAGAGCTAAACATAATGGATGGTGGTACTAGTGCAACAGCTACCACACTAGCTGATGCTGATCGTGTCGTAGTTAATGACGCTGGGACAATGAAGCAAGTTGCCCTGACTGACTTTGAAACTTACATGGAAACAAGCCTAGACACGCTTGCAAATGTAACTACAGTTGGTGCGCTTAATGCTGGTTCTATCACATCAGGCTTTGGTACTATTGATACAGGCTCCTCTGCCATCACTACAACAGGCGCAGTAAACTTTGGTTCTCTGAATGACGGTACTATTGGAATTACGGCTTTTGTTGATGAAGACAATATGGCATCTAATAGTGCTACTCTTGTACCTACACAACAAAGTGTTAAAGCTTATGTTGATACTGTAGCAGGGGCGGCTAATAATGTAGTAGGGCTAACCGCAACTGGTGCGGAGTTAAACATCCTAGATGGTGCCACTGTCACTACAGCAGAGATTAATATCCTTGACGGTAGTGCTACTACACAGGCTACAGTTACTCTTGCAGGTACAGACGGTGTTGTAATTAGTGACGCAGATGTAATGAAGCAGGCACTTGTATCAGACTTTGATACATACATGGCAACTACAACTAAAACACTTACCAACAAGACCTTGACAAGTCCTACTCTTAACGGTACAATTCTTGTTAGTGATGGTACAAATGACTTGAACATTGCTTCACATGATGGTAGCAATGGTTTAAAGCTTGGTGGTACACTGGTCACTAGTTCTGCTGCTGAGTTAAACATACTTGATGGAGTTACTTCTACTGCCGCCGAACTAAATGCACTGGACGGTATCACCGCTGTTGTAGGCGAACTTAATGCCTTAGACATTGGTAGCACAGCAGTCGGTACAGCAGTCGCCTCTAAGGCAGTTATACTAGACTCCAGCAAAGACTACACTGGCATTAGAAACTTTACCATTACAGGTGACCTATCAGTCGGTGGTACTACAACTGTAGTTAATACAGTCACTATGAATGCTCAGAACGCAGTACTGTTTGAGGGTGCAACTGCAGATGCACATGAGACTACTCTTAGTATTGTAGACCCTACAGCAGACAGGACAATCAACTTACCAAACCAATCAGGAACTATCCCTGTACTGGCAGCTACAAGTAACACTGCAATTACCTCTACTCCTGAAGAGTTAAATATCTTAGATGGTGTAACAGCAACTACTGCTGAGTTAAACTATACGGATGGAGTTACTTCTAATATTCAGACACAGCTTGATACTAAAGGAGTGATAGCTGGATCAAGCTCTATCGTTACTACTGGCGCACTAAACTCTGGATCAATAACGTCTGGCTTTGGTACAATTAATATAGGTTCCTCTGCCTTTACAACTACAGGAACAGTAAACTTTGGTAGTTTAGCAGATGGTACAATTACCGTAACGGCATTTGCAGATGAAGACGATATGTCAAGTGACTCAGCCACGTTAGTACCAACACAGCAGTCGGTAAAAAAGTATGTAGACGATTCTGTTGCAAGTGCAGCAAGTAAAGGCTTTGCTATCGCCGCAGCAATAGTATTTGGATAAAGGAAAGATAAATGACCGTAGTAAATCTAATCAACGTAGCAACTATCACACCCGTGATGGCGGCTGGTGCAGTAACAACAAGTAGAGCAGCTATCGTTGATGTTGCTGCTGACAAAGTTGCTAAAATAAACTCACTGATTATTGCTAATATTGATGGTGCTAATGCCGCCGATATTACAGTGGAAGTAAGTATAGATGATGGTTCAAGTTATGTCGCCATAGCTAAAACTATATCTGTACCTGCTGATGCAACCTTAGTTGTCGTAGGTAAAGACAATGGGTTTTACTTAGATGAAACAGACCTTCTTGCAGTGACAGCTTCTGCAGCCAGTGACCTAACATACTTGGTTAGCTACGAATTAATGACAGACTAAGGATTAATTAATGTCTAATGGCAAAGGCGGCTTTATAGGACAGGACGGGCTGAACGCCCCTGATCCTGCGACAGGTGTTGCTGGCACGGCTGGTGATGCTTCTGTTAGTGTAGCATTTACTGCGCCTTCTGATGTTGGTGCGTCTGCTATTACAGGCTTTCGTGTACAGTCCGACGATGGTATTGGTGCGTCTGGGACATCCTCTCCCGTCAACGTTACTGGCTTGACCAACGGTACAAGCTACACTTTTAACGTATGGGCGATCAATGCGTTTGGGTATTCTTCGCCTAGTGATGCAACAAGTGGGGTTACGCCTGCTGTATTTCAACGTGGAGTATTTGTTGGCGGCAACTCTAATGTCATGGATTATGTTGATATTACAACGACTGGCAATGCGACAGACTTTGGCGATCTTGTAACCAGTGATCGGTTCAATATGTGTTTTGGGTCTGCGACTAGGGGTGTTATTGCGGCTGGAGACAACACTAACCGTATTCAATACATTACAATTGCTACGACTGGCAATACTACAGATTTTGGTGATGCTACAAGAACTTATGCTAGTAGTGGCGATGGTGGTTCCAGTAACTCGACAAGGGGGCTGTTTGGCGGCGGCTACAGTGGGGGTTTTATAAATAATGTTGAATACGTAACTATTGCATCGGTGGGAAACGGCACAGATTTTGGCGATCTATCATCAGGTAGGTACGGCGGTTCTGCTTTAGCATCTTCATCCCGTACTGTATTTGTTGGTGGAGAAGCTTCTGGCGGTTTTTCAAATATACTAGAATATTTTACAATTGCATCGGCTGGAAATGCTACTGACTTCGGGGACTTAATTCAGGTTCGTCGAAGCAGTGCAAGTCTATCATCATCAACCCGTGGCGTTGTCGGTGGTTCAAGTTCGCCCCCGGGTAGCGCCCCTCATTTGGCAAACCTTGACTACATAACAATTGCATCGACTGGAAATGCCCTTGATTTTGGTGATGCCAGTGTTGGATTTTCTGGAGGGTCGGCAACCTCTGGTCTAACAAGGGGACTGTTTTTCCTTGGTAATACTGATTATACAATTGAATATATCACGATTGCCTCAACTGGAAACACAACAGATTTCGGTGACCTATCAACGGATGGACGAAGCCAAGGTGCTGCTCTGTCATCTGCCCACGGAGGACTTCAATAATGCCCAACTATCAAGGCGTATGGAGCCTCTCAACGCAGTATCAGTACAATACAGATTGGCAAGCAGATAATGTAAGTCCTGTTAGGCTGTTTGCTGCAGGTATTGGTTTATGGTTTGGTGGTGCAAGTAACAGTGTTGTCATAGATAAAGTAAACATAAGTAGTGCTGGTAATGCTACAGACTTTGGAGATTTAATAACAGGAACATATGGTGGTGCTGCAGTAGGTTCTACTACAAGAGGTGTTATGGCAGGTGTTGCAAGCACTAATCAAATACAGTATGTTACTTTTGCAACAGCAGGTAATGCTACTGACTTTGGTGACGCAACTACGGTTGGAACAAAATCTAATGCAGGAAGTAATAATGTAAGGGGTTTGTTTTTTGGTGGTGTGCCTAGTGGATATCACAATGTTGTTGATTATATTACGATAGGCTCAACTGGTAATGCTACAGACTTTGGTGATGTGACAAACGCCAGTGCTGGTGGTGCAGGGTTTGCTAGTACTACTCGTGCAATATATGGCGGTGGTGAAGCAGGTGGTAGTAATAGGTATAATAATATAGATTATTTTACTATTGACAGTGCAGGAAATGCAACTGACTTTGGTGACTTATCTAATAATAGTGAAGGTGTTAATGGCTGTTCTTCTAACACTCGTGGTATTTTTGCAGGAGGTTATACTGGTAGTGCTACTTTAAACGTTATAGAATATATCACTATAGCCAATACAGGTAACACAACAGACTTTGGTAATTTACGTGCTGCCGTAAGTAATATGTTAGGGTGTACAACTAATCATACTACGGCAGTTATGCACTCAGCTACAAATGAACTTCAACAAATAACTATAGCATCAACAGGTAACGCAACAGACTTTGGTGATTTAACAGACAGTAGGGCAGCTAGAACTTGTGCTACAGGTAATTTACACGGAGGGATTGCATAATGCCTAAAAGATTCCTTGGCAACATAATGACAGCTGCCCCGACAGCACCTGATGGCCCTTATCAGGACAGTGCAGCATCTGGCGTGTGGTCACTTGCTGAAGCACTAAGCTACACCAAGGGTGGGCTGTGGCCTACTACTGGGAATGCTACGCCTAGAGCATTATTTGCTGGTGGGTCCGCCCCGGATGGCGTCAACACTATTGATTATGTAAATCCTGCATCTCTAGGAAATGCCTCTGATTTTGGAGACTTAACGGTTGCAGCATATGGGCCTGCAGGAACGGCATCAAAAACAAGGGGTGTTTTTGCTGGTGGAGTGTCAGACAACACTTTTATTAACACCATTGGTTACGTCACTATTTCTTCAACTGGCGATGCCGAAGATTTCGGTGATCTTACTTTTACAAGGCAAAATTTTGGTGCAGGTGCATCAGATGTTCGTGCTGTATTTAACGGTGGGCAAGGCGCTGGAAGCACTTATTCAAATGCAATAGACTACATCACCATTGCATCAACTGGAAACGCCACTGATTTTGGAGACAGCACCGATGACAGGAATCAGTCAACAGGTTTTTCGTCTACGACTAGGGCTGTGTTTGGTGGTGGTAAGATCAGTGGTCAACCAACAAATTTGATAGATTTTGTAACAATAGACACTGCTGGTAATGCCTCTGATTTTGGCGATTTAGCGGA